>Ga0265297_10001238_pt1 | contig 62026 bp, 59 predicted proteins | sample Munlanlwell13791_FD_192502 | JGI IMG/M metagenome (GOLD analysis project Ga0265297, IMG submission 192502) | Leachate microbial communities from a municipal landfill in Southern Ontario, Canada - Leachate well 137-91 | ecosystem: Engineered > Solid waste > Landfill > Unclassified | place... | reverse complement strand
TCCAGGAGAGCATCATCTCCCGGGTGATCTGCCCGCCCTGCCGCCTGCGGCCCCGCAACCGGCCGGCCGCCGCCGTTCGCGACAGGACCCGGCCCGCGCCGTGGACAGTGGAATAAAGAGCCTTTCGGCTCTCCGCGGAATCAACGCCTTCAATAATAACGGAGATATCCCCCATGCTTCCGCCGACAAAACTCTTCTGCCCCGGGAACGCCGGAGTCGCGCCTTTTCGGATGACCCAATACTCGCCCCCCGAATGCCTCTCTCTCCATGCGAAATTATGGTGGTTGTGGACTTCCTCCAGGATTTTTGCCTTGAGCAGTTTCGCCACCCGCGAACACACCCAATCGCGGCCGGCATAGGCATAACGTCCCGCCAATGCCATGCAGGAGAGATAATCTTCGCCTAAAGAACTTTTCGCGTCCAACAAAACCGGATCGACATACATGCCGTCCTTCCCGCCGCCGGCCTGAATAAAATGGGTGGCCAGGCGATGCCCCAAACCGCGCGAACCAAAATGCACGCCTAACCAAACCCGGTCCTGCTCGTCCAGGAATAGATCGACATAATGGTTCCCGCTCCCGACCGTTCCAAGCTGTTCCTGGGCCATTTTCTTGTGTTTTCCGGCCGCAGTGATCTTCCACGCCGGATCATCCTGGAACAACGGATGATCAACGCGCTCTTCATTCTTCAGGCCGATCCCAAAAGACAAAATCCGGAAGATATCTTCCATGATCGGTTGGATATGCTCACGGGCCTCGCCCGGCGGGATATCCAGCCGGACGGCCTTATTGCCGCAGGCAATGTCGAAACCGACCGCGGACGGGCTGATCTTGTCCCGATACGCAACCACACCGCCTATCGGGACCGCGTAGCCGGGATGATGGTCCGCCATCAACGCGCAGAGGTCCGTGTTTTTGGCACAATTCGCGATCTGCTTAAGCGCGTCGGGGATCGGGTCACCCCAAACCGGTATGTGGTCAATGATCTGATAACTCATCTCGCCCTTGCCTTTTCTGGGCGAGGAAGCCGGAACCGCCGCCGGGCCGCGCGATATTCCCGCGGCGTATTGATATTTTGCAAAGCGAATTTTTCCTTTGGCGGGACCAACTCCGCGCCGCAATTCTGCAGAATTTCCCTCGGGCAGACCATCCCCGCTCGGAAAAAACGCAACAAATGTTTCCGGGACATCGCCTCATAGATCGCGCACAGCGGTTCCGGGAGGCGATTGGACAAATCGATATATGCCGTCGCCGGCTTCCGGGGATTTCTTTTTCGCATGAGCTCCCGAATGGTGCGCGGGGTCACGAAAGGCAGATCACAGGCCAAGACGAGCCAAGCCGCCTGGGGATATTTTTTCATCGCCGACAAAATGCCCCCTAACGGGCCGATTCCGCGGTATTCGGCGCGATCCACAATGCAGGGAAAATCCCCCTCCGCCTTGCCTAAAACCTGCTCGGGCCGTTTGGAAAGAAAGACTTTTGAACAAAATTCCGCGAGGAGTTCATACCCCTGGCGGGCCTGTGAACATCCCGCATATTCCATCCGCCATTTTTCGGCGCGCATCCTCCGGCTTTTTCCGCCGATCAGGACCAGCCCGTATATTTTTTTCATCTTCATCATATTGGCATTTTTTAGAAACGGAAAAACGGCGCGGGATATCCGGCCGGGAAGAAACGCCGGTCGGCGGCTAATTCGACAAAACCGTCCGCGCCCGCCAGAGACATCAGATCGCCCGAACAGGAAAAAGGATTGGCCTGCGCGATGATCCGCCCGCCGGAACCGCTGTGAATTTTGACCGGAAGAAAAAAACTGAAATCGGTTTTCGTGTCAAAGTCGGCCGCTAAGGCCGCGTATTCGGGGACCGGCGCCGGGGCTCCCATCGCCGCCTGCAACGCCGGAAGCGCGTAACGGTAAAGGCAGACTTGCGCCGAGACCGGATTTCCCGGCAAGGCAAAGATCGCCTTATTGTCTTTGCTCATCGCAAAGAGAAATGGTTTTCCGGGCCGCTGCCGGACAGTCTGAAAAATGATCTCCGAGCCCGCATCTCTGATCATCTCTGGAACGTAATCGCATTTTCCCATAGAAATACCGCCGGTGATCATCAGGACATCGGAAATCCGCAAAAGCTCTTCTATCCCGCAACGAATTTCTCCCCGGTCATCGCGCACACAGCGGCCGTCCACATCCGTCCAGCCCCGTAGTTTAAGGGCGGCGGCAACCGCGTAACTGTTCGAGGGCCGCAGCTGCTGCGGCCCGGCGGGATATCCGGCATCGACTAATTCATCGCCGGTGGCCAGGACCGCGATCTTCGGTCTCGCGCTCACCCAAACCCGGGATTTTCCGACGGACGCGGCAATCGCGATTTGCGCGGGCCCCAGAGGCGTCCCTTTCGCTAAGAGCAATTCTCCCCGGCGTTTGTCACAACCGCGCGAATGAATATTTTGCCGGACGGCGAGGGATAAATTGTCCGCAAGAGTGATTGTCCGGCCGTCGCTCATTAAATCCTCAACCTTCACGACACAGTCACACCCCTGCGGCAGGACCGCTCCGGTCATCACTTCAACGCAACCCGTCACCGGCCCTAAATCCACCGGCGCTTCGCCCGGCTTCTGGACGTGCGCCACCGTGAATTGCCGCCGGCCTTTTTCCCAGGACGCGAACCGGATGGCCACCCCATCCATCATCACCCGGTCAAAAGGCGGTTGGTCACGGTCCGCTAAAATATCTTCGCGCAAAACCGCCCCGTGCGCGGACGATAACGGACATTCCACTGCCGCAGGCTCAGGCATAGACTTCGCGATCGCTATTTCGGCTTCTTGGACGGATATCATCGCTCGGGTCTCATCGCAAAAAAATTTACTTCGTTGTTTTTCGTTTTGATTTTTGTTTGTACGCGGCAAGATAGTCCCGGTTTAAGCGGGCGATGTGGGTCACCTTGATCCCTTTGGGGCAAACCGATTCACATTCCTGCTGATTCACGCAGCTGCCAAAACCTTCCCGATCCATCTGCTCCACCAGGCAAAGGAGGCGCTCAGCCTTTTGGGCTTCTCCCCGGGGCAACAACCGCAAATGGCTCACCTGAGAAGACAAGAACAACAATGCGCTGGCGCCGGGACAGGCCGCAACGCAGGCCCCGCATCCGATGCAGGCGGCAGCCAGCAAAGCAAGGTCATTGTCCCGTTTGTCCACCGCACCCTCTCCGCCGGGAAGGACGCCGTCATTATTCGAAAGGATATCCCCGCCGGCGCGAAGCATTCGGTCAAAGGCTGAACGGTCAACGACCAAGTCTTTGATAACCGCAAAGGCCTTGGCCCGGAACGGTTCGACAACAATAATCGAATTATCTTCGAAACTTTCCATCTTAAGCTGGCAGAGGGTCTTGCCTTTCTCCGGGCCATGCGCCCGGCCGTTAACTACGGCCCCGCAAGCTCCGCAGGAACCTTTGCGGCAACCCGACTCAAAAGCAATTGGGTCATTCCCTTCTCTCACGAGATTGATATTGGCCTGGTCCAGCATTTCCAAAAATGACCATTGAGTGTCGACATGCTCCAACCGATAGGCCTCCAGCCGCCCCTTGTCGGAAGGATTTTTTTGCCGCCAAATTTTCAGAGTCACCGTAATCTTTTTGCTCATATCTTTATGTCTCCGGCCCCGAGAAAGTCAGCGTCTCTTTGTGCAAAAGCGGCTCTTTCCCGACGCCGTCATAGGCCCAGGCCGCGATATACCCGAACTCCGCGTCCCGGCGCAGAGCGGCGCCGTCTTTGCTGAGGAATTCCCGGCGCACCTGCGCCCCGCACGACTCCCGGCGGTGCAACGCGTCCTTAAGCAACAGCTCCACAAACTCCAGCGCATCCGAAACGCGAACCGCTTTCTCTAAAGTCTGATTAAATTCTTTTTCCTCTCCGCAGACCTTCACCTCGGACCAAAAACTTTCCCGAAGGGCGACCGCGTCCTCCAGCGCGCTTTTAAGTTTTTCCTCTTCCCGGATCGCCGCGCACTTCTCCCGCAAGAGCCGCACCAAGACAAAATGAAATTCTTCCGCCGCCCGGTGCCCGTTGACGGACATGAGCCGGTTGATCTTCTGGACAACCCGGGCCTCGGCTTCCTCAAAGGCCGAATGACGGGTGATATTCCCCGCGGCCGGCAGACAGCCCGCGCAATAATTGCTGACCGTGTAGGGCGCGATAAAATATCCGTCGCACAGGCACTGTAAAAAGATGCTTTCATTGAGGCAATCGGCGCCGTGATCCGCGAAATTGGCCTCACCCAAAACAAACAATCCCGGCACATTGCTCATCAAATTGTAATCAACCCAAAGCCCCCCGAGGGAATAGGCCGCTTGGGTCGACGGGTCCACTTTGACAAAACACGGATTGGCCCAAAAGGCCCCGCGCTTATACGCGCGCCACAGTGCGGTGAGATTGCGGGAGAGCACGGTCTCGCTCAAAGAGAATAAGTGTCCGTAGCCTCCCGTTGCGATAATCACCGCGTCGGCGGCGTAGCGTTCGATATGGCCGGTCAACAGATCCCGGGAGATAATTCCCCGCGCGGCCCCATCCACCATGACCAAATCCATCATTTCCTGCCGGTTAAAGATCTTCAGGTTTTCCCCGGCCGATTTATCCATAAGCTCGCGATAGACGGAGGATAAGATCCGCTGGCCGGTTTCGCCGCCGGTGGGATATTCGCTCAAGAATTTCGAGGCGCGAAACGGATGCCGGATAAAATGCCCTTCCCCGTCCCGGAGAAAGGGAACACCCAAGGCCACGCATTGCGCCAAAACATGCGGGCTTAATTCCGCCAAACGATAAGTGCTGGCTTCGCGCGACCGGAAATCACCGCAGCGCAATAATTCCCGGTAGAGCTCATTTATGCCCGGCTCCGCATTGCCCGGATCCGACGCAGCGACCAGCCCCCCGGGGATCGCCGCGCTGTGGCTGCGCCGGGGCGTATCGTGCATGCAAAAAACTTTCACCGGGAATCCCAATCCCGCCAAGGAACTCGCCGCGGCGCTCCCGGACAAACCCGCCCCGACCACGATGACCTGAAAATTTTTCCGAAGCTCCGCCGCCGGCTCGCGCAGCCGCAGCTTATGCCCGGACCATTTTTCTTTCAGTAAACCTTTCGGTATGTTCGCTTCCAGCATAACCGGCCAGCCCCTCAATAATATTTCAGACTATCCAGGAGGATAAAAAAAGGAATGGACGCCAAGGCCAGGGACAGAAAGACACCGGCCATCTGGCAGTAATCATCTTTAAACAGCCAAAATCCGTCGGCGTTAAAACCGAACGCCTGCATGAAATCCTGGAGGCTGAAACTAAAAAGGATCCCCAAGACCGACATCGCCAGGATATAGCCAACCGCATACGGCGGATTGGAAAATGCGCGGTACATGACCCCATAAATCCCGTCTTTCTTTCCGTCCGCCAAAAAGCCCGTCGCCGCGGCCGGATCCATGCCGCGAAAATAAAAGGCGTGGACACCCCAAAAAATAAAAAGACACAGTGCCATATAGGGGATTAGCCTCCGCAGGGCGGGCCGGTAACTCCCGGAAGTCTTTAAGCGGTATTCCCGCGGCCTGGCCGAAAAATTTTCCATATTTATCAGGAAGGCACCGTAGAGATAGAACAAAAACAGCGAGGCCATGCCCGTATGCGTGATGAACAATAACGGAGTAAAGAGCTTAACAAAATTTGTATACCGGTTAAAGGCCGAAGGCCCCGCGTAAATCAAAAGGTCGCTTAAAAAAAATCCCAGGACATAACACATCAACACCAAGAAGACCGCGGATAAAAACTGCTGGCGGAGAATAAAGGACTTAAACAGCTTCATAAGGATTGAGCCCCCTTCTGTTCCTTAAAATGACTGGGCCGCTTGTTCAATTTTCTGATACACCCCAACTAATGCGGCCGTCCCCAGGATATGGCCTTTCATCGCGGACTGGAGCCGGGACGAATCAACTTTTCCCGTCAAGTCCAGCACCGTATCCAGGGCGTACAACTTAAAAAAATACCGGTGCGTCCCATCGGGCGGGCACGGCCCGCCGTAACTCTTTTTGCCGAAGTCATTCCATCCTTCCCGGCCCGGGATACTGTTTTCCTCAATAGAATCCGTCGGCGGGATATTGTAAACGATCCAGTGCACCCATGTTCCGTTCGACGCGTCCGGGTCATCAACAATTAAAGCAAGGCTCTTTGTGCCGGCCGGGATTCCTTTGATGTTCAGCGGCGGATTGACGTTTTCCCCTTGGCAGGTATATTGCAGCGGGATCGATTGGTTTGGTTCAACGGTGAAACTCGACAACGCAAAATCAGCCGCGGCCGCGGCGGGAATGCCCAGCATGCAATTCAGCACCAGCATGATCGCCCAAAGGCCTTTCATCCCGCTCCCCTTTTATTCCGATGTCTTGATCTCGATCCCCACCGGGCAATGGTCAGACCCCATCACCTCTTTGAGGATAAACGCGCGCTGAACTTTCGGCAGCATCTCCCGGGAAACAAAAAAATAATCAATGCGCCAGCCGATATCCCGTTCCCGCGCCCGCGTCTTGTAATCCCACCAGGAATAATGCCCGGGTTCTTTGCAGAAATGACGGAAGGTGTCCACGTAGCCCTTATCAATGAATTGAGTTATCCAGGCCCGTTCCTCGGGGAGAAAACCGGTATTCTTCTCATTCTCTTTAGGGCGCGAGAGATCTTTTTCCGTGTGCGCCGTGTTCACGTCTCCGCAGAGAATGATCTTTTTCCCTTGCCGGCGGATCTTTTGGGCCTTTTCCAGGAAAGCGTCATAAAATCCCATCTTGAAAGGGACGCGCTTATTTCCGGCTCCGCCGTTTGGGAAATAAATATTAAAAAGGACAAAATCGCGGTAATCCAGAATCAGCGTCCGCCCCTCGTTATCAAATTCTTTGCGCCCCAACCCTTCGGTTACCGACGCCGGGGGTTGTTTGCTGAAGACCGCGACCCCGCTGTAACCTTTTTTCTGGGCAGATGACCAGTAGGTCGAATACCCTTTCGGTTTCACTAATTCGTCGGTAAGTTGGGCCGGCTCCGCTTTTGTTTCCTGGAGGCATAAAATATCCGGCGATTCTTTCTGCAGCCAATCCGGGAACCCCTTCTTGGCCACCGCCCTTATTCCGTTGACATTCCAGCTCAATAACTTCATCGCTTTATCGGTGCCATCCGTGTTGATTTAGCCGGATCGGCAGCCTCTTCGCCCCCCAGCGGCCCGGTTCATTTTCAAAATGCCCCGCGCACACCGTGCTGCAAAACTTGCATTGATTTTTGTTCTTCAAATGATATTTGGTAAGCCGGTGCCAATCTCGCTCGATCAACAACTTACCGCAGTGAGAACAGTAGGTGCTCTCCCGTTCCACGTCATGCACGTTGCCGACATAGACATAACGCAACCCTTTTTTGAGCGCGATATTCCGCGCCCGCACCAGTGTCTGGCGCGGGGTCATCTGATGGTTCAGCATCCGGTAGTCGGGATGAAATGCCGAGAAATGCAATGGGACATCCGGGCCCAGATTCTTTTTCAGCCAATCGGTTAATCCGTGGATCTCGCGGTCGCTGTCGTTCTCTCCGGGGATAAGCAGCGTGGTTATTTCCAGCCAGACATTCGTCTTGTTCTTCAAATAAAGCAGGGTGTCCAGGACCGGCTGCAGTTTTCCGGCCGCCATCCGTCGGTAAAAATCCTCACTGAAGGATTTTAGATCCACATTGGCCGCGTCCATACGGCTAAAAAAGTCCGCCGTAGCTTCCGGGGAAATATAACCGGCGGTCACGGCAACCGTTTTGATCCCCTGCTGGTGGCAGGCATCGGCGACATCCATCGCGTATTCCGCGAAGATGACCGGGTCATTGTAGGTAAACGCGACGCTTTTGCATCCGTGCTGTTTGGCGGCGCGCGCGATCAAATCCGGAGGCGCATCGACATTGACGAGATCCATTTCTTTGGATTTACTGATGTCCCAATTTTGACAGAATTTACAGCCGAGATTACATCCGGCTGTGCCGAAAGAGAGAATGCTTGTCCCGGGATAAAAATGATTGAGGGGTTTCTTTTCTATCGGATCAATGCAGAATCCGCTGCTGCGGGCGTAGGTGGTCAAGACCATCTGGCCGTTAATGTTCTGGCGGACAAAACAAAATCCCCTCTGCCCTTCATCTAAGACACAGAAACGCGGGCAAAGACTGCAGGCAATGCGCCCTTGGTCAAGCGGTTTCCAGTAACGGCCGATATAATGCTGGGGGACATCTTCCATCATGATGATGTAGTTTAATATGGTCTTTAATTTTTGACAAGAGTATTCTCACTTCATCCTAGGCTCTGTCCCGCTGCAAATAAAACGGGCGCTGTGTTCCAGCGCCCGTTTTATAAAAAAATTCCCCGCCCATCCGTATCCGCCGATGTCCGCTTCCGGAGTGCCGCTTTAGGCCCCCTTCCGGGCCAGGTACTCATTGATGGATTTGGCGGCGATACGGCCCTGCCCCATCGCCAGGATAACTGTCGCGGCGCCTAGAACAATATCCCCTCCGGCGTAAATACCTTCAATGGATGTTTTGCAATTCTCATCAGTTATGATGTTTCCCCATTTATTGGTATTCAGATCCGGAGTCGTCTGCTTGATCAACGGATTCGATTCATTACCGATAGCCACGATGACCGTGTCCAGCTCAATGATGAACTCACTGCCCTTGATCACCACCGGGCGCCTTCGCCCCGAATCATCCGGCTCGCCTAATTCATATTTCAGGCACTCCATCGCCTTCACGCAGCCGTATACATCACCGATGATGCGTTTGGCATTTTGCAAAATATGAAATACAACACCTTCCTCTTTGGCGTGGGCGACTTCCTCGACCCGTGCCGGCATTTCCACTTCCGTGCGCCGGTAGATCAGGTGCACCTCATCCGCCCCGAGACGCACGGCGGTCCGGGCCGCGTCCATGGCCACATTTCCTCCCCCCAGAACGGCGACTTTGCGGGAAGGAAAGATCGGCGTGTGGGCTTTCTTAAAATCATACGCGCGCATCAGATTCGAGCGGGTCAGGTATTCATTCGCGGAAAAGACCCCAACTAAATTTTCGCCTTCAATATTCATGAATTTCGGCAGCCCGGCGCCGGTCCCGATAAAAATAGCGTCGAAACCATCCTTCGCCATCAAATCCATAAGCTTGCGGGTTCGCCCGACGACGAAATCGGTTTTCAGGGTCACCCCCATATTCACCAGCGTGTCAATTTCGAGTTGCACGATCTTTTTAGGGAGGCGGAATTCCGGGATCCCGTAGATCATCACTCCGCCGGGCTTATGGAAAGCCTCAAACATGGTCACGCTGTGCCCCTCACGGCGCACATCCGCGGCCACCGTAATGCTGGCCGGCCCGCTGCCGATTACCGCGACTTTCTTTCCGGTTTCGGGCTTAACCTCCGGGCGATTTACCTTGCCGTTCTCTCTTTCCCAATCCGCCACAAACCGTTCCAGCCGGCCGATGGAAACCGCCTGATTGACATCTTTAAGCGATTTCCCCACGGTACAGGTTGCCTGACATTGAACCTCCTGAGGACAAACCCGCCCGCAGACCGCGGGAAGCAAACTATTGTGTTTAATGATATCGATCGCGAGTTGATTATCTCCCTGCGCTATCGCTTTGACAAAAGACGAGATATCGATCCTAACCGGGCACCCTTCGACGCAAGGGGCATTCTTGCACTGCAAACACCTCAGGGCCTCGAGGCGCGCTTGTTCCGGCGTGTATCCTAAAGCGACCTCATTCATGTTCTTCTTTCGCTCATCCGGATGCTGTGACGGCATTTCCTGGGGCGGAATGGCTAAACGATCTTTGGGTTTCAGAGCCGCGCCCTTATTCATAATTTCGCCTAAAATCTTTTTTGCGCCGCAAGCCAGATCGTTAATGGGGTGATGGCTCATTGTCCCGCCTCCAGCTTCCGCCGTATCTCCAAGTCCAAATGGCATTGTTCGTGCGCGCTGTCTTCGTGTTTTTTGTAAGACCGCAGGCGTTTTATCATATTATCGAAATCGACCAAATGGCCGTCAAACTCCGGGCCGTCGACACAGACAAATTTTGTTTCGTTCCCCACGGAAACCCGGCAGCCGCCGCACATTCCGGTCCCGTCGACCATGATCGTGTTTAAGGACACCAGGGTTTTCACCGCGAACGGCCGGGTCGTTTCCGCGCAAAATTTCATCATAACCGGCGGCCCGATGGCCACCGCCAGATCCGGCTTGGGCACGCGCGAACAGATCTCTTTCAAGGGAGCGGTCACCAAATCCTTGCGCCCGTAAGAACCGTCATCGGTGCAAATGATGATCTCATCGGCCAGGGCCTTCATCTCCTCTTCCATGATGATCAAATCCTTCGACCGCGCGCCCAGGATAACAATGACCTTGTTCCCGGCGCTCTTCATCCCCTGAACGATGGGATACATCGGCGCCACTCCGATCCCTCCGCCGACACACACGACAGTCCCGAATTTCTCAATATGCGTCGGGCGCCCCAGCGGCCCGACCAAATGGGCAATCGTATCCCCCGGATTCAACGCGGATAACAGATGCGTGGTGCGGCCAACAGTCTGAAAAATTAGCGTGATGGTGCCCTCCTGCGGATCGGCGTCCGCTATCGTTAAAGGGATGCGCTCGCCAAACTCGCCGTTTAACTGCAGGATAATAAACTGACCCGGCAAACGCTCCCGGGCGATGAGCGGCGCCTGAACTTTGATCTTAAAGACTTCTTCGGATAATTGTGTTTTTTGAATGATTTTGTTCACCGAACTCTCCCAGATTTTTTGTTGTCGTATTATCGAACAATACCCGCAAAACCCATGAAGGCTAAAGAAAGCAGTCCGGCGACGAGAAGGGCAATCGGGACGCCTTTCATTCCCCTGGGGACATTGACCAATTCAAGTTGTTCGCGTATGCCGGAAAAAACGATCAAGGCCAAAGCAAACCCCGACGCCGTCGCCATGGCAAAGACGACGCTCTGAAGCAGATTGTATTCTTTTTGAATGACCAAGATCGCCACGCCCAATATCGTGCAATTCGTCGTGATCAAAGGCAGATAAACGCCCAGGGCCTGATATAAAACCGGGCTGACCTTTTTTAAAATGATTTCCACCATCTGGACCAGAGCCGCGATGACCAAAATGTAGGTGATGGTTTGCAGGAAACCAATATGCAAAGGCAAAAGGATATAATGCTGTATCAGATAAGTCACCAAGGTGGCCAGGGTCATTACGAATAAAACCCCGGCGCACATTCCGATGGCGCTGGATAAACGGTTGGACACGCCCAGGAACGGACAGATGCCCAAAAAACGGCTGAGAACGATATTGTTCACCAATATCGCCGAAATAATAATTAATAGGTATTCCATTATGAGGCCTTCTGGTTAATTTTCATGACGACCGCGATCAAATATGACAAAACGATAAAAGCGCCCGGTGACAAGATAAAGATCAAAATCCCGTCTCCCGGGAATAATTTAAGGCCGAATACCGAACCGCTTCCCAACAGTTCGCGCAGCACACCTAATAACGTCACCGCGAAAGCGAATCCCAAGCCCATGCCTAAGCCATCGATGAGCGAGGACCCCAGAGTGTTTTTTGAGGCAAAGGCCTCCGCCCTTCCCAGGATAATACAATTCACGACGATGAGCGGGATAAACAAGCCCAACTGTGCGTGCAGGGCGGGGAAATAGGCCGCCATACTCAGATCCACGACGGTCACGAATGACGCGATAACAACAATAAAACAGGGTATGCGCACCTTATCCGGGATGAGATCTTTGATGAGCGAAATGATCCCGTTGGACATGACCAAAACAAATGTCGTGGCCACCCCCATCCCCACGCCGTTCATCGCGGATGTCGAAACCCCCAAAGTGGGGCAAAACCCCAGCAAGAGGATGAATACCGGATTTTGTTTCAAGAAACCCCGGCTGAATATTTTCCAATGATTCATTTTCCGTTCCCTTCACCTTGATAAACCAAAAAGGCTTTTCTGACGGCATCACAATACGCGCGGGAACTGATCGTGGCGGCCGTGATGCCGTCGACATTCCCGCCGTCTTTCTTGACGCTTAAGATAAACGACCCGGGATTCTTCCCTCTGAACTGCTCGCTGAAGCGCGATTTTTTCTTTTCCATCTTGTCCCCCAGGCCGGGAGTTTCCTTGTGCTCAATAACGGCAACATCATAAATCGACCCGTCCGGCAATAATCCCACCATCAATTTGATCTCCCCCCCAAAACCCTGAGCGCTGAAAGTTTCCACCGCTGTCCCGACCAGCTCTCCGTTATTCTTCGCCGGATAGCAGACCAAGGCGCCCTCCTCTCTGACGATCCGGTATTCCTCATCAAGGGGGTTGTTGGTGAATTCCGGGACGACTTCCCGTATGGCGTTAATCTTTTTCGCCAGGTCCGCGGCCGCCTTCGGGCCCTTGGTGGCCTCATAGACAAAGGCAACCGTACCCGACGCCAACAGGGAGACCAAGGACAAGGTCAACACCATGTTCAAAAATGTCGATTCTTTTTTAGCCATGCGCCGTTGATTCTCCGAAGCGGACCGGTTTGCAAAATTTGTTAATCAAAGGGACAAACGCATTCATGATCAAAATAGCGAAAGAAACTCCCTCCGGATAAACGCCGAAAACACGTATGACCACCGTAAGGATCCCAATGCCCACCCCAAAGATGATCATGCCCTTGGGGGTCATCGGAGACGTCACCAGGTCCGTGGCCATGAATATTGCCCCCAGCAAAACGCCTCCGCTTAAAATATGGAACAGCGGATCCGCATATCGCGCCGGATTCACCATCCACAATATGCCGGCAAAAACGCTGATCGTCCCCACCATTGATACCGGGATGTGCCAGGTAATGATCTTTTTATATAACAAATAGATGAACCCAAGGATAAGCGCCAAGGCCGAGATCTCGCCGATACAGCCGCCGATATTCCCCAGGAACAGATCCGCGTAAGAAGGCAGTTGCGGCATGAGATCCAGAACCTTCTCGCCATTTTTTATCCCCTCCTTCAATATCGCCAAAGGTGTCGCGCCGGTCAGGGCATCGGTCACGGCCAGGCGATTCACCAGAGGCTTCGGCCAATTGGTCATCGCGGCCGGAAAGGATATCAGCAAAAAAACGCGCCCGACCAGCGCCGGATTAAAGGGATTATTTCCCAGCCCGCCAAACGACATTTTAGCCACTCCGATGGCGACAAAGCTTCCGATGATCACCATTTCCCACGGAAGATTACTGGGCAAATTAAAGGCCAGAAGGACTCCGGTGACAATCGCCGAACCGTCCGTTATCGTGACCGGGCCTTTGAGAATAAATTTCTGTATGGCATATTCCGCGAAGACCGCGGCGGCCACCGCGACCAAGATGACCTGAATCGCCCCCAGGCCAAAAACGTATATCGCGGCGCCAAAGGCCGGCAACAACGCCGCCACCACACCCAGCATGATCTTCCGGACAGAAAATTCGCCAAACGCGTGCGGCGATAACGATATCGTCAATAATTTTGATTTATCCATGACTCTTTCTCGATTTGATGATTTTCATGACGGTTAATTTTCCTAAGCGCAGGTAATCCAACAAGGGGCGATTCGCCGGACAGATATAACTGCAGCAACCGCATTCACAGCAGCTGAGGATCTTCTCGTTCTCTGCCCGGTCCCAAAATTTTTTTTCGGCCAGCGTCATCAATAAATACGGTTCCAGCCCTAAGGGACAAGCGGAAACGCATTTCGCGCAGCGGATACAATTCAGCACCTCTTTGCGTTGCGATTCCCCCCGCGGCAATAAGACAATACCCGACATGCCTTTGGTGACCGGGATATCCAGGCTATTCAGCGCCCGTCCCATCATCGGCCCGCCGCTGATGACCTTGCCGGTATCCTCCGGCAAACCGCCGGCGGCCTGGATCATTTCCAGAATGGGCGTCCCGATTCGGACCAAGAAATTAGAAGGTTTCTTGACCGCCGGACCCGTCAGGGAAACAACCCGCTCAATCAAAGGTTTGTTTTTTTGCACCGCTTCATAAACGGCGAAAACAGTTCCCACGTTAAAAACAACACAGCCCACATCAATGGGCAATCCCGCCGGAGCCGGAGGAACCTCCCGATTGACCAGGGCTTTCACCAGCTGCCGCTCGCCGCCTTGCGGATAAAGCATTTTAAGCGGAAAAATCTCGATCCCGTTATATTTCGCAGCAAGCCCAGTCAGCACCTGAATCGCATCCGGCTTATTATTCTCGATCCCCACCCGGGCCTGGGTGACCTTTAACGCCCGCATCAATATCTGCACGCCGATAAGGATCTCCTCGCCTCTCTCCAGCATGAGACGATGGTCCGAAGTCAAATAGGGTTCGCATTCCGCGCCATTCACTAATAAATATTCCGCCGTCTTGCCTTTGGGGATCGACAGCTTGACCTGGGCCGGGAATGTCGCTCCCCCTAAGCCGACTATGCCGGCATCCTGCACGCGCTTGATAATCTCCTCCGGGTTCAGTTTGATCTCCCGGCGGATCTCGCTATTTAAGTCAATCCCTTCTATCCAGTCGTCGCCTTCAACCTGAATGATAATCGTTGGCCGCTTGTATCCCGTCGAATCCATAACCTCATCAATCTTCTGGACCGTACCGCTCACTGAAGCATGAATATTCGCCGATACGAACCCCGCCCCTTGCGCGATGACCTGGCCGGTCTTGACCTTGTCCCCGGCTTTAACGACCGCAACGGCCGGCGATCCGATATGCTGTGCGACAGGGATAAAAACCGTTTTCGGCAAAGATAAGCGCGCGATCGGACTGCCCGCGGACAATTTATTGTCGTGCGGATGCACGCCGCCCTGGGGAAATGTCTTGATGATCGGATTTTTCATTTTGTTTTTATCCAACGATTTTATGCTTCCGTTTTTGCCGGCTGAGCGGTGTCATCTTTTGGCTCCGTGCGCGCGGGAAAATTCACTTCTAATATCGCCCCGGTCGGGCACACATCAACGCACTTGCGGCAGAGTTTGCACTTATTGAAATCAATATAAGCCAGAAAATTTTCCACTTTAATCGCGTCGAAAGGACACGCCTTTACGCACTGGCCGCAGGCAATGCAGGCAGCCGCGCAGATCTTCCGGGCGGCGGCGCCTTTATCTTTATTCATGCAGGAGACAAAAACCCGGCGGCCTTTAGGACCTTTCTTCCGTAATTCAATGATAAGCCGGGGGCAAGCCGTAACGCAGGCCCCGCAGGCGACGCATTTTTCTTCGGAAATGACCGGCAGTCCGGTCGATGGATCCATGGAAATGGCTCCAAACGGGCAGGCCGTCACACAATCCCCCAAGCCCAAACAACCGTAGGCGCAATCGGTTTCGCCAATGTAAAAATTGTGAGAGACCGCGCACATCCGGACACCGTCATAGACCGTGCTTTTTTTCCGGTGCGCATAGGCTCCGCCGCAGCGGACAACAGCCATCAGCGGATCTTTCGCAACCGCCTCCTTGCCTAAAATTTTCGCGACCGCGGCCATACATTCATTGCCGCCGACCGCGCAATAAAATGAAGATAAATCGTCCGCCTTGATGCAGATCTCCGCGAAGTTACGGCATCCCGGATAACCGCAGGCCCCGCAATTGGCTCCGGGTAAGACCTTCTCAATTTCATCGATCCGGGGATCTTCAACAACCTTGAATTTTTTCGCGATGAAATACAGGACAACCGCGGACAGGATCCCAATCGAAGTTAACAACAAAATGGAATAAAGAATGGTGCTATTCATGAGACGGGTTGTTTATTTTCTCGTTCAATTCGAAAAACAAATGATCTTTTCATGCGATCACGCAACAGATATAAAATGCCGTAATAGAAACCCAAGGCACAAACCGAAAGGGCCCCGGCAATGACTTCCTGATGAATGAACAAAGACACCAGCGCCAAAGTCGAGATAACGATTAAAAACGGCAGGATATAACCCCAAAAAAGCGCCCTCATCCCCTGCGACTCCTCCATCACCACTTTCACCGGATCCCCTACCGAGCAAGGAATCCTCGGAGCATCAATCGCAACAATCTTTCTTTCCGTTTCCGATAAAGAACAAACACCTTTGACCTGGCAGGACGAACAAGCCGAATTTCTCGCGATTTCAACCCGGACAACATCTGCCGTAACTTCACTCACAATCCCTTGATGTTCAATACTTTTCGACGATAAGTTCATTTTGTCCACCCGTGCAATATAGAGAAATACTATATCCTTGCCGCTTAAGCTTGTCAAGACACAAATGTCTTTTTGGCCCGATAATAAGGAAAAAGCAGGTCCCCAATGCGCCCTCACGCGGCCGCAAGGCTCGGAAAACCAGGGAGATTGATTTCAATTTGGATTAATGCGGCAGGCGGCGTTTAACAACCGGGTGGTAGGTTTTCGCTTTACGACTTCTTGATTTTCTTTCGATAAATTTCACGCCGACCAGATAACAACAGGTCTGTTTTTTCTTCTCGGTCCGGACGACCTGCGCGAAACCATTGTAGATATCCAGGACCCCGGACATCACCATCCGCAATTCGAGGACATCCCCGGGATGATACGCCGCATCCGACAAGAAAGAAACGCCGACAAAGCTCATATCCACTGTCGTCGACAAATGCCAATTCTTCTCCTGTCCGGACCGGCTTTTTACCAGCCGGTATTGTATCCCCAGGACCCGCTTGGCCCTGACCCCTTGTCTTCTCTCCTGGATAACCTGGCGAACCATACTGCTCACCTCTATAAATCCTAGGCCACCCTCAGCTATAGTTGAGGGTGGATCATTTTCTCCGGTTTGACCAGCGAATCAAATTCTTTCTCGGATATGAATCCCAGATGGACAGCGGCCTCTTTAAGCGTCATCCCTTGCGCAAAGGCCTTCTTGGCGATCTGGGCCGCTTTATCGTATCCCAGATGATCATTCAGGGCCGTGACCAACATCAAAGACCGGTCCAGATATTCATTTATTTTTTTTGTATTGGCCTCAATGGAAACAACACAGTGATCCGAAAAACTTTCACAGGAATCGGACAACAAGCGTATCGACTGTAGGACATTGTAAATAATAACCGGTTTATAAACATTAAGCTCAAAATGACCGCCGGCGCCCGCGACATTAATCGTCACATCATTGCCCAAGACCTGCGCGCAAACCATGGTGAGGGCCTCGCACTGCGTGGGATTGATCTTCCCGGGCATGATGGAACTTCCCGGCTCATTGGCCGGCAAAGTGATTTCTCCCAGGCCACAGCGTGGCCCGGACCCGAGCCAGCGGATATCATTGGCTATCTTCATCAACGACACCGCCAGTGTCTTGAGAACCCCGCTGACCTCGACCATCACGTCGTGCGCGGCCAAAGATTCAAATTTATTTCTGGAAGTCACAAAAGGCTGCCCAGTCAATTCCGCAATTTTCTTCGCTGATCTCGCCGCAAATTCCGGATGGCTGTTGAGACCCGTTCCGACCGCCGTTGCGCCTAAGGCAATTTCATGCAGACGGGGAAGAACGCCGTTCAGCCGCTCTAAGGCGTTATTTAACTGCTGAACATATCCCGAAAATTCCTGCCCCAGGGTTAAGGGAGTCGCGTCCATGAGATGTGTCCGTCCGACCTTGATGATATCCTGAAACTGCTGAGATTTGGAATGCAACGCGTCTTTCAGCTTTTTGACCGCCGGGATCAGTCGGCGATGGATCTCTTGGGACGTCACGATGTGCATAGCCGTGGGAAAAACATCGTTGGAGGATTGGCCCTTGTTCACATCATCATTGGGATGAATGGGATCTTTACTTCCGAGTTTTCCGCCGGACAATTCGATGGCCCGGTTCGCGATGACCTCGTTGACATTCATATTCGTTTGTGTTCCGCTGCCGGTCTGCCAAACGACCAGCGGGAAATGCGCGTCCAGCTTTCCGCTGATCACTTCCTCCGCCGCGCGGACGATCAGGCCCGCCTTCTCCGGCGCCAGAAGCTTCAGTTCTTGATTCACCAGCGCCGCGGCTTTCTTAACAAGGCCCAAGGCATGGATTAATTCGCCGGGCATGGTCTCGTTCCCAATCTGAAAATTCACCAAAGAGCGGGCGGTCTGCGCGCCGTAATATTTGTCCTCAGGGACCTTGACCTCCCCCAAGATATCTTTTTCGATCCGTTCTTTCATAAAATGAACCTCGGATGTTCGCCGGTTACGTTCAGCCCTTCACCAAAAAATGGGTCAATAAACGAATGCCCGCGCCGGTCGCCCCATGCCCATAATAGCCCCGTCCTTCTCCTTCAACGAAAGCTGTGCCGGCGATGTCCAAATGCGCCCAGGGAATATCCTCCGTAAACTGCCGCAGGAATTCCGACGCCGTCAATGTCCCCGCCGCGCCTCGGGGGAAACCCACATTTTTTAAATCCGCGATATTTGATTTGACCGCATCTTTCAATTCATCATGGAGAGGCAAACGCCAAACACGGTCATCCGTTTCAGCCGAGGCCTCCATGATCTGTTTCGCGAGATCATCGTTATTGGAGACCAGCGCGCTGTAGTCATAACCCAAAGCGACGACACAAGCCCCGGTCAGTGTCGCGATATCGATCATCCGCGCGGGCTTATAGTTCTTGGCCACGTAAGCGAGGGCATCCGCGAGGACCAGACGCCCCTCGGCATCGGTATTGCCAATCTCGACAGTTTTTCCGCTATAACTCTTAAAAACATCGCCGGGCTTATAGGCGGCCGAACCGATAGCGTTTTCCGCCAAGGCGCAGACAAAAATAATATTGCGTTTCAGGTTAACGGACAGAATATTCTTCAATGTCCCGATCGCCGCCGCGGCCCCGCTCATATCCGAGCGCATCGTTTCGATATGGCCGCTGGGTTTAAGATTTAAGCCGCCCGTATCAAACGTTATCCCTTTACCGACGATAGCGGTCCAATCGCCTTTGGAATGCGCTCCCTGATATTTGACGATAATCAACTTGGGTTCATTGCGGCTGCCCTGATTAACGGCCAAATGCAGATGAAGCCCTTTCGCCTGCATGTCCTTGCGGCCCAAGACCTCCAAGGAAATATTCCGTCGGCCTTGAACCAATTTACGCACGACACTTTCCAGATACGCGGAATTAATCAAATCAGCATTATCGTTGACCAGGTCGCGGCTGAAATTGACCCCTTCACAAATCTTATCCGTCTCCCGATAGACCTTTTTCTCTGGCGCGACGATCGTCAGGGATTTCACGTCCACCGACTTGTCGTCCTTCTTCTTTGTTTTATATTTTTTCCACGCATACGCGCCGATGAGGAATGACTCAATGACCGCTTTTATGACCGCCTCATTATCTTTGTGCGGGATCAATTCCAATTCCCCGCAGCGTTCCAGGAAAGAAGAGAGGAAAACTCTGCGCAGCGTGGAACGCAACACGGACGGGGATAAATCTTTTTCCGCGCCCAGCCCCACGGCCAGGACAAGCTGCTTTTTCTGGAAAAGCGGAAAGAGCTGGCCTTTCTGTGCACTGAACTGCCCGGACTGCCTCAGGAGGCGCAGTTGATTCCGTAATTCGCCTTGTTTGAAAGAAAATTTTTCACTCTTCAATTGTTCGCTTTCAACCAAGACCACGACCGCCTGCTTGTCAAATTTTGCCTTGGGCCGAAACGTTATCACGATGCGCTCCTCCTCGAGTTCAAATAATGTTTATTTGCGATCGTCGATAGGGACATATTCCCGCTTGTTCTTGCCGATGTAGACCTGGCGCGGACGACCGATGCGCGTCTTGGGGTCTTGCTTCATTTCCTTCCAATGGGCGATCCATCCCGGCAGTCGGCCGATAGCAAACATGACCGGGAACATATTCGTCGGTATTCCAATCGCCTTATAGATCAGCCCGCTGTAAAAATCAACGTTGGGATAGAGTTTGCGCTGAACAAAATATTCATCTTTTAACACGGCCTCTTCTAATTTAACCGCCAAGTCCAAAAGAGGGTCATGGATCCCCATCCGGTGCAGCAGATCATGCGTGCGCTGTTTGATCAGCCTCGCCCGAGGATCATAATTTTTGTAGACCCGGTGCCCAAAACCCATCAGCCGGTAATGGCTGTTAGGGTCCTTGGCCTTGTCGATATATTTTTGGATATGGCCGCCATCGCTGTAAATTTGCTCCAGCATCTCAACGACTTTTTGATTGGCCCCGCCATGCAGCGGCCCCCAGAGCGCCGAGATTCCGGCGGCAACGGAAGCGAAGAGATTCGCCCCGGAACTCCCCACCAGCCTCACCGTTGAGGTGCTGCAATTCTGCTCATGATCGGCATGCAGGATCAATAATGTCTGCAGAGTCCGCACGATGTATTCGTCAATCTTATAATCCTTTCCCGGCTTCGAAAACATCATGTGCAAAAAATTCGGAATATACCTTAGATCGTCGCGCGGCTCAATAAATTTTTCCCCGATCGATTTCTTGTAGGCATACGCTGCGATGGTCCGGACCTTAGAGAGAAGCTCGGCAAAGATCAGGTCCATCTCCGCTTTGGTCGGCTCTTCTTTCCCCAATTCCGGGTAATAAAGCGACAGAGAACAGACCATGGCCGACAATATCGCCATGGGATGGCCGGTAGGCGGATAACCGTAGAAAAAATTTTTCATCCCTTCATTGATTTTCGCGAAACGGGTAAACAGCGCGGAAAATCGGTTTAATTCCTCTTGGGTCGGGAGATTTCCGTAGATCAAAAGGTAGGACGCCTCAACAAAAGTGACCTTTTCGGCAATGTCCTCAATGGGATATCCATAATATCGAAGTACCCCTTTTTCACCATCCAGAAAGGTGATCTCGCTGGCGCAGGCCCCGGTGTTGGCGAATCCGGAATCTAACGTTATAAATCCGCTTTCTTTGCGTAGATTCGTAATATCAACGGCCTTTTCACCTTCCGTGCCCACAACTGTCGGAAGCTCATAAGTCTGTCCGTCCAAAATGAGTTTCGCCTTTTCCGGCATGCTGACTCCTTTATAATTGAGATAAATCGATAGAGATGAGTTAAAGTAGAACGATTATATTATAAACACCTGAGCTTTGCAAGAGGCAAATTTCGGGGTATCCGGCCAAAATAGAAATGTCCTATAAATTTCCGGGGCGGGCAGTCCGGCGGGAAAAATCCGGCGCGGCTAAATCCTGATTTTCTGCTCAATCTTCTTGATAAGGATTTCCGGATCAATGGGCTTGAGGATGTAATCGTCACAGCCATAATTATACGCTTCCAAGAACCTCTTCTCATAAGCCGTGACAATAATGATCGGGATACCGTCCCCCAGCTGGATCCCGGCGGCCTTTTCGCTTTCGCGGATCTTTTTGAGGATCTCCAATCCGGTGATCCCCGGCATCTCAATATCCAGCAGGATAAGATTATACGGGTCTTTTTTCAGCGACAGATTGTAGGCCTCAACGGCCTCGATGCCGTTCGCCGCAAAATCGCATTCGGCGACTTCCCTTAGAATTTCGGCTAAAAGCTGGCGATTCTCAAAATTATCATCAACAATCAATATTCGATACATATGTTCTCTCCTATTTACGAATATATGTTTGTAATTCTTCGACCCGTAATTTCAAAATTTGGAAATGTTCGGCGATCTTCTCTTTTTCGGCCCCCGCCAGGACCGCTTCATGCATCGGATGCTCGGCCGCAGAAATCGAGGTCAGCCGCAAATTACCCGCCGTCCCTTTTATTTCATGCAAAATGCTGCGCATCCGTGCCGTATCATTTTGCGAAAAGGCCTCTTCCAAAAACTTCATTTTTTCGGCCAGGGACGAGGCAAAACTCGCGATCAGGCGCTTAAGGACTTCCGGCCTGACCCTCAATTCCTGGCTGATCTTAAGAAAATCAATGTTGAGTGTTTCTTCTTCCGGCATATCGGCCACCACAACCTTCCGTCATTCGCCCGGATACAATGATCCGTTACGATTGTTGTCCAACAAAACTTTTTAACTGATCGAAATAATGGCTGAATTCATTTATCAAATCCGCGCTTCGTTCCTTGTCCTGTCCTACGGCCGCCAGCTTATTGATCTCCTTGGCGATAGAAGACATTTCGGTTATGCGCAGGTTATCATAATCGCCCTTCAATTTATGGGATATCGCTTTGACCTTTTCATAATCATTCAAAGGCAGGGCTCCCCCCAAGTCCTGCAGGTCTTTCGAAGTCTGCTGGACAGCCTTCTGCAAAATACGCACATAGATCTCCGGACTGATATGCAGACTCTGGCTGTTCAGTCCAACATCAATCACTAATTTTTTGGCCCCCTCCGGGGCGGCCGGATCACTCATCGGACATTCCTTTTTCGCTTCTCGCCGGAAAACGGCCCCAAGGCATCATGCGGCTCTGGGGACCGGTCCCATGGACATTTCGACAACCACCTGTTTCTTATCCTGGATCACAAACTCGATCTGATATTTATCATATTCGCTTCGGCAAAACTCAACCCCCCCGAAAGAACTATTTCGAAAATTAACAAAATGCGACATCTCCAATTCAACATAACCCGCCGCAGATATCTCAGACTTGAACCGGCCGGCGATGATATTGCACAAGGTCCCGCAGGAATCACGCAGTTCGTCATCGCTTTCATCATCAATCGGGGGATACTGCAGCATCTTCATGATCGTAGCCAAATAATCTTGTTTCACATAAACCACCACGACCCCCAAGGTATTATGCTTTTCCATGTCCCGGGCATTGGAAAAAAAACTGACCGCGGAAATATAGGTCGGCTCATTATCGAACTTTTCCATCCCGGCAACCCGCATACGCCCCTCGTATTCCACGATATTGCTGCGGGTGAGCACGGGTTTCCGGGAGAACACAATCTCGCCCCGTTCCTTAAAGAGAGACTCAATGCTTTTAGCCAATAACTCGGCAAATTTATCCAACTCTTTATTTTGCGCTTTTTGTCCGAACATCTTGCCTGCCCTCGCTAATTTTTTAGAGAATAGCTATTCAACATATTTTTTGATCGCCTTAACCAGCGAATCCGGAGTATAGGGTTTGACCACATAACCGGCTAAACTGGGGTTGACGGCTGTCGCCTTCTTTTTGTTCTCATCCGTCCCGGACGCGGTCACCATAACAATCGGGGTATCGGCCACCTGAGGAACCTTGACGACAGCCTCCATAAATTCCATGCCGGACATTTGCGGCATCTGCCAATCCAAGAGAATAAGGCCGATCTCTTTATAACGGGTCCCCAGCAGCTGAATGGCCTCCTCACCGGTCCTGGCCTGCAGGAAATTATTTTTGATCCCCGAGCCCTTGAGGACCTCAATGAGCAGTTCCCTTTCCAGGTCGGAATCATCAACAATCAGTATCTTGTTTTTTAATTTTTCTGCGCTCATTTTTTACACCATTCCTGTTTGATTAAAATCACATTTTCGTAGCCAGAATGACTTTCTCCTTTAGCTCAAACAAATCAAACGGTTTGGCCAAATAATCATTCATGCCCGCCGTGAGGCATCTGATCTTCTCCTGCTCCACTTCCGCGGCCGTCAACGCCACGATGGGCAAATCTTTCTTGAGCTCCCCGCGGATAATCTTGGCCGCCTCAACGCCCCCCATGACCGGCATCTGCAAATCCATAAAACAGATGTCATAGTCTTTTTGCCGCAAGATGTCGATGGCCTCCTGCCCATTGTTCACATAGTCGACTTCGCAACCCAAGGTCTCAAAATGGGCCTTTAATAATTCCTGGTTCGGCAGGCTGTCTTCCGCCACCAGGACCTTGATGCCAACGCAAGAGATGGATTCCATCATATTGCGGGAAAGGATGCGCGCGCCTTCCCTTTTATCCAAGAAAATATCGAACAACAATTTCAGGAATTCGTCCTCAATGATCGGTTTCGCCAGATATTCGTCAAAGCCCTGCTTTTTCAGCCCATCAATCAAATCATGGCTAATATCGGCGGTGACGGCAACCATCTTGATGTCCCGGAAACGTTCATCCTGACGGACCTTGTTGGCCAGAACAAAAGCGCTTTTATCGGGTAACAGGGTGTCAATGAAAATAATGTCCGGCAGGGGAATATTCTGCGCCTTCATGGCGTTGAGCTGATTAAAGGCCTCGTGAGAATTCCTAGCCTGTGAGCAAACAAACAATTTGTGCTTCTCACAAAGAGTCACTAACGGCAGGCTGATCTTCTCGTTAAACTTAACGATCATAAACCGCTTTCTAGCGATGTTGTCCAAATTCTCCGCGGGCGGTTCTTTATCCGCAACGCCTTGACCCCGGGCAAACACGGCGGTAAAAATAAATTTGCTGCCCTTATTGACGATCGACTCCACCCAAATCCGCCCCCCCATATTCTCGACATAACTCTTGCAAAGCGCGAGCCCCAGCCCCGACCCCCCGTAATGGCGGGTGATCGACGTATTCGCCTGGGTGAACGATTCAAAAATGGCCTCTTTGCGGTCGTCCGGGATCCCCATCCCGGTATCTTCAACGACAAAACGCAAAGTATAGTTCTTCTCCAGCGAACTCGGTGACGACTCAAGACTGACCCGCAATCCCACTTCGCCTTTTTCGGTAAATTTAATCGCGTTATCCAAAAGGTTAATAAAGATCTGTTTCAACCTGGTCGGATCTCCCTTGAGGTTTCGGGGCACATTGCTTTCCAGGCGGAAATAGAAATCAATAGGTTTGCTGTTTAATCTGGTCCGCAAAATCCGGAAGATGTCCTCGATGAGTCTTTCCAGATTGAAATCAATAACTTCCAGCTTCAATTTTCCGGCCTCGACCTTCGACAAATCAAGGATATCATTTACGATACCCAAGAGCAGATTGCCGCTTAAGATGATCGTATCCAGTTGCTCCTTCTGTTTGACATTGAGGGGCCCCCGCTTCAACAAATCGGTAAAACCCAGTATCGCGTTGATCAACGTCCGGATCTCATGGGCCATGCTGGCCAAAAACTCACTCTTGACCCTCGCCATCGATTGGGCCTGCTGGGTCAGCTTGATGGCCAATTCCCGCTCCCGGACCAGCTCGCGTTGATTTTCCAGCATGCGGCCCTGTGTTTCGTTGAGCCGCTCATTTTTCTTTTCCAAATCCTTGATCATCGTCTCGATGAGTTCCTTATCGACGACGACCTCCTTCCCGGCCTTTCCCAGCTTTTCCTTTAAATGGCTATAATCCGTCCGCACTTCATCAATGGTAATCAGGGGGATGTCCCGCTTAAAATGCGTCGCATAGGCATTGTCGACCTTCCCCTTCGACTCTTCGACGACCGCCTGGATCGATTCAACTAACGAGGTGATATCCGGATAGGCGCTTACCAATTTCCCGTCATTGATGATCTGTTCATTCAAGAGTTCAATGAGTTGATATAGCGCATTCAATGAACTTTTGGTGATAACGGCGATCTTGCCTTCAAATTTCAATGTTCCCTTGCGGATCATATCAAACAACGTCTCGGAGATCTCCGTCAGAAAAAATAGATCATGCAGGCTAAGAAACCCGGCCAGGCCTTTGATGGTGTGAAATGAGCGGAAGATATTTTCGACAGCTTCCCGGTCATCAGCAACCGTATCCAGGATGAGGAGCGAATTTTTCGCGTTCAGCAGATACTTATGGGCCTCCGCGGTAAATTCCGTGAGCATGTCGCGATTTTCCGCGAGATCCAAAACCGGCAGTTGTGAAACAAATTTTTTATTCTTTGCGTCCATTATCGTCTATTCATCCGCGTGCTGTTCTTTGATCTTTTCGATTTCCGGAAAGATCCGCTTGAAGGTCTCAACCAATTTGGGATTAAAATGCTTGCCGCTCCCTTTTTCGATCTCCGCCAAAGCGTCCGGATTGGACCACGCCTCTTTATACGGGCGTTTCGAGGTCAAGGCATCAAAAACATCACAGACACTGCAAATCTGGCCGACCAGGGGAATCTTATCACCTTTTAAACCTTGGGGATATCCCGTTCCGTCCCATTTTTCCTGATGGGTTAAGGCGATTATTTCCGCCATTTTCATGATCCCGGAATTCGAACCGGCGAGCAGTTTGGCGCCGATGGTCGTGTGTTGTTTCATGAATTCATATTCCTCAGCCGAGAGTTTGCCCGGTTTTCTCAAGATACTGTCCGGGATGCCGATCTTTCCGATATCATGGAGAGGGCTGGCATTCAAGATAAGTTCGCATTGTTCGTCGCTCAGGCCCAATGCCCGGGCGAGCTTTTCGCAATATTGGCTCATCCGGATAATATGTTTGCCGGTATCATCATCGCGGCATTCCGCCGCATGCGCCAACCGGCGGATAATATCCAGCCGCGTTTCATTCAATTCTTTCGTGCGCTCGTGAACACGCGACTCTAGCATCTTATTCTGATTTTTGACCTGAAGATGCAGAATGCGGGTTATGACCATATTGTGAATCCGCATCAATATTTCAATACTCTCATAAGGCTTCGTCAGAAAATCGGTGGCGCCGGACTGCAGGGCACGCTGGCGGATATCGGGATTTTTATCTTCCGACAGGCAAAGGACCGGCAAATAATTGTCTTTGCGGTATTCCTCCAGCGAGTTCATGACCTGAAAGCCATCGACTTGCCGCATGATCAGGTTCAACACGATCGCATCGGGTTGGAAGTGGTGGCAGGTCTCGATGGCCTTTTGCGGATCCGTCACGCATTCCACGGAATGATATCCCTCCTGCTCAAATAATTTCACCAAAAAATGCGTCTGCAATTTTTGGTCGTCAATAATCAGAATTTTACTTTTAAGAATTTCTTCCCGCGAAATCATTGGGCGGTTTCCCGAATTCGGTTATGGCCAACGAACCGTTTTATTTTAAAGCCATTTTACGAAAAATGTAACTAAAAAAATAAAAATCTCTGCCGCGGCGCGTCAAACAGGGCTGGAAAATCTCAAGAAATTTTCCAAGTCCCTAAATCGGTCAAAAATTTATAATCCGTCGTATCGCATTGAATGGGAGTAACGGTGATATAGTTTTGGGCCAAGACATCGGTATCGATGTTATTGTCCGATTCGGTAAGCGGGACCGTGCCTTTCATCCAATAATAATCGCGCGAATGCGGATCCCTCCTCTTGGTAAACGTGCCGTGAACCGGAATGACGCCTTGCCGGGTTATCCGGACACCGCGGATCTTGGATTGCGGCAGGTTGGGGACATTGGCGTTCAGAAATGTGCCTTTGGGTATTTTGTTTCGCATGACCATCTTCGCTAACTTTGCGGCGAACTTTGCGGCATAACGAAAATCCGGGTTAACAAAAGTCGCCAACGAAACTGCCATGGACGGAATATTCAGCATCGCTCCCTCGCGGGCGCCAGCGACCGTCCCGGAATAGAAAACACTGCATCCGTCGTTAGGACCGAGATTGATCCCGGAAACAACCAAATCGGGCTTGGGTTCCATCAGGACCGCGACCGCCAATTTAACACAATCGGCCGGCGTTCCGGTTATGCCATAACCGAACGGCATCCCTTCCCGCTTGACGCGTTTGCACCATATCGGATAAATAAGCGAGATGCCATGGCCGACGGAACTTTTTTCGGAATCGGGCGCGACGACCGTGACCGTACCGATCTTCTTCAGCTCATTGTACAAGGCATAGATCCCATCAGCTAAAATACCATCGTCGTTGGTCAGTAAAATTCTCACGCCCTTAACCCGCTTTCCCCTGCATTAATGCGTTAACAATCTTTGTGCTGCCGGAAGGCATCGGATAATCCGGCAACCGGCCCAGCGGAACCCATTTGTGGAGTTTATCAACCCGCGGTGCCCGCGCGACATGACACCGCCAGACATTCAGCGTAACTTTGAACCTTGTATAATAGTGGACTACAACCATTATATGGTGGGCCGATTTAATTTCAACCTTTAATTCTTCTTTAATTTCACGCTGGAGCGCCTCCCGGGCCGATTCCCCGCGTTCGATCTTTCCTCCGGGAAATTCCCAGAGATCCGCCAACAACCCTTGCGCGCCGCGCTTTTGGATAAAATACGCGCCGTTCTTTCGGATCAGGGCCACCACGGCAGAAATAGACTCGATGACTTTTCTCCGGGGGCTGGGGATGATTTCCTGGACCCCATCAAAAAAGGCGCGGCAATATTTCTTGACGGGACAAAGATTACAAATCGGTTCATGATTCCGGCAGACCAGCGCCCCCAACTCCATCAAGGCCTGATTAAACTGGCCGCCCCGGTCTTTCGGAAAGACCCGGGACAAAAAATCATAAATTTTGGCTTCATGCTTTCTGTCCGCCGGCCCCTTAAGGCATAATAACCGCATGACGACACGCCGGATGTTCGCGTCGATGATCGGATGTGGGTGATCAAAGGCGATGCTGAGCACGGCTCCGGTCGTATACGGGCCAAAACCGGGCAGGCCGCTTAACCTTGCGGGATCCTGCGGGATTTTTCCGGCGAAACGCCGGGTGATAATCTTGGCGGACCTATGGATATTTTTTGCCCGTTGATAATATCCCAACCCCTGCCAAACCTTCAGGATCTTCTGCCGGGGTGCCCGGGCCACCGCCTGAACATTCGGAAAAGCCTTCACCCATTTTTTATAATACGGGATAACCGCTTTCACGGTTGTCTGTTGGAGCATGACCTCGGAAATCCAAATTTTATAGGGATCCGCCGTCTTTCTCCAGGGGAGTTCCCGGGCCGCAGCCGGATACCAGGACAGGAGTGATTCACAGAAATGCTTTGATCTGGGCATGAAAAATTTTTGAGGCATAGGTCAGCCGGATTCGGCATGTTCACATTTGCTTTCGTCGTTGAGGAAGGTCATGCAATCGCCATGAGCAGCGGTTCGCCGGATGGAGAAATTTCCAGATGGGAACCATAAGTCAACGGGAACCGGGCATGTTCGCCGTCAACAAAAACCATCCCCTCGCGCATCAGGGAAATGATTCGAATTTTTTGCGACGGCAACATCACGCCGCCCCGCAAACGATACCGCAGCCGTCCGCCGTCATACAATTCCCGCGGCCGGTATTGATATCTCGCGCTCGTCATCGGCAGGGCCCGTCCTCCGGACGAATGAATGGCGCCGGAAGAACCCGCCGCCGTTGCGATCCATACCCCGGAGCTTCGCTGCTCCTCTTTCACGCGGCCGATCATCAGATAATATCGGGACATGGCCGCGGGATTTTTGTGACAGACCAACGCGTCATTGAGGATATTAATCGCCGGTTGCCGGCCGTCAATCTGAAGCCGCAGCCGTTTTATTCGAGCCGCCTTAAACCGGTTCGCTAAAATTTTTCGCAGCATCGCCGGAAAATTGCCTCGGTCGGCAAAACAGAAACGGCCGATGCTGGTGCCCGGGACCGAATTGACCCCCAGGATGATCTGCCGTTTGACATTGCGGGCGGCCTCCAAGAATGTCCCATCCCCTCCGACGGTAATGACCAGATCAAAAGACGAATAACGGAAATCCTGACCCCGGTAATGTTTAACGTAGTCGACTTTTTCTTCGGCCAAACACTGCTCAATTCGTTTAAGCGTCAGATAATGTTCCTCATGGAGCAGGCGAAAGCCGCGCATATCGCGAGCCGGAAATCGCTTTTGCTTATCATATAAAGAGCTCAGGGGATTAAGAAAATAATTGCGATAAGCGCTGCGCTTATATAAGAGAAGAATTTTCTGAATTCGCATCGGGTCACCTCCTCCCTTTATTCACATTTTAGCTGAAAACGGATTTTCCGGCAAAGCTGATCAAAACTTTTAAAAACAAATTTTGTTTCATGCAAATAGGACTTCGGCAATGACGTCTCCAGGGCCAGACATTCCAAGCCGGCCTTCCGCGCCGACCGGATCCCCAATGGCGCGTTTTCAATGGCCACGGCATCCCGCGGCTGAATCTTTAAGTGACGGATGGCCCGGCGATACGGCTCCGGATCCGGCTTGCCTTTTTTGACGTCGCTTCCCGTAACCGTAACCTCAAAAAGACGATAAATGCTCGACGGCAGTATTTCATGCAACTCGTGCCGGGAAGTCCCGGTCACCAGGGCGAGACGAATCCGCCGGCGGCAAAGCGCTCGGATAAAAGAACGAGCCCCGGGAATAAATCGGGTGCGGACGATTTTTTTAAATAAGATCTCTTTCTCTCGGACGATCTGCCGCAATTGCCTGTCGCTGCAATTCATCCCGTAGGCCGCGAATATCTCCTTAAGGCTGTGAATGCCGGTCTGCCCCTCGCGCGTATAAATATCGTAATAATTGACATTCAATCCGAATTTCCGCAGGACGATCTTCCACGCGCGATAATGATCCGGCATGGTATTAGTGATGACACCGTCCATATCAAAAATAACGGCCTTTACGGTCAAAGTTCTTCTGGTCATTTTTCTCCTATGCTGATGTTCCCGTCCATAACAAAAAAATTCATCCGAACAAATCTCCCTCACCCGGCGCCCCATTTCTTGAAATCAAAAAGAATGCGCCGGGGATAACCGGCCCCCGCATCCCCTCCACACCGGCCCCTCTTCCATACACAGATAAACCGGGACACTCGCCGAGCGGCCATTGATCCAGCGGATCATTTTTTGGTAGATGTCCCGACGGACCGAAAAACTATACCGGAGTTTTTTATCGTACCCGGGGAACAGTTCTCCGTCTAATAACGGATGAGCCGGGAACCGCTGCTCAATGATCTTTTTCACCTTTTGGGTCATCCGCAGCGCCCCCAAACTTATCCAGGCTATCCGCCGCGCATCGATACGGTCAAAGAGCTGGTTGACCAGATCCTGGTAGTCCCTCTCCCATCCGTCGTAATAGATAACCGGATCAAAATGGAACCCGACCTTAAACCCCGCCGCCAAACATTTCTCGGCGGCCGCTAAACGCCTGTCTAAAGAGGCCGTGTAAAATTCCACTTGCTCAATAATATTCCGCGGATTCATTGACCAGCTCACAACAATATTCTCCGCGGGCGGGACGGACAACAGAAGCTCAATATTATCACTTTTTGTCTTAAATTCAAAGACACATTTGGGATGTTGCCGGAAAAAATCAATGATCAGCGGCGAATATCCGGTCAAATGATCCAGGGCCAACGAATCGATCAATTCCCCCGACCCCAAACGGATATTATTTTTCCATCCCGGGAAATGCGCGAAAAAATCTCCGATATTCGCGGGGATCACCAGACCCGGCGCATTCATGTATCCCTGCAGACAGCAGTAGACACATTCAAACGGACAACCGACGCCCAAATTGATAATATGATAATGGCACGAAACCGTCTGGGGCGAACAGGGACACCGGCTATAGAAGTCAAATCGTTCTTTAATAAGGAAAAGATGCTTCGCACGTTCATTGTACTGGAGGAGACTCTCCGGCGAAGATGACGGATAATCACGCAAAGATGCGATCTCGGTCACGGGGGCCTCCGGATACCGAGAGCGCAAACGCCGGACAAGCTCCGTATCCGCAACCGCCTGCTCGACGAATAATGCCTGCGGGCGAAAGACAAACTGTCCGCCTGTCCGGGCCTCAGCCCGGGAATCGGACTCAACCTGCGAAAAGGCAAAATTGGATCTTCGCTGTGCGCAGGTCAATCCGGGAAAACGCCGTTTGATCAAATAGTTCCGCAGAGGGACAAAATGCCGCAAGCGCCCGGGGACATCCTGCAGAATGACGCGAAAATCAATATGCTCCCGTTTCGCTATTTCAAAAAGCAGGCGGACAATCTCCCGCTGTTTATTGACCCCCAGGCCAGAAAATTCCCGCGCAACAAAATTTTTGAGATCGTCAATATTCAGCATCAAAACATCAGAATTGAAAACGATTAATCCGGTCCATTTGTTCTGCCGTCAAATCCCATTCTCCGGCGGAAAGATTTTCGGCGGCTTGCCGGGCATTCCGGGCGCCCACGATGACACTGACCACGCCGTTTTGTTGGCGGGTCCAATTAATCGCCGCCTGGCTAACCGGGCGGCCCAATTCCTTGAGGATCCGGACCAATTCCTGGCACTTCTCAAAAGCCGGCCCTTGATAATATTTATAAAAAAAACTTCGCGCGTCGCCTTTCTTGAACTGCGGTGATGTCTGATACTTCCCGGACAAGATCCCGCCGCCCAATGAGCCGTAACTTAAAATTCCGATCTGATGCTCCCGGCAAAAAGGCAGGAGATCCTTTTCCAGCGTCCGCTCGAGAAGTGAATATTGGCTCTGCAGGGTAACAATGTCCGCCAATCCGACCGCGCGTTTCAGCAAGTCGAGGTCAAAATTGGAAACGCCGATATATTTTATTTTCCCTTGTTTCTTTAAAGTTCCCATCGCGTCCAGAGTTTCTTCAATGGGTGTTTGGGGATCCGGCCAGTGGCACTGATATAAATCAACAAACTCTGTCTGCAGACGTGATAATGATTCATCAATCTCTTGTATCAACGACTGACGGGAAAGATCACAAACGATCTTGTTCCCCTTATGAACCAGGCCGCATTTGGTCGCAAGCACGACTTTGTCCCTCCGTCCTTTTATCGCCTTACCGACGATCCGTTCGGACACGCCCCGGCCGTAAATAGGCGCCGTGTCGATGAAGTTTATCCCGCCATCCAAGGCCGCATGAACAGCGGCGATGGAATCTTTTTCCAAAGAATCGCCCCATACATCCCCGGCGAAAACCCACGTCCCCAGCGCAACCGCCGAAACGTTCAGGTCCGTGTTGTGTATTGAATTATAGCGCATCGTGATCCTCCTGTGTCCGCCCATCGTTCGTAACGGTGGTCATGGAAAAGTTACTCGATTTCCGGCACTTTGCCTGTATAATATGGGTGATTTTAACATAAACCTTCACTCGATAATCAAAAATAAACCAGAATGAACGAATTCGAGGCCGTGTTCGGCGTAAAAGAATCACGGATCAAGAAAATATGCGTGTTGACCCCCTATTTAACAAAGGGGCTCATACGAAATTTTGACGCGACGCCATCCCATAAAGGGCGTCTGTGTTCGATCGCCAGCGCCCCGCATTTCAGCCTGATCTGCACCGGTATCGGCAGCCGGGCAATCGGCGACGCCGTCTTATACCTCGAGAAAACTCCCTGCCAATACATCCTGTTCCTGGGATCATGCGGAGCATTCCGAAAGACAGCGGCCCTGGATATCGGCAGTCTGGTTATTCCGCGAGAGTCCTTTTCTTTCGAAAGTTTTTCGCAGGTCCTACTTAAAGACTTTAGCTCGTACACAATGTCTTACCCGGACGAAGAACTTCTGCGGCTATCACAAACGAAGAAATATTTTCGCGATTTCCGGACGGTGACCGGAGCGACTTTCGGCTCGCTAAAGCTTGAAGCGGAAAACATCCATTTTCTAACCGGAATAGGCGTAGACATTATCGATCTGGAATGTTCCGCGCTTTATCATGCGGCCCATTTTATCCAGAAAAAAGCTGCCGCCTTCCTCTATGTAACGGATATTATCGGACAAAAACCATTTTACTCCCCATTGGCCAAGAGTGAAAGTCAGCTCATTTCCCTCGCCGAGAGAACGGTTATCCAGGGCATCCGGAAACTCTGCTCAGACTTAAATAATCGCGAAGAAAAATAGCCGATGGCCACTTATTCCGAGAAAAAATGACTATCGGGTAGGCGGGAATACTGCGACTGCAAGGACATAATCCGCTGATATAATTCCTGCGCCGACTGATAGGAGGCGTCAAGCTTCTCTTCCTGTTCCAGTATTTGGGCCCGGAGCGTATTGAAATCATTGGTCTTCGCTCTGAGCTCTTCACTCGTTTTCCGCAACCGATCTTTATATATCTGAATGATCCCGCTCAATTCCGCAGACTCTTTCTGCCCGCCCGCAACCGCCTCACGCAAATTATTCAGTTCACTATCTTTGATCAATAATAAAGCGTGGGAGCCGTCAATCTCGGATTCGCGCTCGTTAAGCATCGTTTTATAATCGGCTAGCCGTAATTCCTGGTCAGCTAATAATCGTTCCAGCGATGAAATCTTGGCGGCGGCAATCCCGGCCTGCTCCGCCAACTGATGCCGAAGGCTGTTTAACTGCTCCTGCAAAGCCTGGATTTGTTGGCGGCTATTGTCTTTCTCTCTTTCCGCTTCCGCCGTCAATTCCCCGACCGAGGATTCCAGCGACACAACCTTTGCATTCTTTTCCTGGATAATATGCTGAACCAAAGCAAATCTTTCTTTAATATCTACCAGGTCTTTCTCCAGAGCGGAAAATCTTTCCCTCTCCTGAGCCAGCAGACCCTCGGTCTCGAATAAATCCAGAGATTTCTTGGCCAGATCTCTAGTCAGATACTCAACCTTCCGCGCGGGATCTTCCATCCCTTCAGCCTCATTTTCCCGGCGGGAAAGATCCGCTTCCGGCCTATCCGCGGTATCCCCGGAACGCAAAGAGGAAGGCCTCTTCTCGGCGGATGATTCGTCCCTTTGGCGCGGAAAATCTTTTCGCCGGGCGGCCTTCAGGCTGGCGTTCTTTTCCTGCAAATTTTTTAGATTGGAAACAAAAAGATCTTTCTCCTTTGCCAGCCGGTGGATCAAAGCGGCAAATATCTGTTCAACGTCACCCACCGCGTTTGGCGAACAGACGGAATCATACGCGGGAACTGTTTCCCGGGAATGGCCGGCCGGCGTCGCAATACCCGCCCCGGAAGAAACCGTCACGCGCCCGAATTGGTCATTTTGAATTTTGAGCTGAGCGATCCGCTCTTGGAGGAATTTGAGGTAATCGATTAATTCTAAAATGCGGACTAAATTATTCTTTCGGCTTTCTGCCAATCCTGCCTGACCGGCGATATCCCGCAAATGATCCCGCGCGTTCGAGTTTCGGTAGTCGCATAATAAAGCGAGGCTGGATTCCCGAAGTGACTGCTCCAACGCGCCCTCCGCAAGATATCGCTCCCGATCCTCGACACTGCGCGCCCCTTTTTGTCCCAAATCACCCGCCCAGGCTGGCTGCCCAAAACCAACAAGAAAGATGGCTATAAAAATGTTTCGGAATGCCCCGGTATTCGATTTCATGACTGCCAACCGCGATCCTTAAGAAATTAATCTGGCCGAACTTTCGTCCCTTTTACGCAATTTTCGACGCATTTTTCGGAAGGATCAACCACTTCCAAGGTAACCAAATCGGATAACAATGTTTCCTCTCCATCCTCCAGCCATTGCCCGATAACAATGACCGTAAAACTCCCTTTCGGATGATCCGAGGGAACCGTTACGCGATAACCATAGGCTAACGAAGAGTCTTCCAGCACATCGGTGGGAGACAAGATGACAAGTTTATTCAAAGCGTGCGCCCTTCCCGTCACCTGGACTCTCACGGCAATTGTCTCGCCGGGATTAACCGTCTTGCCCTCCCGGGGAGAAATGATCGATAAACGTTTTGGCTCCTGGGCTGGCGCATCCGGGCGGGAACAATCACAACGCAGATCCTTTACCCGGTCGATGGGTATTTCAATTTCAACCGGCGAAGTGTATCCAATCGAGTTGGCATCCACCGAAAGAATGAGATACCGGCATTTTGCAATCGGCGCCTCAAAAAATAAAACTTCGGCATATCGTTCCCCCGGATAAAGGCTGGGAAAATTCCTCGAGCAATCAATCGTTGCCCCCTCATAATCCGAGGGCCTTCCTAAAGGCCGATACACATTCCCGTGTTCATCTTCCAGAAAAAAATTAAAGCCTTGGACCAAATCGATTTTTCGGGTTTCATCTCGATTAAAAAAACTGAAACGGACAGCCGTCATTGATTTCATATCCGTGGCAGGGAAAAATTCATCCGCGTCTTCTCCGCCGGGCAGCATGTCCCGGCCACCCCACTGGCCGATGGATGCATCCGTAACGACAAAGGAGCATTTATCTTTTCTTACTTCAATATTCTTTTCCGTAGACGACGAATCACCGGCGGGATAGGCCATTTCTTGCCCATAGGTATAAGAAGTGATCATTATACTCAGTATAATGAAGATGATCCTGCGCAACGTTTTCTCCTCACGAAATGTTTCGATTATTAATATTGCTGATATTATAACATAGAGGTAAACAGAATCATCAGTTATCTAAGAAATTTTATTCCCGATTAAACTTCTGAAATGTAAAAACCCAGTGGGAGTGAACCCTCTGCGAGGGGTTGGGTAATTGGGATGGAAATGACCGAATCCCGAGGAGAGGGATTCAACATAACTTTTGCGACACGGCAAAAAGTGTCTCATCAATACAATTGACCAATTCCTGAATACGGCCCGCTTTCGCCAGAAACCGGTGACCGGCAATTATTCCACGGCCCGCGGCGATTTCTTCTTCGGTGACTGTCGCGGTTAGAAACACGACCGGGGTCTCCCGGACCTCTTCGCAGGCCCGCAATAGCCGCACGACATCCGGCCCTTCCATTTCCGGCATGATGACATCCATAAAAATTATATCCGGCCGAAATTTCCGCGCGAAGGAAACTGTGTGGGAAGCATGATTGATCGTTTCAACCGCATATCCCCGGGTCTCTTCCAGATAAAATTTTACGGTTTGAGTAAAATCAGCCTCATCATCAACGATCAGAATCCTGGTTTTAGGCATAGGAACCTCCTTTCCTCGGAGACTATATCTTAAAGATCAGCCTCGCTCTGACGCCGCCATTATCCCTATTGCTGATCTGGAGGCTTCCGCCGTGTAACTCGACGATGTTCTTGGAAACGGATAACCCCAGCCCCACTCCGCCACAATCACGTTTTGTCGTAAAAAAAGGGTCAAATATTTGATTCAACCGATCTTCCGGAATGCCGCAACCATTATCCTCGATATCCGTGACAACGAGATCTCCCTCGGCCAACGACGGGCCTTTCGAATGCCCCGAAGGGCCGGCCGATGATTTCGTATATGTTCTTATCGCCAATTCGCCTCTTTCCCCCGTCGCCTGGATTGCATTTAAGACAAGATTGATAATAACCTGCTCAATCCGATTGGCATCGATATTAACCCTGGGCAAATCGTCCGCCAGCTCTTTGGTGACCCGCACACAATTTTTATTGATTTGGTGGCGAGTGAGGCATAAGACCGTTTCAATCAAAGAATTCAGATCTTCTGAGTGTCTGTTTAAACTCGAGAGACAGGAGAAATCCAGCAAGTCCTTTATGATGTCATTGGCCCGCTTGGCGGAATCTTCCATGCTCTTTAACGTCATGGAGATCTTCTCATCATTTGTCCGGATCTTTTCATTCAGATACGCCACCCCGAACAGGATCGTGGATAACGGATTCTTGACTTCATGCGCAACCCCGCTCGCCAATCGACCGACAACATGCATTTTCTCAGCCTGTATGAGCTGTGACTGCGTTTCCTGCAAATTTTTATATGCCGTCAACAATTCCGACTCGATCCTTTTCCGTTCCTTGGCGTAATGAATAGATTTGATCAACCCGTAAGACTTATATTTACCCTTAACAATAAAATCCTGCGCGCCATGGCTGAGGGTTAATAAGCCCAAGGCATCTTCGTAAGCGCCGGTATTGACAACAATGGCCACGGAAGGATGAAGCTGGCGGACTTTCTGCAAAGTGTCCAGGCCCTTGCTATCGGGAAGGTTTAAATCCAAGAGAACGACATCAATATGATCATCACCCAATATGGCTAAGGCGGATTTTAAATCTTTGGCCGTGTGAATGAGGGAAACGTTGGAGGAGGCTTTCTTTAAAACGAATTCCAGCAACTTTCGGTCGACGATATTATCATCGACCAGAAGGATGTTCAGAGGTTCCATGAAAAAACTTTTCATTTTCGTCATATCACCACCTTTGAATTTATTATAACAAAAAGCCACGAATTTATTAGATAAATCTAAAAATCCGTGGCTTTAATATTTTCCTTTGAACTGCGGCGCGGCTTCGCATTTCTGCCGCACACACTGCACAATGAAAGTGTATGCGATTTTTTCCCTTTTGTCAAATAGCCCGAGGAATTTTCCGGGAATTTTCCGGGAAACATTGCCGCCAGGCAACCCGAAACCGCCTTCCCACCGGAAAGCCGGGCAAGGCCGAAACAACACGCGCCGGTTTAATTTTGATATTATCCGGGAAAATAACTAAACCGCCAGGAAATAAACGGATTATTCTATTGCAGGGGGCGGATATTCGGATAGAATATTGCTATGAAAATTCCTCCCCTGTTTCGCAAGAAAAGTGTTATCCTCGCCCTGATCATCATCCTCGCTATCGTCTACGTTCAAAACAGTGATGTCTACACGGTAACCGCGTATTGTAATTGCCGGATTTGCATCAATAAGAAAAACTTTCGCGATGGAAGATTCTCCAGCAATCAACGGGTCTACTTCGGCGGCGCGGCCGCGAGAAAATCCATTCCCTTCAACACAAAAATCCGACTGATCCCCCTCTCCCAGAAAGATAAGACGGCGATAGACCGTTACTTCAAAGGGAGAAAAGATTTTATTATCGAAGATCGGGGATTTTTAATAACCGGGAACCGGATTGATATCTTTATCCCGAAAAGTATGGGCGGGCACAAGACAGCGCTCAAATGGGGTAAACGAAAAATGCGGGTTAAAATGTTTAAACCCTAGCAACCGGTTGAAATCCCGGGTTAAGGGAGCAAAATGATCTTCCCGCACGCCCCAGGCTCCAAAATCACCTTATGGGCCAATGCCGCGTCGGCTAAGGGCAGGCATTTGCCTACGACGGGGCGCAAGCCGCCGCTCATTAATCCCTCCTGGATAACGGAATGGATCCGCCGCAGTCCGGCGGCCGGGACATTCATAACCGACATCCCGATGATCATCGCGTCGCGGCTCATGGCCTCACGCGGGTTGATCGTGACCGATCCCCGGCATCCGACGACGACAATCCGTCCCCGCTTCTTTAAAAGCCGCAAGTCCTGATCCAGGTTGAGGTCCGCCCGCATCTCCATGATAATATCGACCCCCTCGCCTCGCGTTATTTTCATGATATTATCAAAAAAATCCGAAGAATGATGATTGACGACATCCCTCGCCCCCAACTGCCCCAGAAGGTCCCTTGCTTTGTCCGTCCCCACGGTCCCGATTATTTTCAGGCCATACTTTTTGGCAAACTGGATACAGGCTATGCCGACCCCTCCGCTCGCCCCGTGAATAAGCACAGTCTCACCGGCCTTCGGCCTTGCCTTGCCCCATAGCGCGCAATAGGCCGCCGTGTAGGGAATACCCAAGGACGCGCCCTGCTCAAAGGAAATATTTTTAGGCAAAGGATAGATCTGCGAATCCAAACAAACAACCTCTTGCGCATACGTGCCGGTGACCGAGCCGAACACATAAACACGCTCGTTGATTTTAGCATTTTTTACGCCCCGACCGATCGCTTTCACAAAACCCGCAGCATCAAAACCCGGCGTGTATGGCAAATTCGGTTTCACTGGATACAGCCCGGAACGGATATAGGTATCCACCGGGTTCACGCCGATAGCGCGGACATCGATCAATACCTGTCGCGAATCCGGCGCTAAACCCTTGACCTCTTCCACCCGCAAAACATCTGGTCCCCCAAAAGCCTCAACGCGAACACATTTCATATAATCGCAACTTCCTTTCCGGTCGGTCGCTTCAGAAATCTTTGCTGATTGGCAAGATAATTGACACGGTCGTTCCCTCATCGCGGATACTCACCACATCGATCTTCCCGCCATAAAGATTGACCAATTGATTACAAACAGTGAGGCCGAGCCCGGTGCCTTTTGACTTCGTAGTGAAAAAGGGGTCAAATATCTTTCGCAAATCCTTTTTATCAATCCCCGTGCCGTTGTCATGAAACGAGATGAAAAATTCATTTTTCAATTTATCATGTTGCACCCGGATATCCACCCGGCCTTTTTGCGAAGAAAAGGATTGATAGGCATTATCCAAAATATTGGAAAACAGCTGGCTAACGTGCAGGGGATCCGCATCAATAAAATCTCTTTCCCCGGAAGAATCCTGGATATGGATCTTGACATGATGCTTGGTATACTTGTGTTGACAGACCCGGAGGCAATCCTTCAGAATTTTGACAGGCGAAACTTTTTCGTAACGCGGTATCTTGATATGGGCATAATTTAGAAGATTGCGGATAATCTGTTCGCTCTCCTCGACTTTCTTCTCGATATTCATGATGTGCCTGGCGCTCGAAGATTTCCCGCTCTTTTTCTTGATGTTATACGCCGCTGTTCGGATCACCCCCAGCGGATTACGCAGTTCATGCGCAACAGTAGCGGCTAGCGTCCCGATCTCGGAAAGCCGTTGAGCGTCCTCCAGCTCTTTGAGGATCCTTCCCAGGGCCTTTGTCTTTTCATCAACGATCTTCTCCAATCCATCCCGGTCTTTCTTAAGACGCTCCTCCATCGCCCGAAAATCCGTAATGTCCCGAAAAATGCCAATCATGATCTTGCGGCCTTTTAATTCGATCACATTCCCGCTTATCTGCACCGGGATCTTATGCCCATCCTGATGCTGAACGAACGCCGTGGCTTTATAACCCGGAGTCTTATCGGTGTGGTCGATAAAAAACTGCCGATATAAATAGGCCTCCCCTCGGGGATGGAGCTCAGTCTGATGCAGGCCGATGATTCTTTCAACCGGGATCCCGATCAATTCTTCCGCCCGCTTGTTCGCATCCACGATGTAACCGGTATCGACATCCGCCAAAAAAATAGCGTCACCGGCCGCCTCGATGAGCTTACGATATTTCTCCTCGGACTCCCGGAGATCCTGCTCGGATTTCTTTTTCTCACTGATATCCCGGCCCACGGATTGGTATTCGACGATCTCGCCGTGCTCATTAAAAATGGCCCGATTGGTCCAGAGATGCCAGCGGATTTCGCCATTGGACAAAATAACCCGATGCTCATGGACCATCAGGGGATGTTCCCGCGTCAAGGCCGCAAAGTTACGCTTGACCGCTTCCAGATCATCCGGATAAATATAAGGCAGAAAATTCTCCGCAATGAGCTCGTCACGGTTCTTACTGAAATAACGGCAATAAGCTTCATTGACGAAAGTCAGTTTGCCCCCCGGTTGCCAGCGGCAGATCAATTCGGTCTGAGTCTCTACCACAAGCCGATACAGAGACTCTTTTTCCCTCAATAATTCCTCCGCCTTCTTCTTTTCGGTGATATCCCGCTGGATAGAGATGTATGAATAAACTTTTCCCTCTTGATCATACATGGGAGATATCTTCATTTCGCAGAGAAAAGCGGAGCCGTCTTTTCTTCGATTGGCGTGGGAACCAATCCAGACCTTTCCCGAGGAGACCGTCCGATAAATATCCTGCTGGATATCTTCCGCGAGGGGCTCAACGTTCAGCAATCCGGGGTCTTTTCCTAAGAGATACTTGCGTGAATAGCCATACAAATCTTCCACGGCCTTATTGACAAACCGTATGCGAAAATCCAGATCGGTAACGATAATCGCATCGGAAACCTGCTCCGCGACAGAGCTCAAAATTTTCGGGCCCGGTTCACCGGACGGAAAGTCATTTCGTTTTTTTTCTTTTTTCACCGGCATTATTCTTTCAGCGTATTGGTGATCAAGTCCTTGAGTTGACTCACGTCAACCGGTTTGCAGATATACGCCTTGACGCCATATTTTTTTATTTTCTTAATATCCTCTTCGGAGTTAAGGACCGTGACCGCAATGACCGGAATGTGCATGGTTTCCTTATCTTTGTGCAAGACCTCACAGACCTGAAATCCATCCATGCCGGGCATTTTAAAGTCCAACAAGATCAAATCCGGTTTCCATCGATAGATCTTTCTTCCCGCCTCAAATCCATTGAGGGCGAAATCCAATTTCAGATCATTGCTGCTCAAGGCCTCTTTTAGTTCCCATAAGGCTTCCGGATCATCATCAACCATTAAAATCCGATAGATTTTTTTCTTCATTTCAGCGGGCAAAGGCATATTATATTTCCGCAGGAAAGCCGTGAGATCATCACGCTCTATCCGCCGATGGCCGCCAGGGGTCGCATACGCCTTGAGCATCCCTTCCTTGACCCAATTGATGACAGTCGTGTGATGCACCTGACACATCTTAGCAACTTGATACGTAGACAGGACATTCTTGTTCATTTCCGCGCCTCATTCTAAGTTTTATAGGTATTATAACATTTAGGCTTATTTTTATCTTGCTGGGCTCAAGTGTCAAGTATTTTGTTCAAACTAAAACTAAGATTGGCTTCGATTGGAATAGGGAAAAGCAAAGCGGCGACGGACCGCTTAGCGGCAGAACACCTGCCCTCAATGCACCCCAGCCGTCAAATCCTCTTTCTCCTGCCGGGACAGGGTCTTAATGCGATACTCACGGATCAAAGCGTGTTTACGGCTGCCGCAAGTTTCCGTATAGATCAATTCAACCGGACGGCGAATGCGCGTATATCGAGAGGCCTTCCCGGCATTATGCATTTTCAGGCGACGCTGGATATCATTGGTGATACCCGTGTAAAACGAACCGCCCTGACACCGGACAATATAAACAAACCAGGGGGCATCCAAGGCATCCGGGACAGGATGTTCCGCCGTCTTTTGCTGCGGATTCGCCGGACTCAGCGACTCCGGCCCTCTGCGCACAGGACCCGGAATCTCCTTTCGCAGCCCTTTCAACATTCTTCGATATTTTGCTTTCATGTTTTCTTTGGATTCAACAATATCTAAATACAAATTTCACATCGGGGAGGCTTGGGGGATTATTGAGCCACGGCAGCAAAGATCACCGTTGGGTCTTACCACCTCATAAAAAACGGTTAGCGATAAACCCTAAGATGATGATTTGCGGAACGGTAACGATCGGGAGCCAAATCGCGACTTTCCGGCCGACATTGTGCCAAAGCAGGCCGATCTCCGTATAGTCGGTCGCGACTCCGGCCATAAGATAAACTAAACTATTTCCGAAAGCACCGGTTTGTTTATAGATTTCAAAAGCTAAAGGAGCCGAACCCTCCGAACAGACTTCGATGATCGTTGCGAAGAACAGTGTCACGAACAGCCCCAAAAATGTCGGACCCAAATAGGTATGGAACAATGACGAAGGCACATACGCCCCCACGATCCCCGCTATCCCCATCCCGATCAAAATCCACCATAGCACCATATCGCTTAAGGCGACCAAGCCGCGATAGATTCCCCTCAGGTCAGCGGCCGCAGTCCGGGTTGATAAATGATAACTGCGGAATCGCCTTTTTATATCCTGCGTTATGGAAAAATCCTGCGCGACCTGAAGGGTATTCAGATTCTTCTCAATGATCCCGTGTGTTTCGAAATATTGATAAATCAAACCGGTTATAATGGCCACGACGATGGCCGAAAATATAACGTAAAGAGATTTAACGCCGAAGAACCCGAACAACATCAAAGTCAACGGCATATTCGCCCAAGGACTGGCCAATAAGAAAGCGACCACGGCCGGATTTGATGCCCCCTTCTTGTGCAACTGGATGGATAAAGCGAGAATACCATGCGAACACACACTCATCGAAAAACCCAAAAGGACTGAATAAAAAATTGTGCGTCGCCGTGGATTAGCCAGGATCGCCGAAACATATTCCCGCGGCACATAATAGTCAATGACCCCTCCCAGAAAAAGCCCCAACAATATGGCCCACCAAATCATTTTAAAATAGCTGATCAGCGTGTAGCGCAGCGGCACCAAGAAAGGCAGGACATACGATAAAAGAATGGCCGCGATCATGATCGCGGCCACAATAAATGTTTTGCTTTTCCACAAAGACCTCTTGGGCATAACGACGCACCCGGCCAATTCTTCCACATTCAAGCCGTTTTCTTTCTGGAACTTTTCCAGGCAACGGGAACTGCAAAAATAATAGACTTGGCCGTTATGAATCCATTGACCGGCCGTATGCTCATCAACTGTCATCCCACAAACCGGATCTATCGCCATATCTCACCCTCCTTCATTTGATTATAGCGCTTGGGGAATCCTTTTCAACAAGAAAGTCGATGAAGATTCCGCCACTTTCGGGATCATCAAAGAAATCAGCAAAAAAAATCCCCTGTGCGCGTAAGGCCACAGAGGATTTGACCCAATTACCCGTAAAAAAATGCATGAACTACTCGCTATTTTTTTAGCCAGAAAGCAAACGATGTGACTGAAAAACTAAACTTGTTTGCTGCTTAGCATGATCAGCCAAACAAAAACCCCGATCATCGCCAATAAAACCATACCGGTTGAGATCAAAAAGATTTTTAACCCTTTCATTTTGATCACCCCTTTCATTCACGAAACTTTGCTTCACACCCAAATCCTTACCAAAAAAGGCCTTTTCCTCAAGAGGAAAAGGCCTGAAATTTTGCTCTAGGTTCAAATGTACTGATTCTGTTACAGAAGCTAGTTTATCCTTTCCTGATCGAGGATACGCTAGCACCGCCGCGTAACTGCGCGAAGCAACTACGCGATCCCACCTAAGGGGATATCCCCATTGCTATGGGTTTGCTGATTATTTAATCATTCCTAAGATAAGTATACTATCTTTCCCCGCCCCGGGCAAATTAGCCCAACACCCCCAAACACATAAACCATTGAAATAATATGGCTTATAACACAGAAATCAATTTGTCTTTGCGCACATACTATTTTGATTCGGGATCAGCTATTTCAATTGATACTCCGATAATTTAACAAAACGGAAACCCATTTGCCTGAGCTGGGGGAGAACAGCCATTAAACCTTCAGCTGTTTCCCGTTCCGGGTGATTCATGTGGCAAATAATGATGTCTCCGGAGCGGACATGAGCCAGAGCCTTCTTGATCTCCTCTTTCGAATATGTTGCCCCCTTATCACCAAGAACGCTGAATCCTACGGCCTGATAGCCCAAGGCCTGAACAATTCTTAAGCCGATTTCATCATAATAGGCCGTTCCCGAACGGTAAAAATGAGGCTTGCGCCCGGTCAATCGTTCGATCTTTCGCGCATTGCGCTCTACCTCATCGACCACCTCATTGGCACTGCGCGTCCCTCGAATACCATAAACCGATTTCCCTGATACGGAACAGGGCTTGTGGTTTAATCCATGATTTTCAATCTCAAACAACGGTTGGCGGGCAAGTTGTTTAAAGACGCCAGGATTTTTGTTGATCCACCGACCGGTTATAAATAAAGTCGCCGGGATATTCTCTTTGATTAAGAAATCGATCAAAGTTGCATCATATCCGTCCGATCTCGAACCGCACGCGTCCAGGGTCAAGGCGAGGACCTTATCCGAAGAATCCAAACGCCGCTTAATACCAGGGATCACTTCCGACCACAATTGAGGGCGATTATCCCGGAACTGAGCGGCTATGTCCCTGCGCAAACGAAAATAATCCCGATTGACGCCAAAATGGTAGGCATAGAGCGAAAAGACAATAAGAATAGCTGCAACAACAAAAAATCTTTTATTTTTCATTTTTATTTACGCATCCCTCTCCCCGACAGCATGCCCGTTTGCCGGGCGCACCCAAGAAAAAGGGCCCGATGTTTTCCATCGGGCCCGCTTACGAACACACCTTTATAACTTCACGACATTAGTGGCTTGATCACCTTTAGGGCCTTGTTGCACTTCAAACTCGACCTCCTGACCTTCGTTTAATGTCTTATAGCCATCTCCTTGGATTGCAGAATGATGAACAAAAACATCACTGCCATTCTCCGACGCGATAAAACCGTAGCCTTTCTGATTACTGAACCACTTTACTTTACCTTTTGCCATTACTCACTACCTCCTTTCTTTTAAAATATAGTAAATAATGGCCGTTCCGAAACTCATCTTGGATCTCACAGCTGATGGAACAAACCTGATTCTCTTACGGATTCCTTCCTGGCGACCGCCCGCAACAGAACCAGGGTAGAACATGATTCGTGCAGGTTTAAATAACCCTACGATTCAAACGTCCACTCCTTTATTTACTAAGGGGAAAGTATGACGAATTTTACGGCTTTTGTCAATTAAATTTATCAATAATCGAAGCTTCGATTTCAAGGCCGGCGGGAGGCGCACGGACATATCCTCGACGAAGAAAAGAAAACCGGAAGGACTTGGGGCGCGGAATTATCTGCGGATCACCTGATCCACCAGGGAATTAATCCGGGCCACTAACGGCCAGAATTTATCGCCCTTTCGGATAACGATATGGTCCCTTTTGGCGCCATTGATAACCTCGTCCAATTCTTTGACGATCCGATCAAAAGGCCCGACAAGCTGATGGGCAGCCTTGTAGGCAAACGCGAGAAACGCGGCTATCGAGACAGGGGTCACGATCAATAAGATACCTAACACCCTGCGGGCCGCGGGAAAGACATTGTAAGCGATAGATTCGGGAATCCCGATCTGCTCCGCCGTTACATAAAATATCAGGAAATACACCGCAATCGCCGTGATTATTGTCGGCACGATCGCTGAGAAAAAGACAAGAAGAAAAATCTCCCGATGAAGCTTGTTCGCGAACAAAACTTTTCGTCTAGCGTTTGGTTTGCTCATTTTTATACCCCACCTTAATATCCTTGTACAATGCCTCTGCGGTTGATAGTGTGTTATCGGAATCCGTCATGAGTGCTATCGCGGTAACCGGACGGGACGGAGCATGGCCGAATGCCTTTTGATAATCCTCCCGGATATTTCGTTCTTCAAAGACCCAATTATTCAAATTTTTCGTCCCGGACTCCGCAACGATCAATTTTAGGTTCTTAAAATAAGGGCTGGTGAGAACCGTGCCCTCAGCTATATCTTCCGCCCAAACATACTCCAGGCTTTTGATATTCAAGAAATTCCAGCTTGTAAATATCACATAGACCCGTGCCGCGTAATCATCCCTTTCCACCCACCCTCCGCCGGTTTCCGAAACCATCCGCTGGTCGGGGAACTTGGTGACTTTCCATTGCCAACTCATCATCGGCAAATCCCGGGGATCGAACTTGATCCGATACAGTAATCCCGAGCAGGCTTCTTTGCTATTCGCGGACAGATATCCCCCTTCCATCCTGGGCTCAACAACATATAAGACCTTGTCTTTAAAGACCTTCTCCTGCCATTCCTCCAGCGCATTTTTCCGGTTAAAAGGGAACCACTTAGGAAAGTTGAGTGCATACGCGCCATAGACCCCAACGCACAGAATTACTAAAAAGACAATCAGGGCATATATGTACTTCCGTATCCTACGCATCCGCGAGATCCTTTTCTTATTGATTTCAGTCGACGAGCAAATCGAGCCGGAGCCGTAAAAACCGGAAGCTCACCCGATCCGCATTTATTTTATTGGCTGTGCGCTGAACAGTCAAGGCTATTCCCGGAAATTTCAGCCGCAAATCATCCCCGTAACACAGCAATAATAAATCACCGGTGTAATACTTAGGACGCCGCCCGGCTAAGATTCCTATTTTGTTTTATAACGACGGTGGTTTCACCCTCGGGCCGCGCAAGCACCCCTCCCCGGGGCAAAACATTCCAGCGGAGATCATCACCTAACTTTATTAGGAATTCTTCTTTAAGAAATAATTATCCAGACTCAAAAATGCAGCACGGCCGGGAAAAACATAAAGGATGATCAGAAAAACCCACATGGTGGCGTCCATTAACACGATCACGGGCAAAGGCATCTTTATGAGATCGCCGAAACAACCGCAGCTGCTCAAAGGAAGGTCCTTCGCAATGGCCTGGCCCACCACGATGATAAATGAAGTGGTCATCAGCCAGATCCCAACGACAGCCAGCTTGGTCCAAAGGCCCAGGACCAAGAACGTCCCTAAGATCAGCTCGATCCAGGGGAATCCTCCCGCGACCATATTCTCCAAAACACGGTTATTCAATATTTCGTAGCTCTGAACGATATAAAGGAAATTCTCATATGGCTGCAACAATTTCTCAAGCCCGGATATGATAAAGATAAAACCCAAAACAATCCTGATGAATAGGAACAGACTATTGATTTTCATGTGCTTTTTCCCCGAAATATTTTTCAAGTCCCTCCCGGATCGCTCGCGCACCGACTAACATCCTTTTATTCAGAAAAAAAGTCGGCGTGGCCTTGACTCCCAAGGACTCGCCATCTTCCTTCTGTTTGAGGATAAAGGCCTCGATCTGTTTATCCTCAACACAGGTTCCCAGCTTAAGTAAATCAATCCCGGCCTCTTGGGCCAAATTCCTAAACTCATGCTCAACGTCGGCGCTTTTGGCCCATTGGAGCCTTCTCTGCGAGAGGAGATCATGATAAACCCAAAACTTGTTTTGCCTAGCCGCGCATTCCCCGTATACCGCGGCACGCAGGGCATGCGGATGAATGACCATCAAAGGAAAATATCGGTACTCATGAAAAATCTTCTTGGGATATTTGACAAAATATTCGTCGAGGACCAGCGACCCAGCGGCGCAGGCCGGGCATTCAAAATCGGTATATTCGATAATGTGGACCGGGGCCCCGGCATTCCCCCGCGACCGGTTATGCACGGTCTTAACAAACAATCGCCCGGTTGCTTGAACCAGGATAAACCTTGCGGCCTGAACGCTAAGGACGAGAGTGATCACCACAAGTATGGTTAACCGTATTTTTCTTATTTTCATTGCTTCCCCTGAATGATTATCGCGCGATTTTTACATATTGAAGCACAGAAACATGAATCAATCAACTGAATTCATTCACAAAATCTCCCGCCGATACCAAGAGAACTTTCGCGCTCATCCAACCTTGACCTTAAGGTCCTGGCCCAGAGAATCAAAATGTCTGATCCACCCTTCCGCCTGTTCATCTTTTCGCTGCGCACGCCTTAACATGTCCGCGTAAAATTTTTTGCCGATAAAAAAATAGATATTCTGTGTTTTCCACAAATCAAGGCTTAGCTTCAACGGGCTTAAGATCCGCAGGATAGACACAATGGCCTCCAGCAATTTCCCATCACCCGGATCGGCGCGGAACCGTTCCATCATTTCGTTAATTTTACCTTCGACCACGAACTCCAGGGTGACCCTGTCGATCTCAAAAGAACACTCTTTTATTTCCGCGACAAGTTTATCCAGCCGCTGGCAATCCGGAGTGGCGTTCGCGAAAACTTCCAACAAATCTTTATGCAGCATAAATAAAATCATGTTCGATAAAACTTTGGGCAACGGAATATTCAGCTGCCGGACAACCTGAATGATCGGGTAATGATATTCATTGATCTTCCGCAGAGACATATCAATATTTTCCAGGGTCGTATCCAAGATCTGATAAAGAATTTTTCGCTGCTCATCCTTGAAAAGATGCTGTAGGGAATAACTCCCTCCTTCAAAATCACGCTCAATCAGCTGGATCATCTGCGCGTGATCTTCTTTGACAAAAGCCTCTTTCAGCTCTTGGACCATTTTCGCGAAGGCCCGCTCATCAACAAATTCCCGCACCCCGACTAAAAGCTTATAATTCTCAAATTTACAGACCGCGAAGCTGACCATCTTTTCTTCCCAGGTAATATTCGAAACGACGGAGACCTTGCCGACCGCCAGTTTTTGTTGTCCGTTCTCCAGCGTATCATAAGCGTGATTGGTGGCGGTATAGCTGTAAACTTGAGTCGCCTTGCTGTTCTCGCTGAATAATGAGTTCAGGGCATAGTGCGCGCCCACCCTTAAGAGGTTAACGACCGACGGAGTAACATATTTTCTATAGACCACGGAGCCCTGGGGCAATTCGGGTTTGTTGCCCGGGGCATCCTCCAATTGCCGGACAAAATCATTCTCAAAATTCCGGCCAACCAGTTCATCTGCCAATTGGATCGCCCGCGCCGCATAGCGCAAAATTTGCACCGTTTCAATACCGGAGACATCATCAAAAAACCAGCCGCAGCTTGTATACATCAACATCGCGCAACGCTGCATCTCACACAATTTCAAAATTTTGACCTTTTCGGCATGGGAAAGATCCCGGGTCTTGTGATCGTTCAAGAATTTTTCCACGGTTTTGGGCGAACGGTCTAAAACGACAGCGATGTAATGATCGCGGGCTGACCAGGGATCACGGACCCCGGCCGTCATTTCCTTCTCATAAATCGCCGTCAGCTGATCGCGCAGCCAATCGAGTGCGCGGCGTAACGGGAAACGCCACCTCTGGCTCCAGCCGAGATGTGTTCCCGAACAACAGCCACAATCGGCGCGCCATCGCTCAACGCCATGCATGCAACTCCACGAAGAATTTTCGAATATTTCAACCTCATCCCGGGGCGGATGCCGCTCGAGAAATTCCCCATAGATCGTCAGCCGGGAAGTTTCACTCATCCCAATATAATACAGAAAATAGGCCAAGGTCATTTCCCCGTAATGTTGATGATGGCCGTACGTCTCTCCGTCTGTCGCAATGTGCACCAATCGCGTGTCGGCCGAATCCGGGGAAAAAGCGCCTTGCAGGCGGTTGGCAAAATTTTCACCGCTATTCAGCAAGTCCCCAAACGCGATGTCCCGCGAGATCGGGCCGTCATAAAAGAAAATGTTTATGGTCTTTCCCGACGGCAACCGGCACAGATAGACCCTCTGCGGATCAATCCGCCCTTCGGACGCATCGGACCACCCCGGATCACCAATTCTCCGGACACGCCTCGCCTGATAAGGGGCGAGTATCGTGAATTTAATCCCTTGCCCGGCCAGGATCTCCAGTGTCTCCAGATCAACCGCCGTCTCCGGCAGCCACATCCCCTCCGGTTCCCGGCCAAAACGATATTCAAAATCTTTTATCCCCCAGATTACCTGTGTGCGTTTATCCCGCGCATTGGCCAAGGGCATAATCAGGTGGTTATAGGCCTGAGCGATCGCCGCACCATGGCCAGAAAAATTTTCCCGGCTTTCGCGGTCTGCGGCGATAATGCTCTGATAGACATCCTTGTCGTATTTTTCCATCCAGGAAAGAAGGGTCGGACCGAAGTTAAAACTGATTTTCGAATAATTGTTGATGATATCGATGATCCGTTTTTCGGAGTCAAGGATCCGGCTGGCGATATTCGGAGAATAACATTCCGCGTTGATTCGTTGATTCCAATCATGGTACGGATAGGCGGAATCCTGCAACTCAACTTCCTCAAGCCATGGATTCTCACGCGGAGGTTGATAAAAGTGGCAGTGGATGCAGATATAACGATTCATCAGTCTCGCTCGGCAATCGTAAAAAGCAAAAATAGACCCATGGTTATTTACGAAAAGATCGCCGTGGCCGTACGATCAGCTTGAACATCAACCCTACAAATCAGAACGCAAAAATAAACTTTTGTCCGTGAACATAACGTTTAGCATTTCTCTGCCGCCGGCTCCGGCTTTAAAAAAATTGTCGCCAGCGGCGGCAAGGTCAGAGAAAGCGAATAGTTCTTTCCGTGCGCCGGTTGAGCCAGGGCCTCAACCCCGCCCAGGTTGCCCACCCCGCTTCCACCGTATTCCTTGGCATCGCTATTGAGCGCCTCCCTCCAGAAACCTTTTCCGGGAACACCGACAAGATAATTATAACGCGGGACGGGAGTAAAATTGCACACGCATATGATCGTCTCTTCCGGAGCTTCGTTCTTTCTCATAAAACTCACCACACTGCGCTCCCAATCGTGGCAATCCAGCCATTCAAAACCATCGCCGCTAAAATCTTTCCGGAACAAAGCCGGCTCACTTCGGTAAAACAAATTCAAGTCCTTGACCCATTGATGAACGCCACGGTGAGGAGGATGCTGCAAGAGATCCCAGTTCAGCCCTTCTTCATGATACCACTCATTCCACTGCCCAAATTCTCCGCCCATAAAAATAAGCTTCTTACCGGGATGGCCGAACATATACCCGAAGAGGAGCCGCAGATTGGCAAATTTCTGCCAATCGTCCCCGGGCATTTTTCTCAGCAAAGAGCCTTTGCCATGAACGACCTCATCGTGCGAAAGCGAAAGCAGAAAATTCTCCGTGAAGGCGTAAAGCATGCTGAAAGTCAATTCATTGTGATGATGCTTCCGGTTGATCGGATCCTCGGAAAAATACCGCAAGGTGTCGTGCATCCATCCCATATTCCACTTCAAGCCAAAACCCAGCCCGCCGGACGAAGCGGGACGCGTCACCATCGGCCAATCCGTGGATTCTTCCGCGATCATTTTTATGTTGGGATAGCTGCCGTAAACAACCTCATTCAATTTTCGTATAAAATTAATGGCCTCTAAATTTTCCCGGCCACCGTGCTGATTCGCAATCCACTCCCCTTCATTGCGGGAATAATCCAGATAAAGCATCGAAGCTACCCCATCCACCCGAAGCCCATCGATATGATAGCGATCAAACCAAAAAAGCGCGCTGCTGATCAAAAAATTCTGCACTTCATTACGCCCATAATTAAAAATATAACTCTTCCAATCCGGATGGAACCCTTTGCGGGGATCATCATGCTCATACAAATGTGTCCCGTCAAAATACGACAGACCGTGACCGTCCGTCGGAAAATGTGAAGGGACCCAATCCATGATGACACCGATGTCATTTTGATGCAGGCAATCAATAAGGGACATCAATTGGTGAGGGTCGCCGTAACGGCTGGTCGGGGAAAAATAACCGACGATCTGATAGCCCCACGATCCATAAAAAGGATGGTCCATGGGCGGCATGAATTCAACGTCCGTAAACCCCATCTCTTTGATATAACGGACCAATCCCGCGGTCAGCTCGGCGTAGGACAAAAAGCGTTGATTTTCTTTGATGTCTCTTTTCCATGAGCCAAGGTGAAGCTCATAGATCGACATGGGTTCATTGAGGTTGTTCTGTCTCTGGCGTTTCTTTAGCCATTTCTGGTCCCCCCATTGATAATGAAGGTCCCAAACAATGGATGCCGTCTTGGGCGGCGTTTCGCCAAAGACGGCAAAAGGATCACGTTTATCCGCTTGATAATTATTGTAGCGAGAAACGATTCGATACTTATAGGCCATCTTGTTGCCCACCCCGGGGATAAACCCTTCCCAGATCCCGGAATGGTCCGATCGTTCCGCTAAGACATGGGAGTTGGCGTCCCATCGGTTAAAATCACCAATAACGGAAACACGCTGCGCGTTGGGAGCCCAAACTGCGAAATACACACCGCTGACTCCCTCCCGACTCATCAACCGGGAGCCCAACTTCTCATAGAGCCGGAAATGATTGCCCTGTTTAAAGAGATAAATATCCTCCTCGCTAAAAAGGGAAATATCATGTCGCACGGTGGACATATCGATATCAGGATTTGCCTTAAGAATTAATAAATAATTTGATTGCTCACAACCGTTTGCAGCGCTAAAAAATCTATGCTCATATCGAAAGCGTATCGGCTTATAAAATCATACACGAATAAGCCGACGCGGAAATTGGCAGGGAAATTAAAAACGATGCTTCGCAAGCCCGGAGCGAACGATTCTTTCAGCTTCTGACCAATCTTCCTTTGCGCTTCCCGGCTTCCCCGGGGCTCTTCTCAAATAAAGCTCATAGGCTTTTTTCTCGACCATTTGCTGAAACTCCTCGGAGGTAACGACCTTTCGCCTAAAGAAAGAAAAAGATTTCTTTCCATTGTGGTTTTCCGGATGGTTTTTCCCGTTCTTGCGAAATAATTGTAGCATCTCTTATCTCCTTTGATAGGAATCTGTTATGCTGACCATTCTATTCACTTTTTGAAAAACTTTCAAGCAGATATTTTTATTTCCCTAAAAACACATTCGGCTTCAGCAGAACCGGAATTTCTATCACCCGAGACCCGAGAAAGATTCGTCGGTTTTTGCTTGTGAACGAATTTAAATTAAATTAGAATAAAATCCAAAATAGAAAGCAACCATGACCCATACCAACCTCAGACAAAAATTTGGATTAATGCTTGTGTCCCTAATGGCCGCGGGGGTAATCATTGAAGCGGCTTTGCGGATAGCGGGCTTTGTCCAAGTATCGATTCAAACTCACCGAAATCGTCTGACCCTGTCGACCCGCGGCTCATACCGCATCCTTTGCGTCGGAGAGTCAACGACATTCCTGGGCGGAGAAAATTCCTACCCCAGCCAGCTGGAACGTATCCTCAATGAATTAAGGCCGGATAAGAAATTCTCGGTCATTAATAAGGGTTTACCGGGTATCGGCTCATGCCATATCATCGACCATCTCGATGCTTGGCTTACCGCTTATCAGCCCGACATGGTCGTTGTGATGATGGGGATCAATGACCACAATGCCATGCGGCCATGGCAGCCCAAGACCGCCGCGGCGCGACTGCGATCTTTGTTTGAAGATCTGCGCATCTATAAATTAATCAAATGGCTGAACGCCAGCCGCCGAAACACGTTCTCCCAAAAACATCACCCAGCGCCCGGGACGAAACACTCCGCCGCCGCTTCCCCCAAAAGCGGACAGGATAACGACTCCTTTGAAAATTTTAAAGATGGTATGGACGTCATCCTGCAGGAATTAAACCGGCTTCCTAATGCCTATCGGCAACTTTACAACTACGCGCTGATTTGCATACAGAAAAAAGATTATGCCTTCGCTGTCCAAATCTTTGAAAGGTTGAATAATGAAGTCCAGGACGATCAGCTGAAACTTTGGTTTACCCGCAAGACCGCTGACTGCTATCTTGCTCAGGGAAATTTTCCGGAGCTGGCGAAAGTTATCACCCGACTCTTGAAAACAAATTCTTATGATGCCTGGATAACAACCCGACTCTGGGACGCCTGCCGGGCCGAGCCGGGAACACGCCATATCCAAGATGCCCTCATCGCGATGCTGCCCCAAAAAGACGATCAAATCCCCCTCTACGAACACCTGGGGACATGCCACGCGGCGGCAGGAGAAGAAAAATTGGCCGAGGACTATTACCAAAAAGTCCGCCAATTGCGCGCGCGATATTTCAATCCCGTGACAAAAATGAATTATCTCAAGCTCTGCGACGCCCTGGCGGAAAGAAACATAAAAGGCGTCTTTGTCCAATATCCTCTCCGCCAGGCGGACACCTTAAAGAAAATGCTCGGGGAGAAAAGCAGATCTCCTGATTTTATTATTGTGGATAATGAAAAAATTTTTCGCGAGGCGCTAAACCGCGGCCGTTACGAAGAATATTTCACCGATCGGTTTGGAGGGGATTTTGGCCATTGCACGCCCCGGGGCAACGATTTACTGGCCCAAAACATTGCTAGCGCGATACTCAAAAAATTTTTCGGGGAATAAAACCGCGGGGAGCGGATTTTTAGCGGAAGGAAACCGCGTCATTGTGCGCGGAGCTTTTTCATCACCGCGACGGCCTTAACGCCGTCATGCGCGTAGTCGGCACCGATGGATCTTGCATAATCTTCGTTCACTACGGCGCCGCCCACCACGAAACGGCAATTCAAACCTTGTTTTCGGGATAACTCAATTACGTCCTTCATATTCACCATGGTCGTTGTCATGAGAGCGGATAAACCGACCAGCGGCGCCCGGTGACGCCGGATCTCCTCAACAATCTTTTCTGCCGAGACATCACTGCCCAGGTCCACGACCGAGAAACCATGGTTCCGGAGCATCAACCCGACGATGTTCTTTCCGATATCGTGGATGTCCCCTTCCACCGTTGCCAATATCACGACCGTTTTCTGCGCGGCCGATGTCTGGCCTTCCCGCAGGTGAGGTTCTAAATAATCAAAGGCCATTTTCATTGTCTCGGCGCTGGCGATCAGTTGCGGCAAGAAATATTCCTTTTTATCGAATCTCTCTCCGACTTCGTTGATCGCCGGGACCATAATCGCATTGACTAAATTCCCCAAATCTATTTTGGAATCGACTGCCTCCCGGGCCAGGCCGGTGATATCTTCCCGGTTCCCGTCGATAATAGCCGCGGAAATTTTTTGCTCGATCGAAAGAGTCTGGGACACGTCCCTTTTTTGCGCGCGGGGGCTTTTACTGAAAGAAGCTATGAACGCGGCCGCGGCCGGATCTTTTTGCAACAGGACATCCACCGAGCGTTTCATGTTCATCACCGTCTCATTCAACGGATTGGCAATGGCCATGGTCAAACCCTGTGCCCGGGCCATAACCAAATAAGCGCCATTCAGCCATGGGCGTTGCGGCAGGCCGAAAGAAATGTTCGAAAGGCCGCAAATTGTTCTTATCTGGAAGACGTCCCGGCACCACCGGATCGTTTTGATCGCTTCCGCAGCGGCCTGAGGAAAAGACGAAACGGTCATGACCATGCTGTCAACAATGATATCGTCTTTCCTAAACCCGGCTTTGCGGGCCTGCCGAAAAATCCTCTCAATGATCTTTCGCCTTGATTCAAAGTCGACGGTTATTTTCTTCCCGCTCAGCGGCAACAAAATGAACATCGCGCCATATTTCTTGACCAGCGGCAACATCTTTTTTAATTTATGCGGTTCGCCCGAAATGGAGTTGACCAGGGCGCGCCCCGGATAGACCCGCAGGGCCTGCGCAACGGCTTCGCCATCAGCGGAATCCAGGACCAGAGGAAGGTCCGTACAAACGGCTAAAAGGTTACAAACATTTTTGAGCGTTCGGGCCTCATCCAGCCCCGGCACTCCCACGTTCACATCCAGCAAATCCGCGCCGTTTTGTTCCTGATCTTTGGCCAATTGGCGGAGCAAAGACATCTTCTCAGCGCGCAACTCCTCCTGGAGAGCCTTCTTTCCCGTCGGATTAATACATTCTCCGACGATTCTTAAAGGCGCATCCTCGTCAATCAGAATGCTCTTGCGGGCGGAACTAAGCGCGCCGAGCGCTTTGCGCAAAGGTACGGCCGGCCGCCGATGAGCGACCCGTTTCGCCAAGGCCCGGATGTGCGCGGGTGTCGTGCCACAACATCCGCCGATAAGATTGACCCCCTGAGTCACCAGCCGGAATCCGGACGAAGCAAATTCTTTTTCCTGCATATCAAAAGTCGTTTGCCCTTTGATTAATTTGGGAAGGCCGGCATTCGGTTTCGCCACCAAGGGAACACAGGCATAGGGCTTCATTTTCTCAATCAAACCCACCATCTGCGCGGGGCCGGTCGAGCAATTGCAACCGACTGCATCCGCTCCCAGACTTTGCAGGGTGATGAGCGCGCTCACGGGATCGGTCCCGTTGAGAGTCCTTCCGTCGGGCTCAAAGGTCATGGTAACGATGGTAAATTTATCCGTTAATTCTTTGACCGCGATCAGCGCCGCCCGCGCCTCTTGAATGTCGATCATGGTCTCAATGACAAAAAGGTCAACCCCTCCGGCCAACAAACCCTTTATCTGCTCCTTAAAAATTTCAACCGCTTCTTCAAAAGGCAACGGCCCAAAGGGTTCAATGAATTTTCCCGTGGGGCCGATGTCTCCGGCCACCCAGGCCTTTTGTCCAGCCGTCCGTCGCGCCAACTCGGCCAGTTGCTTATTGATAAGGAAAACATCTTTGATCTTATGTTGTGCCAGTTTTTCACGATTCGCGCCAAACGTGCAGCTGTAGATGACCTCTGCTCCCGCGTTCAAATAATCCTGATGCACATTTTGGATAACCGACGGATTGTCCGCGCACCACTGCTCGGGGCAGACCCCTTGCGGCATTCCGCGTTTCTGCAGTTCGGTCCCCGTCGCGCCATCCAGGATCATAATTCGTTTTTTTAAAACCTGTCTGAAATTTTGCATAGATGCCCCCACCGCGCTATTTTGAGATCGGTCCGATGCCGGCAATCGCCGTTACGGATTTTTCCGGAACGAGAATATGGCGTTCGTTCACGACCACTCCCATTTTTTTCATCCCTAGAGTCTTACATATAATTTGTTGATTTTCCAGTAAAAAATCACCATATCCGGCAGAGTAGCGCCGGCGGGTCAAACACCGGCTCGCTCTTCGCAAATCCCGATTGAAATACGCCATAATCCAATCCAGCGCCTTGTCGACTATTTCGCTGGCAACGGCATCGAGGACAACGGCGCAAGCGATATTGTCACCCGCCGAGTTCGCCTGAATCGCTTCCACGATTTCCCGGCCGGCCGTCGCGCCCATCAAGAGAATCTCGTCACACTCCTGGAGGAATTCAGCCAAACGCTGGCTGCGAAAAACAAGACCGGAGGAAAGCTGGACCTGCGAGGAAGAAACCGAAGCCACTGCGACCCGCTTGGCCACACCCTTTAAGGAGATTAAGGAAAGGGCATCCGCGATATAGCGTTCAACCTTCTTTTTCTGTTCAACACTCAGTTTGGTTACCGTCCGGCGGTAACCCAGCCGGCGGTAAATCTCATCGAGGGGGGTCGTCAAGGTGATCGAATCAAAATATTGAGCATTCATGGCCGAAGACCTTCATTCCGTAATATCCTTTATCCTTAAGAGCGCAGACCCTAGAGGATCTCTTTTAACGTGCTAACCACATAATCTATCTGCTCGTCCGTGAGTTCGGGGTACATCGGCAAAGAAACAATCTTCCCTCTGGCCGCTTCCGTGGCGGGAAAAGCCCCGGGGCCATAGCCGAGATATTGGTAACCACCTTCCAGATAAAACGGAATCGGATAATGGATAACCGTCTGAATACCTTTCTTCGCTAAATAGTCCATGACCCGCTCTCTATTCTCTACCTGAATCACAAAAAGATGAAAGACATGCTCCGCCGGGCTAACAAGATCCGGCAATTTCAGCAAACCCCTTTTCGCCAACGGGGCTAATCGATCGCAATATTTTTGGGCGGCCTCCCAACGCTTTTTATTCCAGCTTTCAATATAGTTGAGCTTAACGTTAAGGACGGCGGCTTGCAGGCTATCGAGACGGGAATTGATACCCATCTCCGGATAATGATATTTCTGCTCCGAGCCATAATTTCTTAAACGGCGGATTTTTTGCGCCAACTCTTCGGACGAGGTGGCCAAGGCGCCGCCATCGCCATAAGCCCCGAGATTCTTTCCGGGGTAAAAACTAAAACAACCGAATTCTCCGAACGTCCCCACCCGCTTTCCTTTCCATCTCGCCCCGACCGCCTGGGCATTATCCTCAACCACCATTAAGGAACGTTTGGCGGCAATCCTCATAATCCGGTCCATGTCACAAACACGGCCATAGAGATGCACCGGGCAAATCGCCTTTGTCCGCGGCGTAATGGCGGATTCGATTTTATCCACATCAATCAAATAAGTTTCCGGATCCATGTCCACCAATACCGGGCGCGCCTGGCAACGGACGACACCCACCGCGGTCGCGACAAAAGTATTCGCCGGCAAGATAACCTCATCTTGCGCTCCGATCCCCAAAGCGGCAAACGCCAGATACAGCGCATCCGTCGCGCTCGCCACGCCCACCGTATAGGGAGTCTCCAGATAGGCGGCAAACGACTTTTCAAATTGACTCACCTGCGGGCCCAGAATAAACGAAGCCGAAACACAGACCTCTTTTAAAGCCCGGTCAATTTCAACCTGCAAATTTTTATACTGTGTCTTAAGATCCACGAAGGGAATATTCATCGGCCTCCTCTATTCATCACTTTTTAAACGTCCTTGAAAACCGCCCCGGTATCCGCGCTGGTTACGAAATAAGAATATCGGGCCAGCCATCCGCCTTTGATCTTGGATTTAAAAGGCTTGAGTTTCTTCATCCGCTTTTTGATCTCTTCCTTTGATAACCGGACATTTATCGCGCGTTTGTGAACATCAATTTCGACAACATCGCCGTTTTTTAATATCGCGATCTCTCCGCCGGCAGCCGCCTCGGGGGCAATATGCCCGATGCACAGCCCGCGCGTCCCGCCGGAAAATCGTCCATCGGTCAATAAAGCGGCCCTGATGCCCGCCCCCTTGATCGCGGATGTCGGAGAAAGCATCTCTTGCATCCCCGGCCCGCCCTTAGGGCCTTCATAACGGATGACCACCACATCTCCGTCTTTTACCTTACCGCCTAAAATTCCCTCCAAGGCTTTCTCCTGAGACTCAAAAATATTAGCCGTCCCGCGGAACGTCAGCATATCTTTGTCCACGCCGCTGGTCTTCAGCACCGCTCCCTTTCTCGCGATATTGCCAAAAAGGATGGCCAGCCCTCCCTCGGAAGAGAACGCCTTGCTCACCGAATGGATTACCTCTCCGTCCGCCGGAGGAGATTTTAGAACGTAGTCACCCAGCGTGCCATACACGGTTTTGGCCTCAAGATTCAAACCGGTCTTCCCTCCGTCATGAATAGCCTTCAATATCGCGCCCATCCCTCCAACCCGGTGGACATCTTCGAGATGGATCTCCGGCCGCGAAGGAGCGATCTTGACCACGTTCGCGGTTGTTGCAGAAAGCTGATTGATTCTTTTTAAATCATATTTGATGCCCGCCTCATGCGCCAGGGCGAGCACGTGTAAGACAGTATTCGTCGATCCTCCCATGGCCATATCCAGAATAAAGGCATTATCAATCGAATCCCGGGTTAAAATATCCAGCGGCCGTATCTTTTCTTTGAGCAGATAAATGACTTTTCGAGCCGCTTGTTTAACCAGATCGATCCGCTCGGGATTTATTTCAAACTGCCGCTTACTGCCGGCTATCTTAGAAGTCGCGGTTATCGTCCCGTTCCCGGGAAGGGCAAAACCTAAAATTTCACCCAGGCAATTCATGGAATTCGCCGTAAACATGCCCGCGCAACATCCATAACCCGGACAAGCTTGTTCAGTCAGGGCCTTGAGATCGTTCATGCTCATTTTCCCGACGCTATTCTTACCAACGCCCTCAAAGACTGAAATCAAATCGGTGTTATCACAACCCGGCAGCATGGGCCCCCCGCTTACATAAATGGCCGGGATATTAATCCGCACCATGGCATTGTACATGGCCGGAACAATTTTATCGCAATTGCCCAGGCCGATCCAGGCATCCGGCGGATGAGCTCCGATGATCGTTTCGATTTGATCGGCGATCAATTCCCGTGAGGCTAGCGAATATTTCATCCCAAAGTGCCCCATGGCGATACCGTCACAGATAGCCCCGCCGATATTGGCATACCAGACATTCACGCCTTGCTTTTCCAACTCTTGTTTAAGGATAGCACCCAGCTGGTCAAGATGCGCGTGGCCGGGTATCTGATTCGTGTAAGAATTAATGATGGTGATAAAGGGCCGCTTGAGCTCATCCATCGACTTGATCACGCCTTCGGCGAACATTAAGGAGACCCCGGGCAATGTCTGGGGGCCTTCGCGAAACACATCACTGCCTTTTTCACGAATAGCTTGGATGCCCTGATTAACAACTGGTCTGGCCATTTTGAACCTCCTGCGCGGAATAATGACCGCATTAAATTTAATTTTTATGATAACGCATCATAGAAAAATTTAATGTAACACACATGATAAACTCATTCAAGCAATTATTGCTTCCACTTCACTTCCACTTCACTTCCAATTCACTTCCACTTCACTTCCACTTCAGGCTATGCCCATAACCCGGATCGATCGTCCTTCCTAAGGATTTCACCATCCCTTCAATGCACGCCCGGCAATCAGCCGGTTTTTCATCTAGGCAAATTTTGTGCGGATAAATTTCATAATACTTCCGATACGACCCGGGAGTGACATTGGGCATAATCACGTTCGCGCCGCATTGCAAGGCCTTCTCCCGGCCGCCGGGATCAATGGAACCTACGGCAGTTGTCGCGGGAATATGCGTATAACGGGTTACGATCCGGGTCAAGGCAATCACCCGCAAGGACAGATCCAATGTCCCGCCCACAGCGCCGCCTAAAGGCGTCTGCGGATGGGCGATAAAAGGCCCTAGCCCAATCATGTCCAAATCCAACTTTTCCATCAGCAATATATCCTCGGCTAATGTCGCCAGCGTCTGCCCGGGCAAACCGACCATCATCCCGGATCCGACTTGATAACCCAGCTCTTTCAGCCAGGAAAGACACCGCAGCCGCGCGTCAAAAGATGAATCCGGCTTCAGCTTCTTAAAAAGTTTCTTGTCCGAGGTCTCAAAACGCAGCAAATAACGGTCGGCCCCCGCTTCCCGCAACGCCTGGTATTCTTCCCGAGTCTTTTCGCCGACGCATAAAGTAACCGCGCAGCCAATTTCACGTTTGATCCTTCCGACTAAACCGCATAAGGCCTCCCGGCTATAAAACGCATCCTCACCGGACTGCAAGACAACAGTTCGAAATCCC
>Ga0265297_10001237_pt1 | contig 62055 bp, 68 predicted proteins | sample Munlanlwell13791_FD_192502 | JGI IMG/M metagenome (GOLD analysis project Ga0265297, IMG submission 192502) | Leachate microbial communities from a municipal landfill in Southern Ontario, Canada - Leachate well 137-91 | ecosystem: Engineered > Solid waste > Landfill > Unclassified | place... | reverse complement strand
CTATATCTGCATAAAAATAAACTTTGGAGCCATCCCAGGTAGGAGCGATTATATATGTGTTTGCAATATTAACTTGATTGGGATTGAGAATAGTATCTTCTCCTGTATCTAATCTATATGAGTGCAATTTTTCCGGATATCCAGGACTGACATAAAAAACGATATTTGCTTCTTTACATAATCTTCCTAATAATCCATATGAAGGTGAATTCTTAACTGGAAGATTTACTCCACTAACGCAAACCTTGTCAAAGATACGGACGAAATAGTTATTATATGTCGGATTTGATTTGTGAACTATATATCTTTGATCATTAGATATCGAAAACATAGTGTAAGGTTCTCCGCTTCCACCATAATTGTCCACAGTGGTTCTATCGCTTCCGTCTAATCTGGAACGGAACAAACCCGCTCTTTCATAGTAAACATAATCCTCAATTTCTGAGTAGTACGGATTAAATGACAAAGTATCAGGGCTTGGGATTATATCAGATTGACCGTTAATCAAATTCAGCCAATACATATATTCCGTTTCTTTTGTCGGATATCCGAAACCATCGGAAGAGTAGGTGATATAGTTTCCTAAATCAGACACTATAGGATTTCTTAGCCACCTGGTAGTTTGATGTGTTAACTGAGTGAGCTGATAATCCGGATAGCTAAGTTGATAGATGTTTTTATCTGCAGCGAAGTACAGCTTGCTGCCATCGGGAGATTGAGATAGACGAGAAGGTAGATGTGTGAGGGTTAGATTATCCGGTGTGATCTGCTCAACCCTGATCGTATCCGTATCCGAAATCCACAGCTTTTCCCCATAGAAGATGATCCGATTGTCTTTGGTCATATAGATATCCCAGAATCCGGTTGTTCCAAAGTCCAAGTCAACTTTCTTTATCTTCCTAAATCCTGTCCCATCGGCATTGACGCTGCAAAGCCAGGATTCAGGAAGTAGATAAATCGGTTCGGTAAACCAACAAGATACCAATATAAGAGCCAGACCTATTAACACAGCTAAGTATAAATATCTTTTCATTTCTTCCTCCTATCTATCTGATCTTTGGAATTCTTGGATTTGGTACTTACTTTGTTTCACCAGTCCTGCGTTACCTTCAAAAACTTCAGGATTACCTAAATACATAGCCATTAGCTTGGCTGGCAATAGCTTTGGCACCGATTCCGAGAAATCTTTGGGTATGATGATCCACAATCTTGTACTGGACATATCCATCTTTCAACTCCTAACTATTTAGACAAAATTATCCTTTTTTATTATCATCCAGATTGTCAAGCACCTTTCTTCTCATCCCTTAGCCATCCTAATTTATCACCATCCAGGGTTTATACAAGGGGAAAAAAGCGAGTAAAAATCTAAATTGCAGCTTTTGCTTGACAATTATGAGCTCTAACAGATTTTGCAAAGTGTTAAAAGATAAAATGATAGGCAGGAAAATACAAAATGGAATACAGGTTTAACGAAATTGAAAAGAAATGGCAGAATGTTTGGCGAGAAAAAGGAATATTTAATGCTCCCAATACAAGTTCCAAACCTAAATATTATGTTCTTTCTATGTTTCCTTATGCATCGGGAGTTCTGCATGTAGGGCATGCTTCCAATTATTTTATTGGAGATGTGATTTCGCGATTGAAAATGATGGAAGGTTTCAATGTAATGCAGCCCATAGGTTATGATGCTTTTGGTATGCCTGCGGAAAATTATGCGATTGAACACAATTCCCATCCGCGTCTTACAACGGAAGAGAACATTGCAGCAATGCGCATTCAATTTGACAGTATGGGTTTTGGTTTCGACTGGAGCAGAGAAATCAGCACTTGTCGTCCAGAATATTATCGTTGGGGTCAATATCTTTTCAAGAAGTTATATGAGAAGGGCTTAGTTTACAGAAAAAAAGGATTTCAGAACTGGTGTGAAAAATGTCAGACAGTCCTTGCCAACGAACAAGTCGAGGATGGTCACTGTTGGCGTTGTGGAAACATTGTAGAACAAAAGGACTTGGAACAGTGGTATTTTAAAATTACTGAATATGCCGAAGAATTACTGGATTTTTCCCAAGTGATTGATTGGCCTGAGCGAGTGATTACAATGCAGAAAAATTGGATAGGTCGTTCCGAAGGTGCCAAAGTTGATTTTATTGTAGAGGGGACAAACGAAAATATACCGATTTTTACAACCCGTCCTGATACTATTTACGGAGTAACCTTTATGGCTTTGCCTCCGGAGCATCCTTTAGTGCAAAAATGGTTAAAAGAAGAACCGGATAATAAAGAATTGCAGGATTTTTGCCACAAAGTGATCAATGAAGACAAAGTTTTGCGCAGTTCCGCAGAAACAATCAAAGAAGGTATTTTCAGCGGGCGCTATGCTATAAATCCTTTTAATGGTAATAAAGTTCAAATTTGGATAACTAATTATGTTCTAATGGATTATGGAACAGGAGCAGTTATGGCTGTCCCGGCACATGATCAACGCGATTATGAATTTGCTAAAAAATACGATATTCCGATTAAAATCGTGATTCAAAAACCAGATATGTCCTTAAAATTGGAAGAAATGCAGGAAGCATATATAGAGTCGGGAATTATGGTAAATTCTGATAAGTTCAACGGGATGGATAGCGAGGAGGCAATTTCTGCAATCACTAATTGGGCTGTGGAAAATGGCTGGGGCGAAAAAACCGTCAGTTATCGTTTAAGGGATTGGTGTATTTCGCGTCAGCGCTATTGGGGAAATCCTATTCCGGTTATTCATTGTCCTCATTGTGGGATAGTTTTAGTTCCGGATGAGGATTTGCCTGTTAAATTACCAGATAATGTTCAGGTAGGCAGAACTACCAGAAATCCGCTTTTGAGTGTTCCAGAATGGATAAATGTTCCCTGCCCAAAATGTGGAGCTCCCGCAAAAAGAGAAACAGACACAATGGATACTTTTGTAGATAGCAGTTGGTATTATGCTCGTTATACAGATCCTAAAAATGATAAACAACCTTTTTCTAGGGAGTCGGCTAATTACTGGTTGCCGGTTGATCAATATATTGGCGGAATTGAACATGCCTGTATGCATTTGCTTTATGCTCGCTTTTTCCATAAGGTTATGAGAGATTTGGGTTGGGTGAATTGTGATGAACCCTTTGCGCGTTTATTGACTCAAGGAATGGTAACTAAGGACGGAGCCAAGATGAGCAAGTCCAAAGGCAATGTAGTTGATCCAAAATATATTATAGATCGCTTTGGAGCAGATACTTTACGCACTTTTTTGCTTTTTGCCTCGCCTCCAGAAAAAGATGTGGAATGGAGTGATGATGGTATTATGGGTGCTTTCCGATTTTTGAACAGGGTTTGGCGTTTGATAGATAGTAATCTGGAAGTGATTAAATGTGGGTTGCAGTCAACTGAATGCTCTGATAATATCTCTGAAGAAATAAAAGAGCTTCGTTATGAGACCCATTATGCCATTTATAGATGGCGAGAGGATTGTTTACAGCGTTTGCAATTCAACACGGCCATTGCCACTTGTATGGAATTTTTGAATGCTATCGTTAAAATTAAGGATCCTGGAAAATTGAATGCCGCCGAACAGCAGATTTATGCGTTTGCCTGTATAACTTTGCCTAAAATGCTCTATCCTTTTGCGCCTCATATTGCAGAAGAGCTTTGGCAAAAATTGGGAAATGAAAATATGCTGAATGATTGTGGCTTACCAGAATATGAAGAACAATATTTAACTCGGAACATTGTTACCTATGTTATTCAAGTTAACGGAAAAATTAGAGGAAAACTGGAAGCTTTAGCAGATATCAACCAAGACGAATTGCAAGCTAAAGCATTGGAAAATGAAAATGTTAAGCGTTATCTGGATGGACTTAATATAAAGAAAGTGATTGTTGTTCCGGGAAAAATGATTTCTATCGCAGCCGGGAAATAAAATAAAAAGAACTGAGCATTGATTATCGGTGCAGGAGTTCTTAGTTCAAAGTTCAGGAGTTCTTAGTTCAAAGTTCAGGAGTTCTTAGTTCAAAGTTCAGGAGTTCTTAGTTCAAAGTTATTTTGGCGGTAATTTCAAAATGTCTTTTAAATATATGCGAGGCAATTGTTTGTCTCGCATTTTCTTCATCGGGGTAAAAACCGTCGCTCAAATCTATCGTCCTGCTGGGATTATTTTCGATATCCTCTACATTCCAGGCTCACTTTTTCTCTTGCCCAAAGCTCTCTGCCCTCTACTAATGTACTCCTGTTTATCGTAAGCTTTCTATATTTATGGCTGATGAGGACATCAACCCTCTGGTATTTTAACTGTAAAATCCGGAAGAAAGCACATAGCATATACTAGAACACAACATATCAACTACTTGAGGTTAATTCCTCATCCGCTCATCCAAAACCATTGGTTGAAGACGGGATGAGGACGGGATAAGGACGGGATGAGGACGGGATGTATTGAAGCATTTACAAAGAAAGGTTGCCGAAATCCGATTCTTGAAAAGCTATTAGCAATTTTGGGAATCAGAATTCGGCAACCGTTTAAACAATAAGGATTTCTTCGCTATTACTAATATAGCCAATTAATATAATTATTAATCGGTGAAATCCAGATATTTATGCCAGAACAATTATTTATTCAGGTCTTTGGCTTTGATAGCGTTCTTTTTAGGTTTGATAGTGGATTCTTCAACGAACTGGATAATAGCCATCGGGGCGTTATCTCCTTTTCGGAAACCGGCTTTTAACACTCTTGTATATCCACCGTTGCGACCTTCAAAAGCTGGAGCGATTTCATCAAACACTTTTTTCACTAAGGTTCTATCGCCCAGGACACTATATGCTAATCTTCTTGAATGGACGGTATCGTTTTTACCGTAGGTAATGATGCGTTCAACATATCCTCTCATTTCTTTTGCTTTGGGGAGGGTAGTTTTCAGTTGACCGTGTTCTATCATTGATTTAACAAGATTTCTCATCATCAGACGTCTGGCATCCATTTCCCGTCCAAATTTTCTTCCTTCAACTCTATGTCTCATTTTTCACCTTCTTTTTTGGGCTTGGCACTGGTTTATGTGGTGGTGTAGCAGTAGCTGTTTCTGAAGTCTTCTTTTCAACAGTGTTAACTTTTTCGGCAGCTGTTTTGGTTTTAGGTTTAGCTTTAGGTTTGGCTTCTGGAATAGGAATTTCTTTTTCTTCTGGAGGCAGAACTCCGCGGCTACGGGCTTCTCTAATTTGACGATAGATACCTTCCACATCCATCCCGAGGTGCAGTTCGTATTTTTTTAATTTTTGTACGATTTCTTCCAGGGATTTTTTGCCAAAATTACGGAATTTGAGCATTTCTGCTTCCGATTTTGAAACTAAATCACCAATGGTTTCAATATTAGCTTGGGCTAAACAGTTAGCTGCACGAACGCTAAGTTCAATTTCGCGAACACTGGTTTGCAAGATGCGTTCTTTCTCTTCCAAGTCTGGATCTAATTCTACATCGCGAATGTACTGAGGTTCAGTTTCAAACAAAGATATCTTAGCTGCCATATCTTTCAGTATTTTAGCTGCAAGAAACAGAGCAATCGAGGGCTCAATAGCACCATTGGAAAAAATTTCCATAATCAAACGATCGAAATTCATTCTCTCTTTAACCCGCTGATGAGACACGCTGAAATTAACTTTCAGAACAGGAGAATAGATAGAATCAATCGGGATAAAGCCCTCTGCTTTACCTTCGGTATTTTGTCTATCTGCTGAAACATAACCACGTCCTATACCTACAATCATTTCCAAACGAAAATCTACATCCTCCATCACTTCCAACAGGTATAGGTCTTTATTAATAATTTTAACAGAAGGGGTTTCCTGAATCATTGAAGCAGTTATCACACCCTTCCCTTTGTGTTCCAGAACAATTGGAACTTCTTCTATGGAACTGGATTGGATAACGAGCTGCTTAATACGGAGGATTAAATCTATATAATCAGAATTCGTTCCTGGAATGGGACAGAATTCATGGTGCAAACCCTCTATCCTTACAAAACGAACTGCCGCTCCCTGAATGGAAGAAAGCAAAATTCGGCGTAAAGTGTTCCCCAGAGTGGTTCCAAAACCTGGTTCCAAAGGACCGATTTCAAACTTGCCGAAAGTTCGAGAATAAGTTTCTTTATCGTAATCTACCGTTTCCGGCATCTGTAAAGGTTCAAGATACATCATAGCTGCTCCTTAAGCTTATCGCGCATTACTTGGAGTAGAATTCAACAACGAGACGCAGATCACAAGTGACCGGTATCTCACTTACCGCAGGAATGGAATTAAATTGTCCGCGGAAATTTTCTTTATCTATACTCAACCAAGAATATGGAGATGTTACTTCGGTTTTATCCATTGCTTCCACAAGCGCTTTCATACTGCGGCTTTTGGTGCGCACTTCAATAATGTCTCCTTCCTTAAGAAGATAGGAAGGAATATCAACTTTTCTGCCATTTACTAAAAAATGACCATGATTTACAAACTGACGTGCCTGCATCCTCGTTACAGCAAAACCCATCCGATAAACAACATTATCCAAACGGCGTTCTAAGAGCTGTAATAAATTATCACCTGTTACGCCAGAAGCTTTAGCCGCTTTTTTGAAATAGTTGCTGAACTGTTTTTCTAACAAGCAATAAGTGTTGCGTAGTTTTTGTTTTTCACGCAAGTGTAAATTATAATCAGTAGGTTTCCTTCGTAAAGTTCTACCATGCTGTCCGGGAGGAAATTTCCGCCTGCTAAGTATTTTATCGTACTTAGCATTACCATAAATATTTTCTCCGAATTTACGGCATAATCTTGCTTTGGGTCCTGTATATTTAGCCATTGATTATCTCCTTATATCCTTCTGGTTTTAGGGGGACGACAGCCATTATGCGGAATGGGAGTTTCATCCTTAATCATTGTTACTTTCATTCCTGCTGCATTAACTGCCCGTATGGCAGATTCGCGTCCTCCACCTGGACCTTTAACAATCACGCCAACTTTTTGAATTCCCATATCCAAACCTGCTTTAGCAACTTCTGAGGCAGCAACTTGAGCTGCAAAAGGAGTACTTTTGCGAGAGCCTTTGTTGCCAACTTTTCCACCGCTGGACCAGGCAAGAACATTTCCAGCTCTATCTGTTAAAGTAACAATAGTATTATTGAAACTGGAATGGACATAGAAGAGACCTTCATCAAAGGCAAGACGCACGCGTTTTTTCTTGGTTCTGGTTTTTGTAGCCATATCTTCTCCTATTTCTTCTTCTTAATTGAACTGCCACGAGGTCCTTTACGGGTTCTGGCATTAGTATGGGTTCTTTGTCCGCGGACAGGAAGTCCCCGTTTATGACGGAGACCGCGATAACAACCAATTTCCATCAGACGTTTGATATTCATAGCTATTTGGGTTCGTAATGCACCTTCTACAACATACTCATTCTGAACGATGTCCCTCAGGATTTTTTCCTCTTCCATCGTTAAGTCAGCTACTTTTTTCATTTCGTCTATATTTGCTTTTTTGCAGATTTCTTTGGCATTGGTACGCCCAATACCATAGATATAAGTTAACCCAATAAACAATCTTTTGTTCTTTGGAAGTTCAATACCTGCTATATGTGCCAAGTTTTCCCTCCTTAACCCTGTCTCTGTTTATGTTTGGGGTTTGAACTGCAAATCACACGGATTATACCGTTGCGCTTAATTATTCTGCAATCCTTGCAGATTTTTTTAACGGAAGCTTTCACTTTCATTATCATCTCCTTGCTTAGCCACAGGGCTTATTGCAATCATTTATTATTTATTTATAGCGGTAGGTTATTCTGCCTCGGGTAAGATCGTAGGGAGAAAGTTCCACTTTTACCTTATCTCCCGGCAGAATTCTGATATAGTTCATCCGCATTTTCCCTGAAGAATGAGCCAATATCTCATGGCCATTTTCCAGAGTAACGCGAAAAGTTGTGTTAGGAAGAGCTTCAGTTACAATACCTTCCACTTCTATAACACCAGATTTACTCATAGCAAATTATCCTCACTCAGCAACTGTTAAAATCTCAGGTTCGCCATCGGTTATTAAGATAGTATGTTCAAAATGAGCTGATAAGCTGTTATCCCAAACTTTGAACTCCCACCCATTCTCGAAAACACGATTCGTTCCAATATTAACCATTGGTTCAATAGCCAAAGTCATACCGGAAGACAAACGAGGTCCTCTTCCCGGTTTCCCCATATTTGGTATCATTGGCTCTTCGTGTAAATTGCGTCCAATGCCATGTCCGGTAAGATTATCGGCCACAAAATAGCCCTTGGATTTAACAAAGGAGCCAATCGCATAAGAAATATCTCCAATGCGGTTTCCAGGGATGGCTGCTGCAATTCCTCTATACAGAGATTCTTTAGTTACCTGCAACAGCTTTTCCGCTTCGCTAGATATTTTGCCAACTCTATAAGTTCTTGCTGCATCAGCATTATAACCATTTAAATTAACACCTACATCAACCCCAATAATATCTCCTTCTTTAAGGATACTATTGGCATTTGGTATTCCATGGACAATCTGTTCATTAATTGAGGTACAAATTGAACCTGAAAAAGGTGGTAGCCCATCTACCTGATATCCTTTAAAAGAGGGCTTGCCGCCTCTGCTCAAAATATAGTCCTCAGCAAATTTGTCCAATTCTAAGGTGCTAATTCCAGGCCTGATAAGACCTTCCAAAGCATCCAGCAAGCCACCAACTATGTGGCAGCTTTTTCTCATTTTTTCTATTTCTGAAGCAGATTTTATGTATATCATATTACATTGAACGTCCGCGTAATTTGCCTTTTTTCATAAAACCATCATAATGGCGCATCACAAGATGAGATTCAATCTGCTGCAAAGTATCCAAAGCTACACCTACCACAATCAAAAGACCAGTACCTCCAAAATAAAAAGGTAGGTCTAATTGGTTACTCATAATTTCAGGTAGTAAAGCAATAAATGCAAAGAAAATAGCTCCAGGAAGGGTTATGCGAACCAGAACATTGTTAATATATTCTGCAGTCTTTTTCCCGGGTTTCTTTCCTGGAATATGACCACCATATTTTACCATATTTTCTGCCATTTCTGTAGGATTGAGAACAATGGCTGTATAAAAATAGGCAAAGAAAACAATGAGCCCTACATATAATATTGTATAGAGCACTGAACCTGGTGATAACAAGTTTTTCAAAGTTACCCAGAATCCGCTGTTACTACCCACAAGTGCAATAATCGTTGCCGGAAACATTAAAACGCTCTGCGCAAAAATTATCGGAATAACACCAGCAGTATTTACCCTTAATGGGATATAAGTACTTTGACCACCGTAAACTCTTCTCCCCACAATACGCTTTGCATATTGAACTGGAATTTTCCTCACAGCTTCCGTTACAAAAATTACTGCTGCAGTAACCAACACCATTAAAATAATGGTTACCAGAGCTTTCCAGGTGTAGCTGGAATCAACACTGATTTTTTGAAACATTCTTACAAAACCTTCAGGGTACCTGGCAATTATGCCGGCAAAAATGATCAGCGATATCCCATTGCCGATACCATGTTCGGTAATTTGTTCCCCAATCCACATAACAATCATTGTTCCCGTAATCAAAGTTATTATCCCTGTTAAATGGAACAAAAAATTCGGGCGCGGAACTACTCCTCCAGAGAGATTAGTAAGCCACATTGTGATTGTTATAGCGTTAAAAGCAGCTAAAATAACGGTTCCATAACGGGTAATCTGATTTAGCTTTTTTTGGCCTTCGGCTCCTTCCTTACGCAGCTTTTCAAAATAGGGAATAATACTCCCCAATAGCTGAATAACAATGGACGCAGTAATATAAGGCATAATACCTAAGGCAAAAACTGACGCACGTTCAAAGTTACCACCCACAAAGAGGTCTAAAAGCCCGAAAAGGGTATTGCCACCCTCACGAGCACCTTCAAAAAAAGCTTTCAAAGCTGTGGCGTTAACTCCTGGAAGTGGAATAAAACTTCCTAACCGGTATAACACCAGAAACAGGCCAGTAAAAAAGATCTTCTTCTTGAGGTCCGGAATCCGGAACATATTACCAATAGTCTTGAACAAGTTACACTACCTCCGCCTTACCACCGTTCTTCTCAATAATCTCTTTGGCTTTTTGTGAAAAAGCATTAGCTTTGATATTAACGGTTTTGGTGAATTCATCTTTCACACCGGCTAAAACTTTCACCGGCGCATTGGCTTTTTTCCCTTTGGTGGGAATTAATCCCATCTTTTCCATAGTTGGAATATCCAGATCTGTAATATCGATATACTGTAAACGATACAGATTCAAAGTGCGGTAATTTTCCCGGAAGATATTTTTAAAACCGCGTTTGGGAAGACGACGATTCATAGGCATCTGTCCACCTTCAAAATAAGGAGGTACATTTCCACCTGCACGGGCTTTTTTCCCTTTGTGTCCACGACCTGCTTGGTGTCCCCAACCAGAACCTTGTCCTTTTCCTAGGCGTTTTTTATCTTTTCTTCCTGCTGATCTTTGTAAATCGGATAATGTTAACATCGTTATTCCTCCTCCAGTTCTTCAACTTTTAAGAGGTAACCGACCTTGTTGATCATACCTCGGATAGTGGGGCTATCATTATGAATTCTGCTTTTCCCTATTCTCCCAAGACCGAGAGCTTTTATAACCCTTTTATGGTCTTCGATGCGATTTATTGTACTGCGGATTTGAGTAACTTTCAGTTTCATTTCTCCTCCTGACCAGTAAGTTGAGCCATTGTCTTATTTCTTAAGCGAGAAATATCGGACAATGTACGCATCGATTTTAAGCCATTAATTGTAGCTTTAACAACATTAGTGGGGGTATTAGAGCCAAGTGTTTTACACAAAATATTTTCAATTCCCGCGGCCTCAAAAATGGCTCGAGTAGTTCCACCCGCAATAATTCCAGTTCCAGGAGCAGCAGGTTTTATCATTACACGAGATGCTCCGTAGCGAGCTATGATTTCGTGAGGAACAGTCCCTCTCACAATAGGCACTTTGAACATATTTTTTACGGCTCTTTCTTTCGCTTTGCGAATTGCATCCACGATTTCGTTCGCTTTACCATTTCCTACACCAATGTTGCCTTGTTTATCGCCAACAACTACAATAGCGGAAAAGCTGAAGTTTCTGCCACCTTTCACAACTTTGGCCACACGCTTGGTTTCGATTATCTTTTCAATTAATTTTTCTTCTTCCATATGATTTTGTTCGTAATTCATCTCTGCTCCTTAGAAATCCAATCCGGCTTTACGAGCACCTTCTGCAAGGGCTTTTATTCTTCCATGATATTTATAACCGGAGCGATCAAAAGCTACTTTTTTAATTCCGGCAGCAAGTGCTTTTTCACCAAGTTTTACTCCCACTTCGTAGCTTTGTTCAGTTTTTTTCTTCCCAGTTAAAGTACCCATATCTTTGGCTATAGTAGACATCGAGATCAAAGTTTCACCTTTCGTATCATCTATAACCTGTGCATATATATGCTTCAGAGAACGGAAAACTACTAAGCGAGGACGTTCTGATGTTCCGCTAACTCTTTTCCGGATAGAGAAATGACGGCGTTTCCGAAGGTCATTTTTAATCTTACAGCTTGGAGTTATCATAATCTTTTCACCTTTCCTTATTTAGTCCCGGCTTTTCCAGCTTTTATAATAACATGTTCATCAATATAGCGTATGCCTTTGCCTTTATAATTTTCTGGAGGACGGCAATTTCGTACTTCTGCAGCAAACTGACCAACCAGCTGTTTGTCTATACCTTTAATAGTTATTATACTTTGAAAATCTGATCGAGTACCTTTGGAGCGTGGGACGGCTTCTGCACTCACTTGTAACTCTTTTGGAATCTGCAATAGGATATCATGTGAAAAACCAAGGGAAAGTCTTAGCCAAGGTCCTACTACTTCCGAAGAATAACCAGTTCCATATATATGCAGAGTTTTTTGATACCCTTCCGTTACACCAGTAACCATATTTTGTAAAAGGGCACGAGTTAAACCATGTAAAGCACGTTGATCTTTACTATCATCAGCACGATTTACTCTTAAAACACTATCTTCAATTTCAATAGTAATTCCGGGAAGAAGTGTCCACTTCAGTTCTCCCAATTTCCCTTTAACAGTAATCACATTATTAGTTACATTCACTTTTGTTTCAGAGTTTAATTTAATAGGAGCTTTTCCAATGCGTGACATCTTTTCCCCCCTCACCAAACCTTGCAAACATATTCGCCACCAACACGTTTCAGGCGCGCATCGCGATCTACCATCACACCTTCGCTGGTTGAAATAATAGCACAACCAGTATGATTATAGACGCAGGGCAAATTATCGGCTTTTACATAAACCCGTCTTCCGGGTTTGGAAATTCTCTGAATTCCTTGCAACACTGGCTCCCCGTCATTAGTATAGCGTAGAATTACTAAAATACGCTTGTAATTAATGTGATTTTCGGGGTCTCTATCAAGAACTTGGACACTATTAACAAAGTTTTCTTCGGCAAGGATATTAACCAGTGCTTCCACGAGTTTATTATGGTTAACAATCACCTGCGAATGTCCGGCACGATATGCATTACGAATTTTTGTCAATGCATCAGCTATCGGATCACTAATACTCATTTATATCCTCCATTTTATTACCAGCTACTTCTGGTTATTCCAGGAATCTGGCCTTCCGAAGCATATTTGCGGAAACATAAACGGCACATTCCAAAATCGCGCATATAGGCGCGTGGGCGTCCGCAAATCTTGCAACGGTTATATTTTCTAACTTTGAATTTAGGAGTTCGTTGTTGTTTTATGATGAGTGATTTTTTGGCCACTAATCCTCCTTATTCGCTTTTTTGAAAAGGCATACCCATCTCTTGTAACAGAGCTCGGCATTCCTCATCTGTTTTTGCTGTGGTTACTATCGTGATATTTAATCCACGGGTAGTATCTATCTTATCATAATCAATTTCTGGAAACACAGTTTGTTCCTTTAAGCCAAAGGAGAAATTTCCTCTGCCATCAAAGGCATCTACCGGTATACCTCTAAAATCTCGTATTCTGGGTATTGCTAAAGATATGAGACGATCGTAAAATTCATACATAACTTCGTTTCTAAGGGTTACTTTGCAACCAATTGGCATCCCTTTACGCAGCTTAAAATTAGAGATAGATTTACGAGCTTTAGTTACAACAGGTTTACGCCCACAAATAAGTTCCATATCCTTTACAGCATTATCTAAAAGAGCTTTATTCTGAGTTGCTTGCCCTACCCCCATACTAACTACAATCTTTTCCATTTTGGGAACCTGATGGGGATTGTGGTAACCAAATCTCTTTGTTAAAGCTTCTACCACCTGAGTTTTATAGCGTTCTTTCAAACGGTTCATTTATTCATCTCCTCTATATCTCATCACCTGTCTTTTTACAGACACGGATGCGGCGGCCTTCGCGAATCTGATATACAGGTTTAGAAACAGCATTCAACTTCTCATTGAAAAGCATCACATTGGAAGCGTTTATAGGTGCCTCCATCGTTATTATGCCTCCCTGAGGATTTTGCTGAGTGGGTTTAGAGTGTTTTTTTATCAAATGAACTTTCTCTACAATGACCTTTCCGGTTTTAGGAAAGACCTTAAGAATATGGCCTTTTTTACCTCTATCGTCACCGGAGATTACTTTCACGAGATCGCCTTTTTTAAAATGCAATTTATTCTTTGCCACATTTCCTCCTAAAGAACTTCCGGAGCCAGGGATACTATCTTCATATAATGCGCTTCACGAAGTTCACGAGCAACCGGTCCAAATATACGAGTCCCTTTAGGTTCATATTTTTCATCTATAATAACTGCTGCATTATCAGCAAAACGAATATAGGAGCCATCTGGACGCCGTATCTCTTTCCGGGTGCGAACGATTACAGCTTTTTCCACACTTCCCTTTTTTACTCTGCCGCCAGGAGTGGCACTTTTAATCGCTACTACTATTACATCACCGATCGATGCATATTTACGCTTCGTTCCACCTAAAACCTTGATGCACATAGCTTTCTTGGCACCGGAGTTATCAGCAATATTGAGCATTGTTTGTGCTTGTATCATTTTAAAATATCCTCTTTATTTACTTCTTTCCACGATTTTATGAAGAGCCCAACGTTTTCTTGCGCTCAGAGGACGGGATTCCACAATCTGAACTACATCACCTATATGAGCTGCATTATTTGCATCGTGAGCCATAAATTTCTTATGGCGCCGGACGGTCTTTTTATACAGTGGATGAATGAATTGACGCTCTACACGCACTACAATGGTTTTATCGTTTTTATCGCTAACGACAATTCCTTGTTTAATCATTTTATGTGTTGTTGCCACTTAGCACCTCAGTCCTTTTTCTCTTTTTCTTTCATAATAGTGTAAATCCTGGCTATACTATGACGGACATTTCTAATACGGTCAGGACGGTCGAGCAGATTTTTTGCCTTTTGAAAGCGAAGGTTAAATAGCTCGATACGAAGTTCTTCCAGCTTTACCTGTAATTCATCAATACTTAAGTCACGCAGTTCGTCTGCTTTCATAATTCCACTCCTTCGCGTGTGATAAAGCGAGTTTTGATCGGCAGTTTATGCGCTGCTAAACGTAATGCTTCTTTGGCAACTTTTGCATCCACACCTTCGATTTCAAAAAGAACTCTGCCCGGACGAACTACAGCTACCCAATATTCAGGGGCACCTTTGCCTTTTCCCATACGGGTTTCAGCCGGTTTTTGGGTTATTGGTTTATCGGGAAATATTCTAATCCAAACCTTACCTACACGTTTCATATGGCGAGTAATAGCTATACGAGCAGCTTCGATTTGACGGCTAGAAATGAATGAATCCTCAAGAGCTATTAGTCCATAATCGCCAAAGGAGACATTGCATCCAGTCCAAGATAGACCTTTCCTTCTTCCCTTCATCATCTTACGATGTTTTACTTTTTTGGGGGCTAACATTGCTTATCTCCTTTAATTAAGTATATCACCCTTGTATATCCATACTTTGATACCGATAACACCATAAGTAGTATTAGCCACTACATTGGCATAATCTATATCAGCACGCAAAGTATGAAGAGGGGTTCTGCCTTGTTTATATCTTTCTGTACGCGCTATTTCCGCTCCACCTAAACGGCCAGAAACTTGAACTTTAACGCCTTGAGCGCCTTCTTTCATAACATAGCGGATAGCCATTTTCATTGCCCGACGGAAGGATACGCGTTCTTCTAATTGACGCGCTATTTCTTGAGCTGCCAAATGGGCTTCCAGCCACATCTTTTCCACCGGTACAACATTTATAGACACACTAAGCGGATTGCTGCGATTTTTGTTTATTAAAACATTCAATTCTGTTCTTAATTTTTCGATATCCTCACCTTTCTTGCCAATCACAACACCAGGACGGGCAGTGTGAATATCAATAACTATGGAATTTGTTTTACGAGCTATTTGAACTTTTGAAACCATCTTATCGCTAAGGCGTTTTTGGATATAATTCCGAAGCTTAATATCTTCCTGGAGAAAATCCACATACGAACTTCCTTCTGCAAACCAGATGGAATCAGTATCTTTATTAACACCGATACGGTAAAGAACGGGATGTATCTTTTGTCCCAAGGTCTTCCTCCTATTATTCTATGGTCTGTATTTCCAGGGAGATATGACAGGTCTGTTTCCTGATCATAAAAGCTCTACCCTGAGCACGGGGCATATAGCGTTTCATTTGAGGACCCTCATCAGCTATTGCTAATGTTACATACAACTGATCCAGATTAACTTTAGGATCCTTATTTTGGGCATTAGCAATGGCGGAAGCCAATAATTTATTTATAGTTGCAGCAGCTCTGCGATTAGAAAAACGCAATATATTCTGTGCTTCGGTTACTTTTTTATAGCGAATTGTATCCAAAACTAAACGAGCCTTACGAGCTGAGCCGCGTGCATAACGAAGGGTTGCTGTTGCTTCCATTTTTCTCTCTCCTATCTCGTCACTTTTTTCTTCTTCTCTTTATGGCCACGGTAGGTGCGGGTAGGGGAAAATTCACCTAATTTATGACCTACCATATTTTCGGTTATGTAAACGGGAACAAATTTATGCCCGTTATGCACACTAAAAGTATGACCAATAAACAGAGGAGTAATTGTTGAACGGCGAGACCAAGTTTTAATTACACTTTTCTTTCCTTCAGCATTCAGCACTTCCACTTTCTTCAGCAGATGAGCATCAATAAAGGGGCCTTTTTTAATTGAACGAGCCATTTTCTATAATCCTCACACTATCTCTTTTTAACCGCTTTCACGATATATTTATCGCTATATTTGCGGGTCTTTCTTGTTTTGCCACCTTTGGCAGGTTTTCCCCAAGGAGAAACAGGATGTCCACCGCCGGAGGTCTTTCCTTCTCCTCCACCCATAGGATGATCAACAGGATTCATTGCAACACCTCGAACCGAGGGACGAATTCCCATCCAGCGTTTACGACCAGCTTTTCCTATCTTGATTAAAGAATGATCTGGATTGCTTACGCTTCCAATTGTGGCAAGGCATTCCTTACGAATTAAATGAACATCATTAGAAGGCATTTTAACATGGACATAATCACCATCTTTAGCTACAACCTGTGCATAGGTTCCTGCGCTACGAGCAATCTGCCCACCCTTACCTCTTTTTAGTTCAATGTTGTGAACAACGCTACCCAATGGTATTCTTTCTAAGGGGATAGCATTGCCAACAGTAATTTCAGCATCAGGGCCGCTCATCACTTTTGCCCCAACTTCCAAACCTTCAGGGGCGAGAATATATCTTTTTTCTCCATCAACATAATGAAGCAAAGCTATACGCGCTGTACGGTTAGGGTCATATTCAATGGAAGCTACTTTTGCTGGAATTCCAATTTTATCGCGTTTAAAATCAATTATCCGATAATGGTGTCTATGACCACCACCCATATGTCTACAGGTTATTCTACCGGAGTTATTTCTGCCACCAGTTTTGGGCTTCGGTTTTAATAATGACTTTTCCGGTTTGTCTGTAGTTATTTCTTCAAAGGTATAGCCAGTGCGAAAACGGAGAGTGGAAGTAGTAGGTCTATATTTCTTAATTCCCATTTTATACCTCTTTAAACCTCAAAATCGGCAATTTTATCACCTTGACGGAGGGTTACTATTGCCTTTTTCCAATCAGGACGCTTGCCATTATACTTACCTAAGCTTTTGGGCTTTCCCTGATAGCATATTGTATTAACCGATAGAACTTTAACATCAAAAATGCGTTCGATCGCTTTCTTGATTTCGATTTTATTTGCATTACCACTTACTTTGAAGCTGTAAGTATTCTGTTTTTGAACCTGATTACTGCTCTTTTCAGTGATTATGGGGCTGATTATGATATTGCGTGGGTGTATCATTGGCTGAATACCTCCTCCACTTTTTTCAGGGCGTCGTCAGTCATAATTATATAGCTACTTTTGAGCACTTCGTAAGCGTGAATGCTATCAGCGCGATCTGTTAAAACATCCGGTAGATTACTAAAGCTCTTTACCGTAGGAATATGATGACCGTCCGTTATCACAAGTTTATATCCTTTTTCAGGAACTATTTTATTCATAAACTCCAAAGCACGCTTAGCACTGGGCTTTTCAAAACTTAATTTTTCTACAATCATTATTCTGCCTTCGCGAGCACGGTCACTTAATGCCACTTTTAAAGCAAGACGCTTTTTGGTGCGCGGAATTTTGCGATACCAATCCTTGGGGTATATAGCAAAAGCTTTTCCACCATGAACCCTTACAGGACTCCTACGAGCACCCATTCGCGCATTACCCGTTCCTTTTTGTCTAAAAAGTTTACGCGTGCTACCTGCAGTCATACTTCTGTTTTTCTTTTGTACTGTACCTTGACGTTGATTAGCAAGGTACATTGTTACTACTTCATTCAGTAGAACCTTGGGCGAATTTACATCTACATTAAATATGTTATCTGGAAGATTAACCTCGCCAAGTAAGTCACCTTGCATATTATATCTTTTAGCTGTTATCATCACATTACCGCCTATTGTTCCTTATGAATGGTTACTAATGAATTACGATGACCAGGAACGGCACCCTTAACCATAATTAGATTATTCTCAGGATCTACTTTTACAACAGTTAAATGGTGAACAGTCACTTTTGAATTTCCATGATGCCCGGCCATTTTAATCCCTTTAAAGACACGGGAAGGTTGAGCGCATTGACCTATTGAACCAGGACCACGAAATGTTTCATGCGTTCCATGCGAAGAAATGAATCCTCCAAAATTATGGCGCTTCATCACTCCGGTAAATCCACGTCCCTTAGAATTTGCAGAAACGGAAATAGAGTCCTTTTCACCAAAAATATCTGCCTTCAATTCATCGCCAATTTGTACGCTATCTATATTCTGACCATGAGTTGGACGAAATTCACGCACATAACGGTAATAAGAACAGTTGTATTTTTTAAAATGACCTTGCATCGGCTTAGAAACTTTGCGCTCAGGAATTTCTTCAAACCCAAGCTGCAGCGCTTCATAACCATTTTCAGCTTCTGTCCTTTTGCAAATAACCTTACAGGGACCGGCCTTAATAACTGTAACTGGAACTACTTTACCATCGCTGTCAAAGACCTGTGTCATACCTATTTTTTTCCCAATTAATCCTATCATAACTTAGCTCCTCGTGTTAGCTTTGATTTCTACATGCACGCCAGCAGGCAAACTAAGTTTCTTGAGAGCATTAGTGGTTTGCTGTGTAGGATTCACAATATCAATTAAACGCTTGTGAACCAGCATCTGAAACTGATCCTGACTTTTCTTGTCAGAATGAGGACTTCGTAAAACCGAATAAATTGTCCGATCAGTAGGTAACGGAATTGGACCGACAACTTTGGCTCCCGTATTTCGAGTAGATTTCACGATTTCAGCAACGGACTTATCCAATAGACGATGGTCGTATGCTTTCAACTTTATACGAATACGATTATCGTGTTTACTCACTGGAACCTCCAAAGTATAAAGCAATATGCTCCTGTTTTTTATAGCGAATTTTAGATGTAGCTCCGCTATCTGTGCAGGAAATCAAACTGCGGTTAGTTTTGTTTAAAAAGTGGATAGGGATAATACCTTTTCCACAGCGATACTCATCGCGAGTACCACAATTAATGGATACCATTGTTCCTCCTAAAGAACTATAAGCCCCTGCGAAATATGGGACTTGTGCTTTACGCTTAGGACGTAATCTATAATTTGAATCACCAAATTTCATAATGGCTAAACTGTCAAATCTTTTTTTGTCTTTTCCCAAAGATAACTGTTCATATAGCACTAGCATATCCTTTTTGCTTCCTTTCATCATTGCGTTAAAGCAGAAATGTGGAACTTCTTTTTTATGAACTTTAGACTTAGATACCAAATTAACCAAGGTGCGCTGCCTAGCCATTTATTCTCCCTTACCACTATATTTTTTTTTACTCCTTCCTTAGTTATATATGGTGCAGCTACCAAGGGATAACTCTGGGATTTTGCTAATCAGTTGCACCACAATTCCCCGATAGCTATTTAGGGAAGAAGTGCTGGAGAGCTGTAAGTTATTGTATATTAGTTTTTTGCAGAACTGAAAATGCTCGATCATAATAATAGCCCTTCCAGTTTATCTTTTTGATATCGTTTTAGTTATCTTAATTAGCTCTCTATCTGCTTTTTGCACAAAGGAATAAACCGCTGCTCATATATTTTGGTTGACAAAATCAGTCCTCTCAAAGTTTATCCTCTAAATTTATATAAAGCTCAAGCGCATAATTAACTTATAGGGGAAATCGTTAACTTCTGATCTTATGTTATCGCTTGTGTAATGCTTATAAGAAATTAGCTTAAGGAGAATAATAATGGCCGTTCCCAAAAGAAGAACTTCCAAAATGCGTAGAGATAAACGCAGAGCACATAGGGCTTTAACTATTCCGGCTTTTAGTACTTGCAAAAAATGCGCTGAACCTGTTCGTCCGCATCATATTTGCGAAAAATGTGGCACCTATAACGGCAAGAAGATATTGGCAGAAAAGGAGTAAAGTGCGCATCGCTGTTGATGCTTTTGGAACAGATAATGCCCCCTATCCAGAAATAGAAGGTGCTGTTTTGGCTATCAAAGAGGACATTTGCGATGAAGTTATCCTGGTTGGAGATGAACAAATAATCAATAAAGAATTGGGTAAATTCTTTTATCCTCAGAACAGGATAAGCGTTGTGAATGCCAGTCAGAGAATAGAAATGGAAGATAGTGCAGCAGCTGCAATTCGGACAAAAAAGGATTCATCTTTAGTAAGAGCGATTGAACTTCATAAACAAGGTCTTGCTGATGCTGTTGTCAGTGCAGGAAATACAGGTGCAGTAATGGCTGCATCTCTTTTAATTTATAGGTGTATAAAAAATGTTCAACGTCCTGCCATAGCAGTTGTTTTTCCTACACAGGAAGGGCATCAGATATTATTGGATATGGGTGCCAATGTAGATTGTTCAGCAGAAAATTTATTACAGTTTGCCAAGCTGGGTAGTATGTATTTTGAGTATTTTTTTCAAACAAAAAATCCCCGCATTTCGCTTTTGAATATAGGAGAAGAAAGTGCGAAGGGCAATGCTACAACCAAGCAGGCATATAAATTGCTCAGTCAGGATAAGGAGCTTAATTTTACTGGTAATATTGAAGGTAAGGATATTATCCGCGGAATCACAGATGTAGTTGTATGTGATGGATTTGTAGGTAATATTGTTCTAAAGACGGTGGAAGGTGTAGGTTTTTCCATTTTTGAAATACTAAAGGAAGAGATTAATAAGGATTGGATCGCCAAAATTGGATCTTTGCTATCCTATCCTGTCTATTCCTACATAAAAAATAAACTAGACCATACTGAATATGGTGGAGCATTACTTGTTGGTTTAAATGGTATATCAGTAGTTGCTCATGGACGCAGTAATGCAAAAGCAATAAAAAATGCTATCCGTTTTGCCGATCGGATTGCTAAATCTGGCTTTGTTACACATGCCAAGGCCTATTTTGAGAGGTTTTAATTATGTCTAAAACTTACAATGCTAAATTCTCTTCCTTCGGTAGTTTTACCCCCGCTAAGATCCTTAATAATTTTGATTTGGAAAAAATCGTGGACACCAGTGATGAATGGATCAGAACCCGCACAGGAATGTTTGAACGTCATATAGCTTCTGAAAATGAAGCAGCCAGTGATTTGGCTTATCAAGCTGCGGTTAGAGCCATAGAAAGTTCATCGGTTAAATATAAGGATATTGATCATATTATTATTGCTACCATTTCTGGTGATCATCCTTTTCCTTCTACTGCTTGTGTCATTCAGAAAAAATTGGGTTTGAAGAATATTCCAGCCTTTGATATTTCTGCTGGTTGCACAGGTTTTATATATGCAATAGATGTAGCGCGTCAGTATGTAGAAAATGGTGCGGCGCAAAATATTCTGGTGATTGGAGTAGAGATTCTAACAAAGATTACTAATTGGAAAGATCGTAATACTTGTGTTCTATTTGGTGATGCGGCTGGTGCTGCTATTATCAGTAGAGCCGAATCCAGTGAAATATCTTTGATAATCGATAGTTTAATTGAAGCAGATGGTAGCCAGGGTGAATATTTAATTCAAAAAGCTGGTGGTTCAAGAATGCCTGCCAGCCATGAAACAGTAGACCAAAATCTCCATACTGTTTATATGGAAGGAAATCGGATATTTAAAAGTGCTATAAAATGTATGTATGCCGCTTGCACTGAAATTTTGGCGCGCAACGATCTTAAGGTGGCTGATATTGATTGGATTATTCCCCATCAGGCAAATTTAAGAATTATTGAGGCCTTGGCTTCTAAGCTAAAGGTCCCGATGAGTAAGATAATTGTGAATATAGAAAAATATGGGAACACTTCATCAGCAACGATTCCTTTGGCTGTTGATGAAGCAATTCGCGCACAGAAAATAAGACGCGGCGATAAAATATTGCTTACTTCTTTCGGAGCGGGTTTAACTTGGGGTAGTGTTCTGGCAAGATATTAGGTTTATAAGAGGTTAAATTATGAAGACTGCATTTGTTTTTCCAGGTCAAGGTGCTCAGTATATTGGGATGGCAAGTGATTATTTACAGAAAGAAGAGAACCTAAAAGCCATTTTAAATGATTTTGATAAGGCACATAACATTAATCTGGCAACAGTAATGGCAGAAGGTCCTGAAGAAATATTAAAACAAACAAGTTATACTCAACCTGCTATTTTGTTTCATAGTGTTGCAGCTTTAAAGGCATTCCAAACAAAGAGTAATTTGAAACCAGATTTTGTGGCAGGCCATTCTTTAGGTGAATTCAGTGCTTTGGTAGCTGCTGGAATGATTTCTTTAGCAGATGCTTTACACTTGGTTCATAAAAGAGGGGCATTTATGATCAAAGCAAATGCTGATGTCCCTTTTGGGATGAGTGCCATAATCGGTTTGGAGGCAGATCAAGTTATTCAAATCTGTCGTCAGGCATCAGTTGTAGGATTAGTAGAAGCAGTAAATTTTAACACTCCAATGCAAACTGTTATTTCGGGAACGGAAGAAGGTGTTTTGCGAGCAGGTGAACTTGCCAGAATGAGTGGAGCCAAAAGAGTTATTCCTTTGGTAGTGGGAGGTCCTTTTCATACTCCCCTAATCGTTAAAGCCAGTGAATGGCTTATGGAAGAAATGCAAAAGGTAGAGTTTAAGGATATAGAAATTCCTGTTATCTCTAATGTGACTGCTGCCCCTGTTACCAGTGGTAAAGAAGAAAGAGAACTTCTTGCAAAACAAATTGTTTCCCCAGTTCTTTGGTCGCAAAGTGTTCAATTTATGATTGACCAAGGAGTTACCCGTTTCATCGAATTCGGTCCACAAAAGGTTTTAAGCGGAATGATTAGAAACATTAATAGAGATGCAGAAGTTTTTTCTATTGACAAATATGAAGATATAGATGCAGTTGTGTCAGTTACAAATTAAGCTGGTTATATAATTAAACCAATCAGATGAGGAGATAATGAAACTTGATTTTACAGATAAGGTTATCGTAATTACTGGTGCCGCTCGCGGGATCGGTTTTGCCATAGCTAAAACTTTTGCTAATGCAAATGCAAAAGTTATAATTATAGATGTTGCTTCAGAAGCAGTAGAGAAAGCAATAGCAGAGTTACAAGAAAATGGATTCCAGGCCTATGGCTATGTAGGAAATGTTACAGACGCCAAAAGTATTGAAACTATTTTTGCTGATGTAGTTGATAAATATGGAACTATAGATTGCCTGATCAATAATGCTGGAATCACTCGCGATAATTTATTGATCAGAATGAAAGAAGAGGACTGGCAATTGGTTATGGATATTAACCTAAAAGGTAGTTTTCTTTGCACTCAAAAGGCTTTTAAATATATGATGCGTTCCCGTAATGGCTGTATTATTAATATCGCCAGTGTTATCGGAATTATGGGAAATAGTGGACAGGCCAATTATGCCGCTTCCAAAGGTGGTCTTATTGCTTTCACCAAAAGTTGCGCAAAAGAATTTGGTAGCCGTAATATTCGTGTTAATGCAGTTGCTCCAGGTTTTATAGAAACTGAGATGACAGCATCTTTAAGTTCTGAAACCAGAGCAGAATATGCAAAAGCCATACCCTTGCAAAAAATGGGAACCCCTATGGATATAGCTAATGTATGTCTCTTTCTAGCCTCCGACGCTGGAAGTTATTTAACGGGACAAACTATAGCCGTAGATGGCGGTTTAACAATGCATTAAATGGGAAACCAATAGATAAATAATCACTTCAATAACATAGGAGGAATAATGGATATTGAAGAAAAAGTAAAACAGATAGTAGCGAAAAAACTGGGAGTCCCGGAATCCCAAGTTGTTCCTTCCGCAAATTTCATCGATGACTTACGAGCTGATTCCCTCGATACAGTTGAGCTCGTTATGGCTTTCGAAGAAGAATTTGATCTCACTATCCCTGAAGAAGATCAGGATAAACTGAAAACAGTCGGTCAAGCGATTGACTATCTGAAAGAAAAACTGGGATAAATACCCATCCCCCTAATGTGGATCAATCCTGATAACATAATAGATATCAGGATTGTATCCACGCACAGAGGATGCTTTCTCTTGATTTTTTTGCCTAAAATACAAGGTTGGGAAGAGAAAAGTGGTATTAAAGACAAATAATTTGTTAAACTTAATGAGGTTTTTATGAATAAAAGAAGAGTTGTTATAACTGGTTTAGGTGCCATTACTCCTGTAGGACACAATGTTTCCCAAACCTGGCAATCCCTTATTAACGGAGTTTCTGGCGTAGGATTAATATCAAGATTTGATATAGATAATTTGCCGGTTCATATTGCTGCCGAAGTGAAGAATTACAATCCTGAAGATCATTTTGAATTTAAAGAGATAAAAAAGCTGGATTTATATGCTCAATTTGCTATGATTGCAGCCCGCGAAGCAATTGCTGATGCAGGTCTTACTCCAAATTCTTATGACCCCAATCGGGTAGGAGTAATAACCGGTGCAGGAATTGGTGGTATTCTTACTTTTGAAGAAGAATGCATCAAGAATTATACAATGGGTCCCCGTCGAGTGAGTCCTTTTTTTATACCCAAAATGATTGGTAACATTGCTGCTGCCCATATTAGTATAGAGAATAACTTCAAAGGTATCAATTTCAATGTGATGAGTGCTTGTGCCAGTGCCAATCATGCTATAGGAACAGCTTATAGAGCTATTCAATATGGGGATGCAGATATAATTCTTAGCGGTGGAAATGAAGCAGCTGTAACTCCTTTATCGATAGCTGGTTTTTCTGCAATGAGAGCTCTTTCTACTCGTAATGATGATCCTGAAAAAGCATCGCGTCCTTTTGATGCAGAACGGGATGGTTTTATAATGAGTGAGGGAGCAGCAATTCTTGTTTTGGAAGAACTGGAACATGCTATAGCCAGAGGTGCTAAAATTTATGCTGAATTAATAGGTTACGGTGCTTCTGAAGATGCTTTTCACATAACTGCTCCTACAGAAAATGGAGAAGGAAGTGCACGGGCTATGTTAATGGCAATAAATGATGCTGGTATAAAACCTACAGATATTGATTATATAAATGCACATGGCACTTCTACACCTTTAAATGATAAAGGCGAAACTCATTCCATCAAAACTGTTTTTGGAGATTATGCTTACAAAGTAAAGATAAATTCCACTAAAAGTATGGTTGGTCATATGTTAGGAGCTGCTGCAGGGATTGAAGCTATCGTTTGTGTTAAGACAATTGAAAATGGGATCATTCATCCTACAATAAATTTAACTCATCCTGATCCAGAATGTGATTTGGATTACACTCCTAATGTAGCTATTCATCACCAAGTAGATATAACCCTTTCCAATTCCCTTGGTTTTGGAGGCCATAATTCTGCTATAATCATTAAACGCTATCAATAAATCAAGCCGGGATATATACATCGATGGAGAAAAGGACAAAATCAATCATCTCCCGGATTGTTGAGTATTTCAACACTAAAAAGATAGGTGAAAAGTATCCCAAATGGGAAAAATCACTTACGCAGTTGCAAAAGAAAATTGATTATACTTTTCATGACCCCACTTTATTGCATGCTGCTTTAACACATAAATCCTATCTCCATCGTCATTATAGTGAACATAAAACTCCTTCTCCTTTTGAACGGATGGAGTTTCTGGGCGATTCCATTCTTGGATTCATTGTAAGTAAAGAACTATTTACCGAACACCCTGAAGAGCAGGAAGGCAAATTATCCAAACTAAAATCCAAAATTGTTTCCGAAACTTACTTAACTTTCAAAGCAAATGCGATAGACATCGGTAAATATGTACTTTTAAGTCCAGAAGAACAACAAGCAGGGGGAGCTTCCAAACCTTCTATCCTGTCGGATACAATGGAAGCTCTAATTTGTGCTATTTATCTGGATAGTGGAATATCTGCAGCCAGCAAATTTATCCGTCGTTTTATTCTGGATAATTATCAAGAAACCGTTAACCGCGAAGAGCTGGTAAATTACAAAAGTATTTTGCAAGAATATATGCAAAGCAGAAATCAAGGACCACCAAATTATGTTACTATCGCCGAAGAAGGACCCGAGCACCATAAGATTTTTGTTGTGGAAGTTCGTTGGGGCGATAAACTTTTAGGCCTGGGAAAGGGAAGCACCAAAAAAAGTGCACATCAGGAAGCCGCAAGAATGGCCTGCCAGAAACTTGGTATATAATAAAGGAAAACATATACAGCGAGAGATGGCGAACCCATATTGTACCCTTAGTTGAACGCTAATCCTATTGTTTTTTAGTGTAGTTAATCGTAATAAAACTGCAAGAGAAGAACCCGTAAGCCAGGTACTAGAAAATAATGCAGTTTACGGTTAATTGGATTGCACAAATTGGCAGTTCCAACTAAATATAAGCAAACCTATTATATACTCTTTTTGTATGCTGCACGCCTTTCTCATTTCGGAAGTAATATTATTCTATTGCCTTCTTAGAGTTTTGTTAAACACATTATTATTATTGGAGCTGCTTTAGTTTTCAATCTTCTTAGAAATAACTTGCCAAAAGGCAGCAATTGTTTATTTTGTCTTTAACTACATTATCATTATCATCGGTAGGAATTAATCGTGTGATTTTTGTTTTTCAAGAATGTTATAATGTCTATATTGGTTTGGGGAGAAGTTATTTCCTCGATCTCTATGAGAAGAGCTCTTAATAGAACTTAAGCAGCAAAAGGATTTTCTTATGAAAAAGTATTATTTTATTCTGATTACCGCTTTAGTATTTCTTGGTGCTTGCGAGGTGAAAAAACCCACAATGCCAAGCTGGAGTGTTAAATTAAATATTCCCCTCATCAACGATTTTTTTTATGTGTCTGATTTGGTAGATTCTGTAAACATCGTTTTGAATGAAGATAATATCTTAACAGTTACAGCTAATGGTGAGGCAACAACAAACGAATTTGGCAATTTACCTTTTAATCCTAATATTAATTTAACTGGAATTCCTCTAATTGGCTCGAGTTATGATTTTTATATTCCTTTTACAGATCCCACTGGTACAGTTGAGATTGCATATGCTGAGCTTGCAGAAGGTGTTTTTGAAAGTCGCCTGAGAAATGTTGATCCAAATGTTGATCAAATTTCTTTGGTTTTTCACGATATTTATCTGCCCAATAGCAATCAGAACTTGGTAATTAGTAGCGATAACTTCGATAATTGGGTTACGACAAATTTGGATGGAATGCATTTGGGAACGCCGAATACTAACGAAATAATAACCCAGTTACATATCTCTATACAAGTGAATTCTACTCTTCCTGCTGGGACACAAGTAGCTACTTTAGATTTTAGATCAGATTCAATGATTAGTTTGGGAGAATTTAGAGGTGGTTTACACAATTATCCCGTTAATTTGAATGATTCGGATTCTTCAATTAATATTGATTATCCTCATGGCTTAGATCAAACTTTAACTCTGGAAGAAGCTTCACTTCAGCTTACTTTGCAGAATTATATAGGTTTTGGAGCAGAATTTTCAGGACAATTAAAAGCTACTAATGCTGCAGGTGTTTCGCGCATAATTGATATTTTGGATGAAAATGGAAACAATTTTCAGATACAACCAGCATTGCAAGATGGCCCTGTGGTTATGAATTTTAATCTATATGATAATATTACAGAACTCTTACAGCTGATGCCAACTACTATTCAGGTTATTGGAGGGTGTTTTGAAATTGAAAGTGATAATAATATCGGAAGTGTAAAACCTACCGATACTATGCATTTGGATTATTTGATTAATGCTCCTCTTATTTTTACTTTACACGAACACGAAATTGTTATTAATGAAGAGCATGAATTCAGTATTCCAGAAGATAACCGCGAGCGCATCCAAAAAAACGCTTTAAGTGCTTCTTTGAATATGCAAATTCAAAATATGCTTCCAATTGGGGCTTCAGCTAAGTTATTCTTAAGCAATACTCCCAATATAGATATCCATAATCCAGGTACTTATTCTTTTCTGAAGCAAGTGGAGATTCATAGCTTCAATCAGAATCCTGGTTTTCAGGATGTGGAGCTGGAATTGACTAAAGATGAACTTGATCTTTTTGCTTCAGAACAAGTTTATATGCGGTGGTCTTTCAGTTTTGAAGAAACAGGTTCTCCTGTTACTATTCACGCCAGCAGTGGAGATTATATTCATCTTAAAGGAATGATCTCTGCCGAAATACTAATAGAGGAGGATTGAAATGAAAAGGTGTATATTATTAGTGCTTATCTTTCTGATATCTGTTAGTGTTTTAAATGCATTTAATACAGGTAAATCTGTCCTGTTTGCTGATAGCTATATGCTGCGTGCCAAAGGTGTAGAAGCTGCCTATTGGAATCCCGCTAATTTAAAACAAGTAAAGGGTATTGATTTTTGGCTACCGATTATGAACCTGGGAATATCCGTAAATAATAACTCTCTGGATCTGGATACCTATAATTATGTAGTAAGCCAAGATTTCTTAGATGATGAAGATAAAATTAAAATATTGAACAAAATTGATGGTTCTCTGCGTTCAGCTGTAGAAGGTAATATCAGTATTATTGGTTTTGCTTTTAATAATATTTCCTTTTCTAGTTCTCTTCATTTAACTGGAAGGCTGGCAGTATCGGAAAGATTTGTGGACCTATTGCTTTATGGTAATACCGATTCATTATATGTTTTTGATAAAAGCACTACCGATATTAGCGGTTTGAGCTATGCTGACTTCACTTTTGGAATGGGTAATTTTATCATACCTTTTATTCCTGAACCGATACCAAAAATTCGCGCTGGCTTTTCCGTGAGCGCTTTAGTAGGTGTTGGTGATGCTAATACACAAGAATTTAATGGTTATTTTAATTCTTCTATGGAAGGCTTATCTTTACAACAGGATATTTCTTTACATACAGGTATTGGTGGCTATGGTCAAAAAGTTATGCTTGGTCTGGCCAGTAATGTTACTCCCCAATTAGAAGTAGGCCTTACCTTGGATAACCTATTTGGAAAAATAACCTGGCCTTTTACAACCGAAGCAAGAAATATTAGTATTACAGCAGATGATGTTTATGCTTCCAATATAGATGAGGAATTTTATGATTATACCTCTGAAACCGTAGATATTGATACATATTCTACAGAGCTACCTCCAGAACTTCGTTTGGGAGCTCTTTATTCAATGAAAAGAGCTAATTTATCAGTAGACTATTTGCAGGGTTTTAAAAGCTCAATAAACAATAGCAATATAGGCCGTATTTCTATGGCTGCTCAGGTCTTGCCTTTAAAGTTTTTACCCATCGGTATGGGAGTGTGTTTTGGTAATAGCATATATCCCTGGCGAGTTAGTTATTCAATTGGTTTGCATACAAGCACCGGTGAAATCGGTTTTGGGGTGCAGAGTATTAAACAGCTTTTTCCAAGTTATAAATCTAAAGGATTATCTATAGGAAGCTATATCAAGGTCAATATTTAATGCTGAAATACACTCTGATCGTTCTGTTCTCGCTGCTGATATCTGGTTTTTTAAACTATCAAACCAATCCGGAAATTGAAAAAAAACGGAGGATAACTCTTTTTGTCCTCAGGTTTTTTTCCATATCTCTGTTGTTGATTCTGTTACTTAGCCCAATTTTATATTATACTCAGCATAAAAAACAGACAGCTCAAATTTTGGTGCTGGAAGATGTTTCCCAAAGTATGAATCTGAAACATAATTCTGGTTCCAAGGCTCAACACTTAAAACCTCTTTGGCAGAAAATGGAGAAAAAATTCGCAGATAACGACTATGAAGTTATTCATAAAACTTTTGCCAACGGTTTGAACGGAGATAAAAATGCTACCCTTCTGGCTCCTGCCCTAAAAGAATTGAGCAACCAAAAAGCTTTCCGAAATCTGGAGGGAGTTGTTCTTGCCTCAGATGGCTGGTTAAGAGATGAATCTTTATCTATAGTTCAACAATTGGGCTGCCCTTTTTATGTTTTGGCAGATAGCACTGTAAATCCCACTCCTGATTTGGCAATTGTAAATGTTCGCTACAATCGCTATGCTTATAAAAATGAGCCCAATACCATTAGAGCTGAAATTTCTGCACAAAATTATAGCGGCAATGCAGAAGTGCGTCTGTTGCTGGCTAATAAAATTATCTCACGACAAAATATGAAACTGGAAAAAGGGATAATCAGCACAGTAGATTTCACCCAGCGCTTCAATAATATTGGTTTTTTCCCTTGGAAGGTAGAAGTTGTGCCCCTACCTAACGAAAGCCAAATTAACAATAATATTTTCCCCGGTGCAATTGAAGTGCTATCGGAAAAACAGAGAATTATCCTTATTTCGGATAAACCTGCTTGGGATAATAAATTCACCCTCGATGCCATAGCTACAAATTCCCGCTGGGAAGCTGAAAGTTATTTAAATAGAAATGGACGACTCTTTAGCGGAGAAGTTTTAGTTAATGAATTGGATTCCCATAACTTAGCTGCTATAATCATTATCAATAATGGTATGCTAAACTTGGATAATTCTACAGCTAATTTCATCCAAAATGCCTTCCAACGAGGCGTGGGTATTATGTATCAAGGACTCCCCGTTAACGAACTGTCAGCTATTTTACCTATTCAAAAATCTAATATTACATCGATTTATCAGGGTTTTTTAGTACCTACTGCAGCAGCTGCTAATTATCCGATGCTGAATAGCTTAACTGTAAATACCAAAGATATTCCTCCCTTGGATTATTATTATGTAACAGCCAGCCCGGGAACTGATATTTTGGCAACTATCAATAACCCCCAAAATTCACCTGCCATCGTTGTTCAACATACAAAAACAGCCCGCTCGATAGCTTTTGCTACTTTGAACCTTTGGCGTTGGCAAATGCAAAGCAGTGAAGAAGGATACACAAAATTAATCAGCAGTTGCTTAACTTGGCTTAGCAATAAAAGTACCGGAAACTATACTGCCATTTATAACAATAGCTATTTTCAGGGAGAAGAAATACGGATTCGCTTGCGCAATGAAAATGAAATTAGACAGAGCCGTCTAAATGTAAATCCCCGCATTCGGATTATGAATAAAAACAACAAAGAAGTATATACCGATTTCTTAAAACGCGAAGGTGAGGAATATGCTATTTCTCTGCAACTCTCTGAACCGGGAACTTACAGCTTTGAAATTTCAGATAAAGAAAGCGGAAATAGCACGAAAGGTAAATTCGAACTTTCGGAAACTTCAATTGAAACAAGAGATTATGGATATAACCTGCCCTTACTCTCTTGGCTGGCAAATGAAACTGGAGGAAAAGTACTGTACGCATCAAATATTGATTCCTATAATCCTACCCCCGCTAAACCGATTGAACAAATTACCCGTAAAGAAATACCCCTCTATAAAAAATGGTATGTTATCGCTCTCTTCATTTTCATTTTTTGCTTGGAATTGTTTTTCAGAAGAAGATGGGGATTGCTATAACTTGGAAAGGGGAAAAAGATAGCAAGAGTCTGAAGCAATAAATTGAATATGGGCAGCTGGGGATTTCTGGAGCCCCTGAATCTTTCTTTTGTGTGCTGTTTATAACTGCAAAGCTGATAAATGCAGACCTATCCAACAATACTTACTGCCCTAACCTCTATTCACTCTGATTTCTCCTATCTCCCTGAATACTCTTTTCTCAAAAATCTGCGTAATCCGCGTAATCTGCGTGAAATTTATTTTTATCAGTAAAAGGCAAACAAAAACGCCACCGCAAAATAGCAGTGGCGTTAACAGATTAATAAACTTTCTTAGTAAGATTGTCTGCGTCTGTTACGATTAAACTGAGCCTTTTTTGCTTTACGGCAATCAGGGCAGCGTTTGGGCTCATTTTGAAGGCCTTTTTCCTTGTAGAATTCTTGTTCACCTTCGGTGAAGACAAATTCTTTGGAGCAGTCCTGGCAAATAAGTGTTCTGTCTGGCATTGGTATCTCCTTTTATTAACGGGATCGAACATTCTGGTCCAAAGGCACTCCCGAAACAAAAGGAACTGGCTTAGGGTGAATGTTGAATCGCATTTAGTAACACCTATTTTTAGTTTTCAAAAATTTGTCAATTCATTTCTTTAAAAAGTTGTTCTATCCACAAAATTAAAGTTATCTATCAGCATAGCCGGGAGCAGCGAACTTGGCGAAGCAAGCTCACTTTTGCCTGTGGAAATAATTCTACGCGTAGCATCGTGAGGGATTTCATTAAAGCGTAAATTGTTTACTGCATACTTAATTTTTCCGTCTTCAAAATACCAAACTCCATCACGCGTTGTTCCGGTAAATTCACCTGCTTTTGTATCCACGCTGCGAATATACCAAAAAGTATTTACAATAAGTCCGCGCGGGACCATTTTCATCATTTCTTCTTCAGTGTATCCCTCACCCGGAATATACATATTATATGCGCTGCTGGGTTTACTGTTTATTTTTTTTGCCCAATAGCGGCTAACAGGAAGATTTTTTAATATTCCTTTTTCTATCCAGGGAATTTCTTCAGAGATAATCCCATCGGAAGAATATGGCAAAGATAAAAGTTGTGGCTGTTGCATTGTTGAATACCAGCTGAATTTATCCCCGAAGAAGGGTTTACCGATTTTATCCGTAAAAGGTGTAAAACCTTCATCAGACTGGCGGCGGTCCATCATCCAACCCATAAACCACAGTAATTCTTGTAACGCAACAGGACGCAAAATAACGGCAATCTTTTGTGGCTCAAAGTTTTGTTTAACGGCAAGGGTAGTTGCCTGATGTTGCAATTTATCACAAAGGTCTTTCAAATTAAAATCAGCGAATTTCTTGGCTTCATAAGAGACCTTCGTTTCCACCTCTTCCTTTTTTAGGGTCATAGAATGACCAAAATCGCTATATTCAAATTCACCGGCAAAACCATTTTTCGTGAAGAGGCCATCGGATCTTATATGTTTTTCTGTTAACCCAGAAACGGTTGCTCCAAATTTTTTAGCTTCATTGATGCTGGTTTGCACAATATCCACCAATTGTTTTGGCTGAAGAGCCTTAGTTTCAGGATCGCAATTATCAACTTCCGGGATATCCTTTTTCCCTTCCGAAGGGACAAATTCTGGGTCTACCGGTGCCAATTTAGCAATATCTTCAGCTGTTTTCAACAAATATGCCAAACTTTCTTCATTATCCTGATTCACCGAACAACTTCCTTTTCTACCATCAAAAGAAACGCTTAAAGAGATTTCCTTCGTAGCGCCAGAAATGTGTTGAGTAATAGAATTTTGGGCAAAACGCGTTTCATGGCTATCATCCTCAGAGATATTTAGGGACCAATCATCCGCTTTGCAGTTTGTTTGGATATATTTAACTATTTTTTCGCTATTCATTGTGAACCTCCTACCCGGATATTACGAAATCTTGCAGGCGCAGAACCATGCGTCATTCTTGCTGTTTGAGATGGTTGACCTTTCCCACAATTTACTACTCCGAAAGGACGCCAAAATCTTTCATCACAAATTGCGTCGCAGCTGTTCCAAAATTCTGGATTATAGGATTTGTAGATTACTTTTTTTAAGGGACGCAGCAATTTTCCGTTCTTGATCTCCCAAAAGAAATCGCCGCCAAACTGGAAGTTAATTCTATGATGATCTATAGAATAGCTCCCTCTCCCTTGAATATATACTCCATCTTCCGTATCGGCAATAAGTTCACCTGGGGTTAAGGGTTTGGTTCCAGGCAGTAAATACAAATTGGGTATTCGGTTTATTGGCTGATTAAAATAGTAAGTAGCACGGTTGCATCCACGGGAAGAATTTAAACCGATTTCTAATGCAGTGTCTCGCGTGCTGCCATATTCTTTCAAAATACCATCTTTTATAATATACCATTTCTGACCGGGAACACCATCATCGTCAAAACCGAGAGTGGCAAGCCCACCTTCCAAAGTGTTATCTCCTACAAAGTTAATCAATTCGCTACCATATTGATAGTTGTTCAATTTTTCAGGAGTGGCAAAAGAAACACCGGCATAATCAGCTTCCCAACCCAAAACTCTATCCAACTCCGTAGCGTGGCCAACACTTTCATGCATCGTCAAACCCAGATGATTGGGATCAAGAATCAATGCTCGGCGTTGTTCTTCACCAAGAGTATCAGCTTTAACTTTGATTAGTGCTTCTTCGGCAATTTGTTTGGCTATATTAATTAAATCCAGTTCCAAAATCCATTCCCAACCTATTGCTCGTCCACCTTCATCAAAAGTGCGGCTTTGACTGTCATCTTCTGTAACAGCTACAGCTGTAATCACTGGATTAATAAAATGGGTGGAAAGATCTAAACGCGTTCCTAAAGTGTTGGCAAAAAGTTTTTCATCTTTATGCATAATTAATAGAGACCGAGCTTGCTTGATTCCTTCGTAAGCCAGCATTACTCTATTCACTTCCAGCAGCAGATCTATCTTCTCTGTTAAAGGAACATTAAAAGGATCAATTTTAATGGGAGTTTTATAAGTTGCAAGGTAACTGCGTTCCGGGGCTAAACTCAATTTCTTGTCTTTATTAACTTCCGCAGAAAGGATAGCAGTTTCATACGCCTTTTTTACTGTAGCCAAAACTGCTTCATCACTAAAAACATTATTGTGCGCAAAACCCCAAGCACCATTTTTAAAAACCCGGATGCCATATCCCTGTTGAACATCGTTACTGGTATGTTTTAGGGATAAGTTTTGCAGGTAGATTACCTGATCAATTGTTTTCTGAATGCGGATATCGGCATATTCAGCACCAAGCGTTTCTGCCGCATTCATTGCCAGATCCAGATAATTCATACTTTCTCCTTTTTTTTACATCAGATTTAGAAATTTAAAAAACCAACCTGTTATTTGCCCAATATAAAATCCGGAAAGAACTAACATAGCAGCCATAAAGATTAAGACCGCTATGGCAAAATTTCTGCGGTTGGGATTTCCTTTTGTATCTAACGACCAAATTATCAGCATAATGATATTAACAACGGGAATGCAAGTAAGCAATAATGTAATTAACCATTCGCTAACTTTCATAGAAGGAACTAATGGTTCTTCATCTATATGTTTGGTTGTTGTAGCAGAAGGGGATTCATAGTAGTATGTCATAGCTGTCTCCCAGATTTAATTCTAACACCTCTATACATTTATTTTCATAATTTATCAAAACCTGTTATCCGTCAAGTATAATCATAAAATTTGTAGTTAAGGGAACGCTCTTCCTCTGTTTTTTTTGTGTAGTCGGAGGACGCCGTTCCTCCGCAAAGTATATCAACAGTTACATTTAATGCCTTAATGAACTTGAATACTTCCTCCAGTTACCTTGCTAATATCATTATAGCACTTTACCGGCGTTTTTATCTGAGTTCCATTTCCGCTTAAATATACATCGTTTTCATAAATCTGCTCTATCATATAACTTTCCAAAGAATCAAAAAAATCCAAACCAAGCGCTTGAATGAAGTTTACAATAATGCCAGAAAGTCCGGATTTATAAACCGCCAACCGCACCCTCATCCATTTGTTCCAGGGAATTTGAGTTCCCGTTTGCGCAGAATTGGATCCAGAACCAATATAACTATCAGCATAATAAACAAAACTCGAATTTTCCCGGTCTCGGATATCAATACCTACATTTGCACCAGGACCGTTTATTATCCAGATAGCTGAACCCTGAATTGTTCCCGGGATAAAAAATATTTCCGTGTTGCCTAATAAATTCGGATCAGGACCCAAATGCGCCACTTTATCCTGATTATCATCACGAACAGTAACTTTGGTTGGTTCATCTGAACAGGACATTAAAAACAGCACAATGATCAGCAGTCCAAGCACTTTTTTCATAAAATCCTCCCACTTGCTAAACCTTAAATATACTTCTATTTCTTTAAATATTAGTGGATAAAATTGTCAATCTTTATTTCGAGTTTCTTATGCGAAGAGAATGTGGAAAGGTAAAACCCGGGGATAGTTTTAGGTAGCCGGCGGACGCCGTTCCGCCGCAAAAAAATGTAGCCAGAGGACGCTGTTCCTCCGCAAAAAAATGTAGCCGGCGGACGCCGTTCCGCCGCAAAGCATTATGTTCGTAAAGATTCCTAACCTACCAAAGGATTGATATCCTCACAAACTACAACAAAATACTAAATAAGTTACCCAGAAGTAACAAGTAACTACATAACTTTGTTGTAAAAGAAACACAGGATGCTGTTCTTCCCATATTTTCATCAGGTTTTCACTTGACATAATAGATAATAGAATTAAATTGTATATATGATGAGATTTATTCAGAATTCGTCTATTATAAGGAGATATAATGAAAAACATTCTCATTTCCACTATCCTTCTAATGCTTACCATACCTCTGTTAGCCGAAGATTGGTTAACAATATACAATAATGATCTTTCTTTAGTTCGTAACCGTTTTGAACTTGAGCTGGTAGAGGGTCGCCAGGATATCAATTATAGCGATATAACTAGTAGAATAGATCCTGCATCCGTAATTGTTACCGGAAATGGAATTCGCATTGCGGAGCAGAATTACGAATACGATCTTGCCGGAAAATGGCAGATTATGGCTAAATATCTGGATAGAGAAGTTCTGGTTATTACTAAGGACCAATCCAGATTAACCGGAATTCTAAAATTTTACAGCGACAACAGCATCGGTATTATTGAAAAAGGAACTGATCGCTTATTAGTAATTTCCGAAAGCGAAACCCAGTGGATTCAGCTGGCAGAACTACCAGAAAATTTTTACACAAAACCAACTTTACATTGGAATATAATTGCTTCTAAAAAAGGGAAACACCCTGTTCAAATGTCTTATTTAACAGGTGGCTTCAGCTGGGATGTTACATACAACACAGTTTGGGACGAAAAGACCTTACAATTTAATTCCTGGGTTACTATCAATAACACTTCTGGCAAAGCATTTAACGATGTGAATTTAAAGCTTATCGCAGGTGATATCAACCAGGTTTATTCTGGTTATTATAAAGAAAGAAAGGGATTAATCAGCTATACTGCAGGTATGGCACAAGAAGAATTAGCTCCTTCTTTTGATGAAAAGGCCTTTCACGACTTCCATATGTATACCCTAGACCAAAAGGTCTCCTTTGCTAATAATCAGACAAAACAACTAGAACTGTATCCTTCCAAAAACATTAAAGCATATTCTGAATATGAATATCCCACCTATGCCACTAAGATTAAAAGTATGATCAAATTCAAAAATACTGCAGAAAACGGTGCCGGAATGCCTCTTCCCAAAGGAATCATAAAGGTCTATAAACAAGATAGCGATGGCAATCTGGAATTTATTGGCGAGGACAGCATTAACCACACCTCTAAAAATGAAGAGGTATCTATAAATACCGGAACCCCTTTTGACTTAATTGCTTCTACCCGTCTGAAAGAACAAACACAAATCTCCAAATATATCACCGAAAGTCTCATCCAAGTAACTTTAAGGAATAATTCGGATACCAACAAAACTATTAAAGTAACTCACCAGCTCTCCCCTAATACCCGCATCGTGGAAGCCGATTATAAATACACTAAAGATAATAACGATAAAGTTACTTTCAGCATCGATGTCGCACCCGATAAAGAAATTGTTTGGACTTTCAGACAACGCAGCGAGTAAAAAAACATACGGAGTTTTACTATGCGCACAAAAATTTTCACTAACCTGGTTGGATTACATAGGGAAATGCTAAAATTGATCGGCGAGGTATCTGCCCTAACAGATAGCCCTCTGGCTTTGGAAGATGCCATAGATGATGTTTGGCACCCCAAATGTGATGTATTTCAAACCGATACACAATGGGTTGTTATCGCAGAAATGGCTGGAATAGAAAAAGAAGATATCAACATATCCATTTCTCCAGAATACATCAGGATAAGCGGAACACGCCTCTTTCCTAATTGCAATTCAATCCTCTGCTACTATAATATGGAGATCGAAACCGGCAAATTCGACCGCAGAATCTTCTTCCCGGATATCAGCATCGATAAAGAGAACCCCAAAATAAGCTACATAAATGGCATTTTAAGAATCGCTTTTAACCTGGCACCTGTAGTGGAAAGAATCATCCCTGTTCAGTAACCGTTTATCCTGTTGTCGCTGAATATGTTACTACTTCGCTATTGCTTCTTCCTCTAACACCACTCCTCCTCCTCCCGTCCTCAACCCGTCGTTGAGGAGGAGAGAAGGACGAGTGGTTGAGAAAAGAAGGACGGGTGGTTTGCTGGGGAATATAGGTCTCGTTTTGTTTTGACTCTAAACCGATCCTTTTTTGTGTTGAAACGAGATTGGTATAGCAACAGTATAATTTATCACCTGCCTTTTCCTGGCAAAGCTGACTCGTTTTGCTTTTGACTCTAAACCGATCCTTTTTTGTGTTGAAACGAGATTGGTAAGGCAACAATATATTTATTCCCCCGCCTTTTCCTGTCAAAGCTGACTCGTTTTGGCTTTGACTCTAAACCGATCCTTTTTTATATTGAAACGAGATTTACATAGCAACAGTATAATTTATCACCTGCCCTTTCCTGACAAAGCTGAAGCTCGGTTTAGAGTTAAAACAAAACTTCAATAAAACGGGAGATGCTGGCAACCAAATCTTTCATTGCAGAGCATCTTCCAACCGGTGAAAAAAAAACTTCACCACAATATTGTTACCGTACAAATGAAGAGTTCATTCGTTAATGTGTTGATCTGGAAGAAGTTGTTGTTTGGGTGGTTGTGTTCTCTGTTCTTGTTTTAACTCTCAATTTTGAAGTTGGTAAAATAGCCAAAATGCAGTTGCCAGAAAAAAAATGAGAGGAAACTGGTAATTAAGCTGGCAGGGGCAAAATTGAAAGTCAAAACAAGCATCCTCTTTTCGTTTTGACTCTAAACCGATCCTTTCGTATATTGAAACGAGATTTATATAGCAACAATGTATTTTGTCCCCTGCCTTTTCCTGACAAAGCTGAAGCTCGGTTTAGAGTTAAAACAAAACTTCAATAAAATGGGAGATGCTGGCAACCAAATCTTTCATTGCAACGCATCTTCCAACCGGTGAAAAAAATACTTCACCACAATATTGTTACTGTATAAATGAAGAGTTCATTCGATACTATGTTGTTCTGGAAATAGTTGTAGTTCGGGTGGCTGAGTGCTTTGTTCTTGCTTTAACTCTCAATTTTGAAGTTGGTAAAATAGCCAAAATGCAGTTGCCAGAGAAATAGTGAGAGGGAACTCAAAATTGGGCTGGCAGGGGCAAAATTGAAAGTCAAAAGCAAGCATTGTGTTACGGAGAAGTCGTTCTTGTTTTAACTCTCAATTTTGAAGTTGGAGAAATGCTTACAATGCGGATGCAAGAAAAAAAATGAGAGGAAACTGATAGTTGGGCTGAAAGTGGCAAAATTGAAAGTCAAAACAAGCATCCTCTTTTCGTTTTGACTCTAAACCGATCCTTTCGTATATTGAAACGAGATTTGTATAGCAACAGTATATTTAATTCCCCTGCCTTTTCCTGTCAAAGCTGAAGCTCGGTTTAGAGTTAAAACAAAACTTCAATAAAATGGGAGATGCTGGCAACCAAATCTTTCATTGCAACGCATCTTCCAACCTGTGATAAAAAAACTACACTCTTTTATTGTTACCGTTCAAATTAAGAGTTCATTCGATACTATATTGTTCTGGGAAAGTTGTTGTCTGGTTGGCTGTGTGCATTGTTCTTGTTTTAACTCTCAATTTTGAAGTTGGAGAAATGCTTAGAATGCAGTTGCCAGAAAAATAATGAGAGGAAACTGGTAATTGGGCTGGCAGTGGCAAAATTGAAAGTCAAAAGCAAGCATCCTCTTTTCGTTTTGACTCTAAACCGATCCTTTTTTGTGTTGAAACGAGATTTATATAGTAACAAGATATTTAATTTCCTGCCTTTTCCTGACAAAGCTGAAGCTCGGTTTAGAGTTAAAACAAAACTTCAATAAAATGGGAGATGCTGGCAACCAATTTTTTCATTGCAACGCATCTTCCAACCGGTGGGAAAAAAACTACACTCTTTTAGTGTTACCGTACAAATGAAGAGTTCATTCGTTAATGTGTTGTTCTGGGAAAGTTGTTGTTTGGTTGGCTGTGTGCATTGTTCTTGTTTTAACTCTCAATTTTGAGGTTGGTAAAATAGCCAAAATGCAGTTGCCAGAGAAATAGTGAGAGGAAACTGGTAATTGGGCTGAAAGTGGCAAAATTGAAAGTCAAAAGCAAGCATCGTGTTACGGAGAAGTCGTTCTTGTTTTAACTCTCAATTTTGAGGTTGGAGAAATGCTTACAATGCGGTTGCAAGAAAAAAAATGAGAGGAAACTGGTAATTGGGCTGGCAGTGGCAAAATTGAAAGTCAAAAAACAAGCATCGTGTTACCGTAAAATGGTCTTGTTATTTTGTCGTCTATCTATTCTGTTTGTTGCAGAACTTTTTTATAGGTCTGGTAATTAATCTCCATAATGGTTTCCAGATCGGGTTCAGAAATAGGTTCTTGATCATCCAATGCTCTTTTTACAATATCGAACATCTTTAAATAAGGTATCTTATTTTGCAGAAAGAGAAAAGATGCCGCTTCCACAGCAGAATTGATAACGGTGGGATAAATTCCTCCAGCATTGGCTACCTCCAACCCTAAATAAAACATAGGATAGCGTTTCGGATCAATTTCTCTAAAAGTTAAAGGCGCAAGAGAGGTTAAATCCGTTTGCACAAGTTGCGAATGAACTCTTTGGGGCCAGGAAAGGGCATATAAAATCGGCAATTTCATATCTGGATTGCTTATCTGAGCTAAAAAAGAGCCATCAATAAATTCCACCAGAGAATGGATAAGGGATTGAGGATGAATAACCGCTTTTATTTTAGAATAGGGCTGATTAAACAGCCAATGAGTTTCCATAACTTCCAATGCCTTATTGAACATAGTTGCCGAATCCAGAGTAACTTTGGCTCCCATTGTCCAGTTTGGATTTTTAAGTGCTTGCTGAGGTGTGATCTTATCAAATTCCTCCAAAGGCAGGTCGCGAAAAATACCTCCGGAGGCAGTAAGATGCAAATGCTGAATTTCGTTTGCGGGATGTTTTCCGATTGCTTGAAAAAGAGCGCTAAGTTCGCTATCCACAGGTATAATTGGCTTGTCGGAAAGCATTTTGGTTAAGAGGTGACCTCCCATAACGAGGGATTCTTTATTTGCCAAAGCCAGATATTTATTGTGTTTTAAGATGGCAAAACTATAACGCAATCCTGCCGAACCGGCTATGGCATTTAAAGCAATGTCATAATTTTCATTAGCCAATGCTTTAATGAGTTCGGTTTCGCCAAAGTATATTTTGTGTTCGGGATTTTCAGCTTTAAGCTTAGTTTGCAATGTAGGATCTTCAATTCCGGTAAAAAAAAGCGAGGGGATATTGTGTTGTTTTGCATATTTTAGCAGTAATAAGTGGTTTTTATCTGCCGAAGCCAAAACGATAGGTATATTTTGTTCAGCAGCCACAGCAAAAGTGGAAGTTCCGATTGAACCGGTTGCCCCTAAAAGAGCTAATGACTTATTTACCATTGGTATGTAGCGGAAATTCTTTGCGAATAGCCCAAATCATCTTCCGAACCATTACGGAAGGCATAATTTAAGCCAAAACTTTTATATGATACTCCGATTCCGGTAGTGAAACAATCTACATCATATCCAGCAAGTAAACGCAAATTGGGAATTGGTTGAACTGCTAGGCCAGCATGAAAATCAGCACTAAAATCTCCAGTTTCCACTGTTGCTTCTCTATTTTCCAATAAAATTTCGCTACGCACAGCAAGATGGACAGGAATTTTAGCTTTTACAGAAAAAGCATATCCCAATTCCAGATCCAGATTGGGAATCACTGTTTCATTCTCGCCTCCCTCCCAAAGAACTTGAGTGCTGAAAAAATCCCTGAGATTTAATCCTAAACGCGCTCGTTTATTCATCTGCCAAAGCATTCCTATATCCGCTCCAAAAGCATAACCGCTATTTTCAGCCAAAGACCTGTAAGCCAGCTTGGGTGAAATTCCCAAATATAAACTGTTACTAACCTGCCTGGCTAAACCCGCATAAAAAATGAAATCCTGATTGCTAATTGTTTTCCAAACATAAGGGCGATTGTCGCTACTTAAGCTGTCGTCCGGATTTTCCAGCTTGGTAAGTTTTACATTATCGATGCATAAGTTATTGAGAGTGAGAGAGGTTTTCGTAGTAGAGCCAAGAATTACACTCATTTGATTTTGCTCCATCAAACCCTCAAAATGCTCACTACGCATAAGTTCTATTCCGTTATCAGAAATTAAACCTAAAAGAGCTGGATTCCACCAACCAACTGAAAAGCTGGAATCATAAGTTAGCCCCGTAGAACCCATAGCTGAAGAAAGAACACCTGGACTGATAGCGAAAATCTCTCCTGCATATTTTGTGGCAGCAATTGGTAATGTTATCAATAGCAAGCAGATAACGAGAACTTGAATTTTCATTTAGTTCCTCTCTTCTGTTTTCCCTGTTGAACAGGAATTTATAATGTAAAAAAGGGGGAGAAAAATGGTGGGCCCAGAGGGACTCGAACCCCCGACCAACCGGTTATGAGCCGGTAGCTCTACCAACTGAGCTATAGGCCCCCTAAATTTATTCGACTTAAACACAAAATTCATAAGCCCGAATTTCGTCAAGCCAAAAAATGTGAATGCTTATGATATTTTGTCTTGACAGATACAGCGCAAGCAAAATATGGGTGATTAGTATAAAGGAAGATAGATATATGTGTTACCAAGACAAGAAATTATGCGAGCTTAACAAAAACGAAAATATAATAACAGGAAAGCATTTGCAAAACGCAAATGCTTTTTTTTTATCTCGGAGGAAGAATGTTTCTCGATGAATTCATTCGTAAGAGCTTGGAAGAAGATATCGGTACAGGTGATATAACGACCAGATATCTTGATTTTGAACCCCAAATTAGTGTTGCTTATATCATCTCCAAAGCTACAGGTGTTATAGCTGGTATTGATATAGCGAAACAAGTATTTAAGATGGTCGATCCTGAACTGAAAATAACTTTATACAGTAAGGATGGAGATTCAGTAAAACCTAACGAAGAAATTATGCGTTTGGAAGGACGCCCTTCCTCTATTCTACAAGGGGAAAGGACAGCTTTAAATTTTATGCAACGTCTTTCGGGGATTGCTACTAAGACCGCTAAATATGTTTCTCTTTTAGAAGGATTGAATGTTAAACTACTGGATACTCGTAAAACAACACCACTACTTCGTTCGCTGGAAAAGTATGCAGTACGAGTTGGAGGCGGTTATAATCATCGTTTTGGGTTATTTGATATGGTTCTAATTAAAGAGAATCATATTCGTGCCTGCGGTTCAATAACTGAAGCCGTAAACCGTATTCGTAAGCATAATATCAGCTATAAAATTGAGGTTGAGGTTACCAATGCGAAGGAAGTTGCAGAAGCCGTAAATGCTGGTGTAGATAGAGTTATGCTGGATAATATGACTCCTGAACAGATCAGGAAAGTAGTAAAGAAATATAAAGATATTTTGGAATTTGAAGTATCGGGTGGAATTACAGAAGAAAATATTCGTACTTATGCCGAAACCGGAGTTCAATTTATTTCCTCTGGAGCTCTCACTCATTCATATAAGTCCCTGGATATTAGTTTGTTATTTAAGGAGTAAGCGATGGAAGAAGAATTAAAGACATTAGCCAAAATGCAAGCCCTGGATGATCAGATTGGCCGTTATCGCATTTTGCAAAAGGAACTACCTAAACAGCTTAACGAGATTATAGAAAGTGTAGAAGAGGCAACTGCCAATCTTCTTGCCGTAGAAACCGAACGCGCTGAAATAAATAAAAAGCAGCGTTCTGTTGAAATGGAGATTAAACAAATGCAGGAACAAAGCAAAAAATATTCTGCGCAGCTTACAGAGATTAAAAACAACAAGGAATATAAGGCATTAAACAGTGAAATCGCTTATATTAAGGATAAAATCTCTGATAATGAATCCTCTCTTTTAGAACTGATGGAATTAGAAAACGAAATCAAGGAAAAAATAGCCACTGCCAAATCTGTTCTGGAAAAAGCAGAAGCTTTGAAGAAAGAAAAAGAAAGTGATTTGAGAGAACAAATTGCTTCCCTGGATACTAAAATTGAGGAAGTCCGCACTCAAAGAAATGATTTAGCACGCACTTTACCAGTTTCACTTGTAAAATACTATGGTAATATGATAAAACACAAACAAAATCAGGCAGTAGCTTATACCCGTGAAGGTTCCTGTGGAGCCTGCGGTTTTGTGATTCGTCAACAAATGCGGATTGAACTTCAATTACGAAGGAAAATTATCTACTGCGAAAATTGCGGACGCATTCTAATGAACCGCTTTGAAGATAAAACTGATGATGCTTCCAGCTAATCTAACCCGAATGAATATGCAGTTTGCTTTATCATAGAATTGCATTATATTATGTATGGGGAAGATTAGATGTTCGCTGTAAAAATGCAGAGGAAAGTCCGGACACCATAGGGCAGGATACTTCCTAACAGGAAGCTGTAGTGATGCAGAGATAGCTCCACAGAAAGTAAACCGCTATTCAGTTTTTTCTGAAGCAGCAAGGGTGAAACGGCGGTGTAAGAGACCACCGGTATCTTTGGTAACAGAGATAGCCAGGAAAGCCTTATCTGGTGCAATGCCAAATAGGAAAGCAATGATGTTGCCCGCATCGCTTTCGGGTAGGCAGCTGGAACTGTTTTGTGAGAAGCAGTCAAGATGAATGAACATCACTTTCAGGAAACTGAAAGCACAGAATCCGGCTTATAATCTTCCCCATAATTATATTTGGAACGACAGTGTTTCATTTTATAACTTGCGCCTGGAATCAAAAGTTAACGATAAATTTAGAACAGCTGATAAGTTTATTAGCTGGGAGTGGACAGGGATTTCAATCATCCAGAAATATATGAGGTATTAATGCTGAAAAAGCTTGTTTTCGTTTTGATTTTGGTTACAGCCATTGCCTTATTTGCTTTGGTCAGCCATCCCCCCAAGGAATATGTTTTACAAACTGACCTTCTAAAAGAAGCGTCTGGTATTGATTTGGGCATTGTAAACAAACAGACGCTTTGGAGCCATAACGATTCTGGTAATAAAGCAGAAATTTATGCTCTGGGAACAGATGGCAAATTACTGGCTACTTTGATAATAAACAACACTAAAAACCGCGATTGGGAAGATATTGCTATTGCCAAAGACCCGCATACTGGGAAAAGCTATATTTATATTGCTGATATTGGTGATAATAACGCTAAATACAATTCTGTGTATATTTACAGGGTTCGAGAACCCTTAATTGCTAATAACGATAAAATTATTCAAAGCAGCCAGGTTGATACTATAGAAATACAGTATGAAGACGGACCTCGCGATGCAGAAGCTATTTTCTTGGAACCTAAAACTGGAGATATTTATTTAATTAGCAAAAGAGAAGAGCAGGTGGGTCTATATCGGATTGCCTATCCTTTCAATTTTCAGAACATAAGCACTGCTGAGAGAATTTGTTCTTTGCCTTTATCTTGGGTTACTGCAGCTGATCTGAGTGATAATGGAAAACTACTAATAATTAAGACTTATACAAGTATATATAGGTATAAAACCAAACGAGACGATAAAAACATCATTACCCTCTCCCAAAATTTTAAATCTCTGCCTTATATAACTGAGCCTCAGGGTGAAGCTATCTGCTGGGATGCGAAAAATAAAGGCTATTTTACTCTTTCCGAATCCGCTACAAGCGTGAAACAGGCATTATATCATTATAAATGATACGGAACTAAGAAAAAAAGAGTAAGATAGTGAAAGTTGAGAAGGATAGATTAGGAAGATGGAAATTTAGGAAAGTGTGATAGCTTTGTTCACAGTGCAGGAGTTCACAGTGCACGAGTTCAAAGTTTTTGTTTTGGAGGTATCGGTAACTATAATAAATCTACTGTCTCTGAATGGAATAACCGTTCATTCGCTTCTTCAAAATTTGAGCTTGACATAAACAAAGAAGTGAAACAAATGAAATACATTAACTCTTATCAAAAATAAGGAAATAAATATGGAACCAAAACATCCGGAAAAACTATCGGTTTATAGTAATATTGATGGCTTCCTGAATTCTTTAGAGAGTCGATTTGCTCGAAATCGGTTATACTTCTCAATTTGAGAGAGATTACAAGAAATATCGGAATATCCAAAACCTTAAAGTGGTACTAAAATTAATGTCGGGAAAGCCATTACCCGCCAGATATAAAGATTATCAGCTAAAAAGTGGAAAAAGCGAATGCCGAGAATGCTATTTAACTCCTAATATTCTTGTGTTCTATAGAATATAAGATGAGTTCTTAATCCTGATTTGGATTGGCTCGCATTCCAATTTGTTTGATTTAATATTTTCTTAGCCCTTTCTGAAAAGGGAAGAAGAGGTGAATATGGATAATCGAGAAAGAGCAAGCGCTCTGATTGAAGAGCTGGAAACCCTACAACCGGACCTGTATGGCAAGGATTTTTTATTAACCTGGGAGAACTGTTTTGATAATCTAAAAGCAGTGATGTTGACGGCAGAAATACTGCAATGTCTGCATAAGGAAAAGAAACCCTGGCGTATTTTTGATTACGGTTTGGCAATTTCCATCTTCAGAGATAATAGCACGCGCACTCGTTTCAGTTTTGCTTCTGCTGTAAATGGTTTAGGACTTGCCCTGGCAGAATTGGATGAAGTGAAAAGTCAGATAGCACACGGAGAAACTGTTCGCGAAACAGCAAATATGATATCTTTCTTAACGGAAGTAATTGGTATCCGTGATGATATGTATCCCGGAGAGGGACACAGTTATATGCTGGAAGTGGCGCAGGCAGTTTCCGATGGCTACATTCAAGGTGTTTTAGCCCAAAGACCAACTATAGTGAATTTACAGTGTGACTTAGATCATCCTACTCAGGTGCTTTCCGACTTACTGAAACTAAAGGATTATTTTGGTGGCTGGGAAAACTTGAAAGGCAAGAAACTGGCTATGAGCTGGGCATATTCTCCATCTTATGGAAAACCGCTTTCCGTGCCTCAGGGAGTAATAAATCTGATGACTCGCTTCGGAATGAATGTAGTTTTAGCGCATCCTGAGGGTTATAATTTGCTGCCGGAAACCTTAAAAAGTGCTGCCTTTTTTGCGCAGGAAAGTGGAGGTTCTTTTGCTCAGACACACTATATGGAAGAGGCCTTTAAGGATGCTGATGTTGTTTATCCCAAAAGCTGGGCTCCTTTGGCTGTTATGCAGGAAAGAACTGAACTACTTAGAATAGGAAATAAACAAGGTCTGCAGGAACTGGAACAGCTTTGTTTGGCCAATAATGAAAGGTTTATTGACTGGGAATGTGACGAAGAAATGATGAAACTTACTAAAAATGGAGAAGCTCTTTACGAACACTGTCTACCTGCAGATATCAGTGATGTAAGTTGTGAACGGGGAGAGGTTTCCCAAAGCGTATTTGAAAGATACCGCTATCATACTTATCAAGAAGCGGGTTACAAACCCTTCGTGATTGCTGCGATGATATTGAACAGTAAAGTGCAAAACCCTGTTGCCAAGTTGAAGAGTTTTTTGTAAATTCAATATTTCTTTACAAAAAAGCCCAGTTCCTGTTCTTAGTTAATTTATTATTTGCATATTTATATATAGGAGGTATAAATGCCAAAGCTGATTACTAAAATAGACCCCGTTGTTGCTAAAAAGAATGCCAAGCGTTGTAAAGAACGGGGTATAATTCTGCCTACCTTCCACCAACAGATGTTTCCGGATACCATTCCTGAAACAATTAAGGAAAAATTGAAGCCTATCGGACTTTGGGACATTAATCCCTTAAACCTATTTAGGATAAACTGGAAGAATGATATAAATACGGGACTTTTCGGCAAGCCTAACTACTTGGAAATTCCTTCTGAACTAACAGGTGTAAAAGCAAGAATAATAGGTTTGGCGGGAAAATATTTTCCTACAGGAACGCATAAAGTTGGAGCTGCTTATGCTTGTTTAGTTTCGCGTTTAGTATCGGGTACTTTTGATCCTGAAATTCATAAAGCAGTTTGGCCATCCACAGGTAGTTACTGTAGAGGCGGAGCTTTTGATTGTGCTCTATTGGCCTGTACGGCAGTAGCTATTTTACCGGAAGAAATGAGTAAAGAGCGATTTGACTGGCTACGCGAAATTGGAGCTGAAATATATGTAACTCCCGGTTGCGAATCCAATGTTAAAGAGATTTATGATAAATGTGCCGAGTTGCGCAAAGATCCTACTTTTGTTATTTTGAACCATTTTGATGAGTTTGGCAATCCTCTCTGGCACTATCATATTACCGGTAATGCTATCAGCGAGGTCTTTGAAGCAATTAAAAAACCGGGTGATCGGTTAAGTGGATATGTTAGCGCTACAGGAAGTGCTGGAACTATAGCTGCTGGTGATTTTTTAAAAAAACAGTATCCTTCTTGTAAGATAAATGCCACCGAAGCTTTGGAATGCCCAACTCTGCTAATGAACGGTTTTGGTAAACATCGCATTGAAGGAATTGGCGATAAACATATACCTTGGATTCATAATGTGCGTAATACAGATCTGGTTACAGCTATCAGGGATGAAGATTGTATGCGGCTTTTACGCCTATTCAATGAGCCGATTGGAATAAAATATCTGAAGCAAAACGGGATTAATCCCAATTTGGCTGATAAACTTGATCTTTTAGGAATTTCTTCAATCTGTAATCTCCTATCCGCTATTAAGATGGCTAAATATTATGAGTTCAACGAACAGGATATTATCTTTACCAGCTTTACAGACAGTTCTTTAATGTATCATTCCCGTCTGCAAGAACAAACTGCCGCAAAGGGTGAATATTCAGAACTGCAGGCTGCTTTGGATAGAGAAGGAGTCCTAAATGCTCAGAGTTACGATAACCTGCTGGAATTAAGTTATAAAGAGAAAAAGCGGATTCATAACCTTAAGTACTATACCTGGGTGGAGCAACAAGGTAAATCCGAAACAGAACTAATCCAGCAATGGGAACCGGAATATTGGATTGAGACCTTTGAAAACAATCTATCTGAACTGGATAACGCAATTGAGGAATTCAATAATAGCTGAGGGCTGAGAGCAGAGGGATGAAAGTTACTGCAATTATTCTTGCTTCCGGAAAGGGAAAGAGAATAGGTTTACCCAAAGCAGATATCAGCCTAATGGGGATAAGCTTTATAGAACAAATAAGGAAAATTCTAACCGCTGCCGGGGTGGAAGATATTTTTGTAGCAAGGTATGAAAATACTCCTGATATGCTGGCTACTTTACGAAGGGCGGTTAGCGAACTGAAAAGTAAACAGGAAAATAGCGGTTATCTGGTTTTCCCGGTTGATTTTCCTTTTGTTTTTGCAGATACAGTCCAAAAATTGATAAAAACGCATTATCAAAATCCTTTGGCTGTTCTCCGCCCCATTTTTAATCAGCAAAGAGGTCACCCGATTTTAATCCCTTCAGAGCTTAATCTGGATAAAGAAGATAAGAACCAAGGATTACAATATATCATTCATACCTGTAGTTTGCCTGTTGTGGATATCCCCGTAAAGGATTCCGGAATATTAAAAAATGTTAATACTAAAGAGGATTTGGAACTATGGATGCCAAAGAAATGATTTGGGAAAGACACAGTGTGCGAGATTTTTTACCTACTCCCATTCCTGCAGAAATAATCCAAGAAATATTGGAAGCGGGGCATTTGGCTCCTTCCACGCAAAATCGTCAGCCCTGGCGATATCTGGTTTTTACGGAAAATGCCAAAATTCAAAAAATGGCTTTACACTGTGGATTGATCGGATTATCTAATTTTTTTATCCGACAAGCACCTTGTTTGATTATTGCCTGCGCCGATTTGAAAGATAACATTAAAATAAACGGGAAGGACTATTATCTGGTGGATACAGCCATTTCTTTTCATCAAATGTTATTATATGCACGCAGTTACGGAATTGAAAGTTGCTGGCTGGCTGCATTTTCCGAAAAGAAACTAAAGGCATATTTAAAAATTCCAGAGAACTGGAAAATAGTAGCAATGGCTCCTTTGGGCTATCCGAAAGAAAAAAAAGGTCTTTATTCCAAAGCAGTGAGCAATTTTGCTAATAGCAAAGATAGAAAACCGCTGGAAAGCGTTGTCCGCTTTATGTAAACAGGCAACCGGTTTAGACTTTCAATGTTGATGTAACACGATGCTTGTTTTGACTTTCAATTTTGCCACTTTCAGCCCAACTCTGAGTTTCCTCTCACTATTTCTCTGGCAACTGCATTGTAAGCATTTCTCCAACTTCAAAATTGAGAGTTAAAACAAGAACAGAGAACACAACCACCCAGACAACAACTTTCCCAGAACTACATAGTATCGAATGAACTCTTCGTTTGTACGGTAACAATAAAAGAGTTAAGTTTTTTTTCATAGGTTGGAAGATGCTCTGCAATAAAATATTTGGTTGCCAGCATCTCCCGTTTTATTGAAGTTTTGTTTTAACTCTAAACCGAGCTTCAGCTTTGTCAGGAAAAGGCAGGAGACAAAATATCTTGTTACCTTACAAATCTCGTTTCAACACAAAAAAGGATCGGTTTAGAGTCAAAGCCAAAACACTTCAGCTTTGACAGGAAAAGGCGGGGGACAAAATATATTGTTGCCTTACCAATCTCGTTTCAATCTACGAAAGAATCGGTTTAGAGTCAAAACGAAAAGAGAATGCTTGTTTTGACTTTCAATTTTGCCACTGCCATTTCATTATACGGTTGTTACTCATTACTTTTCTTGCAACTGCATTTTGGCTATTTTACCAACTTCAAAATTGAGAGTTAAAACAAGAACAATGCACACAACCACCCAAACAACAACTTCTTCCCGAACTGCACATTAACGAATGAACTCTTAATTTGTACAGTAACAATATTGTGATGTATTTTTTTTTACAGGTTGGAAGATGCTCTGCAATGAAAGATTTGGTTGCCAGCATCTCCCATTTTATTGAAGTTTTGTTTTAACTCTAAACCGAGCTTCAGCTTTGCCAGGAAAAGGCAGGGGACAAAATATCTTGTTGCTATACAAATCTCGTTTCAACACAAAAAAGGATCGGTTTAGAGTCAAAACGAAAAGAGAATGCTTGTTTTGACTTTCAATTTTGCCACTGCCAGCTTAATTACCAGTTTCCTCTCATTTTTTTTCTTGCAACTGCATTTTGGCTATTTTACCAACTTCAAAATTGAGAGTTAAAACAAGAACAAAGAACACAACCACCCAAACTACAACTTTTTCCAGAACAACATAGTATCGAATGAACTCTTCATTTGTACGGTAACACAACAAGAGTGAAGTTTTTTTTTCACCGGTTGGAAGATGCTCCGCAATAGAAAAATAGGTTACCAGCATCTCCCATTTTATTGAAGTTTTGTTTTAACTCTAAACCGAGCTTCAGCTTTGTCAGGAAAGGGCAGGAGACAAAATATCTTGTTGCTATACAAATCTCGTTTCAACACAAAAAAGAATCGGTTTAGAGTCAAAACGAAACGAGTCCACTTTGTCAGGAAAAGGCGGGGGACAAAATATATTGTTGCCTTACCAATCTCGTTTCAGTATACGAAAGGATCGGTTTAGAGTCAAAAGCAAAACGAGTCAGCTTTGCCAGGAAAAGGCAGGGGACAAAATATATTGTTGCTATACAAATCTCGTTTCAATATACGAAAGGATCGGTTTAGAGTCAAAAGCAAAACGAGTCCGCTTTGTCAGGAAAAGGCAGGAGATTAAATATCTTGTTGCTATATAAATCTCGTTTCAGCACAAAAAAGGATCGGTTTAGAGTCAAAACGATAATAAAAAGCAGGCGAGGGAAGAGCTTTTCCCAAAGTGATTGACAAAAAGGGATAGTATACATAAATGGACTAAAATTATTTCTTTTTAAAAAGCCGCTTGTTATTTCTGCGCAGGCAGGAAGTTAACTAAGTACGGCAATGGATCTTACTAATTAATGTATTATAATTTCCCCAAAGGGAACTATAAGATAACAACGACAAATTAAGGAACTTAGATGAAAGAGGAGTTTATCCGCAATTTCTGCATTGTGGCTCATATAGATCATGGTAAATCCACTTTAGCAGATAGATTTCTGGAAGAAACACATGTAATTGGCAAAGGAACAGAGGTCTCACAAGTTTTAGATAGTATGGATCTGGAACGCGAGAAGGGAATTACTATTAAAAGTCATGCTGTGCGTATGGTTCATAACTACCAAGGTCAAGATTATGTTTTGAATCTGATTGATACCCCTGGTCATGTGGATTTTTCCTATGAGGTTTCACGTGCTTTGGCTTCTTGTGAAGGGGCTATTTTATTAGTGGATGCCTCTCAAGGAATTGAAGCACAAACAATGAGTAATTTATATTTGGCTTTGGATAACAATCTGGAAATCTTGCCTGTTATTAATAAGATTGATCTTCCCAAGGCAGATATTGAAGGCACAGAAACTGATTTATGCGAAATATTAGGTTGTTTGCCAGATGATATAATAAAAGTAAGCGCTAAAACTGGAGAGGGTGTAAAAGCACTTTTAGATGCAGTTATTACTCATTTACCAGCTCCCAAAGGAAATCCTGAAGCAACCCCTAAAGCATTGATTTTTGATTCCTATTTTGATATGTATCGGGGAGTTGTAGTTTTAGTGCGTATATTTGAAGGCCGTCTGCAAAAGGGAGATAAAATAAAGCTCTTTTCAACCGCCAAAGAATATGAAATTGAGGAAATTGGTTATCTGGGCTTAAAATTCTCGCCTCAAAATGAACTTACCTGTGGAGAAGCAGGTTATATTATTGCCAACATCAAAGAAGTAGCTGATGCCCGAGTTGGGGATACAATTACTTTAGCCAAAGGTGGTTGCGAAATTCCTTTACCTGGTTTCAGAGAACCTAAGCCTATGGTCTATAGCAGTATTTTTCCTATTAATGGGGAGGATTATGAAAATTTGGTGGAATCCATCGCCAAGCTAAAATTAAATGATGCGTCTCTGGTTTATGAAAAGGAAAGTTCAGCAGCTTTAGGATATGGTTTTCGCTGTGGATTTTTGGGAATGCTTCATCTGGAAATTGTTAAAGAGCGTCTCTTACGGGAATATAATCTTCCCATATTAGCTACCACACCCAGTGTTCCTTTTTTAATAACCCTGAAAAGTGGAGAAGAACTTCAAATAAATAATCCTGTGGATTTTCCTGATCCCAGCATTATTGAAACCATCAAAGAACCCTTTATGGAGACGGAAATAATTGTTCCAACCGATTATATAGGCAATGTTATGAAGCTGGCTAATGAGCGTCGTGGCATCCAAAATAATATTCAATATATAGATGATAAAAGAGTTGCTCTGCATTATGATCTGCCTTTAATAGAGATTATCTTCGATTTTTATGATAAACTGAAAACAGTTAGCCGCGGTTATGCTTCTTTTGATTATACTTTTAAGGACTACCGAGAAGCCAATGTTGTGAAAGTGGATATCCTGATTAATGGAGAGAAGGTAGATGCGATGAGTTTTATCTGCCATCACGATAAAGCATATAACTGGGGGAAAAGTGTTACCGAAACCCTTTCTGAAGTTATTCCCAAGCATCTTTTCAAAATTGCCCTACAAGCGGCAATCGGGGGTAAAGTAATAGCCAGAAGTACTATTTCACCATTACGGAAGGATGTTTTGGCAAAATGTTACGGTGGAGATGTTTCCCGTAAACGCAAGCTATTGGAAAAACAGAAGGAAGGTAAAAAAAAGATGAAAGAAATTGGATCGGTTACTGTTCCTCAAGAAGCTTTTCTTTCTGTTTTGAAAGCGGATAGGGAATAAGGGTGTGCTGTTCACCTAAGTTACGCTATTATTTAATCTACATTTTATTTGTCTTCGTCTCACCGCTTTTGGCGCTAACCATTGGAAAAGTAAATTTTGTCGGTATTTCCGGAATCGAAGAATCTGAATTAATAAAAGCCAGTGGCATAAAATCAGGACAGGAATACAATCCTGAGCTGATTAATAATGCAACTGCCAAACTCTATAAGTACTTTCAGGATATGGGCAGATATTTTATCGTGATCTCTGCTCCAGATCTTATTCCGGAAGAGGGAGAAACTCTTTCCTTTCTTTTTCATCTTCAGGAAAAAGCTCCTTCCGACGAAATGCAAATCCGCTTTGCAGGTATGCAATATTTCAGCGAAGCAAAATTATATCAATTTCTGCTGCTCTCCCCCGAAAGGAATTACCATTTAAATCAGCTGCCAGGAATTATGCAGCAGGTTCTTTCTCTGTATAATAGCAGAGGATATCTATTTGCCAAAGTTCAGCTTGATTCTTTAGTTCTGGAAGATAAATTAACCGCATATATTGGTATTGAAGAAGGCAAACCTTTACGCGTAAATAATTATATCTTTCGCGGAAATAAAGTTACGAAGGATAAAACCCTTCTGCAGCTTTCCGGATTAGATAATTTGGACATCATTACTCTGGAATCCATAACGCAAGCACAAGAAAACATCCTTCGCAAGAGTTACATCCGCCAATGCTTCATTGAACCTATAAACGATAATACCTTATTAATAAATGTTGAAGAAGGTAAAATGACCTATCTGGAAGGCGTTTTGGGAATGAATCGCATTAATAATACAACCAAACTCTCAGGTCAAATCCGACTGCAGTTTTTAAACCTTTGGGGAACAGATCGCGCCATAAACCTTTTCTGGAAACAAATTCCTTCTTCAATTAGCGAATTATCGTTAACCTATCATGAATCTGGTATACCTAGAATTCCAATCGCTGCGGATTTAGAACTTTATAGAGCACAACAAGATTCAACTTGGATAAAAACCCGAGGATTAATTGATATATATTACCAGATGCTTAAACACAGCTTAGGCATTGAACTCGCTAGCGAAAAATTAAGTCCAGGTTCTCGCTTTCCTGCCATTATCGCTAAAGAAAATGCCCAAAGTATTGCTGCCTTTTGGAATTACAAAAATTCTCAAGGTGGCATAAATCCTTATAAAGGTTTGGAATTTAAAGCTCTATACCGTCTAACAGGGAGCAACTTAACAAAGCATTTATTCGGAGCTACAGAAGCAGGAGCAAAAGGTTATCTTCCTGTTAGCAATCATTTTGTTGGCTTTTTAGGAGTGGAAATTCGCAATTTGGAAAATAAGAAAGCAGAACTATGGCAACAGTATAAAATGGGCGGTTACGGAACTTTACGAGGTTATTACGAGGATGAGTTTAACTCCTTTCGCTTGGGTTGGATTAATTATGAATTGCGTTATCGCCTAAATCCAGAATCACGAATTTACTTATTTTTTGATCAGGGGTTTATTGGAAAAGAAAATAATAAATTAAAAACAGATATTTTTGGGTCGGGATTTGGAATTAAAATAAATACCCGCTTAGGTTTATTAGGATTAGAATACGCTTTGGGATATAGGGATAAACACTTATCAGACCTTGGTTCTGGGATGATTCATTTAGGACTTGATCTAGCTATCTAAAAAAAAATGCTTGCCAAGAATGCGAACTGTAAAAAAGCTGTCTTATATTAACAAGTATATAGATGTGTCTAAGGACTGTGTGAAGGATCGACAAGGGTTTTTACCCTATCAGGCCTTCAATAGAATCGGCAAATTTTTATATGTCTTGCCAATAACTAACAAAAAAACCTAAGTACCCAAATGGGAATTTACTTATGGAGGAATCAATGAAAAAAGTTCTCTTAATCACTTTACTCGCTATGTTGCTGATCAGCACACTTGTTACTGGTTGCAAACAGAAAGCAGAAGAACCTCAAGTAGAAGAGACAGCTCCAATTGAGGAAACAACTCCTCAAGTTGATACTACTATTGCTCCTACTCAAGGCGAAACTCCTGCAACTCAGACCCCAACTGGCAAATAGTAATTCAGCTTAAAAAAACAATAGCGCAGTCCTTAAAAAACGGGTGTCCTCGGATGCCCGTTTTTTTTACTAACAAAATGAATTAGAGGTCTATTGAAAGAAATGTAATTGCTATTTAGCTGATCCTACGAGTGTTATTTTTTGGAAGATAGCATAAGTTATTTGTAAAATAAAAGGTTATAAAGTTGAAAGGGTTGAAACCCTTCGTTATTACCTGTCGTCCCGCTGGGACTTTTTTTGAAATCCTGTAAATCCTCAGTTCCAAATTTCAATCTCTAAAATCCCAATAATCCTGTTCATCCCAGGCCTATTTTTTCTCTCCGCCCTAAGCTCTCAGCCCTCAGCTCTCAGCCCTCTGCCCTCAGCCCTCAGCTCTCTGCCCTCTGCAAAATCTGCTTTAGTTACAATTTATTCATTCTTTCTGCAGCCAACATCACTGCATCAATAATTTGTTGATAGCCCGTGCATCTGCAAATATTTCCTTTCATTACATTTCTCGCTTCTTCGCGAGTGGGCTTTTTATTTTTCAGCAAAAAGGCATAGGCAGTTAAAATCATTCCTGGAGTGCAAAAACCACATTGAATAGCTCCAGCATCAATAAATGCCTGCTGAACGGGATGTAAAGTTCCATCTGGATTTGCCAGTCCCTCAATCGTGATAATTTGTTTATCGCAGACATCTTTTAGTTTTAGCAGGCAGGAACGCCTGGGTTGATAATTTACTAAAACAGTGCAACTTCCACACATTCCGATGTCGCAACCGATTTTGGTTCCGGTTAATTTTAGATTTTCCCGCAAATAGGTAGAAAGTTTTGTTTCAGCATATTCTTTGGGGACATTATATTCGATGTCATTAACCGTAATTTTCATTTTTGCCTCCCTTGAACATAGTCCTTTACTTGCTGTGCCATAGGCAAATCGGTAAATCTTTTTCCGGTGGCTCTGTAAAGGGCATTGGCAATTGCCGGAGCAGTAATTTCCAAAGCCGGCTCTCCAATTCCTTTTGTTTTGGAAGGGGAATTGGGGTCTGAATTTTCAATTATAATTGCCGTCATCTCAGGCAAATCCGTGCTACGCAAGACATAATATTTGTTAAAATTGCTAACCTGTGGCTTGCCATTAATGAGAGGAAAATTTTCATAAAGAGCATAACCTGCTCCCATAGCCATTCCTCCGTAAATTTGACCTTCCAGTAAAGCCGGATTTATCGCTTTGCCAATATCATGAGCGGCAACCAGATTCATCAGAGTAATTTTACCCGTTCTATTGTTTACCTTCAATTCAACCGCCTGACAGCTGTAGATCCAACTAAAATAAGCATTTCCGTGTCCGGTATTTTCATCCCAGCTAATTGGAGGAGCTGAAAATACCCCGAAGGCATAAGGATAAATTTGATGCTCATAACATAAACGCACTGCCTCAAAATAATCGGCTATTACATTGCCCTGAGCAGAATATACAGAACCGTCTTTATAGGTACAGTCCGTTATATTATAGGTTTTTTCCACTCCTGCACAGAGACGCTCTTTAATAATTTTGGCAGCATTAATAACTGAGCTACCACCCATAATTGTTCCTCTGGAAGCAACTGTAGATCCTCCATCGGGAATATTGGAAGTGGAAGGTAAACGATAACGAATAAGTTCTTTAGGGATGCCAAGTTCTTCCGAGGCAATTAAAATCATCGCACTTTGAGCTCCCTGCCCATTTTCGTGAACCCCGGTTTCCAATAAAACGCTGCCATCAGGTTGAATATTAATGATGGCACTATTCATATCGGTTCCTTCTGCTCCTAAACTAACCCCCCTATAACAAATTGCATAGCCGATTCCATACCAGTCCTCAATTTCAGGCTTGCCAAAACTACATTTTTTCACTTTATTTGCATAATCAATCTCTGTCAAAACGCTTTCCATAACTTGGTTTAAAGAAACCGTATGATTATTTAGCTTCTGCTGGGTGATCGTAACGGAATCCTGATGCACCATATTTATTTTACGCAATTCAGTGGCATCCATATTTAATCTCTCTGCTGCCATCTCAACTAATTGTTCTATGGCAAAATTTACTTGCGGCGAGCCAAAACCTCGGAAAGCACCAGAAAAAATGTTATTGGTATAAACACCATAAACATCACTCTGCACATTGGGAACCTCATAACAGCCACAACTTTGAACTGTGGAACGCCAAGTTACCCAGGGAGTTACACTACAATATGCACCTCCGTCTGCTACAATCCGAACTTTCATAAAGACGATTTTCCCGTTATTTTTTAGCCCCATTTTGTATTGTAGCTTGTAAGGATGCCGTTTATAACTTTCCTGCATACTCATTTCCCTGGTATAAGTTAACTTCACAGGCCTTTTTGTTAAATACGCACATAAAGCTGCCCGGGCACAAACTAATGCTGCTGTGTCATCTTTGCCGCCAAAGCCTCCACCCATTGGTATATTTTTTACTTCCACTTCACTTAATTTACAGCCCAAAGTGGAGGCAACAAACCTTCTGGTAGAAAAAGGATGTTGCATACTACCCAGCACTTCTAAAACGCCATCCTGTCTTAAAAAACACAGTGCTGTTTCCGGTTCCAGATAAGAATGTTCCACGCGTGAAGTATTAAACTCCTGTTCAATAATGAGATCTGCTTCTTTTTCGCCTTTATCTATATCGCCAGTTCGCACTTTATGGTAGTTACAAATATTGCTCCCAAAATCAGGATTAACTATAGGACTGTTCTCTTTTATCGCTTCTTCGGGATCAAAAACAGCGGGTAATTCTGATAACTCCACTTTTATCAATGGCAAAGCTGAAATGGCTATTTCTCGGGTTTCTGCCACTATCAAAGCAAGAACATCCCCCGCGGATCGAATTCTTTTATTAACGAGAGTAGGACAGTCCATAATAATCTGGCCATATTTGATGTTGCCGGGGATATCTTTTGCCGTATAAACAGCTACCACACCTTTCTGCTTAAGCGCTTCAGTAGAATCTATGTTATTTATTATAGCACTGGCAACTTGAGAATGTAAAGGGACGGCATAAAGCATATTGGGCAACTTATAATCATCGGCATATTTTGCTCTGCCGGTAACTTTGGCAATGGCATCGTTACGAAAGGCATTATTAAACTTCATTATGATGCCTCCTCAATTCATAATGACTCCAAAAATCAAGCCAGGGATTAGGTGTATTTGCCCAACTGGGAACAACAGGAATAGGGGCTCCCAATCGTTCACAATTGAGTTTATCTTCTTCTATATTGAAACCCATCAGTCGAGCCGGATTTATGCTTATATAAGTGAAAAGCTGATCCATACTCAATTTTCCGGTTGCTACCAGTTGCTCGGCCAGCAAAGAAAAAAGAACTCCGCTTCCGGCAATTCCCATTGGAGTTTCTGCAGGATACAAAGCTCCTATATCTTTTGTCTCCGTAGGAAAAGCACAATGGTCACTGGCTATAATATCAAAAATCCCATCTTGTAAAAGTTCCAATAAAAGACCTCTACTGTTTTCGCTTCTTAAAGGTGGAGAACAAAGCCAGCGATGACCTTCTAGGTCATTCAAAACCTCTTCATTCAAAAGCAGATAATGAGGTGTTGTTTCACAAGTAATATAATCCGCTTCCTTTTTTGCCTGCTGAATTAAAAGCGCTGCCTGCGGAGAAGAAATATGAACTAAATGAATAGGATAATGGTGTTTTATGGACAAGTTAAGCACTTTATCCACTGCCCTAATTTCTGCTTTTTCTGGACGCCGCAAACAGTGGTCTGAAGGTTTATGAAAAGGGTAACGCTCACTATATTCACTGATAATTTCATCATCCTCACAGTGTATCAATAGCCGCTTTTTCGGATTTGGCATATCTATCATAAAATGTTCAATACTTTCATAGCTTTGATATAATCCACTTTCGCGATAGGTTGTATACAGCTTAAAATCGGTATCATTTTTGAAGATGATTTCAAGTTTACGCATATCCAGGTTTCTGGGAGTTAGATGCCAAAAAACCTTTCCTGAAAAACTGCGTGAAGCTTTGCGCATTCTGGATAATTTGGCAGAAAGGGATTCATTGGGGCTTTCGGTTACAAATACACCAATGCCTTCTAAACCGTTATGCTCATATAAACGGTTGAAACTCTTCCAGCTATCAGCTAAAAGGTGTCCGCCAATAGTTTCGCCTATATGTACATGAAAATCGTATATTCCGGTTGCTTTCATATTTTTACGGCTCCAGGATCTTTCAAACCATGACCGGTAATTAGTAAAACAATATCCTCGTTACTATTTATCCATTTTTTGGCAAGCGCTTTTTGCAGTCCTGCCAAAGTTGCCACCGAAGATGGCTCAGCAAAAACACCTGTTTCTGCTGCCAGTTTTAACTGTGCTTCCTGAATTTCAAAATCGCTCACCCGAATACACTTTCCTCTTGTTTCTTTCAATGCTTTAACTGACCAATGCGCTAATGCCGGTGTTTTAACTTTGATGGAATCGGCAATGGTAATAGGATTTTCAGCATCCTTGTATCTTCCTGTTTCCCAATAAGATGTAATAGCATCACTGCTTTCTGCCTGCACACATAAAAGCTGAGGCAATTTTTGTATAATGCCGGCTCTTTGCAAATCCACAAATGCTTTGTAGATACCAGTTAAAATAACTCCATCCCCCACCGGAATAATTATCCAATCTGGAACCTTAAAACCGTTCTGAATATAAATCTCCAGTCCGGCGCTCTTTTTGCCATCTATAGTCAAAGGATGATAACCTGTATTTCTACACATACAATTATGGGTTTTAGTATATTCCAAAGCGGCTTTGAAGGCATCATCATAGCTACCCTGAACTTTATGCAGTTCTGCATTATGCACTTGAATTTGAATAAGTTTTGCCGGAGGAGCACTCTCAGGAGCAAAAATAACAATTTTTAATCTGGCTGAGGCACCTAAACAAGCAAGTGAACAAGCTGCATTTCCAGTACTGGCAGTTACGATTTCTGTAATTCCTTTTTGCAAAGCATCCGCTACTACCAATTGAGTGGCACGATCTTTATAACTTCCGCTGGGATTTAAACCATCAAATTTAATTCCAATTGGGTAGCTGGGGGACGCCATTCTCTCGCTTTCTAAACCCATAATCTCCGTTCTAAAAAAAGGTGTATTCCCAACCGGAAGTGGAGGATAAAATTCAGGATTTACTGCACTGAATAAAAGCGGGTCGGGCCTCTCTTTCCATCTTCTTCCTATTTCTGCATAGTTAAATATAGCTTCCAAAACTCCTTTTAAGGGCATTCCGGGTAGATAATCCCTACCACATTCATCACAAAGATAATGCAGTTCGTTGGGATCAAATTCTTTCCCACATTCAATGCAGCGGTAATAACTCAAGTTACTTTTCATTTATTCCTCATACAGATGAAATAGGCCTGGGATGAACAAGGTAGCAAGGATTTTCACCCCTCGACTTCTCGACCCCTCGACCTCTCGACTTTTTCACATTTCCACTTTTCCCGGCGGAACGGCGTCCGCCGCTACCTAAAACTATCACTGGGTTTCACCTTTCCACTCCTCGACTCCTCGACTCCTCGACCTCTTCATCCCTGCGCCAATCTATATACCAAAGCAGCATAAAACGCAGCTGCCTTTGTTAAATGTTCAATCGGGATTGCTTCATTAGGTGAATGGGCATATATTTCATTGCCAGGTCCTAAGCCAATACAAGGAATTCCTTTCATACCGGCAATTGCCACAGCATTGGTAGAAAAAGTCCATTTATCTATAACTGGCTCTATCTCTAGAGTTTTAGAATAGGCATCA
>Ga0265297_10001236_pt1 | contig 62088 bp, 62 predicted proteins | sample Munlanlwell13791_FD_192502 | JGI IMG/M metagenome (GOLD analysis project Ga0265297, IMG submission 192502) | Leachate microbial communities from a municipal landfill in Southern Ontario, Canada - Leachate well 137-91 | ecosystem: Engineered > Solid waste > Landfill > Unclassified | place... | reverse complement strand
TTAGGTATTCTTGATGGCTCGGCAGGCTTAGCATAACTATTTTGAGTCATTGGGCGAAAGGCAAATTTTGCCGCGCCCCAAAATTTGCCTTTCGCTCTCGAGTCTTTTCGCGTGGGTGGCTCGGCAACCCGCCGTCCACGAGATCATTTTAGGTTGTAGCAGGCGGGTGCGGACGAGCCTGTAGGGGCGTACGGTTTTTCGTGTTGTAGCTTGTGGAGCGAGGACGCGAAAGTCCCGCCTGTGGTTAGGGTTAGGGCGGGACGATGCCGAGCAGGGTTGATAGTTTATGGGCGGTTATTTTAGGGGGAACCCCCTAAAATATGTTCGAACTGACTCGAGAACACACCGCCATCATTTTCTCATGAAAATGATGGCGGATGCCGAAGCCTCTGGCTTCGACGCCGCCAATTTTTGCCACTGACTTAGTCAGGCGAAAATTGATCCTATTAAGATCACCGCCCGGGTAGCCGGAATATACGAAATAGATTAGGAGATCCTATGCCGGATAAAAATTGGATCAATGCCGGGCCTGTCAAGGAATTGAAGAAAAAAGCGCTCCGGCAAGTTATCGCCGGGAAGACCCGGATCGCGCTTATTTATAAGGACGGTGAATTCACCGCGGTGTCGGGAGAGTGTAATCATGAAAAAGGCCCTTTGGGCAAAGGCAGGATGGACGGCGATTATGTCATATGCCCCTGGCACGGATGGACGTACCACAGAAAGACCGGCCATGCCAAGCCCCCATTTGAGAAGGCCTGTCTTCCCAGGCATGAGGTAAAAGAAAAGTCCGGCCGCCTCTTCATAAATTTAAAACCATCGAACAAGAGAGTCGAATATCCCCATCCCGTACATCCCCTGTCCCGGGAAGTAAAACGGGAGAAGGGCCCGATCAGGGTAGCCGGAATTTCAACGACGCCTATGAGCAAAAGCCTGCCGAGGTATTCCACATCCGAAGACCTGCTTAACGCGGCGCTGGCGCATGCACGTTCGAAGTTAAAGGCGGAAACGAAGCTGATAAAACTTAGAGATTTGAAGTTCAACCATTGCGGCGGTTTCTATTCGATAGACGAAAGGGCCTGCACATGGCCGTGCACCTTTACGCAGATCGATGAGAAAGACCAGCTGGTCCAGGTATATGAGGCGCTCGTCTTTTGGGCGGACGTCGTTATCATCGCTACTCCGATCCGCTGGGGGAACGCGAGTTCGCTGTATTATAAGATGGCCGAGCGGTTGAATTGCGTAGAGAACCAGATCCTCATCCACAATAAGCCGCTCATAAAGGATAAGGTCGCGGCTTTTATAATCACCGGAGGCCAGGATAACGTCCAGGCAGTCGCGGGGAACATGATGATGTTCTTCAGTGAGCTCGGATTCTTGTTTCCCCGGAACCCCTTTATAGCGCATAGCCGCGGTTGGGAGGCCGAGGACATGGACAATAACGTAAATTATGTCGCGTCGAGTAAAGAACTTAAGCGGCAAGCCGGAGACCTTGTCGAACGCGCGGTGGCCGTATCCAAAGAACTGCTGAAGTTAGAAAAAAAATAGTAGGCTTCCAGGCCTTGCCAATTATGATTTCATAGGGTATACTTCAATTGTTGTTGGAGCAGTTTTGTAGCGGCGTATTTTTTTTCTCTACTTAGTAAAAAGGTTTAAAAATAGGAATATCATAATAAAGGAGATGAATATGAAATGCACGAGTTGCGGCAAACATATTGATGAGATCGATCATTCATGCAAGATGTGTACGGTCTGCGGATGGAATATTCCCGCGAAAGATTCGGCGCCTGAGAACAAGGAGGGCGCCGCGTAAGATATAAATGGAGGAGATGGAGCGATAGCGGAAGCCATCAGGCCTATCACCTACAAAAAGACCCCCGGAGTTGAGGGTCTTTTTTGTTTTTACATATATGGGATAGGTTTCCGCCATAACCTTAAAATGAGTTGTCCGGAATGTCGCTGTAGTGATACAATGGCGCCAGATAAGGGGCTATAAGGCTATGAAAGTACATACAGCTAAAAAGGTACACTCTATAGGCTGTACCAAAAATAGGACGTCTACAATTATTAGAATTTTCTTTTTATTAGCTGTGCGGTGAACAGTATGACAAATAACGGATTGAGGATTAAATACCGTTTCCATAAGCGTGTTGGTTCTTTCAAAAGCCGATATATCCACTCAAGCCCATGGTCCTGCATAAATTTCGGAGCCTGCTTTAATATCCCGGCATGAAAATCGAACGCGGCACCAACGCCGATCATGACAGCATTTATCGTGCCGATATGTTGCGCAATCCATTTTTCCTGACGCGGGCAGCCGCGGCCCACAAATACTATACGAGCGCCAGAATTGTTGACGGCGGCTATGTCTGTAACGTCTTCCTCTGTCGTAGCATCTCTAAATCTATCCGCTTGGGCCCCTACTATTATGAGATCCGGATATTTAGCCTTTAGATTGTCTACCAAATTTTTCAACACAATTTCCCTGCTGCCGTATATGTATATCGGCAGCTTCTCCCGCTCAGCACTTTCACATATCTTCAGCATTAAAGTCGGTCCATATACCCTGTCCTTTAACTCTTTAGCGCCAAGAAAATTTAACGCCCATCGTACCGGCTGGCCATCAGGATTGAGCATATGAAGACTGTTTAGCTGACCTAAAAACTCTTTGTTGAAATAACCCTCCATTACTCCATGTACAGCAAGCGCTGTTACACCGATGCTTGCGCGTTTTTTAGCGGCCGACATGATTATCTTAACGGCGCTCTCGTAGTCAACTCGGCTCACGTTAGCTCCCAGAACATTCAATCGCCGCGGGAATTCTAACTCTTCTCTTTTATCCATCTATCCCTGTTCTTCGTATATATCTCCGCAAGAATCGCTTCTATACCATGCTCGTAATTCCATTTAGGATAGTCCATCTTAAATTTATTAACATTTGAAATATACCAAATATGGTCACCTTCTCTATTTTTTGTACAATACTTTGTCTTGACCTTATTTCCCGCTATTTCCTCACATAAAGCTATGGCCTCTATCATAGAACAATTGCTAAATCTGGAACCGCCCGTATTATACACCTCTGCCCGCCTTGGCCTCTTTATGAACTCATCAAACATTCTGACGAGGTCATGGCTGTGTATATTATCACGCACCTGCTTACCTTTGTATCCGAATATAAAATACTCTTTTTCGGTTACAGCGCACTTCATAAGATAAGACAAAAATCCATGCAATATCGTACCGGAATGGTTTGGCCCTGTAAGGCAGCCTCCACGGAAACATACCGTGGGCATGTTGAAATATCTTCCATATTCCTGCACAAGGACGTCAGCCGCTATCTTAGATGCGCCAAACAGGCTATGTTTGGATTGATCTATACTCATCGTTTCATCTATGCCATCGCAATACTTGTGCCCTCTAGCCAATTCCCACCGCGTCTTTTTTTCTATGAGCGGAAGTCGATTCGGGAGGTCTCCATACACCTTGTTTGTTGACATGAAGACAAAAGGCGTTTCAGGGCAATATCTTCTGGCAAGTTCAAGAAGATTTAACGTGCTGACCGCATTGACAGAAAAATCCGTCTCCGGATCTCTTGCAGCCCAGTCGTGTGAAGGTTGCGCCGCCGTGTGGATTATGGCCTTGATATTCCTGTACCTTGACTTAAATATCTCTCCCAACTTTTTCTTATCTCGTATGTCAACATTGAAATGGCTGTATCTTCCGCCAAGCTCTTTTTGCAAATTACGAAGACTCCAGCGGGTAGACGCATCGGGCCCAAAAAACTTCGCCCGCATATCGTTATCTATTCCGATTATCGTGTGTCCTTTACTTGCGAAATGCAGCGCCGACTCCGATCCTACCAGCCCGGCGCTTCCGGTTATTAGAATACTTTTCATAGTTTAGCGCTCATCCTTTCAAACGAATAATTTCCCCGCATAAAAAAATGAAGTTGGATAAACAACCGTTTTGTAAAAAAGAAATGCTTACGGGCAGTATACCAGAAAGAAGGCGTGAATGAAAGTAAAAGTTCCGAGGCCATTCGCCTGCTCACGGCCTACGAGGTCGAACGAGTTTAAGTGATTCGTGCTCGTAGGTCTGCAAAGGTCTTCCACCTCTCCCTAATCACCCCTCCCGCCATAACCTTAAAATGAGTTGCCCGGAATGTTGCCACAATGGTATAATAACGCCCAGTAAGGGGCCATAAGCTAATGAGAGCACAAACCGCATATTGATCCAAACCGGGCGCAAGGCGTGACCCGGTTTTTTTATTTGGGGACAATACATATGAGGTGATATGGCAGTCAAGATCATGATCTGTATCGCCGCCTGCCTTGTCGGCGGGTTTATCAGCTCATTATCAATGGGTGATTCTATCGGCATGTGGTATGCTTACCTGAAGAAACCGCCGCTCAATCCGCCGTCATGGGTATTCGCGCCGGTATGGACCGTGCTTTACACTATGATGGGGACAGCCGCGGCTCTGGTGTGGCACAAGGGCGCGCGCGACAAGCTCGCGAGGACAGCGCTTTATGTTTTTTGGGCGCAGATGCTCTTAAATTTCCTGTGGTCATTCGCGTTCTTCGGAATGAGGTCGCCTGTGTTAGGCCTGGCTGTCATAGCGCTTTTATGGAGCGCGATAGTGCTTACCATAGCGCTTTTTTATCGGGTCTCGAAGTCCGCGGCTTACCTGCTGATGCCGTACATATTTTGGGTGAGCTTCGCATTTTATCTGAACGCCGCTATAATGCATATCAATAGATAAAGGCATGGACGAAAATAAATTTGCCCGATGAGGCAATATGTGATATAATTGTATCATATTATGAAGCGATTAGCCCATCTAATCGCTTCAACCGCATAAGGCAAAAAATGAAGTATATATGGGAACGCAAAAACTGGTTCGATTTTAAATATGACAAGGCCCGCCTGCTTAAACCACTGGGAGAATTGAGGGTTTTGCAGGGGAAGCTCTTGGGCCGTGTAGTGTCCCTTGGCATTAAGCTTGAGACCGAAGCCCAAGCCGATATATTGGTAGAAGAGACCGTCCGGACCGCGGAGATCGAAGGGCAGAGGCTTGACCGCAGCGCGGTCCGTTCCTCGGTTGCCGTTAAGCTTGGCCTGCCCAGGGGTGTGGGTGCGCACGACCGCAATGTTGAAGGGCTCGTAGATGTCCTGCTGGATGCCGTGCGCTTTCACGACAAACTTTTGACGTTGGAACGGTTGAACGGCTGGCATGCCGCGCTATTTCCATCCGGGCATTCGGGATTGAGGAAGATCAGGGTGGGAAGACTGAGGGGCGGTGAGCTTATGCAGATAGTATCCGGCCCCATCGGCAAAGAAAAAGTGCATTTTGAAGCCTTGCCAAGGCAGCGGCTCGACGAAGAAATGAGATCATTCCTGAAGTGGTGGAATTCTTCATCCGACACCATGGACGGTATACTGCGCGCGGCAAGCGCGCATCTGCGTTTTGTAACGATACATCCTTACGAAGACGGCAACGGCCGGTTGGCGCGGGCCCTGACCGATATGGCTTTGGCCCATGACGAGAAGTTGAAAGTCAGGTTTTACAGTGTTTCTTCCGAGATCATGAAGATGAGGAATGCATATTATAAGATCCTCGAAGACGTCCAGAGATGCAGGATCGATGTGACGCAGTGGTATCTATGGTTCATTAAATGCGTTACCGCGTCTATCGAGCACTCGCAGAGTATCATCGCCAACATATTCGCGCGGGTCGATTTCTGGAATCAGCATGCCCAAATCGGACTTGGCGAGCGGCAGAAGAAAGTGTTGAACCGGATCCTCGAGGCGGGTCCCGGAAATTTTACCGGAGGCCTGACAACGCGCAAATATGTGAGCATCGCCGGGGTAAGCCGCGCTACGGCGTTTCGTGAAATAGCGGATATGGTCGATAAAAAATTACTGCGTCAGCTGCCCGGCAAGGGCCGGAGCGTTAAGTATGATTTAGTATGGCCGAAGATGGATAGTTGAGATTCCGGAGATTGGGACCCCGATAACCAAAGAGGGAGAATAGATAGTGAGCGATCTGATAATTTGTACTAAATGCGGCAAAGAGACCAATAAGTATTCGCCGGCCTGTGAATATTGTTTTGAACCTTTGGAACGCGCCGCTTCCGTCGATAATACCGCAAAAACCATAGAGGAGCAAGGCAAGGTCCTGCATGCCGGGTTAAAAAAATATTCCGGACAAATGAGAAAATGCCCGTTTTGCGCCGAGGAGATACAGGCGGACGCGATCAAATGCCGGTATTGCGGAGAATTTATTAAAAAACCGGCCGATGATGTAAAAAAATATAAGAATTTATTATTGATATTACTGGGCGGCATAGGGGCGCTCGTTTTCTTAGTGTTAATATTTATCGGAACTTCCAATTTTCTAAAAGGCGCTTCGGCTATTAAGTATGATAAAAGCGTCAGTTCGGAGTTGAAGAGAGATCCCGCTAAGGCGGATTATGTTAAGAAGTATATTACCGTCACAGATATCGGGACACTGGAAGAAACGGACTTAAAGTCCTCGGCGGCGACAAAATATTTCTACGGGACGATCAATAACGCCGGAGATAAGACCGTGATCAAATTGACGCTGGCCGTCTATTATTTTGATAAAAATGACCGGTGTATCGCCGAGGGTACGATAGCGCCTATACTGGGAACCAAAGATAAGCCCAATTCCGTGAAGCCGGGCAGTTCAAAAGCTTTTCAACTGCCGATACTGGATACAAATCCCGAATGGTCCGGCAAGTTCAAGGAGAAGGTTGCCGACATTGAATTTTTATGATGAAAAATAATCCGAGATCGCCGAAACCGAAGATATATTTAGAGAAGAGAATGGGTAAGTCCGTCACTGTCATAGCCGGACTGCATACTTATGGGGCAAAACGGTTGGATGACATTGCCAGGGAGTTGAAGACGCTCCTTGGCACAGGAGGAACGGTCAAGGGCGGAAAGGTTGAGATCCAGGGAGACAAGGCCGCGCCTGTCAAGGCATGGTTCATTAAAAAAGAGATACCGGTAGAAAAATAAGAGGAGGTTTATCGTGGAAAGAAAAGAAGTCATTACGATGAAGGGGGAGGGTTTAACGCTTGAGGGCCCGGCGATCAGCCCCGGACAGAAGGCCCCGGCGTTTCAGGCGCTTTCGCAGGATATGGAAACGAAGGGCCTTTCAGATTTTAGCGGAAAGATCAAACTCATAGCCTCCGTCCCGTCGCTCGATACGCCTGTCTGCGATACCGAGATAAAGCGTTTTAACGACGAGGCAGCAAAGGTCTCGAAAGACGTAGCGATCATATTTATCAGCATGGACCTGCCGTTCGCGCAGAAGCGTTTTTGCCAGGAATTCGATATCAAGAAAGTGAAGACATTGTCGGACCACCGGGACGCAAGCTTTGGTCAGAATTACGGGGTGCTTATAAAAGAGTTGAGATTGCTCGCCCGGGCGATATTCATTATAGGGAAAGATGACGTTGTTAAATATGCGCAGATCGTAAAAGAGCTGAGCTCCGGGCCAGATTACGACGGCGCGCTTGGCGCGTTAAAAAAAGAGACCGGAGCGGCAGAGCGATAATTATTTGCATTTTCAGTGATTGTATGTTAACTTTATCTATATAGCTTAACAATTGTTAACCTATATGAATGAAGTTAACGAAAGGCGCCATATGGCGGTAAATGGGTTCATCAGTATACAACAGCTTGCCGGTATACTTGGTATAAGCAGGATAGCCGTTTATAAAAAGGTCAAGAAGGGCCAGATAAAGGCCATACGTATAGGGCGGAGCTTTGCCATACCCCGCAAGTATTTAGACAGCATATTGGGCAGAACGCTTAAAGATAGCCAGAAAAAAGAGATAGACGCGGCTGTAAGGAAGACCGTGAGGGAATACGGAGATACGCTGAAGATGCTGGGTAATATGTGATGAAGACCGTAACGATAAAAGAGATAGAATATGTGGCGTTCCGTCTTGCGCAGGAGATGATGTCTTTCAATGAGCCTATACCGGATTTTTCAACGCGTTTTCCCAATATCCTGGAAAGCTGTTTTGCCGCGCCGTTCCAGACGTTTGGCGGAAGATCGCCCTATCATGACCTGTCTTCAAAGACAGCTGTCCTTTTCTATCTCATGGTGAAAAATCATCCGTTCCAAAACGGTAATAAGCGCATAGCTATGACGACATTGTTTGTGGTCCTGCATAAAAACAGGAAATGGCTCTCGGTGGATACACAGGAGCTTTACAACTTCACAATGTGGATAGCCCAAAGTCCGGCTAAAGCAAAAGAGGAAACGATAAAAGCGACAGAAAAGTTTTTGAGATCGCATTTAACCATAGCGTGAGTTTTGCATTTTACTTGGATGCCGTTATAATTTATATTATCAGCAGGGATATGGATACAGACAAATCCGTTCCATAACATGAAAGGGGGAGCAAGGATGAAAAAGATTACGATGGCGGCCGGCGTCATAATAAAGTGGCTGGCGATCGCCGCAGTAGTCGTTTTACTTGCGATATTGGCGATGGAGAGGGGTGAACTGGTGACCTATACATTGATCATGGCGATCCTGCTCTTATCCGCGGATAAGATCAACAAAGGAAGTAAATCCGCCTGGTGGTTCCTCGTGACATTCCTGCTGATCCCGACCGTTGGTATCGCGATCATGCTCCTTTTGCCGACGCAGAAATTCCCGCACGAGATATTCGTCATGAGCGCGATGCTCATAATATTCGTTCCTCTGCTAATAATTTTGCTGTTAGATCCGCCGAGCAAGTGGAATGTTTAAAAAAGCCTTTACGTTTTTTATAGCAGTTGCGGAGGAATAGAAAGTGATAAGTACTCGTAAGCTTTTGCCGGTGAAGATGTTGATATCCTTTGTAAAAAAAGCGGGGTCCGATGTTGAGGCCGCTTTTCTATCCTATCCTAAAAAAATACAATGCAATATTTGTGGTTGGAGCGGCCGTCGTTTTCTAAGCGATCCGTGGCATAAATATGTCAATTGTCCGGTATGTCATACCAGTGTCAGACAAAGGCTGTTCATTGCCGCTATTCAAAATACCGGTAATATACCGTTTGAAAATACAGTGCGGGATAAAAGGATACTGCATTTTGCCCCCGAGGACGCAATAAGCGGGATATTGAAGAGTATATCGTCCCGCTATTCTACGGCTGATCTTTTGCGGGATGATTGCGACTATAAAATTGATATTTCCAATATGCCGGAAATTAAAGAAGGAGCATTCGATTCTGTAATTGCATTCGATGTCCTGGAACATGTGGCCGATTACAAAAAAGCCATCGAAGAAGTGCACAGGATATTATCCCCGAACGGCAACGCTATTTTCACTGTGCCGCAGAAAGATAATCTGGAGTTGACTTTTGAAGACCCGGCTATCGTTACGCCGAAAGACAGGATAAAGTATTTTGGCCAATGGGACCATCTTAGGATCTTTGGGAGTGATTTTTCTAAAACCGTTGAAAGCAGAGGCTTTTCCGTAATTGCCGTCAACGAAGCAATGTTCTCTGAAACTGTCGGACGTAAACATGTCTTATTCCCTCCGGTATTGTCACCTCATCCCTTAGCTACAAATTACAGAAATGTGTTTTTTTGTAAAAAAACTTAAAAAAATAAGGATGACGTGTCCAGTAAGGATCCAGTAAGGATAGCGGCGTTGACTAAATATTTTCTTTGTGATATACTTTTGTTACAATCAAATTAAATATTTATATATTATATCTAGTGTAACATTTCCAAGAGGCTGGATGAAAGCTCTATTTAAGACCTACATAGTCCTGTCATTATTAACCGCTTTATTTTCTTCGCAGATATTCGCTCAAGGATTCAGGGATAGGGGCACGCGCGTTATGGGATGGCAGTTTCCCATAGTAGGCGACAGCGCCCAGGTGCAGGAGTATTATCTGTGCATAGGTGATGTGCTGGAGATCAGCATATGGAACCATCCCAATCTTACGCGGAAGGTCAGGATAAATCCCGACGGTTATCTGTATTATCCTCTGGCGGGAAAAATAAAGGCGATCGGGCTTACGGTCGACCAGCTTCAAGCAAGCCTTAAGGAAAAACTATCGTTGTATATCAGGGTCCCGGATGTCACAGTGCTGATATCGGAGATATCGGGAAATAAGATCATCATCCTCGGCGAGGTCCAGTATCCGGGCGTCTATACGTATGAAGGAGTGATAACGATAGTTGACGCCATAGCGTTGGCCGGCGATATCACGCGTGATGCAAAGATGGAAAGCCTCATAGTAGTAAGCGATAACCTGACCGATCACCCGAAGGTAAAGAGGGTTGATTTATTTAAGGCTCTGCGCAAGGGAAGCGTCGATAGGGCCCTTTTACTGACTAACGGCGATATAGTCTATGTGCCCAGGCATTTTATCGCGGACTTCACGCAGTTTATGAGAAATGTCAATGTTTGGGCGCAGGCCGCGTATTATTCTTCTAACGGGGCTTTTTATTACCGTACACTTACAAAGCCACTGGACAAACAATAATCTTATTATGGACGTCCCAAATCTAAACTTGAACGATTACCTGGATATAATCTACCGTCGTAGATTTACGGCTATAGTTGTCTGCGTTGTTACGGTAATATGCTGGGTCTTTTTTTTAAAGATGCAGGCGCCCACTTATAAGGCCAGGCTTATATTCAAAGTGGATAGCGCTTACAGCGCTATAATACCGTCTCAAGTATATCAGGAACAGCCCACCGGCCGTGTTGCCACGACCGTGGAGGAGCTTTATGATTACGCGAAATTGATCTCCAGCAGGTCCAATATCGAGAAGACCCTTGTCGACTTAGGGCTGGTGACAAGCAGGGATATCAGCAAGATCGAAGATTATATGAAGAACATCTCGACTACCGTCGTCCCTAAAAGCAACCTGATCGAACTCGAAGTGACCGATACCGACCCCGTCATGACAGCCAGGATCGCGAATAAAATGTTTGAAGTTTTTAAAGAAATAAACTTCAACGAGAAAAATTTCCAGAAACGTAATGTGGCCGTCTTTATAAAAAAATCGCTGGAGGAGGTTTCGGAGAAGCTGAAAAAAGAAGAGGGCAGGATGCGCCAGCTTACTTCGTCCGGAGTCATCGGAACTGCTGAAACGCTTCGGAAACAGATAGACCAGCTCGACCAGAAGCGGGTGGATCTTTTGAATATATATACGGAGAAGCATCCCGATGTCCTGGCTTTAAGACAGCAGATAGAAGAGATGAAACAGGAATTGCAAAAACTTCCGGTAGAGGAGTTTGAATACAGCACACTGCTTAGGGATATAACGCTTGATCAGCAGATATATAACGACTTAAAGCAGAAATTGCAGGAAGCCCAGATAAAAGAGGCTGAGGTGATCGATAATATTTCCCTCGTTGAGGACGCGATACCTCCGCAGAAGAAGTCGTTCCCGACGTTGATCCATTATTTGCTTGGCATATTATATGGAGCGCTGGCCGGGATAACTGTGCCGCTCTTTATCGAGCATGTGGTAGAGACATCCTTCAACAGTGTCGAAGACATAGAGAATCTTCTCAAGATCAAAGTGGTCGGGATTATTCCCTGCGCCTCTAAGTCCGCTGTGAAAGAAGGGGTCTGGCGGCAGCGCATCTTCAAAGTGAAGCGATCTACGGCTGGGATAAACCCCAAAGGTCTTTTAATGGCTTTCTATTCGGTGGATCCGTTATTCGAGGAAGCTTTCCGCATACTCGGAACGAACATACAGGCGATCTTAGGCGGACCTGCCGGCCGCATTAAGAACAAGACGTTGCTTATAACCAGCGCCGTGCCCCAGGAGGGGAAGAGCATGATCTCATCAAACCTGGCGACATTAATGGCGCAGATGGGATATAAGACTCTTCTCATCGACGCGGATTCACGGAGGCCTTCAGTCCATCAATTATTCGGCTTTCCTGAAAAATCCAAAGGATTCGTCGATATAATAGCGGGGAAGAACGACCTTAAAGAAGCCGAACAGTCGGTGATAAAGAATATCACCGATATCATGTTGAGTGATCAGGAACAAAATGCCGAGGAGATGTTCAAAAAATCATGGCTTAATAACTTACATATTATGACGGCCGGTTCTATTGCGCCTACCGGTATGCACATGTTCGGCGCGGAACGCATAAAAGAGATAATAGAATATTTTAAACCAAAATACGATATAGTTATACTGGACACATGCCCGATCTTATCGGTAAGCGATACCTCTGTCTTATTACCTATGGTAGATGATGTGCTGATAGTGTACAAAGTAGGTTTTACCTCCCGCCTTACCCTTAGGAGGACTAAATCGAACATAGAGAACATAAGGGGCAAAGGCACAGTAAACGGCCTTATATTGAATAACGTCATCTCGAAACTTACCATGGCCCCTTATTACAGCTACGGGGGAAAATATTACGCCAATGCGGCAAAACCGGCCTCCGGCGCAAACAGGAAGACGACTTAAATGTACGAGACATATTGGGGGCTGAAAGAGAAGCCTTTCGAGAACACGCCCGATCCGAAATTCATGTATTACTCCTCCAGGCATGAAGAAGCGCTGGCGAGGATATTATACGGCATCAGGGAGGGGAAAGGCGCTGTAATGCTCACCGGGGACTACGGCTCCGGCAAGACGGTCTTAAGCCGTATCGTGATAAACGGCCTGCTCAAGGGCAAAGAATACGAAGTAGCCCTGCTGACTCACCCGTACCTGACTTCCGCCCAGCTCATCCAGGAGATATTCTACCAGCTTACCGGCGATTACCGTAAAATGCCGAAAGCGCAGATGATACACGAATTCCAAAACGTGATTTATAAGAATTTCAGCGCGAATAAGCGGACCGTCCTCATAGTGGACGAGGCGCAGATAATTAAACATAAAGAGACGTTCGACGAATTGAGGCTCCTGCTCAATTTCCAGCATGATGACCGTTTTTTCGTGACCCTGGTATTGATCGGCCAACCGGAATTACGCCAAAAAGTCGCTACCATGCCGCAGCTGGCGCAAAGGCTGGCGGTGACATACCATCTGACCGGGCTCGGCCGCGATGAGGTGGCTAAATATGTAAATCATCGTTTGAATGTGGCCGGCAGGGCCTCCGAGATATTCACCCCGTCCGCGGTAGACGCTATCTGCGATTATTCCGGAGGCATACCCCGCAAGATCAACAATATCTGCGACATGGCGCTTTTTATGGGTTTCGGCAGCGAGCTGAAAAATATCGACATAGATTTCATGAAAAAGGTCGGTGATGATATGACAATGGAGATCGCGCAGTATGCCCAGAATGGTTGATCTCATAGGCGGTTCAGGCGGTGTCCGGGACGGGGGAGATAATTTCGAAAACAAAAAGAAAGACAGGGACTATCTGTCTATGTCAAAAAAGATAATATCCGCCATGAAGAACGAAGATACGGAAGCCAAAAAAGATATGGCCGTTTTGTACGAAAGGATCGTCCGGGCAGCGTCCCAATTGCTTGAGAAGACAAGGGAGAAGGGGGATATGGCCTCCTGTATGCGGGAGGCTTACGCTGTTTTCGATGAGCTCTTCAATAAGCTTGTCACGGGGGAGTCTATACTGGAAGAGATATACGAGACGCGGGAAGGGTACTATTTACCGTATCATATAGCCAACATGATCGTCCTGGCGTCTTTCTTAGGTATAAAGATGGGCTTGAATAAGTCCAGGCTGGGACAGCTGGGCCAGGCGGCTCTGTTCTGCGATATCGGCCTTGACCGGTATAAAGATATCATCTCTAAACCGGACAAGCTGGACCAGAAAGAGTTGGAGTTAATAAAAAAGCATGTCGCGGACAGCATCGAAATCCTGGACGGGATCCCGCATATCAGTAAAACCGTTAAAGACGCGATAATAGAGCATCACGAGAGGACGGACGGCAGCGGTTACCCGGACGGTTTGAAGATGGATGAAATCAGCGATTACGCGAAGATAATAGGGCTGGTAGACACTTATGACGCGTTGACTAACGACAGGCCGTATCGCGAAGGGGGGAACGCCCACGAGACGATAAAGCTTCTCCTGAGTTCGTTGAAAGGAAGTTTTGACCATGATACGATGAGGTCTCTCTTGAACGCGTTATCCCTGTATCCTATAGGAACTCTTGCCGAACTGGATACGGGAGAGATCGCGCGGGTAATCGGGGTAGAGCCGGGCTCACCGTTGAAACCTATAGTGATGGTAGTCCAGGATTACTCCGGGAATCCCGCAAAAGAAAAGAAGATCATTAATCTTGCCGTCACCGACTCGATATCGATAGTAAACTCCAAATAATATTATAAGCCGGTCGTCAGCTTACTGAGCCCCAACCCCGCGAGAATAAGAGAATTTGAAAATACGAGGACGCTTATCGTCTTCATTTGTGTGATGCCCAGATTGATCATCTCGGTGCCTATAGTAACCCGTAATAATACCCCCGCGACTAAACCGACCAATCCTAAAAAAATCAATGCCCGGGCTGTTTTTACCATTGTCTCCCTCCTATTTTGCGGTTATTTTTATACCATTCTATTTATTATTCGGCGCCTTTTCGCGTTAAGACTGCCGGAATAGTCTTCAAGAATATCGAGAAGTCAAGATGCAGGGACCAATGGTCAATATATTCCAGGTCGAGCTTTGCCCAATCCGTAAAATCGCAGACCTTATTTCTTCCGCAGATCTGCCAGAGGCATGTGACGCCGGGTTTCATGCTGAACCTTCTCCTCTGCCACCCCTTTATCTGGCTCACCTCGACCATAGGAAGTGGCCTGGGGCCGACTATACTCATCTCGCCTTTTAGCACATTTATTATTTGCGCGATCTCATCCAGACTGGTCCTCCTTAAAAATTTTCCGAATGGGAATACGCGGGGATCGTCTTTTACCTTGAAGACAGGTCCTTTCATGATGTTAAATTTTTGCAGCTCTTCACGTCTCTGCTCGGCGTTATTATACATGGTCCTGAACTTGTAAAATATAAACGGTTTTCCGTACAGGCCGCCGCGTTTTTGTTTAAAAAGGACGGGGCCGGGGGAGCTTAATTTTATACCTATGCCTATCAGCAGGTATAAAAAACAGAAAACGGGGAAGAAGATAAGCGCCACGGTAAAATCGAAGAGAGTCTTGATGAATATCGGCCAGTCGTAGGGCGGAGTTGTGCTGAATACCAGCAGGTGTGAATTGCCGATACGCCCGCTGTCGAGCCGGGCGCTACGCAAGCCGAACAGGGCAAGTTTTATCCAGCCCTCTACACCTCTCTCGCCGCACAGGAACAGGATGTTTCTCACATCGGACTCAAACCCTTCATATGAGGCCGTTATGACAAGTTCGATATTGAGCCTTTCGAGTATATCGCCGAGATTTTTCACGCCTTCTTCGAACACAGGAATTTTATCTTTACGCTCTTTTTCAGCGGCTTCACCATGACTAAAGTATATTACTCCTTCGATCTTTAATCCCAGATCCTCGTTCTTTAATTCTTCCAGGATGCGATCTACGTCGTGGACCTTTCCGATGAGAATGGCTGATTTAACATTGCCATATTTCAGATAGATCTTCTTCGCCCAATATTCTTTCAGGCAGAAAAAGGCGGGAAGTATGGCGCCGTACAATACTATGAGTGAACGGTTGTATTGATATTCGTTGCTGAAAAATGAAAAGGCGACGAATATGATCACCAGCTCTACAGTTGATTTTATCGCGTCCATACAGACTTTCGAAAACGGCCTCAGCCTGTTTGTGGGGTATAGCTTATTCAGCCGGAGAAGGATAGGGAAAAGGGGAATTGACAGCAGGATCAGCGCCGACCAGTTTTGATGGCCGGTCAATCCTTTGAAGTCGTAGAGGCCGGCCTTCTCGATAGCGCCCTTTAAGATAAACGCGGCGAACCAGGATAATGTCGCTATGGCGCTATCCAGGAGGATGTTTAGCGACGTTAATACTTTTCTTTGAGATGTATACATGGGCTTAGTTCTTAGATTTAACAGCTTCTTTTTTCGAAGTCCGGTTTTTTATCCAATTATATGTTATTACCAAACCCTTTTCATAAGTGATCTGCGGTTCCCACCCGAGGATCTGGCGCAATCTGGTATTGTCGCTGTTCCTTCCTCTCACGCCTTGCGGAGCGGAAAGATTATGTTTTTTGCTTATCTTTTTACCTGATATCGCTATGATCATATCCGCCAATTTATTAATGGAGATCAGCCTGTCTGATCCTATATTCAAAGGCTCGATATGATCCGATTCCATAAGCAGGATGCATCCCTTAACGCAGTCATCGATATAGCAATAGGAGCGCGTCTGGTCGCCGTCCCCCCAGATCTCTATTTCGCCTGGGTTGTTTGCATCCGCCACTTTTTTACACAGGGCAGCGGGAGATTTTTCCCTGCCGCCTTCGTAAGTTCCCTCAGGGCCGTAAATATTATGAAACCGCGCTATGCGTATATCAAGCTTATAATCCCGCTTAAATGCCTGGAATATCTTTTCCGCATAAAGTTTCTCCCAGCCGTAAAAACTGTCCGGATCCGCAGGGTACGCGTCCTCTTCCTTGAGCGGTTTGACATCGGGCGTTTCCTGTTTAAATGTAGGGTATATGCATGCGGATGAGGAAAAGAAGACACGGTTTATTTTATTTTCGACGCAGCTCTTTGCCATATTCGCGTTTATAAGCGTATTGTCATATACGATATCCGCGCAAACCTCGGTAATGAAACCTATGCCGCCCATATTTGCCGCCAGGTTGAAAACATAATCCATCCCTTTTGTCGCTGTCAGGCAATTTTTAGAATCTCTCAGATCAAGCGTTAATTTTTCGGAATAGTAAGGCTCATCTATATATCCGTCCCATTTTATATCCGCTACTCTTACAAAATTACCTTGAGCATACAATTCCCGCGCCAGATGAGACGCCACGAACCCGCCCGCCCCGGTTACCAGAATTTTTTTATTCTTTATCATTTCCGACTCCTTTCGGATTTTTTATTCCCAGTCGTTCAATTATAAGATAGTAGATAAATTTTGAACCGCCGATCAAATAGCGGCGCCAGAGCCGCGCAGGTTCTGTGATAAGCCTGAAGAACCATTCCAAACCATGTTCCCGCATCCACCGGGGGGCTTGAGCCTTTAACCCTGCCAGAAAATCGAACGCCGCTCCTACACCAATCATTACGGGAGCATTCAATTTATTTCTATGCGAGTACATCCATCCTTCTTGTATAGGCGTACTCAATCCGACCCATATTATGTCAGGTTGAGCTTTGTTGATAAAGGCCATTATTTTGGAGTCTTCTTCGGGCGTAAGAGCCCGGAATGGGGGAGAGAAAGTTCCTACAATATTTGATCCATAATTTTTACCCAGGACCTTCGCCAGGAGTTCAGGCGTGCCCGGCGCTCCGCCGTATAAGAAATGTTTATATTTTTTTCCGGTCTGCCGGCAGAAGGCATCCATTAGCTTTGAACCATAAACACGACGTTTTAACGCTTTCCCGTTCATACGGCCGAGCCACACGAGCGGCGCGCCGTCAGGGACGACCATATCTGCTGAATTTAAAATTTGTTTAAAGCCCGGATTACGCTGGGCTTCTACTATGCCGTGCATGCTGGTGACAGCTATAAAATGGCATCCGGCCTTTTCCTTGATCCAATCTTCTATCCTGGCAATAACATCCGGGATCTGGACGGCATTTATACGCACACCCAGCACCTTAAAATCCGTTAAATCCTGCGGTTTCATATTATGTTATTCCTGCCGATAATGGAATTTTTCGAAAATAGTCATGGCAATAATTACTTTCGAACGCTATTGATTTATTATCGGCAAATTTTTTATTTATAGCGTCTTTCTGTTTTTGTATAAGCCAATCTTCCACGTCTTATATTACCTATTCATTGGTTTAAAGTATCGTGCCCTATCTTTTATTGTTATAATCGATCCGATAATCTGCGATTATCTTTCCGGTCTTACTAAGATTTTCGTATCATACGCTCAATAAAATTTTTGTGCTTGCCAATATTGGTAAAACGCGCCTTTCCTTTCCAACAATTCTGACAATGTGCCTTCTTCTGCCAATATTTTATTTTGTATAACTACGATTTTGTCGGCATTTTTTATGGTGGACAGTCTATGGGCGATCACGATCGCCGTTCTACTTTTTATCAACTCTGAAATTGATTCCTCGATCAATTTTTCAGTCTGCGTATCCAGTGCATTAGTTGCTTCATCAAGGATGATTATGTCCGCGGGCTTAAGAAGCATTCTTGCGATCGCGAGGCGCTGTTTTTCGCCGCCTGAAAGCCTCACGCCACGGTCACCTATAACCGTATCCAGGCCGGCGGGGAGGCTGTTGATAAAATTGCTTAGGCGAGCTTTCGCGATAGCCTCGTTCAAGTCTTTATCGGACACCTTCTCCTTCAAGCCGTATACTATGTTGTTCCGTATAGTATCGTTGAATATCAATCCTTCCTGCGATACTAGCGCCATATGGGACATGAGAGATTTCGTGCTAAATTTTCTAATGTCTACATTGTCAATGAGAATAGTCGATGGGGGACAATCATAAAATCGTAAAAGGAGGTTTATCAGGGTCGTCTTGCCGGCTCCTGTCTCACCTACTATCGCCGTGAGAGAGCCATTCTTAATAGAAAAATTAATATTTTCCAGGACCATTTTCTCGTTACCAAAATAAGAGAATTTCAAATGGTTAAATCTGATAGTTTCTTTAAGCCCGGTAAATTCTTCCGAGCCGTCTGATACGAAGAACTTATCTTTATTGTCAAACATTTTCATTATATCGGAAATAGGGCCGTCTATCGTTGAAATATATCCCCTGAAAGTATTTAACCCTCCTATTGCAGTTACGGATTTTTTTAAAACATAGAAATACACAAGGAATTCACCCAGGTCGCGTTTTCCCCTCGCCGCCATAAAAGCTATCGCGGATACCAAAAGGAGTATGACAAAGAGCATGATTACTTCCTGCAAGGGGAAGATCAGGTAATACTTCTTGTCGAGGCCGAACTCGAGTTTTGTAGTAATATTATTTATGCGAATGAAATCCCTATTTTCTCCATCTTCGTTGTTATAGACTTTAACCAACGGAATGCAGGAAAGAACATTTTGCAGCTTGCGGCTCATAGCTGCGTAAAATTCGGTATAAGCGTTGGAGTTTTTCTTGATCTTTACAATAAGCCATTGCGAGCCAAAGTAAAAAAATGGGGAGATAATAATTATAACTAACGTAAGTTTCCATGATATGAAAATCATTAAAATAGAGTATATGACAAGCAGAAATATTTGAGTCAACGCTACGTTTGCTTGCAGCATCCTCTGGGAAATTTGGTTTGTATAATCCAGCATAACAGTTTGGAGGTATCCCGCGCTTGATCGGTCATAAAATAATTTTCCGAATGAGAGATAGCGGTCAAAAATAGACGTACGTAACTTATTAATTGACTGCCACGAAAAATATGAAAAACTCAAAGCGGAGAGATATTGGAAAATATTTTTTAACACAGCCGATAGGAAAACGATTACTAAAAGGATTATGAATATAGCGGTATTGGAAAGGTTGAGATTGCCGGAAAATATATAAATAAGATAAGAAAATGCTTTATTTTCTTTAGTGAAACTAAAATCTACATGTATTACCCCGTTTAATAATGGTATAAGAGTGATCGCGCTGATGCCTTCAAAAATGCTGGAAACTATCGCGAGGATTGATGAGATTATAAGATAATAGACACTTACGCCGGTTTTCTGGAGTAAGTCCCATGCTGCGAGTAGGCTGGACAGTATTTTAATGTTTGGTCGTTGAAATCGCAAGATATTTCATGCTTTCTTCTTCAGGGCTATAAGTCCATATTATACCCTTTGATCATTTCGAGGTCAAATCATTTCTATTTTGGCTTTTCTATTTTGGCTTGACACATATCAGACACATATCAGAAATTTATTTCTATAATCATATACTTGTGATAAAATATAGCTCATATATGTATATAATCATGTTTTACGGTAAGTAGCTAGTTACTATGGTTAGGGAAGGCGAGGGAGTTTTTATAAAAATAGTGCATTTTGAATAAAATCAATATAGCAAAAAAATATAACAATCCTAGATTTTTGTAACTACATAGATAGAATAAAGAAAGAAAAAATATGAATTTATTAAAAAAGATAGCATGTAAAGCTAGGGGCTTTTTAGTTTCCCCTCTTCTTAAACAAGAGAATTACTCCTCCGCGGTTTGTCAGCTGCAATTAAAGTTGGCTTATAAATTATTTGCCGAGTCAAAAAATCGCCTCCCAGGTATAGATGAGGTTGGATTTAAAGTTTTTTCTCAGACAGATGAAGATGGTATTCTGCTATATATTTTCTCAATAATTGGAGCGGCTATTAAAAAGTCAGTCGAGATTTGTGCTGGAGATGGGATTGAATGCAATACTGCAAATCTAATTATTAATCATGGATGGCATGGGCTGCTAGTAGACGGTAACGAGACTCTAGTCAAAGAAGGGCAAGAATTTTACAAGAAAAATATACATACCTGGATATATCCTCCTGTTTTTGTACATTCTTGGATAACCCGGGATAATGTCAATGAGATTATCAAGAAAAATGGTTTTATGGGAGAAATAGATCTTTTATCAATAGATATGGACGGTATGGATTACTGGATATGGGAAGCAATAAGTGTAATTAACCCCAGAGTTGTTGTAATTGAGTACCAAGATATAATCGGCCCGGATAAGGCGTTAACAGCTCCATATAAAGACGATTTTAATGCATATACGTACCCATTAACCCGTGGAATGCCGAATTTTTGCGGAGCGTCTTTACCTGCTTTAGTAAAATTAGCAAAGAAAAAAAATTATCGCCTTGTTGGGTGTAATAAATATGGATACAATGCTTTTTTTATTCGCTATCCATTCGGGGAAAAAGAGATCCCGGAGATACCGATACAGGAATGTTTTAAGCACCCAAAAGTTCTTTGGGGCATAAAAGAACGATTCCTAACTGTTAAGGATTTTCCATGGGTTGAGGTGTAGTTTTGAAACATTTTTTCGTATAATTTTGTTGCATAAATATGGCTGTGGATAGCTTTATTATTTAACGTCTTTATATTATACGAAGCTTAAGGCTAGTCTACTTTTTCGGATAATTTGCTGCGCAATTAATCCCACAAATTCCTGTCCAGGCTGCGGTAGGAGGTCGCCTCCGAGATGTGGCGTGCTTCTTGATATCCTTGCCGTCAATATCTGCGATTGTGCGCGTGACCTTCAATATCTTGTCGTATGCCCTCGTCGAAAGGCCAACACAGTATCAACAAAAAGAAAAGGTTACCCCAAAAGAGAAAGGGCTGTTTCCAACAAAATAGGACATTTCTATTTTGGCTTGACAATTTATAGGACAATTTATAGGACTTTCATTTACTTTTGCAAAATTAGATGGTATGCTGATATAGCTATCGGCATAAAATTCGTTTTATATAAAAAGCATTCATATTATTTATTTTTATATTGATAAATGGATATAATTCATTGATGAGTAGAAGTATGCCAGCGAAAATTTTAAAAGCAATAAAAAACCCTTGGTTAATTATTCTTTATTTACATAAACACTGGCATTATTTTATCGTGTCGCTAAGAAGCCGGGAGATAGTACAGATTTATAAAAACGGAGATATGTATTATAAGTACAAAGGAGATCTGTATCCTGAATACCTGAATAAAGGAAATGCGAGTTCGTTTATTGTTGATAAAGCAAAACAATATTGCATTGGCAAGGGGATTGACATAGGCGCTGATGCGTGGCCATTGCCGGGAGCAATCCCAATATTGAACGAAGAGCATCAAAATGCTTACAAATTAGACAATTTTCCTGATAACAGTTTAGATTATGTTTTTAGTTCACATTGCCTTGAACACCTTGACAAATGGCAGGCTGCTTTAAAGCTATGGATTAAGAAAATCAAACAACAGGGAATTCTATTTCTATATCTACCCCATAAATCAATGAAGATGTGGAATAGGGGAGGTCCGTGGGTTGGTTATGGACATAAATGGATTCCTACTGCCGAAGTTGTAAATAAATTTTTGAAAAAAAATGGAATGGAAATAATAGAATATAATCCCAGTAAGGATAAATACTGGAGTTTTCATATTGTTGCGAAAAAAACGGATTGTGAGCATGTCAAACAAGGTCATAACTCTTTGTAAAATCGTTATCCGACGGATATTGATTATCTTCCCCTTGCCTTTGTTTATTTTCTTTATCGGTGAGCCGGTCTTTTGGATTCTTGGCAGGCGTTGGAATAGAAAAAAGATCGACATGCCTCATTTAAAACGGGTATTGGTTGTACGCCTCGACGGGATTGGCGATGTAGTATTAACTACACCTTTTTTAAGAGAGCTGCGCAAAAATTTACCTAATGCGCGGATTACGTTGATAGTAAGGCCTGAAGCTCTTAATTTAGTAAAACTTTGCCCATATGTTGATGAGATATTAACACATGATTGGAAAGAGCCCGGTATCTTTGCATACTTAATGTGGCACATCAGCGCTCTAAAATTTTCTATTTTTCATCTTTGGAAAAGACGTTTTGATTTATCGATCTTACCTCGCTGGGATGTTGATAACCGTAATAGTTCATTTATAATATATTTTAGCGGAGCCAGGTTAAGAGTAGGGTATTCTGAAAATGTAAGGCCTGAAAAAATTGAATTGAACAAAAGATATGATATTCTTTTTACTCATGTAATATCAGATAAAACTCTTAAGCATGAGGTTGAGCACAATTTAGATGTTATCACGTTTATCGGAGGAAAAATTGAAAGGGATAATTTAGAACTCTGGTTAAAAGAAGATGATTCGACTTTTGCACAGTCGTTGTTACGGCGATTTAACATAGATGCAAAATGTTTTTTCGTAGGAATTGGCCCCGCTGCACAAGAAAATCTTAGGATGTGGCCAAAAGAAAGGTATTTGGATATGCTCGATTGGTTTTTAAAAGAAACAGCGTCTAAAATAGTTCTTTTGGGTAATAAAAATGAGCGATTAATAGGCGATTATATCGAAAATAATATTAAAAAGGAATTCTCAGACAGAATAATAAATATAATGGGTGAAACGACCCTTCGACAAACAGCGGGTTTATTGAAATATTGCAGATTTTATCTTGGAAACGATACAGGTGTAATGCATATAGCAGCGGCAATGAAGATTCCGGTAATAGAAATAAGCTCCTGGTCGGATTCCGGAAACAAATTCTCGGCAAAATCCCCATTTAGGTTCGCGCCTTGGAAAACTCGCTGTGTTATAGTTAATCCGAGACATCCGCTCAGCCCATGTGTATATGATTGTGTTAGCTCCGAATCACATTGTATTGCGCAAGTTACGATAGAGGATGTTAAGAATGCAATTAAAAAGATCATAAAAGGACATTAGTTATTAATTAAAATAGACTTGACTTATGCAGCGTATGCTAATGGGGTAAAAAATAGTAACTATGCCTAAGCCTCTTATATCCGCAATCATTTGCACTAAAGACCGATATCAAGATCTAGAGAATTCTTTAAAGAGCCTTGCTGACCAAGATTTTGATAAGGATAAATATGAGATTATAGTAGTCGATAACGCCTCGCAGGATGATACCAAAAAATTAGTCGACAAATATCTTCACATTCAAGCTCCTAGAATAAAACATATAATTGAGAATCAAATCGGACTTTCGTTTGCCAGGAATGCCGGACTCAAATATTCCGAAGCGGATATAGTGGCTTTTATTGATGACGATGCTGTGGCAGATAAAAAATGGTTAAAAAATCTATTAAAAGCCTATGATGAATATGATGCTGATGTTGTTGGAGGCAAGATACTGCCGTTGGGGTATACCGACATGCCCAAGTGGCTGCCGGATGAAATAGCATATTTCGTAACGGGAAGATTTGATCTTGGAGATAAATACTTATTGCTTAAGGATAAATGCTATCCTGTTGGAGCAAATATGTCGTTTAAAAAGAAAATATTTGATAAAATAGGGCTGTTCAATACCAGTATAGGCAGAAAGGATAATTTATTGTTATCCAGAGATGAAACTGATATTTGCTGTAAAGTACGACGAGAGGGAGGCATGATTTATTATTCACCGGATGCGGTAATCCATCATAAGCTTCATCTTTCACGGCTAAACAAAAACTGGCTTAGGAACAGACTGTATCAGGAAGGCATATCCGAAGCGATTATTGATTTGCATGAAAGAGGCGTAAAGTTTGGCCTGATAATAGCCATTAAAAAAATCCTCCACGTTATGTACTATATGCTTAAATACTTGGTATATCGCTTGGGGTACATATCGGGTAACGATGAAAAACGCATTATTTTATTAGAATGTAAAATAATAAGGTGCGCGGGCTATATTACTCAGACTTTAAAGCAAGTGATGACGTTACAAATCTTCATGCATAAAAATGGATAAAAAATCGTTTTGGGTTAAACTAGTATTGTGTATAAATGAAAGGAAAGTCGTATGAGGTTAAGGAGCTTTATAAAAAAAGCGCGTATTAAAATATTAAAAATTTTTAAAAAAGATATTAACTTTATTTATAATGAACCTTTTGCTATTGAAAATCTTCAGGGTTTAAAATTCGCCAACAAAATGGGCGAAATTATTGATATTGAATTTCATCCGCAATCAGTTGTTGACTTTGGGTGCGGCACAGCAACCATATTGGAATATTTTGAAAGAAAAGGAATAGAAATCTTAGGAATTGACGGTAGCGAAGCCAATAGAAAATATTCCAGAATAAATGTTAAAAATTTTGTATTATTCGACATAAGGAGAAAGTATACCGTTACGCATAAATATGATTTATGTATGTGCTTAGAAGTGGGAGAGCATATAGAAGAAAAATATTCTGATATGCTTATTAACAATTTGATTATGTCAAGTTCTACCATCCTATTTGGAGCCGCACCCGTAGGTCAAGGAGGCACAGACCACTGTAATGAAAAGCCTTATGTATGGTGGATTGAGAGATTCAAAAAATACAATTTTGAATTCGACAAAAATCGTACGGATAAATTAAGAAAAAAACTATCAAGCATACCGGATATTTTTTATTGGTATATTAATAATATTATGGTATTCAGCGAAATGTCACTGCATTTATAGCGGTCAATAGATATTGAAAAGTCGGGATAAATGTAATAATTAAACTGGATATGTGTAATGGAAAAAAAAATAATTAGCTTTCTAATCCTGGCTTATCTGTTGTGTCTCATATTCTCAACGGATTTGCTTGATCCCGAAAGAAAGTTATTCGGCATGTTAGAAGACTATGGGATATTGTTTTGTTTTCTAGTATCGCTGTTTTATTTTGTAACAAATAAAATGAATGTTAGGTATTTTAAGATAAATTTTATATTTTTGTTGATTTGCTATATGTTTTTATCCACGGAATCTATTTTGCGATACGGTAAAATTATGTTATATCCGCATATTATTTTATTTTTGAGTTATATATTATATACTTTTGCTTTTTATGGCTTGTTTTCGGATCAACGTGACGTAATGCGATTCATAAGAAGATTGTGCTATTCGGCATGTGGCATTGTATATATTATTATACTTAGTAAGACGACTTATTTATCCAATATTTTCGAGGTTAAAAGGGCCACAGCCGCTCATTATGTATATTTATTACTTCTGGCTAATCTTCTTTTAATAATTAGTTATTTTCAAAACGGGAGAAAGATTAATATTGCTTTTATCATAACTAATTTTTTCATAATCCTTATAGAACAACACAGGACTGTATGGATATGCAGTATTTGGTCATTATCTATATTCAGCATTTTATTGCTGAGGTGTAAGAATGTAGATTTGAAAAACAAGCATATTCGACTCTCTTTTTTCGCAATTCTTATAATATTAGTCATATTGTCGCATGCTGTAATTTTTGGAGGAGAAAAATATGATAAGATTATGGAGTTTTTGAACATGAGGTTTAAGGAGATATCTGAATTTAAAGAAAAAGGAACAGGCGCCTGGCGCTATGAACAATATAAATACTATATGCCGTTTATTGCAAAAAATTCTTTATTCGGCATGCGTTTCAAAGGATTTGAGTTACCACCACTATATGACTTTATCCCAGGTAAACTAACCGGCCATCATTTCCATAGCGGGTACTTAACGGCTTTACTATATAATGGAATATTTGGTCTATGGCTTATCTTTGGTTCGTTTGTGTATTATGTGGTTAGGTTTTTGAAATTACAACAATATTCTTTGGAAAATATTGCATTATTCTCTTTTTTGTCCAGCGCTTTTCTTTGGTCCCTTTCCTATGAGTTACCGGAATTTGTTTTTGCTATATTGGGATTAGCTTTTGTATGTTTGCAAAATAATGAGACAAAGAGTACATTATTATGATTCATATTATAATTCCGGTACATAATCGAAGAGAGCTAACTCGAAACTGCCTTGCCTGTTTAAAGAGACAGACGTTCACAGATTTTAAATGCGTTGTAATTAACGATGGTTCCAGCGACGGCACAGGCGATATGGTAAGGAACGAATTCCCCGACGTTGTCTTGCTGAGCGGGGATGGAAATCTATGGTGGACAAAATCTGTCAATTTAGGGATAAAGAGTGTGCTGCCGGGGTGCAAAAAAGAAGACTTCATATTGACGTTAAATGATGATGTCGAGATCAGGGATGATTTTCTGGCGAATATCGTGAAATGCGCCGGAAATAATCCGGGTCTTTTAATCGGCGCGCTTGCCATAGATATAAAATCAGGAAACATTACTTTTCCTGTTATGAAAAACAAGGGGTGTAAGTTGCCTGAAGGGCAGGAAGCTATCAAGATGGATATGTTAGTAGGGAGGGGAATGCTCATACCTGTCCCTGTGTTCGAAAAAATAGGTTTTTTTGATGAAGCGTTGCCTCAATCGGCGGCAGACGAAGATTTCAGCATTAACGCCAAAAAGGCCGGTTTCGATCTGATAGTGTGCGCTAAATCGGTTGTCTATGCGAACGAAAGCAAGGAAGAAAAGATGCGTTTATATATAATCAATCCCATCGAGTATGCAAAATGGATTTTCGCAATAAAAAATCCGTTTAATATCCGGACCCGTTATATTTTCAATAGAAAACATTCAAGATTCTGGGTTGTGTCTTTTACCCGTGACCTGTTGATCATATTCGTAAGATATTTCCGTAATGTATTTAACCGTCTTCTGGTTATCGCAGGTGTTAAAAAATGAGGCTTGCACCCATAGCATTATTTGTTTATAACCGAGTTTTCTTTGCCAAGAGGACCATCGAGGCTTTACAAAAAAACCTTTTGGCTGGCGAGAGCGATCTTTTTGTATTTTCAGATGGTCCAAAATCCAATTATGATGAAAAACGCGTATCTGAAATGAGGGAATTTTTACGAAAAGTGGACGGATTTAAAAAAATAGAAATTATCGAAAAGGACACTAATCTTGGATTGGCCGAATCGATAATCAGCGGGGTTACCGAAATCGTAAATATGCGCGATAGGGTAATTGTTTTGGAAGACGACCTGGACCTGTCTCCGTATTTTTTGAAATTTATGAACGAAGCCTTGGAGCTATACAGCAATGAAGACAGGGTAAGCAGTGTATGCGGTCACTTTTTCGGAGTAACTGGAAAAATTCCGGAAACCTTTTTTTTAAAAATGTTTTCCTCTTATGGATGGGCGACATGGAAGAGAGCCTGGGGTTTTTTCGAGAAGGATGGGAAAAAGCTTTTGCGTAAATTGGAAGAATTGAAATGCGGCAAAGCATTTGACATGAATGGAATGTACCCATTCATGCGCACGCTTAAAAAGCAGTCTACGGGCCTGAGCGATGCGTGGGCTGCCCGCTGGTATGCGTCCTCATATCTGAGAAATAGCTTGAATCTTTTCCCCGGCAGGTCCCTTGTCGATCATATAGGGATTGCCCCGGACTCTAGTCATAATGTGACACCTTATGCAAAGTTATATAGTGTAAATATGTCTGACCGTCCTATCGTAGTAGAAAAGGTAAAACCGGAAGAAGATCCGTGTGTAGTAAAAATAGTGGAAGAGCATATGAAGAGGACGATGCCGAACGTAACGACGAGGGCGTTTTATAAATTACAACGATTTTTTTATTCTGCCCGGAAAAGCGCAAAAAATATAATTTCCAAATGGTTGTGATGGCGGATATTTGAAATCAATTCTGTAGAAGGCTTGAACAATTACTGATGGTACTTTCAATACACTGCGCATTCAAGGCGTATTTGCGGTATGGATGCAAAAGAGGTTTTGTCTATCGCGGCCATTTGTCGGAATTGCGCCATCCCGATACTGCAGAGCTTCTTCAGGTGGACGGACTTTTTATCCGCGAAAGATAAAAACGCGATTTCTAATCCTTTAATCCGCTCCGTATAAACATGTCTGCTTTTGAATACATTTTTTGCCTGAAACACGACCATATCCGGGACTTATGTTTGGGCAGCAGGGCTTTAATAAGTTCTTTGGCAATAGTGCCTAAACCGCATCCTATGAGGGGGTATTTCTGTACGCTTAAGATCTCAAAATCCATGCGCTCCAGTATATTCACAACGATCTTTTCGGATGCGAAGCTCAAGTGATCCGGCAGAAAGAAAGGCTTATAGTGATCCGCCGCGGAAAAATTTGCGGTATCTCCTGTCTCTAAAATAAGCTCGCCGCCCTTTTTCAATAATTTTCGCGCAGACCTGATAAATGAAGGAGGGTTGGGAAGATGTGAATATACATTCAACATTGATACGACATCGTACTTTTCGCTATGGGAGTCTATATCGAAATAGCCGACGTTCAAGCCTCTCCTGCGCGCTGACCCCTGTTTTTTGATATTCGGCTCCGTCCCTGTAGCGGTAATTTTTCCATAGCTGTATTTTTGAACAGCCATTATGAACTCGCCGTGTCCGCAACCGATGTCAAGCCACGTTGTTTTATTTCCCAGATTCCCCTTAAACATGTCGTCAAGAATATTTAAATATTTTGATATTTTGCTATTATCAAAATTGCCGGTCATGTCAAATGTGTTTACGCCGCCATGTTTGCCCTGTTTATGCGCCTGGGATATTTGATCGTCATCCGGACGGTTCTTTACGAATAATAAGCCGCATCCGGCGCATTTCACCAGGTTAAAGCCATTCTCCTCAGCGTAAAATAGGTGGTCAGAAGATCCGCAATTATAACAATTTTTCACTTCCATATAATAAATCTTATACCAAAACAGACCATAAGTAAAGTGATTAAGACTTGAACAAGTTATGATGACTTTACATATATGCTGTTTGGAAGTATAATATATAAAATGCAACGGAAAGGAAGCACCGGAAAATGACAGCTAAACCAAGGTCGACTTTTATCTCTATACAGGACGCGGATGATCCGCGCCTGGCGTCATACCGCTCTCTTAAGGGAAAACAGCTGGAAAAGGAAGGTATCTTTATAGCTGAAGGGGAGAAGGTAGTTAACAGCATGGTCCAGAGCGGATGCCGGATAGCGTCATGCCTTACGGCCAGAGGAACGGTCCCCAGATACAAGGGACTCCTTGCTATGATGGCTTCGAAAGGAGCCGCTACTTACGTTGCGGCCGATAAGTTGATAGAGGAGATCATAGGTTTTCGTTTTCATAAGGGTATCATGGCCATTGGGTATTGCCCCAAAAAACTTACAGTCGCCAATACGGTGGAAACTCTCAGGCGCCCGTTATTCCTCGTCGCGCTGAATGCCGTAAATGACCCGCAGAATGTCGGGCTCATAGCGCGTAACGCGGCCGCGTTCGGGGTCCAGGCGCTTATAGTCGATAACGAGACATACGATCCGTATTACCGGAAAGCCGTTCGCGTCTCGATGGGCGCTATCTTCAGGCTGCCGGTCTGCTATGAACGCGGCCTGGCTTCAAGCCTTGTCAGGCTTAAGAAAAAATTTGATATACGTATAATCGCCGCCACTCCCGACAAAGGCACGGACGATATCGCCAAGGCCGGGCTCTCCGGCAATATCTGTTTTGTCTTCGGCAACGAGGATAAAGGAGTATCGCGCCAGGTATTGAATATCGCCGACGCCGAGGTCCGCATCCCTATCTCAAAGACGATCGATTCGCTGAATGTCGCCAGCGCCTCCGCTATATGCCTCTATGAAGCAGTTCGTTACCGGGGAAAAAGATGATAGCAGTAAAGAATATCAGTAAGCGGTACGGCACACGCGTGCTCTTCTCCGACGTGAGTTTCGATGTCCTTGCGGGCGAGAAGATCGGGCTCGTGGGCCGCAACGGACAGGGGAAGACCACGCTTTTCAGGATAATCACCGGCGAAGAGGAGCCCAACGAGGGCAAGGTCTTTAAGCCCAGGAATTACTCCATAGGATATCTCGGCCAGCACCTTAAGTTCACAAAGCCTACCGTGCTGGAAGAAGGCTGCGTCGGATTGGGCCCTGAAGAGATCGGGTCCGAATGGAAAGCGGAGAAGATACTCTCAGGGCTGGGCTTCCGCGAAGAGGATCTCAATCATAGCCCGTCGGAATTCTCCGGAGGGTTCCAGATGCGCATCGCCCTCACCAAGGCCCTCGTCTCCGAACCCGGCATGCTCCTCCTCGACGAACCTACGAACTTCCTGGATATAGTCTCGATCAGGTGGCTCGAGAAGTTCCTGCGGTCGTGGAAAGGCGAACTCATCGTGATAAGCCACGACAGGGACCTGGTCGATAGCGTGTCGACGCATATAGTGGGTATCCATCGCGGCATGGTGAGGAAGATGAAAGGGTCGACTGCGAAGTATTACGCGCAGCTTCATAAGGACGAAGAGGTGCACGAGAAGAGGCGCCTGGAGGACGAGAAGAAGCGCAAGCAGATCATGGAGTATGTGAACACGTTCCGCTCGAAGGCGAGCCACGCCAGGACCGTCCAGTCGAACATCAAGAAGCTTGAAAAGATGGAAAAACTGGAGAAGCTCGAAGAGATCCGCACGTTGTCGTTCTCATTCAATTATGAGCCGTTCCGCGCCGGGCAGGTTATGGATGTGAATGACCTTGCGTTTTCATACGACGGCAAGGAACCGTACCTCATAAACGGCCTGAACTTTATCGTGAGCAGGCATGACAAGATCGGCATCGTGGGAAAGAACGGCAAAGGCAAGACGACGCTCTTAAAATTGCTCTCCGGACGGCTTAAGCCCGTAGGTGGCAGCGTTAAGACGCACACCGCGGCGCTCCCGGCTTATTACGAGCAGGCCAATACAGCCGACCTTAACGACGGCCTTACCGTGGAAGAGGAGATATGCCTCGGCAGGGCATTTATAGATAAATCGCGCGTGCGCGGGATATGCGGAGCGATGATGTTTTCCGGAGACGACGCCGAGAAGAAGGTAAAGGTCCTCTCCGGCGGCGAGCGCAGCCGGGTTCTGTTGGGAAAGATACTCGCGGCGCCTTCAAACATCCTTTTCCTGGATGAGCCCACGCACCATCTTGACATCGAATCCTGCCAGGCGATGATGGATGCCGTGCGGGATTTCGAGGGAGCGGCGCTTGTAGTGGCGCACGACGAGCATTTCCTGAACGAAGTGGCGACGAAGCTGATCGTCTTCAAGAACGACAGGGCATTCCTGTATCCGGGTAATTACCGGGAGTTCCTGGACAGGATCGGATGGGAGGACGACGAAGGTTCGCCCGCCGCAAAGGCTGAAAGCTATCCGGAATCTAAGCCTGTCCAGCCTCAAGCCCCATCCGGCCGGGCCGGCGCGACGGAAACCAAACAGCGGCTGTCAGGATCGACCGGGCCGAAAAGCCCGCCGGAACGCGCACCGAAAGGGCATGATAGTAAGATGTCTCGCAAGGCCCGCGCTGAGTTTATCGCTATGAAGTCGAAGGTTTTAAAGCCTCTCGAGGCGAAGATCAAGAGCCTGGAGGATGAGATAGTATCTTCCGAGGCAAGGATGGCTTCCGTGAATGAGGAGCTCGCGAAATCTTCTAAACTAGGCGGCCTCGGAGCCATCCGGAGAAGCGAACTCTCGAGAGAATTGAAAGAACTGGCGGATAAGATCGACTCCTGTTATTCTCGACTCGATACGACGATGAAAGAGTATGACGCCGTGAAACGGAAATTCAGCGATGAAATATAAACACGCCCTGTTCCTGAATCCATATATCGAGAACACGGCGACAAGCATAATGGGGCTATTTCCGCCAACAGGCCTTGAATATGTGGCCTCCAGCGCCGAGGGCCTTGCCGATAAAATAACTCTTCTCGACCTGCGATACGAAACGGACCTGTGCGATACCGGTAATCTGATCGATTTTATACGCAAGGAGATCGATATCGTATGTGTCAGCGTCGGTTGGGATCGCCAGTATGAAGAGATCTGCGGCCTGTTGAATACGCTGCCGGATAATATACCGCTGATAGTAGGAGGGTATAAAGCCACGGTAGAGGTCGAGGAACTTTTTCGAGCCTGTCCAAAAATAGATATAATTGTCAGGGGTGAGGGTGAAGAGACTATAAAAGAGATATTAAAAGGTACACCGCGTGAAGATATTTTGGGCATCTCCTACAGGGGAAATCAGGGGATAGTCCATAACGCGAACAGGCCGTTACCCGATGTCGATATCATAGGCTCGCCGGACCGCCGATTGCGGCGGAATAAATATTACATGAGAATAAACGGGATCGGCATGGAAGGTTTTACGTTCGACTCGGTCTTAAGCGCGAGAGGCTGCCCTTTTAACTGCAAGTTCTGCACATTCAATCTGAATCCACTTGGCCAAAAAAGAGATTACGCGGCGCGCAGTGTTGAATCCGTCGTGAATGAGATAGGAGAGATACGCGCCGGCACCATCCTGTTCAACGACGATAACTTTTTTACGGATATAAAAAGGTCGGAAGATATTTGCGACCTGATAATAGCGCGCAAGATAAAAAAACGTTTTATGGCGCAGGCCCGTATCGAAATATCCAAGCATCCCGGGTTATTGGAGAAGATGGTGAAGGCGGGTTTCAAGATGCTGTTCATAGGCATAGAATCCCCGCACGACCATATATTGACTGAGCTTAATAAAGGTTTTGACTCATCCGAAATAAGAAGATGCTTTGCCGTATTGAAAAAATACCCCATATACTATCACGGCTACTTTATTTACGGCAACATAGAGGAGACTAAGGAAGAGATGTTGTATATAGCGAGGTTCTCAAAGGAGATAAGCCTTGATTCTATCACGTTCCAGAAGTTGCGCATAGAGAAGTTCTCTCCGCTCAGAAAGGTCGCAGAAAATACGCCGGGTTATCACGTTACCGAAAAAGGCGAATTGTATTCAGATACTTTTAGCCATGCGTCTTTAAAAAAAATAGGAAGGCAGATCAAATTTTCATTCTATACGCCGCTTCAGGTCTTAAAAATATTGAGGAAACTGCTGATAGTGAGATTCTTCACTTTTAATGAGATCATCATGTTTTTATCCGTAGGTCCGCGTTTGATAAAAAGTGTAGTAGCAAGAGAAATGAAAAAGAAGAGGCTCGGCAACTCCCTGAAACGCATATTCATAAAAAATGCCTGATTGCCCCTCAATGTTTACGGGTAATTACGCTAAATTTATGGTATACTAGATACAAAATAATGAAAGGAGGAGAAGTATGTCGGAGAGTGAAGAAAAAGATGTGGCAGGTGAAAGCAAAAGCGACAAATTTAAACGGCTTGCGTCAAAGAGGGTGGTAAACGCTATATCCAAGGTCGAGCTTATAGCGAATCTCGCCGGTTCCAGTTACGAATATACCCCCGAAGAGGTCACGAAGATCCTGACCGCGCTGCAGGGCTCGGTGGATAAGGTCAAGGCGGCGTTTTCCAAGCAGAAGATAGAAAAGACCGTATTTACGCTGTAATATATTCCGTGAAAACCGATAATAGGTAATAGGATTCCAGGGGACGCGTCACAAGATGACGCGTCCCCTGGAACTTTAAGCGCGGGATCGATCAGAATAGGAAGTCAATAAAATGGAAGGCGATCTTAAGAAGGTCTCTCTGGTAAAAGGCGGCAACAGGTATGATAATATCATAAAGGCGCTTGGCCTGATAAGGCCCGACCTTGAGGGCGTAAGAAATAAAAAGAATATCCTTATTAAACCCAACCTGACAGCCACCCAAAATGAGCTTGCAAATACCGACGTAAAGGCCGTAGAGGCTGTAATAGATTTTTTGCTCGATAATTTCAGTGAATTAAGCGGCAGCCGGTTTACCATACTGGAAGGCAGCGGCAGCGCTTACTATGAGAAAACGGCTACAAGAGACGTCTTCCGCAAATTCGGGTATTATGAGCTTATAAAAAAATACAGGAACGTCAAGCTGGAGTGCATAGAGGACTTTTCCGATTTTACCGAACTTCATGTAAGATCCATCGCCGGGGGCGAGAAGATAAGGGTGATAAAACATTTTTACGATTTCGATCATCGTATATCCATAGCCGTCCCTAAGACCCATAATTACGCCATCGCCACATTCGGCATCAAGAATATGGCCGGCATGATAAAGCAGGAAGACAAGTCCATCCTTCACGGGTTGCGCACGCCAAGCGCCCCCGACTCCAGGACGATATTCACCTATATACCGACCTCTTACATAGCATGGATGAGGCGGAGGGCGCCCGGTTTAGTAAATTTGATATTTAAGAAATCCATTACATACCTGAAAGCGACAAAGGTTATCCATCGCAATGTGGCTGAACTCGCGCGCCATACATGGCCGGATCTTGTGGTGCTGGACGGCTTTCGCTGTATGGACGGGAACGGCCCGGTGGACGGTTTTCCGGTGGACCTGAATGCCGCTGTCTGTTCGACGGATCCCCTGAAGGCCGACGGCATCGGAGCCAGATTGATGGGCCTTCAGCCTGAAGAGATAGGGTATCTTTATTACCTGGGGCAGGAAGGGTTCGGAGACTATTCCCTCGCCGGCCTGGTCGGTGATAGTATCGAATCCGCGCGATTGAAGTTCAAAATGCATCCCACCTATAATATCCAAAAAGATTGGAAAAATATTATTTCTCTTTAAATATTATCCGCAGCGTAGTAAACTAAACATGGCTCAAGCGCTTTGCTCGGTATTTAAATATAGAGGAGGAGTTATGATCATAATGTTCACATTATCATTGGCGGCTATTATATTATTCTTCGCGGGAATAAGGATCGTGCGGCCGACGCACAGAGGGCTTGTAGAACGGCTCGGTAAATATCACGCCTTTGCCGGGGCGGGATTCCACTGGATAATCCCCATCATCGATAATATGTACCAGGTAAATGTCACCGAACAGATGGTCGACGCCGAACCGCAGGAGATAATCACCAACGATAACCTGAACGCAAGGGTCGACGCTCAGGTGTATTTCCGCGTCAAGGCGGACGAGGAGAACGTAAAGAACTGCCAGTATAATGTAAACAATTACAGGTATCAGATCGTGAACCTGGCCCGTACTACACTCAGGAACATCATAGGGACATTGACGTTGAAGTCCGCGAATAGCGAACGGGGAAAGATCAACGCCGAGCTCCACAAGACGCTCTGCGAAGAGACGGCGAGCTGGGGCATCGACATCGTCAGGACGGAGCTTAAAGAGATAGATCCGCCAAAGGACGTCCAGGAGACGATGAATAAAGTCGTCAAGGCTGAGAACGAGAAGATCGCCGCCGTCGATTTCGCCACGGCTACGGAGACGGTGGCCGACGGAGCCAGGCGCGCCGAGATCAAGAAGGCCGAAGGTATAAAGCAGGCGAAGATTCTCACGGCCCAGGGCGAGGCCGAGGCGATCGCGCTCGTCAATGAAGCGGCGGATAAATATTTCATCGGGAACGCGCAGCTCCTGCGGAAGTTAGAGGCCGTAGAGGCGGCGTTGAAGGACAACGCCAAGATCGTCGTCCCGTCTAACAGCGAGCTCGTCAATGTGATCGGCGAGTTGGCCGGCGCGATGCCTCTCAAAGTCAAAGGGAAAGATTAACCGCCATGTATGAAAATCATTATTACCATCCCGAGCATGGATTTAAGACAGGCATTACGCCGGAAGAGATGGTGAGCGCCACAAAAGACGAGAGAGCCGTATTGTGGCTCGACGTCTGCGATATAGACGATAACGATATAGACGTGCTTACCAATGTGTTTAACCTCCACCCGCTCACCGTTGAAGATTTTATTATGCCCAACACGCGGCCCAAAATAGAAGAGTTCCCCGACTACCTGTTTATGGTGATCATCTCCATACAGGGAGGCAATAACAGCCAGAAAGGCAAGATCGCCATGGCGGAGGTCGACTGCTGCCTGGGCAGGAACTTCCTCATCACATTCCACGGCGAACAATCCAGCTCTATCGCGACCTGCAAGGACAGGGTCAGGAAGCAGTCTCCCATGATAATGCACGGGGCCGATATGCTCCTTTATTCCATCCTAGAATCGTGCATCGATAATTATTTCCCCATCATCAACGAATTCGACGATATGGTGGACGTCATGAGCGACGAACTTTTCAAATCACCGGACCAGGGGACGCTCCAGAAGATATACAATCTCAAGAACGACGTTATGAACTTGCGGCGCACCATAGGGCCGCAGGCGGATGTCATAGGAATGCTGTCGAGGGGGACTTATAAGTATATAACGCCGTCGAATATCATGTACTTCAGGAACCTTTACGACAACATGGTGCGTTTCAACGATATAGTGGGGACGTCTCGCGACGTCATATCGGGCGCTATGGAGGCCTATGTCTCGATCGTATCGAACCGGCTGAATGAGATAATGAAGACCCTAACCATTATAGCCACCATAATGATGCCCCTTACGCTTATAGCGAGCATCTACGGTATGAACTTCAAACACATGCCTGAGCTGGAGCACGACTTCGGCTATCCGGGCGTCATATTAACCATGGGCGTCATAACTATTTTTATGCTTATGTTCTTCAAGCGCAAAAAATGGTTATAAAATATAATAATACGTAATGAAATGCCGTTTTAACAGCAGTATAAACCGGGAGGATAGTGATGGGGCTTTATAGCGAGAAGTGCGGATTCGGCAAGAGAAAAAAGAGCGTAACGGAGCAGAAGAAGATCAAGCGGTTGATGGTTCGCGCGACGGTCAAAAAACTGAAGGCCGCCGGGAAGCCGGTAGATCTGCAGGCTATAAATAAAGAGGTATTCGATAAGGTCCGCAGGAAGAGATAGTAATGAAGATCGTCATATCGATACTTATATGGATCGCGGGCGTTGTCATCACCGCGGCCGCTTTTCTTTCCAGCCTCATCATAAAGAAGATGCCTTTTCAGGTCGCCAACAGGGAAAGGCTTGTGCATGCCCAGTGTTTCTGGTGGGCGGACGCGCTCGTAGCCATGAACCCCTTTTGGAAGATCAAGGTGGAGGGGCTGGAAAATATCGACCACAATAAGACGTATGTGGTCGTCGCCAACCATCAAAGTTTTGCCGATATAATAATCATATATAAGACGCACATGTACTTTAAATGGGTAGCCAAGAAGAGCCTTCTTAAATTGCCTTTCATCGGCGGGCTGCTCTGGGTCAATGACCACATCATGCTTTCCAGGGGAGAATTCGGCAGTATAAAAAAGGTCTACAGGCAGGCGGCCGAGCGGCTCAGGAGCGGCGTATCCATGCTCTTCTTCCCGGAAGGCACGCGCAGCGGCACGGACGACATGAATGAATTCCAGAACGGCGCTTTTAAGCTGGCCATACGGGAAAAGAAACCTCTGTTGCCCGTATTTATCGGCGGCACAAGAGAGGCCATCCCCAAGGGCGGCTGGATCTTCAAGACGAAAGTGTCGGGGAGGCTGGTGATATTCCCGCCGATCGATACGTCGTCTTACCGGATCGCCGATTTTGCGGCTTTGAGAGACCTCGTGCGCGGTAAACTGCAGGATACCGCCGGAGAGGATGAAAAGATATGAGCAAGAAAGGTAGATAATTATATCCGTAACAGGCAATGCTAACCGCCGCTTTTCGAAGAAGCGGCATATAGAGAAAAAGGAGTAAGATGAAAAAGCAATCGAAACACAAAAGCTATTCTCCGCCGCAGGACAAGCCGGATATAACAGAGATGCTGGCCAAGATACAGCAGCAACTGGTTTTTCTGGAGAAGAAGATAGACTCGTTGATCAACAAGCCCGCGGCGAAGCCCTTCAACGCGGAACACGCTCCAAGGCCGTTCCAGCATTTCGGCAATTCACAGCGGCCCTCCGACGCGAATCGCGATACGAATTTCAGGGAGAGGACCCTTCATAAAGCGGTCTGCGCCGATTGCGGCAAAGGATGCGAGGTGCCTTTCAAGCCAAGCGGAGACCGTCCGGTCTATTGCAAAGAATGTTTTTCGAAGCGCAAGACAGGCGGCCCGTTCAAAAGTCACCGCGATGAAATGCCCAGGCATCAGGATAATCTTCGTGTAAGCGATTTTGGTAAGAGCCGGCATGAAGAGTCCCGGCATACCGGCGCGAAGAAGAAGGCGGGTTCAAAAAAGCGAAAAAAATGAAGCGGATCCTATCGATAACACTGGCGGCGTTCTTCATAATATCCGACGCATACGCCGGCGATACGATACGGGAACACGTGAAGTTCCTCTCGGCGGATATAGGCAAGAGGAACACGTCCAATTACGATAGCCTGCAGCGCGCCGCGGACTACATAAAAGAGGAGTTCATTAAATACGGTTATGACCCCGAAGAACAGTCTTACCATATGCAGAAGAAGGGGTTCCGGGATAAGCCTTACCGCAATATTATCGCCGTCAAAGAAGGTTCAGGCAGAAAAGATAAGATAATAATAATCTGCGCCCACTACGACACTTACTGCGAGGCCCCGGGCGCGGACGATAATGCCTCGGGCGTCGCCGCCGTCCTGGAACTGGCCAGGCGGGCGCGTGATGTAGACCTGGACAAGACGGTTAAATTCATCGCTTTTACGAATGAAGAGGTGGATATCCTGTTTGATGACCCCGATACGGGCAGCTACAGGTACGCCAAAGAGGCGAAAGCGACGCATGAGGATATAGAGGCTGTTTTATGCATCGACATGATCGGCTATTATTCCGATGAACCCGGTTCCCAAAAATATCCGCTCATCTTCAAATTCTTCTACCCGGATAAAGGTAATTTTATAGGCATATGCGCAGAGACGGGGTCGTCTAACCTGCTTCGCAAGGTCGTAGACGAATTTAAGAAGGCCTCCGACATGCCTGTCGAATACATGGCCGCGCCCGCGCCGCTTGTTCCTGAGTTGGTTACGTCCGATAACCGGGCCTTCTGGACGTTCGGCTATGAAGCGGTATGGTTTTCCGATACATGCATATACCGCAATCCATATATGCACACCAAAGGTGATACTTATGGAACGCTGGATTATCAGAGGATGTCCAGGGTCGTGGATGGGTTATACAAAGTAGTATTGAAACTGGCTGGAAAGGGGGCATTATATGGAGAATAAAAGTTTAGGTAAGTCGTCTACCGGCATAGAGCCGAATATGGCGGCGCTCCTGAGTTATCTGCTGGGTTTTATTACGGGAGTGATCTTTTATCTTGTTGAAAAAGAGAATAAGTTCGTCCGGTTCCACGCGATGCAGTCAATTATCGTATTCGGAACTCTGTTCCTGGCCGGCGTCATCATCGGGTTCATCCCCGTATTAAGCGTGATATTCTGGACGGCGGAGCTCGTTCTCTGGATAGTCCTTATGATAAAGGCATATCAGGGCGAGAAGTTCAAGATCCCGATAGCCGGAGATATGGCGGAAAAAAACGCGTGATCAGATGCAGAGAAGACGCCGGAAAAAAATAATATTCATCTTTCTCGCAGCGTTAATACTGATCGTATCGGCCGCGTCGGCGTATATGAATGCCCTGGCCCTGGCTTCGAACATGAAGCTGGCGCTCATGAATGAGATAGAAGGAGCTACCCGCAAGAAACTATTCTTTCAGTCGATCCGTGTCAATCCGGCCACAGGCCTCGTCATAGACGGTCCCGTCCTGTATGACGGCTCCTCCGTCGTCTTTAGAGCTAAAAAGGCAAGCTGTCTTCTTTTAGCGATGCCGGTCCTTAAGAAGATGATCATCATACCGGAGTTGAAGATAGAATCCCCGACGCTCCTGGTAGAACGCATGCCCGATAATTCGTTTCCGATACTGGAACTTATCCCGAAAGAGTATATCTCGCCGGGCGGCCTGAATGTAGCCATACGCAGGCTGAAATTAAAGAACGGCAGTATCGAGTTTGTCGACCATACGCTTGAACCTCCTTTTAAGAAGCGCCTGACAAAGGCCGATCTGGATATCCGCTTCTCTATCAGGAACAAGGTCGTCTTCACTTTTTCCGGAGCGCTCGAGACCGATCCTCCCGCCGGGATAAAGGCGTCGGGCGAATATTCGGTCCCGAAAGACGAATTACGCGCCGAGTGCGTGATCGACGACATACAGCTTATGGACTTTACGGAATATTACGGCGCCTCGGGTTTCTATTTTCCCGAAGGGACGGTCGGCGCGAAGATCTCGATCGACAGCGCAGGCGGCATAATAGATGCCGGGATAAAAGCCGAGACGAAGAGGCTTAATGTCCTGAAAGATAATATAAGCGCCCGCGTAGATTCGTTCATTAAGGCATATGTCCGGTACGATACAAGGTCCGGGCAGACAGAGTATGCCGGGACAGCCGATATCCGCTCTATGGACATCTCCGGCATAGAGGCGATCGGAGAGCTCAGTGGGATCAAAGCGAAAGTGGAGTTCGATGACTCCAGGCTGTCGTCCGATAATGTCCTTGTGGAGGCGCTCGGGATACAGTGGAAGGTGAAGATAAACCTGGTAAATTATAATGACCCGATACTCGATATATACGCAGGTTGCGAAACGGTGCTTAGCGCGTTCCAGAGGGGACTCGAAGAGAAATTCGGCATGGACCTGGGCGTTGTCCTTGCCGGCAAGGGAGAGATCGATTGCGCGATCCAGATACGGAGCGACCATCCGCCAAAGCTGAACGGATATATCCGCGCGCAGGACGCCATGATAAGACTGGGCGGCGGGAATATGCTGCTGGAACACGTCAAGGGGGAAGCGCATTTTACGCCGAACAACCTGAAATGGTCCGGGGTCGATCTTACATGCGGCGGCAAGGTCTATAAGTCGTCCGGCGAATTGACCAATTTCAAGTCTCCCGGGATCCAGTTGGATGTGTCGTCTAAAGAGATGTCGTTCGAGTCCGTCCTCGCCATTGCCGGCAAGACGCTGAACTTCTCGAAGCTCGACGGCAAGTATCTCAACTCTTATTTTTCGGTCACAGGCTCGGTGGATACGGGAGACCCAGGCGCTCTGCCGGCAAAGATAAAAGGCGTTCTCGATATCGATCTTAAGGACCTGAATGGGATAGCCGCCCTCCGGGAATTTCAGGACAAGGCAAAGGCCGAAGGAAGGGTCAACGCGGAATTTTCCACGGACGGCGATATTAAAGATATTAAGGGATGTAAGATCGAAACCGGCGTGAAGAGCGCTTACCTGTCGCTTTACGGCCTGAAACTCGAGAGGCCTACGATGAATTATTTCCAGGAAAAAGGCCTGGGGCAGATAAGGGCCTTGCGCTCTTCTTTTTACGGCGGGTCCCTATGGGCCGCGGCAAAAGTGGACTGGAACCGGAAAGACCTTCCTTATTCGGCAAACTTTGACATAAAAGAAGTCAGGCTTGAGTTGCTCAAGAAAGATATGGGTTTTAAGGACAAAGACGTTTCCGGCGATATCAAGATATACTGCGGTATTAACGGCTCATTGAAGGATGCGTCTGCCGTCGGCGGCGCAGGCAAGATATCGATAGCAAAAGGGAAACTGTGGCAGCTGGATCTTTTTAAGGGCCTGGGCATGCTGATATTTACGAGCGATTTCAGCGATATCGTATTCGCCGATGGGTCGTGCAACTTCAGGATCGAGGATGAAGCGTTCACCACGAACGACCTCATCTTGAGGAGCGGCCTTCTCGATCTTTCCGGGGCGGGGAGGATCGGGTTCGATAAGTCTATAAAAGCGGCGCTCAAATCCGAACTGGCCGAAGAGGCCATGTATCCGGGCGCGAAGATGAACCTGGCCGTCGCGATAGGGAAATATACTTATATCGACGTCGTCGGCACTCTGGAAGAGCCCATGTTCAAGATAAGGCCGAGTTTTTCCGATATGGCAGAGGATATAAAAAACGTCTTCAGGGGGGAATAGGCGAAGGAGGAGAGGACTGTGGCGAAGATCAAACTGGACCTGCATGATATATTCAATAAGGGCTGCGCGATCGAGGCGGAGTTGAGCCGGGTCGTGAGAGAGGCCGTCGAGAAGAGGATCGCGTTAGTTGAGATAATCCCCGGCAAAGGAAGCGGACAACTGAAGAAACGCGTCCTGCGGTTCCTGGATTCGCCGGAGATAAAGAGGCTCTATCATCGCGTAGAGAAAGACGACAAGAATTTCGGGAGAATATTTGTCCATTTCAGGTTCTGATATAAGGTATAATAGTAAGGGTCAGTTAATAAAGGATCTATCCATGATATATGACATAGCCGTTATAGGCGGCGGGGCCGCGGGAACGATGGCGGCGATAAGGGCCGGCGCGCTAAAGTCCTCCGTCTGTCTCGTAGAGAGGAACGACTCGATAGGCCGCAAGATAATGATAACCGGCAAGGGAAGATGTAATATCACAAATACGGCTTCCATCGACGTCTTTATGGAGAAGTTCGGCCCGAAGGGCGAGTTCTACAGGACCGCGTTCTTTGCGTTCTCTAACGAGGACCTGACGGAGTTCTTCCGCTCGAGGGGTTTGGAACTGAAAGCCGAAAGGCAGGGCCGCGTATTTCCCGTGACGGACAAAGCCCGTTCAGTGATATCTGTGCTGGAAGATTGTCTCAAGGAAAATAAGGTAGAAATTATCTATGGCGCGCGGATCATCAGCGTCGAAGGCCGGAAAGGGGCGTTTACGCTTATCTCGGAAGGCGGCGCCCGTCTCGACGTGAAGAAAGTGATCGTCGCCGCGGGAGGGGCGTCTTATAAGGCGACGGGTTCGACCGGGGACGGGTTTATTCTTGCCGGCAAAGCGGGGCATGCGGTAGCGACGCTCAGGCCCGCGCTCGTCCCGCTTAAGGCCAAAGAGGCATGGGTCAAAGATCTTCAGGGGATCGGCCTCGAGAACGTCCGCATAACTTTCCACGTCGGTAAAAAGAAGATCGTCTCCGAGATAGGCGAAGTGATGTTCACGCACTTCGGCGTATCCGGGCCGCTTGTCCTGGACTTAAGCGGTGAAATAATGTCCGCCGTTGAAAAATACCCGGAGATACCGATGACCATCGACCTCAAACCGGGCCTGAAGAATGAGCAGTTAGAGTCCAAGCTCGTCAATAAATTCACCGTTAAAGGCAACGTCCAGATGAAGAACCTCATGCAGGATATATTGCCTAAAAGGATGATAGACGTATTCTTAAGGCAATTGAATATACATCACGGTAAGAGGACGAACCAGATAACAAAAGAAGAGCGCGCCGCCATTATCAGCGCGCTTAAAGCCTTTAAGCTGACTATTACCGGCAGCCTTCCTTTAGAGGAAGCTATGGTGACTGGCGGGGGAGTGTCGATGAAGGATATAGACCCTAGGACGATGGAGTCTAAGGTCGTGCCGGGGCTCTATTTTGCGGGTGAAGTTATAGAGGGCTCGGCGCCGAGCGGAGGCTACAACCTGCAGCAGGCGTTCTCTACGGGCTATCTCGCGGGCAGTCACGCGGCCTCATGAAAAGGATTGACCTTAGCCCGATTTGGTGTTACAATCATGTCAAAATACTATATAATAATGTCTTCTGGGTATGGTAAGCTGGAAGACATTTTTTTATACCAAACTTATAATAAGATGATGGGCGAAGCAGAAAGGAGTAACAAAAATGATAGCAGGGATCACGACGTTTGAGCTGGTTGCGATATGGAGCGTTATGGGGATATCTCTTCTGGGACTTCTCTACGCGCTCTTCCTCCGCAGCCAGATATTGCGCGAGGATAAAGGCACGCCTAAGATGCAGGAGGTCTGGAACGCCATACGCGAAGGCGCGGACGCTTACCTGCGCAAGCAGTTATTTTCCATACTACCGTTAATAGTACTTCTCACATTCGCGCTCTTCTTTTCCGTATATATAGTTCCGCCTTCCCAGGAAGCGATGCAGAGGTTTGCCGGCCGTTCGGAGGACGCTGTCCGCCTGATCGTAGGAATAGGACGGGCTCTCGCGTTCGTTATGGGCGCGATCTTTTCGCTTATCGTGGGGCAGCTCGGCATGCGCATGGCCGTACAGGGCAATGTGCGCGTGGCCGCGGCGTCGAGGAGATCTTTCGGCGACGCGCTTCGCATAGCTTATCGTACAGGGACGATCACCGGTATGCTGACCGACGGCCTCGGGCTTTTCGGCGGCACTATCATATTTATAACGTTCGGCATAGCCGCGCCTGACGCGCTGCTCGGTTTTGGTTTCGGCGGCACGCTCCTCGCGCTCTTCATGAGGGTGGGCGGCGGCATCTACACGAAAGCTGCCGACGTCGGCGCCGACCTCGTAGGGAAAGTCGAGGCGGGTATACCTGAAGACGATCCGAGGAACCCGGCGGTCATCGCGGACCTCGTCGGCGATAATGTAGGCGATTGCGCCGGTATGGCAGCCGATATATTCGAATCATACGAAGTAACTATAGTATCCGGTTTGATATTGGGGCTTGCTCTCTACCACCTGACGCACAGGCTGGAATGGATAATCTATCCGCTCCTCGTCCGCGGCATAGGCGTCCTGTGCTCCATAATAGGCACATACGCCGTTAAGGGAAGCCAGTCGGCTAAGAGCGACAACGCTATGCACGCGATATTCAAAGGATTCGTTACGTCGGCGTGCATATCAATAGCGTTATTCGGCGCGCTCGCGTATTTCTATATGAATAAACTTCCGGGCGGATGGTGGAGGCCGTTCCTGGCTACTGCCATCGGTGTGCTGCTCGCTATAACGATAGACCGCCTTACCGAATATTTTACCGGCACCGAAGCAAAGCCTGTCCGGGAGATAAATAAATCGACGCGCACAGGCCCGGCCACAACGATACTATCCGGCATAGCTGTCGGTTTCGAGTCTTCCGTATGGTCTATACTCGTCATCGCCGCGACGATATTCGCCTCGATACTGATATTCGGTTCGATGCCGGATGTGTCGGCCGTCGAGCGCATCACTTATATACTCTACGGTGTTGCCATGACAGGCATAGGTATGCTGACGCTTACAGGCAACAACGTGGCCATGGACTCCTTCGGACCGATCGCGGACAACGCGAACGGCATCGGCGAGATGGCATGGCACGCGGAGAATGATGAAAATACGCGCTCGGCCCGTAAGATAATGGCGGACCTCGACGGGGTGGGTAACACCACAAAAGCCATTACTAAAGGCGTGGCGATAGGATCGGCGGTAATAGCGGCCGTATCGCTCTTCGGTTCATATATGGTCGACGTCAGCAAGGTCCAGGCTTCGTTAGGCATGGCCGCGGCCGACCAGCTTAACAGTATAGGTATACGTGTTTCCGTTCCCCAGGTCTTCGTGGGTATGCTGATAGGCGGCGCGATACCGTGGCTCTTCTCCTCGTTCTCCATCCAGGCGGTCAGCCGCGCGGCCTCTTTGATCGTTTTAGAAGTCAGGCGCCAATTCCGCCTCGGGGTCCTGGACGGTACGGTGAAGCCCGATTACAAGCAGGCGGTGGCTATATCGACGTCCGCGGCGCAGAAAGAGCTCGTGAGCCTGGCTATTATATGCATAGCTTCTCCTATCCTCGTAGGGCTTGTTCTGCAGGTAGAGGCTCTCGGCGGTTTCCTGGCAGGTATAATACTTTCCGGACAGCTTTTGGCGGTATTTATGTCGAACGCCGGAGGCGCCTGGGATAACGCGAAGAAGACGATAGAAGACGAAATAAGCAGCGTAACCGATAATACGGGCAAGGGTTCGGAGCGGCACAAAGCCGGCGTAGTCGGCGACACGGTCGGCGATCCGCTGAAGGATACCGCGGGCCCGGCGCTCAATCCCATGATAAAGGTCGTCAATCTCGTCTCGGTCATAATCGCGCCGATAGTCGTGCAGTATAATAAGCTCGGGTTCGGCGGCTGGCTCACTGTGGCGATACTATGCGCGGCTCTCATATGGGCGATATTGCACAGCAAAAAGTCGGCTCCGGAATTAGCGCAGCAATCGTAAAAAATCAATCTCCGAGGTGAAGACCTACGAGGTGTGACGGGTCGAAGTAATCACACCTCGTAGGTGTAATTAAAGTGTTTGACTGAAGGTTATGCGTGGACGATCAGCCTGAACCGTCACTATTTAAGAAGATAAAGGGTCTGCTCATCGGAAAGGCGAGGAGTCTCCAGGAGCCGAACCTTTTCCATAAGATATCGCTCGTCGCTTTCTTCGCATGGGTGGGGCTCGGATCCGACGGCTTAAGCTCCTGCTGTTACGGCCCCGAAGAAGCATTCCTCGCCTTGAAGAGCCACATGTTTTTGGGAATATTTGTGGCTCTTGCCACCGCGGTAACGATATTTGTCATAAGCTACAGTTATTCGCAGATAATCGAACTTTTTCCCCATGGCGGCGGCGGATACCTCGTCGCCAGCAAATTGCTTTCGCCCACAACAGGCATGGTCTCCGGCTGCGCGCTCATCATAGACTATGTCCTTACCATCACGATATCGATAGCCAGCGGCGCCGACGCGCTTTTCAGCTTTCTTCCCAGAGAATGGTACCCATACAGGCTCGCTTTTGCCGTAGTGATCGTGTTTGTGATGATCTTATTGAATATGAGGGGCGTAAAAGAATCTATCCTGCCCCTTGTCCCGATCTTCCTCGCTTTCATAATCACGCACGTTTTCGCGGTAGTGTATGGTTTCATTACCCATGCTTCGGATCTTGGAGCGGTCGCCGGGGCTACTGTGGCCGATGTCAGAAGCGCGACAGCCGAGGTAGGTGTAGTCGGTGTGCTCATATTAATAATGCGCGCGTACAGCATGGGCGCCGGGACATTTACAGGTATCGAGGCTACATCCAACGGTGTGCCGTTTTTGCGGGAACCCCAGGTAGAGACCGCGAAAAAGACTATGAAGTACATGGCCGTTTCCCTCGCGTTTCTCGCCGTAGGATTGATGCTTGGATATCTCTTTTACAAAGTGCAGCATCAGCCCGGCAAGACCCTGAATGCCGTCCTTTTTGAAAATATGACCGCCAATTGGGGCGATATCGGCTCTATCTTCGTTTTAGTTACGCTTTTTTCCGAAGCGGTCCTTCTTTTTGTCGCGGCCCAGACGGGTTTCCTGGACGGCCCCCGGGTCATATCCAATATGGCGCAGGACCGGTGGTTCCCGTTCCAGTTCGCGCTTTTAAGCGAACGATTCGTCGCGCAGAACGGCATACTCCTGATGGGCACCGCGTCGATCGTATTGATGATCGCAAGCCGCGGTTCGGTGAAATATCTCGTCGTTCTTTACAGTATAAACGTCTTCATCACGTTTTTCCTGTCCCAGCTCGGCATGGTGCGTTATTGGTGGAGGAAGAGGAACAAGATCAAGCGTTGGCTGAAGAAGATATGTATAAACGGCCTGGGGTTGGCGATGACCGCTTTTATCCTTATGTCCATCATAATTATTAAATTTCATGAAGGAGGCTGGGTCACTATCTTTATCACAGGCTCTCTCGTAGCGCTGGCCATGACGATAAAACGCTACTACAACGGGACGTTGACCCTCCTGAAGCGTCTCGACACTCTTATAAATGTCACCGATCTTCCGAAACCTGAATGCTCACAGGGGCTCGCGTTGGAGAACGGCGCAGCGCCCAAGTATGACCCGGAGTCGAAGACCGCGGTCATCCTCGTCACGGGGTTTAACGGCATGGGGCTTCATACCCTTTTCAATGTGATGCACCTTTTCGGCAGCAGTTTCAAGAACTTCTTCTTTCTCGAGGCGGGCGTAGTCGGCGCGGGTAACTTTAAAGGCGCGGAAGATATAGAGAAGCTCAAACACCATGTCGTAAAAGGTTTAGACCGTTATGTGGGATATATGAAGAAACAGGGTTACTACGCCAAAGGTTTTTCCACTTACGGCACGGATGTGGCGGATGAACTGTCGGATATCGCCATTAAGATATTCGAAGAGTATCCCCGGACCGTATTTTTCGGAGGCCAGATAGTATTCGCCCAGGATACGATATTCACCAGGATGTTCTATAACCATACTACTTTCGCGGTCCAGCGCAGGCTTCACCAGAAAGGCATACCGTTCATCATAATGCCTGTCCGCGTGAACTAAAGACCGGATAAACCTATGGCGATTGACGGAAAGCGAAGGAGCGGCGTATACAGGTGGATAAAGATAGGAGGGCTCCTCTCTTTTCTGCCTTTTGTCATGGCCGCAGGCCCGCTGGGCGGATATTTCCTGGGGGATTACCTGGAGAAGAGATTTGGATCGCCGTCCTACGTGTCGCTTATTTTCATAACACTGGGTTTCATCGGAAGCGTCGCGGAGACGGTCAAGATAGTCAAGGCAGCTCTGCAGGCGGAGAAGAAGGGTTAAATGACTGAGTCGCCGAATTTAGTATCGCTCATTGCCGATTCGCTCGAAGGGACTCCCGCTAAAGAGTTCCTGCTGGCGTGGGAAAATATCATATTCTCCGTCTTTATCGTCGGCGTCATAACGATAATAGCCTTTTTCGCGTCGAGGAAAAAGGCCATGGTCCCCGGGAGGCTTCAGGCTGCCTGCGAACTGTTCGTCGGCGGGGTGGACGATTTCGTCTGCGGCATAATAGGCCCCAAAGGCAGGAAGTATACTCCTTTTATCGGGACCCTGTTCATATATATCCTCTTCATGAATCTATCCGGCCTTATTCCGCTGATGAAATCATCTACGACTAGCTGGTCCATAACGCTGGCGCTCGCGATCTGCGTCTTTTTCTATATCCAATACGCCGGCATCAAAGAACTCGGCTTCCTCGGCTATATAGACCACCTTTTAGGCAAGCCTCGCGGGATAGTGGCCTTTACGATATTCACGCCTGTTATGATGCTATTCCTCCATATAGTAGGCGAACTGATAAGGCCGATAAGCCTCTCGCTCCGTCTCAGGAGCAACATATGGGGAGACGATATGCTGCTCGCTTTCATATCCGGCTTCGGCGTTAAGGGCGTCCCGCTCTTGTTCTTTAACAGCCTTATCGCGATACTGGCGTCGGTAGTGCAGGCCGTCGTATTCTGTCTGCTGACGACTATATACTTCGCGCTTGTATTGTCGCACGAAGAGGCTTAAAATAGTGTAGTTAAAGATGTAGTCCCTCGCCACATGAGTTAGATTACAATGGCTCGGGACGATTTGTCAGAGTGAAATTACAACAAATCGGGGGTGGAACATGGATTATAAGGCAGTGTTGTCTATAGGCCTTCCGCTTGGATTGGGGCTTGTGGGGTTCGGTTCGGCGATAGCGTTGGGTAAGGCCGTCGCAGCCGCGATGGACGCGACGTCCAGGCAGCCGGAGGCGTCGACGAAGATATTAATAAATATGGCGACGGGCTGCGCCTTTATCGAGGCTCTTACGATATACGCGCTCGTCTTCGTATTCGGCCTGGCGGGGAAAATCTAAAAAAAGTCGTAAGTTGTAAGTTATAAGCTGTAAGTGGTATGCTGTAATAAATCAGTGTTTACAACTTAAAACTTACCACTTACAACTAAACCCGGAAATGAGTTTACAATGGAATTATTCAAACTTTTAAGCGCAAGCCAGATAGTCGCTCAGGTCGTGAGTTTCCTTATACTCTTCGTCCTGCTGCGCCTTCTTGTCTGGAAAAAGTTCCTTAAGATACTGGATGACCGCAAGGAGCGGATCGCGTCCGAATTCAAGGGGATCGAGGACGCGAAGGCCCAGACCGTTAAGCTGAGGGGCGAATACGAGGCGAAGCTCACGAAGATAGAAGACGCCGCGCGAGCGAAGATGCAGGAGGCGATAGCCGAGGGTAAAGGCGTTGCCGCCGAAATAGAGAAGAGCGCCGAGGCCCAGGCGCAGAAGCTGATCCTGGCCGCAAAGGATACCGTGAAGGACGAACTCTCAAAAGCGCGCGAGGTTCTTAAGGACGATATAGTGGACCTTGCGATAGAGGTCGCCGAAAAGGTGGTGCAGGAGAAACTGACCGAAAAGACGGACAGGAAGATGGTGGAGGAGTTCCTGGAGGGCGTGGAGAAGAAATGATACTCGCGAAGAGGTATGTCGACGGATTTCTGGAATACGCCAGGGGCGCGATAGGATTTGAGGAGGCGCTCGAGGAGCTTAAGAACGCCAAAGACGTCTTCCGCGACAATCCTGAATTTTTAAAATTCCTGGGCAAGCCGGTAATAACCTATAATGAAAAATGCGGCGTTATAGACGAGGTATTCGCAAAAAGTTTTTCGCAGGACCTGCGCAATTTTTTGAAACTGCTCCTGAAAAAGGACCGTGTGGAGATATTTTTCCAGATAGCCGATTACGCCCGTATTAAATACGCGCACGGCGAAAAGGTCGAAGCTGTCCTGAGCACAAGTTACATGCTGGATACAGACCTGGTCCGGTCGATAAAGGACGCCATGGAGCGTAAGATGAATAAGAAGCTCCAACTCTATGTGAAGCTGGATCCGGATCTACTCGGCGGGGTGAAGGTGGATGTCGGGAATAAGGTGATCGACGGATCCGTGAAGAAACGTCTCGAAGAGATAAAAGAGAAGATGACGGCGCTAAGGATGAGTTGAAATAATGGAACTGAGACCCGAAGAAGTAACGTCTATAATAAAGAAAGAGCTTGAGAAATATAAGACCCGTGTCAGGATGGAGTCTACGGGCACGGTCCTGCAGGTAGGCGACGGGATCGCCCTCGTATACGGCCTCGACGACGTCATGGCCGGAGAACTCGTAAAATTCCCGGGCGACATAACGGGCATGGTCTTCAACCTCGAAGAAGAGTCGGTCGGCATAGTCATCTTCGGCGACGAGAAGAATATAAAGGAAGGCGATATAGTAAAGAGGACGTACAAAGTGGCCGATATCCCGGTCGGTGACTCGCTAGTGGGAAGGGTCGTCAACTCCCTCGGCAAGCCTATAGACGGCAAGGGGTCTGTAGAATCACACAGGCGCAGGCCTCTCGAGGCGCACGCGCCGAGCGTCATCGAACGCCAGCCCGTTAAGGAACCGCTGCAGACGGGAATAAAGGCCGTCGACGCCATGATACCGATAGGCCGCGGACAACGCGAACTGATAATAGCCGACAGACAGACCGGAAAGACGGCTATAGTCCTCGATACGATAATAAACCAGAAGAATAAAGGCGTCTACTGCGTCTATGTGGCTATAGGGCAGAAGCTGTCGAATATAGTATCGGTCCACGATACGCTGGAAAAATACGGGGCCATGTCATATACGACGATAGTGAGCGCCTCATCCCGCGCGGCGGCTACCTCTCAATATCTGGCGCCGTATGCCGGCACCGCCATCGGCGAAGAGTTGATGTATTCGGGCAAGCATGCGCTTGTCATTTACGATGATCTCTCCAAGCATGCCCAGGCATACAGGCAGCTCTCTCTGTTATTAAGGCGCCCGCCGGGCAGGGAGGCGTATCCCGGCGATATATTCTATCTCCACGCGCGTCTATTGGAGCGCGCCGCGAAATTAACCGATAAACATGGAGGCGGCTCGCTTACGGCCATTCCTATAATAGAAACGCAGGCCGGCGACATCACGAGCTACATACCCACGAACGTCATCTCGATAACTGACGGCCAGATATATCTGGAGAACGACCTTTTCTACGCGGGCATCCGCCCGGCCATCAACGTGGGCCTTTCCGTTTCCAGGGTGGGCGGCAACGCCCAGAAGAAGGCGATGAAACAGGTGGCGGGAAAACTCCGCCTCGACCTGGCCCAATACAGGGAGCTCGCGGCCTTTACGCAGTTCGGTTCTGAGCTCGACAAGACGACGCAGGCGCAGCTCTCGCGCGGCGAGCGGATGGTAGAGCTGTTGAAGCAGGGGCAATATGAGCCGCTCCCGCTTTCTAAGCAGGTCATGATCCTGTACGCGGGGACTAACGGTTTCCTGGACGACCTGCCCGTCGCCGCCTTGCGTAAATTTGAAATAGCTTTTTATAAATATATGGAGAGTCTGCATCCCGACATCGAGATACAGATAGAATCGAAGGGCGAGCTCGCCCCCGAACTTATGGACAGGCTCAACAGCGCGATAACGAAATTTAAGGAAGAGTTCAAAGCAGAGTATAAGGTATGATCCAATCCTTGCAGAATATAAAACGCAGGATCCGCAGCGTCGAGTCTACCCGCAAGATAACGCGGGCCATGCAGATGATCTCCGCGGCGAAATTGAACCGTGTCAGGTCGACGCTATTCCAGTCACGGCCGTATTTTAATAAACTGGAGACGATATTGAACGACCTGCTCGCGTCAGGCACGGAGGTCAGCCATCCGCTGCTCGAGAAGCGTCCGGGGGGCGGCAGCATAGCCCTCTGCGTGATGACATCGGATACCGGGCTATGCGGCACATACAACCACGCCGTAATGCGCTCGTGCGGGGAGTTCATGAGAGCGTATGATAAAGACAAGGTGAAGCTGGTTCTGGTAGGGAAGGAAGGATATAATTTTTTTAAGGCTCGCGGTTTCGAGATAAGCGGATATTACGTCGGGCTGCACGGAAAATATTCGTATGAAGCGTCGAAAGATATATCCGACGGCCTTATCGCCATGTTCCTCAACAATATCGTCGATGAGGTCTATACCGCGCATACGCATTTCAATTCTATGCTGCGTTACAAGATAAAGGTGCAGAAGATCCTGAACATCGAATATACGAAAAATGAAGCGGGGCTCGAGTACCTGGTAGAGCCTGATATCAGGGCCGCCGCCGATTCGCTTATACCGGCGTATATATCGGAAAAGCTGCGCCTTACGCTCCTCGACGCGTTCGCGTCGGAGCACTCGTCCCGCATGATCGCGATGAAGGCCGCGACCGACAACGCGGACGAATTCATCGACACGCTTACGCTGATGAGGAATAAAGCGCGGCAGGCCTCGATCACCAGAGAGGTGATCGAGATCGCGTCCGCCGCCGAAGTGCTGAGAGACTGAACGGGAGCTTCATCCCGCCTGGAGTCAGCTGGGGGCGGGATTCAGCCAAAGCTTGGATAGGAGCTTCATATGGCATATGGTGAGATAATACAGGTAATAGGGCCGATAGTCGATATAGTCTTTCCGGAGGGAGAGGCGCCGCAGATATTGAACGCCATCAAGGTCGAGGATAAGGAGAAGTCCATTAATTTGACGCTCGAGGTGGAACAGCTTACGGGGAATTTTACGGCCCGCTGCATCGCTCTCGGGCCGACCGACGGGCTCGCGCGGGGTATGAAGGCCAGGGATACGCTCTCTCCGATCACGGTTCCGATAGGAGAACAGACGATAGGCCGCATATTCAACATGCTCGGCGATACTACGGACGATCTGGGGCCGGTCGCGCATCCTGATAAACGCGCCCCCATACACAGGCAGCCGCCCTCGTTCCAGGAACAGGTGCCTGTCTCGGAGATGCTTGAGACGGGCCTGAAGGTCATAGACCTGCTGGCGCCATATCCGAAAGGCGGCAAGATAGGGCTCTTCGGAGGCGCCGGTGTGGGAAAGACCGTTATAGTGATGGAACTAATACGTAATATTGCCTCCGAACACGGCGGCGTATCGGTATTCGGGGGTGTGGGCGAGAGGACGAGAGAGGGAAATGAGCTTTGGCTTGAACTGAACAAGTCCGGCGTAATAAAGAAGACGGCTCTCGTATTCGGCGAGATGAGCGAACCGCCGGGCTCCAGGTTCCGCGTGGGCCTCTCGGCGCTCACGATGGCCGAGTATTTCCGCGACGAAGCGGGTATGGACGTCCTTCTTTTTATCGACAACATATACAGGTTCGTCCAGGCCGGTTCGGAGGTCTCGACGCTCTTAGGCAGGATGCCGTCGGCCGTCGGCTACCAGCCGAGCCTCGCCTCGGAGATGGCGCAGCTCCAGGAACGTATCGTATCTACGAAACGCGGTTCCATAACGTCCGTCCAGGCGGTATATGTCCCGGCGGATGACCTCACCGACCCGGCTCCGGCGACTACATTCTCCCATCTCGACGCGTGCATGGTCCTCTCGAGGCAGATATCGGAGCTCGGCATATACCCTGCCGTCGATCCGCTCGAATCCACATCGCGCATCATGGACCCGAAGATCGTCGGCGAGGAGCATTACAATACCGCCGTCGGCGTCCAGAAGGTCCTCCAGCGTTATAAGGACCTTCGCGATATCATCTCGATACTCGGTATAGACGAGCTTTCAGAAGACGACAAACTGATCGTTGCCCGCGCGCGCAAGATACAGAAATTCTTTTCCCAGCCTTTCTTCGTCGCGGAGGAGTTCACCGGGACTAAAGGCAAGTATGTGAAGCTTGAGGACACGATAAAAGGTTTTAAGATGCTAATAGAGGGCTTGCTCGACGACCTTCCCGAGCAGGCGTTCTATATGGTCGGCACTATCGAAGAGGCAATCGAAAAAGGCAAACAGCTGAAAGCGTAAGGCTTATCTAATGGCAAAACCGTTCAACCTCACCATACTCTCTCCGGAAAAGGTCGTATATGAAGGCAGGGCCGTTTCCCTGGTCGTTCCTTCCGAATCAGGCTTCATGGGAGTGTTGGCCGACCATGCGCCGTTAATAGCTAATCTGCGCTCCGGCAGGATCACAGTAAAAAAAGAATCGGGCGATCGCGAGATATTCAATTCGGACCGAAACGGATTTATAGAGGTTCTGAAGAATAACGTAACGGTCCTCATCGCTTCCGGTGTAGGGTAGGTTTAAACCTCCCCTACTATCATAGATTTGTCATTACTCGAGCAAAGAAGCGAGGTAGCATTGGCAGACGAATACGTCATAGAAGATAAAAAAAAGCAGCTGCTAGTTATCGTCATCATCTGCCTCGTCGGTTTCCTCGTGACTTATGACTACGCAAGCCTGAACATTTCTCTGTCTGTTATAGCCAGCCATTTCAAGGTAAGATTGATCGATGTAGCGTGGCTCCCCACAATATACCTCTTGATAATAACGAGTCTGCTTCTCGGTTTCGGCAAATTGGCCGACATCGTCGGCTACAAAAAGATATTCCTGGTCGGCGTTAGCGGATTCGCCGTCGGCGGCTTCCTGTGCGCGATCTCACCGACGTTCCACACGCTTCTCCTGGCGCGCACGTTCCAGTCGTGCGGGCAGGCGGTCTACAGCCCGATGGAGATAGTGCTCATCACCGCGTTTTTGCCGCAAAACATAAGAGGCAGGGCGTTCGGGTTGTATGCCATGTTCCAGGGTTTCGGCATGGTTGCCGGGTCGCTTCTGGGCGGTTACATCAACAGCGTCCTTAACTGGCGTTACAACTTTGTATTCTCCATCACCGCGGGCATCTTTGTCGTCCTGTTGTCCTTGAAAGTCCTGCCGTGGAAACACATCCCGCCCGCCGAAAAGAGGTTTGACCTTCCCGGCGCGGCGCTGCTGTTTTTCGCCCTCGGCGCCCTTCTCTACGCGGTCAATTCCATGTCGAAGCCGGTCTTCGACCATCTCGCGGTATTTTCGTTCGCGGCCGCGTCGCTAATATTGTTCGCCGTTTTTTTCTTCAGGGAAAAGACGGCGCCCGCGCCGCTGTTGGACCTCAAGCTTTTCAAAAACCTCGATTTCACTTTCAGCGTCGGCGCCCTGTTCCTCGTCATGGCCCTGGTTATAGGCTTCATCTTCCTGTTCCCTTTTTATCTTGAAATGGTAAGGAGCCTGGATATCGCAAAAGCGGGTTTAATCATGACATTCCCTTCCGTACTAATGATGCTTATTGCCCCGGTTGCCGGGATCCTCTCGGACCGCATGGGCTGCCGCAGGATATGCGTTGCCGGAGCGGCCCTGATCCTGGTCGCCTTCATAATGCTTTCTTTCGTGGGGCAAAATTCGCCGGATGCGCTTATAGCCCTGGCGTTGCTATTCCTGGGGATGGGAATGGGCCTCTTCATAGCGCCGAACAACAAGCTTGTCATGGGCCATGTGCCGGCAGGCAGGCATGGCGTCGGCTCCGGCGTCTATAAGATATGCGCGAATGCCGGATCGTCCATGGGCCTGGCCGTCCTGGTCCTCATAACCTCGCAGATAATCCTTTTCAACGCGGCAAAGATGCACATACTGTTCGCGGAGGTCCGGGAACACCCGGATATAGCGATAACAGGGTTCCGCGGGGCGTTCGCATTCGGCGTATTGCTCAGTGTCATTGCCCTTGTCCTGGCGTCACTGGCCAAAGATGCTCCGCAGCATGGCGAGTGAGATTTAGATTGAATAAAAAAGAGGACGTTATCGATGTTTTCATATATTAATATGCCGTTAAAGGTGATGAGATTCCTGCAGGCAAACATCTCTCCGCGCGAAATGGCCCTCGGGGTATGCCTGGCGATGTTTCTCGGCTTCATCCCGTTGAACGGGCCTATTGCGCTCCTCCTTATGGTATTCTTCCTTGTCTTCAGGATAAACCGGATGTCGACGCTGGTTGCCCTGCCGCTATTCAAGGCCGTATATCTTATGGGAGCAAGCAGGCTTACAGAAAGCGTCGGTACATATCTGCTGGCAGGCGCCGATTATCTTGCCGGGATGTGGAGGTTGATAACACACATGCCCGTCATAGCGTATTTGGATATAAATAATACGCTTGTTGCCGGAGGGCTTGCCGTTTCGGCCGCGCTTTTCGTTCCGGTTTACCTCATTTCAAAAAAGATAAGCGCTGTTATAAACGCGAAGTATCTGGATAGGATCAGAAATTCGGCGTTCATGGCGCGGATATCGGGAAGGAAGCGGGCCGCCGGAGCCGCCGGCCCCGGAGCGGCGCCGAAAAAAACTCTGCGGCATGTAAATATACCCGGTATTATTATGATAATAGCCGCGCTTCTGATATTCCATTTCGGGGTGGGGCTCATCGTGAGCCCGGCAGTCACCTCGTTCCTTGTGTCCGAGATAAATAAGCATGACGCCGCTATACATATAGGTAAGGCGAATTTCTGGCCGCTTACGTTATCGGTCACCATAAACGATTTTAAGGTATTTGACCCCGATAATAAGGATGTGCGTATCGCGAAGGCGGACGATGTCTCGGTCGGCATAAGCCCGTTAGCGCTACTTAGGCGGCAGATCGTCTTCTCGAACATGCGCATGAGCGGCGCGGAGATAGACCTGGTCGGCGAGCCTGACGGTTCTTTTAATGTCGAGCGGCTGGCGAAGAAAGAGGCCGCGCCCGGCGAGAGCGCGTGGCAGCTTGCCATGAAGAAGAAGGACTGGTTTGGTAAGGCATGCGAGATGGTGAAGAGCCGCTCTTCCGGGGAGGCCCGGGAGAAGGCCAGGGAAGCGGCTGCCCGCGCCAGGAAGGTGACTAAGACGGTTGAAGAACTTCCGAAAGGAAGGCTAGTCCGTTTCAAGACGCAGAAGGACCTCTATCTTTTCGAGATAAGGAACCTTACGATAGATAACGGCCGCGTTAACATCGAAGCCGAAGGCGGACAGAAGGTAGAGGTAGAGCGCGCGAAGGTCCGTCTGGGAGGGCTGAAGTATGACCCGGAGAACGGGATGGCCCTGGACCTTGTGGAATTTAGAGGCGTTGTAAATAGGGGAGGATCATCCGCCGGCAAGTTCAATATCTTCTTCTCTAAAGGCTCCGGCGCGCCGTCCGGGAATGTCCGCCTTGACGTCGAGCTCGATGACATCGACCTCGACGCGGTCCGGTTTATTTATGAGGATTCATTACCCGTTAAGGTAAAAAAGGGCGCTCTTACGATGAGGTCGAAGACAAACATACGCGGCGACTCCATAGATTCACGCAATGATATAAAGCTGAAGAACCATCTGCTGGAACAGAAAGGCGCCGGCGCGACGGCCGTCGGCATTGTGCCTGTCGGAGTGATAATCGACGCGCTTAATATGATAAATCCCGCGGAACTGAAATTCAATATTACCGGCACAGTCGAGAAGCCGGAATTCGGCGGTTTCCAGGAGTCGCTCATGAAGCTTGTGAAGCCGTATATCACCGACATTGGGGAGAAGTTAAAGAAAAAGGGGATCGACGCGTTGAAAAAGCTGATCAATAAGGGCAGCGGCGACAAAAACGCGGAAGGGGTATCTTCGGCGGACGCCTCCGGACAGAGCGAAGACATCAACGATACGATCAATTCGCTAAAATCGCTATTCAAGAAGTAGCACCATTTATTCTTCGAGCAAGCTCTAATTTAACTCTGGCGCGTCGATACCTCGACAAAAGCTCGGTATCGACCCTGAGCGAAGTCGAAGGGTCGAGAAGAACCGATATGAAGAAGTTCTCGATTCGCCTATAAGAAACCATTGCTCTCTCGAACAATAAAAGGCGCTGGAGGTAATGGATGTCGGAATTAAGATATAACATGATATCGCGCGACTGGGTGATAATAGCGCGTGAAAGGGCTAAGCGGCCTTCGGACTTCAAAAAGGCCAAAGGCGTTGCCGTCGAGCTTCCTGCATATGAGGCGGCTTGCCCGTTCTGCGCCGGCAACGAAGGAGACTGTAAAGACGAGACGTTTCGCGTAAAGGACGGCTCAAGCTGGAAGGTGCGCGCGGTATACAATAAGTTCCCGGCGCTCTCCCCGGCGCTGGAGAGGACGCGGACGCTCGACGGCCCGCACCACTTTATCAACGGTTTCGGCGTCCACGAGGTCCTGGTAGAGCACCCGCGCCATAACATGACCATACCTTTTATGAAGGACGAGGAGGTTTTCGACATCATCAGGATGTATAAGGACCGTTATGAGGCTATCCAGCGCATGGGCGGCATCGAGTCCATAATAATCTTTAAGAACCACGGAGCGCAGGCAGGCAGTTCCCAGGCGCACGCCCATTCCCAGCTCGTCGCCACCCCGATAGTGCCGCCCGCTATCAGGACGCGGGTAGAGCAGGCGACCAGATACAGCGATATCACCGGCGAATGCATGTTCTGCGGCATCCTGAAACAGGAATTGTCGGAAAAGGCCCGGCTTGTCCTGGAGACTGATTCGTTCGTGACGTTCGTCCCTTACGCGGCGGCAATGCCTTTTATGATGTGGATCGTCCCGCGGCGTCATACTACGTCTTTCGATGAGATAAATGAGGCGGAGATAGCCGACCTGTCGCGCCACCTGAAGACGGTGCTGGGCAAGCTCTATTCGGCGCTCGGCAACCCCGATTTCAATTACACCATCCGTTCGATACCGGTCAAAGAGAAGGGCGACCAGCATTTCCACTGGCATATAAATGTCATCCCCAGGATATCCCAGCCTGCCGGGTTCGAGCTCGGCTCCGGGATCTTCATCAATTCCTCGGTCCCCGAAGACTGCGCCGAATTCCTGCGCAAAGCTAAGGTACCTGCAGTTAACCAATGATCTATGTTTAACCTCGTAGGATGCCTATCAGTTATACCGCAAAGGCAACCTACGAGGTTTTAACTTGGAATAACCTACGAGGTGTGACGGGTTTGAGTAATCACACCTCGTAGGTTTGCAATGGTTAAGTCAATTTCCACCGACGGGGTACTTTAAATCTCCGTCGGGACGGCATTCCAAAAATCGGCCTGTAAGGAATAAAAAAGTTAGTTTTTTTCAGTTGACTTAGTTCCACTTAAATGTTATCATCAACCTACATAACTCGGGAAACAACCTGAACGGAACGGAAAATTTGGAAACAGCACCATCGATCCCCAATAGTAGCAAAAATGTTTTGCTTGACGCTATTGGGGATTTTTTATGTCTTAAATTTTAATATTTAATAAGTACATTTTTGTAAAAAATTAAAGGAGGCGTCATGAAGGCTTTGAGGAATTGGTCCGGATTAAAAGCGGTTCTGTTTGCCGGTATATTTTTTGCGCTATCTTTTGGGTTTGCCTGTCAGGCGTCCGCCGACGATAAATCTATAACCGTCACTTATCCGAACGGAGGAGAGGTTGTTTCGCCGGGCGCGACTCAGACTATAGAATGGACCAGCACGGGAGATGTCGGAAACGTCGATATCAAGCTTTCCGTCAATAACGGCGCTTCATGGATGAACATAGTAACGGATACGATAAACGACGGCACCGAGAATGTCACTGTGCCGTATATGCCGAGCGCAAACTGTCTTATTAAGGTAAAGGAACATACCGGGACAACCTTTGACAATTCTAACGCCGCGTTCCGTATCAACACGCCTCCGGTCCTGGATCCTATCGGCGACCAGTCTACAGATGAAAATTTACTGCTTGAAATCGGGCCGACCGGAACGGACGCTGATAACGATGTTCTTACATATTCCGCGGACAATCTTCCTTCAGGCGCGACTTTTACCAATGGCGTCTTTTCCTGGCTGCCGACTTATCAACAGGCAGGCAATTATTACAATGTCCATTTTGAGGTGACGGATGGCTTCGATGTCTACGCGGAAGATATAACGATTACGGTCAATAATGTGAACACTGTGCCTGTCCTTGAGCGCATCGGCGATATGGTCGTGAACGAGCCTAATACATTGAGCTTTGACATATCGGCTACTGATGAGGACGGAGATGTGCTTACGTATTCCGCGTCAAATTTGCCGGGTGGAAACTTTTTCCCTGCAGACCGGGCATTTACATGGGATACAGACTACCAGAGCGCAGGCGTCTACCCGAACGTCCACTTTGAAGTAACTGACGGTGTAAATGTAGTTTCTGAAGATATAACGATCACGGTCGATAACGTGAACACGCTGCCGTTCCTTAACATAGAAGGCGCTAATTCTATAAATGAAGACGATACGCTGGCCGTAGACCTAGCCGCGAGCGATGAAGACGGAGATCCTCTGACTTTGTCGGCGGTTAATGTGCCGGACCATGCTAATTTTACTTCAGTCGGGAACAGCGGGACCTTTATATGGACGCCGGATTACGACCAGGCAGGCGACTATTCCATACGTTTCGAGGTGACTGACGGTGTTAATATAGTTGCTCAGGATTTTCCGATCACGGTCAATAACGTCAATCGTCCGCCTGTCCTTAATTCGATAGGCAATAAGACGGTCGATGAGGTCCAGGCTCTGGCTTTTACAGTATCAGCTACGGATCCTGACGGCCAGACGATCACCTATTACGTAGAGAATTTGCCGGACGGCGCGGCCTTCGACTCCGAAACAGGGGCGTTCAACTGGACACCAACCTATGAACAAGCAGCGCTTTATGAGAACATAACTTTTACTGCTTCCGACGGCGACCTGTCCGATCCTGAAACCATCTCTATCATAGTAAATAACGTCAATCGTTCGCCTGTCCTTAGTCCTATAGGCAATAAGTTGATAGATGAGACTATGCCGTTGACATTCACGCTCTCTTCTACTGATCCGGACGCGGATGATGTCACATATACATGCACGAACCTGCCCGTTGGCGCCGCTCTTGATCCGAACACAGGTGTATTTACATGGACGCCCGCGTTTCCCGGCACCTATGAGAACGTTCATTTTGTAGTTACGGATGATTCTCCGGACGGAGTGTTGACAGATACGGAAGACATAGCGATATACGTCGGTTATCTGCCGGTCATCGATCCAATTGGCGCTCAGAGCATCGATGAAGGCCAGGCGCTTAGCTTCACGATTTCAGGCAGCGACGCGGACAATGACCCGATAGCATATTCGGCGGCAAATTTACCAGGTGGGGCGACTTTCGATGCCGGCACAATGACTTTCTCATGGATCCCCGGTTATGACGCCGCGGGCACATCACAGACAAAAGATTATACGCTTACCTTTACGATCTCAGACGGCACCGGTACAGATACAGAAAATGTCACCATCACCGTCAACAACGTCAACCGCGCCCCGGTATTAGGCGATATCGGAGCAAAGACCGTAGCCGAAGATGTCGAATTGAGCTTCCCGGTCCTGGCCAC
>Ga0265297_10001235_pt1 | contig 62094 bp, 69 predicted proteins | sample Munlanlwell13791_FD_192502 | JGI IMG/M metagenome (GOLD analysis project Ga0265297, IMG submission 192502) | Leachate microbial communities from a municipal landfill in Southern Ontario, Canada - Leachate well 137-91 | ecosystem: Engineered > Solid waste > Landfill > Unclassified | place... | reverse complement strand
TTTTCTCCCCTTAAAAATTTTGCCAGTTTTTTGAAAAGATAGCGCCAGGCGGGGCGCGGGGTGGGGGGCCGCGCCCCGCCCAAGCAGTTCTTTGACGCATCGAACGCAAGAGGCGGGGCATAGCGCCGTTAGAGGTAGCTTTTAGTCTGTATCAGGCGCTGCGGCCGAGCTCTTTCCTAAAAAAATTTTTGTTTTTAAGGTATAAAGAGGGCTTCAAGCGAGGACGCACGCCGCGACCTTGGATTTTTTTTATTGTTGTAGAGCGGCGAGCCACGCCGAACCCGCTCCAACATTAGCACGAAGCGAGCGGCCAAGCGAGCGCCAAGTGAGGCCCCTGCCTACAGGGGCCGAACGATGCCCGCTCAATGTGGGAGCGCCCCCAGGGCGCGGTGCATTTAAGCTGTTTCCTTATGAACCAGCTTTACCCCGGTATTAGAAAACAAAAACCACAAAAGACGGGGCATAGCGTAGGCATAGCGGGAGAGGTTCTTTCCGGGAAAGGTTTGTTTGCAGGGATGCGGGGATAAGGGGATGTTTCAGTAGGGCTTTACCCCGGGAAAAAAAATTAAGTAAGAATATCGACCCAAGAGGAACCCCATTTCTCATATTTCAGTTTTTGCGCCAAAAAATTATACGGTAAGTTATAGGAAAATAAAAGGGTTGCGCCGGCGAGACGAAAGAATAATTGCGCTATGTAACTTTAAATTTCTACGGGCTATCTTGGGGCCCTTCGTAATTTAAACGGCAGCCGCCAATTTTCTAAGGAGGTCGAAATGAACAAATATTTTATTTATGCCCGCAAATCCACCGAATCGGAAGACAGGCAAGTCCTCTCTATCGAAGCGCAGCTTGTTGAGCTTCGCGAATTCGCTAAGAAAGAAAATTTGTTTATTAAGGAAGAGTTATTTGAGGCTAAGACCGCCAAGCAGCCTGGGCGCGAAGTTTTCAACTTGTTAGTAAAACGCATTGAGCGAGACGAAGCAAACGGAATACTTGCCTGGCATCCGGATCGTTTGGCGAGGAACTCGATGGATGGCGGGAAGATTATTTACTTAACCGACACTTGCAAGCTGGTGGATTTGCGGTTTCCTACTTACAAGTTTGAGAATACGGCGCAAGGAAAGTTTATGCTCTCGATTATCTTCGGCCAGTCGAAATATTTTGTAGATAACCTCTCCGAAAATGTCAGGCGCGGCTTCCGGCAAAAGTTAAGACGCGGCGAATACCCGAGTTTTGCGCCTATCGGTTATAAAAACAATGTTCTTGACCACTCAATAGATGTTGTACCGGAAGACGCGCAACGCATAAAAGAACTCTTTGAGTTATATTCGACTGGCCGCTACTCCATAATAGAACTAAGAAAATTGGCGGCTGCCTCTGGCTTGGCCAGCAGAAGGAGGAAAAGACCGCTTAGCTATAGCAATATCGAGCGCCTCCTCAAGAATCCATTCTATTATGGCGCCTTCCGCTTCAAGAATGAACTCTACGAAGGCAAACACCCTCCGATAATCTCTAAAGAACTCTTTGATAGCGTACAATCGGCGCTTTCGCTGCATAGCAAGCCGCGCAAAAATGGCCTGCACTTTCATATCTTTCGGGGATTTATAAAGTGTGATACTTGCGGATGTATGATCACTTCCGAGATCCAGAAACAGAGATATGTTTATTATCGTTGTACAAGAAAGCGCGGCGAATGTCAGCAGCCATTTTTGCGTGAGGAGGCGCTCGTCAGCCAGATAAACGGCGCTATTGAGAAGGTTGCAATAGACGAAAGGGAACAAAGATATTTATTCGGGACGATCGACCGAGAATTTGCAACCTCTTCCTCTCTCGCCTCTTCCTCCCTTGCCGTCAATAATCGCGTTAGCGAAATTGATAAGAAGCTTGGTATGTTACTGGACGGATATGTTAATCAGGTTATTAGTGAAGAGGAGTACAAACAGAAGAAAACGGAATTGCTGAACGAGCGGATGACGCTTAAAGAGAAACAGGCTAAGATTGACGGCAAGGGTAAGATTTGGCTCGAACTGGCTCGAACCATCGTAACTTCTGCTGGCCAAGCCAGTTACATAGCGCGGGACGGTAGTTTTGAGGAGAAGCGGGAATTTGTGAAAAAGATTGGCTCGAACTTTCGTCTCGCCGGCGCAACCCTTTTATTTTCCTATAACTTACCGTATAATTTTTTGGCGCAAAAACTGAAATATGAGAAATGGGGTGGCTAACGGGGATCGAACCCGCAAACCTTCTGAGCCACAGTCAGACGCTCTAACCAATTGAGCTATAGCCACCAAATTAATTACTCTCCCCAGAATCCTGTTTATTTAAAATATCTTCAAAAAACTTCTTCATGCCGCTGCCTAAGGAAAACAAACCGTCAACTGCAGCATTAGAAAAATCCTTGCCGCTTTTAATTCCGCTCTGAATCCATTTAGACGGCAATAATAACATATCTTGAGGCCGCAGCCCTGCGCTGGCCCTGCCCTGCATGAGCTTCCCCTCAAAAGCTGACTTTATATCACCAAAACCAAATTCAGGCCTGTCCATTTTCATGCGCAGGGTAAAATCCAAAACAACTTTACCATGATCCAGCGTTTTGAACATACCCAAAACGGCATCCGTCAATAGTTCTGCTTTCTGCTGAGGCTCTTCAGGGGCCCGCACCTTACGCACAATATTGATCAACTCTAAATGACAGGCCGCAACAATATCATTATTTTCACCTTTAATATTACTGGAAAAATTAAGCTTAGCCTTATCAATACGCGCCTTTTCTAAATCTACCCAGTTTGAATAATACGGGTAAAAAACAATTGCATCAATATCTTCCACCTTTAAATCAGCCAGCATATCCTTTTTAGATAGATTTAACCAGCCCTGCAGGGATATTTTACCATCCGGCTCACCGGTATTCCAAGAAATATTACCCGTTAGGTTAAATTTACTTACAGCATCAGGCTTAGAACTAGGCAAATTGGTAATATAAAACCTGATATCCTTAATTATGAAGTTTATGATACCGATGGAAGCTGTTGTATCTATAAAATTCAACCTTCCGGAATAAATCTTTAAGTTTCTTATCGTTATCGGAAATCCCGTACTTTGCACAGCAGGCGCAGCAGCCGGAGGCGCTTTAACAGGAGGCTGAACTACCGAAACAACAGCTCGGCTGTCCTTGATAGGGATAACCGGAGCCGTGCGTTGATAAGTAACCTCCGGCTCGATAATCTTAACTTTATTAAAAGCGACCTTACCGAACAGAAGGCTCGGGATGCTCGGTGATAAATAAATGTAACTGGCCCTTGCTAATCCTTCAATTTCCAGCTTGCTTATTTCTATATTAAGCGGCGGCTTAATATTAAACTTCCCAATCGTGGTTTTATGCCCCGTAGCCTGCTGGATTTGAGCAGTAAGCATTGCCTTAGCGCTAAGCAGAAAAATTGCATAAAACAGGCTAAAACAAATAACCAGTATTGTGATAATAATAAATAATCTATTCCATTTCTTCATAAATTTTATTTTTTGCTTGGCCGTTTTTGCATTATTTTTATGCGCCTGGGCCGAATCGAACGGCCAACAACCGGCTTAGAAGGCAGGTGCTCTATCCATTTGAGCTACAGGCGCAAAATTAATTATCAAATGTCGGGGAGGTGAGACTTGAACTCACGACCTCTTGCTCCCAAAGCAAGCGCTCTAGCCAAACTGAGCCACTCCCCGTTTATTACTCTAAAGAAATCAAATTCCTTAAAACTTTTCTACCTCTACCGGTTTTTAGGAACCTTTCTCGTTTTAACGCCAAAGAACAATTATTGTATTCTTCAACCCTAGCTAATACCCATGGCCTCTTAAACTTCGTAGATAAACTTTCTCCGCTATTATGGCTATTAAATCTTTGCTTTATATTCTTCGTTGAACCTACATATAGGCTATTGTCTTTTTTATTTCTCAAGATGTATACAAACATAATTCAAAGCAAGCGAGCGCCACTAAATCTTTGGCGCTCGTCCGCCAACGTTTTAATGGCGGACGCTCTAGCCAAGCTGAGCCACGCCCCGTTGCAAGCCATATATTAACCTACGGCTTGCAACGGGGCACGCCCCCACCACAAACCATAAGCTCTAGACTTTTATTGTGGAGATGCAACGGGACACGCCCCATTACACCTCTATTATTTAAGTTAAATAATTTCTTAATCTAATCTTGAGATACCTTTTACCCCAGCCTGACTTAAGGTATTTCTCTCTATTTAATGCATCTTGTTTATCAATACACCACTCAAAATAAATCAATTCAAATGGAATGCGGTTTTTTGTTGACTCTTGCAATCCCTGATTATGCCCTAGTAACCTTCTCTCTAAATCATCAGTAAAACCAGTATAAAACTGGCCATCTTTTTTACTTTTTATTACATACACAAAATACATTAGCTACCCTATTGAATATAGCTCATAAATTATATCAATTCCTACTTACTTCTCAATATATTTCTGAATAATCCTCTTTGCCTTAACTAAAGCATGATACCGATGGCTCATCTTGTGCTTGATTTTTTCTCCCAATTGAGCGAAAGTCTTTTTATATTTAGGGATGTAAAATAAAGGGTCATACCCAAAACCGGCGTTTCCTGCCGGTTCAAAAGCAATTAAACCGCTGCATTTTCCTTCAACAACCCCCACCAGCCCATTCTTATCGGCCAAGGCCGCAGCACAAACATAATGCGCTTTTCTCCTTGAGAATGGCAGCCCCTTAAGCAGCCTCAATAATTTAAGATTATTCTGAATATCGCTTTTGCCTTTACCCGAAAAACGCGCAGAGTAAATCCCCGGAGCGCCGCCTAAAGCATCAACGCATAAGCCCGAATCTTCACCCAGACAAAACTCTCCCGTATAACGCGCCAGTTTTACCGCCTTTTTTATCGCGTTATCCTTAAAACTCTTTCCGTTTTCAACTACCTGCGGCGCGCCTGCATAAATATCGAGAGAGGATAGCTCTAAATCTATTCCCTTTAAAATCTCTTTTATCTCATCCAGCTTCTTTGTATTGCGCGTTGCAACTACTAACCGCATCATTATAACAATATATCCCCGACTAATTTCCTCTGGATAATAAAGAGCTCTTCAATTCCTTTTTTAGCAAAATCAAGCATCCTGTCCATTTTATCCTTTGAGAAAGGCTTGCGTTCCGCAGTGCCCTGAACTTCGATAAACTCTCCTGCCCCCGTCATAATTACATTCATATCTACCTCGGCCTTAGAATCCTCCTCATAGCACAGGTCCAAAATCAACGTATCATTTAGGATACCAACGCTGGTTGCGGCGATATAATCATTAACCGGGACCCGGGAAATTTTGCCGTCTTTTTTTATCTTGGCTAAAGCATCGACCAAAGCAATAAAACTTCCGGTAATTGCGGCAGTACGCGTGCCTCCATCACCCTGGATAACATCACAATCCATCCAGATCGTGCGTTCGCCTATCTGCTTCATGTCGGTAACTGACCTAAGCGACCTGCCGATTAAACGCTGAATTTCATAAGTTCGCCCGGAATCCTTGCCTCTGGGGATACGAATGCCGCATGAACGCGGAAGCATGCCGTATTCGGCGGTGACCCAGCCGGTGCCTGAATTTCTCAAGAACGGCGGGACTGTTTCCTCGACGGAAGCCGTGCAAATTACTTTGGTATTGCCCAGCTCTATTAAACATGACCCTTCCGGGTATTTAATATAATTCCGGGTAATCGTAACTTTTCTGATTTTATCCATACCTCGTCCGTCAATCCTGACCATAAATACTCCTTCCACTGGCATCAATCGCTACAATCAAAGGAAAATCTTTTACTTCCAATTTACAAATTGCCTCCGGGCCCAAATCAGCATAAGCAATAGTTTTAGCCTTAATAACATGCCTGCTTAAAAGCGCGCCGCAGCCGGCATAAGTAACAAAATAAACGCCTTTATATTTTTTAAGCGCATCCCGCACCTCAGCGGAACGGGCCCCCTTTCCGATCATCCCTCTTAACCCGCGCTTAAGCAAAAGCGGGGTAAATTCATCCATCCTTGAGCTGGTCGTCGGCCCGCAAGATCCAATCACCCTGCCTTTAGGTTTTTTTGTAGGGCCGCAATAATAAATAACCGCATTTTTAAGCTCAATGGGCAGGCGGCTGGAATTCTTAATTGCCGCAACCAGCCTTTTATGCGCCTGGTCCCGGGCAGTATAAATTGTTCCGCTTAAAAGAATTTCCTCTCCGGCTTTTAAAGTATGGAAATTTTTCATAAAGTTACTGAAGCGCTCCGCAAGGCATGACAACTAATATTTACGCTTACCGGAAGCCCTGCAATGTGCGTCGAGTATTTCTTGACTTTAACTGCCAGCGCCGTAGTTTTCCCGCCCAAGCCCATCGGGCCAATGCAGGTTTTATTTATTTCCCTCAATAAATCTTGTTCTAACTTAGAGTTTTTTACTGTCAGCCTGGTTAACAAGGCCTTTTTGGCCAAAACTGCCGAATAATCGGCTGTCCCTCCGATACCCACACCGATAAAATACGGCGGGCAGGCATCTGGCCCTGCGCTTTTAACCGCCTCAACAATAAACTTCTTTATTTCTCCTATTTCTACGGTAGGCTTAAACATTTTTAATTGCGATTTATTCTCGCAACCGAAACCTTTGGGCAAAAGGGTTAATTTTACTTTATCGCCGTTTACAATATCGGAATGCATTATGCACGGAGAGAATCCGGGCTTACCCCTAGAGAGAGGGTCCTTAATTACAGAATTCCTCAAATAATATTTCCTATATCCTTCTCCTATACCTTTATTGATAGCTGCTTTTAAATCTCCCGATATTTTTACGCCCGTTCCTAATTGGACAAAAACTACCGGCATGCCCGTATCCTGGCAGATCGCAAGGCTATTTTTTTTGGCAATAGCGGCATTATCCAATATTGCCTTGATATTTTTCCTTGCCTGTTTGCAGGCCTCTGCTTTATAAGCAGTGCGTAAGACCGACAAAATATCGCTGCGCAAAGAGAAATTAGCCTGCCTGACTAACTCAACAACAGCTTGTGTTATTTCTTTAGCTTTAATTTCTTTCATTTAGCTCGGTATTCTGCTGTTACGGTAGTAGTAATACCGCCCCGCGGATTAAATGTCCCGCGGATTTTTATCCAGCGCGGCCTGACCGCCCTCACAAAATCTTCAAGCATCTTATTAATCAGGTGCTCATGGAAAATCCCTACATTACGGAAAAATATAGTGTACATCTTAAAAGATTTTAGCTCAACGCAAAATTTACGCGGAGAATATTCTATTACTATAACCGCAAAATCCGGCAAGCCGGTCTTCGGGCAGATACAGGTAAACTCCGGAATATCAAGATTAATTATATAATCCTTATCAGGATACTGATTTTGCCAAACCTCTATCTCGGGAGTTTCTAACTTTCTTACATTCTTCTGCAAACCTTCATAACCGGATTTTCTCATTTTATCTTAATCCCACCATTCTGTGTATCTGCGGTATAACGCAGGCTGTAACTTTCTGCTGGCTGGCAATCTCTTTAAAGTTGGATAATTTCTCGTATAAAACTATTTGGTTTTCATAGCTGTTTGGCTGTAAAACCAGGACGCTGGAGGGGCTGACGTCCCTAATCAAACCAAGCGCTTCTCTTAAATCCTCCTCTACAGTGGCCTGGCATATAATCGCTTTGAGGAATACCTCTTTTTTAACGGCAATTTTTAGGAATTTTTTATGCAAATTCCAAAGGTTGCCCATCCCGCTTGAGCTGGGCAATTTTAAATCCATAGCCACAATGTCTATGCGGTCGATAACTTCCTCAAGTTCAAAAAATAATGTCCCGTTTGTTTCAAGATAATGCTTATAACCGTGCTCTTGAGTACGTTTTAAGATATCTTTTAAAAAATCTTTATACAAAAGAGGCTCTCCTCCGGTAAATGATAAAGAATGGTATTTATCGCGGTAGAGCTTAATTTCATTAAAAAGCTCCTGCGGGTCATATTCCATAAACCGGTCGGGTTTTGTATCGCAATAACTACAGCTTAAGTTACAATTAAAAAAACGAATAAAGATCTGTTTCTCGCCTAAATACAACCCTTCGCCCTGTATGCTTTCGAATATTTCGGCAATTTTAGCTTTCATATCTTTACTGACGGGTCGGCTAAATATGCCCCCTTAAACCCTTTGGCGCGGTAATAGCAGCTGTCGCATCTTCCGCAAGGGATTATGCCCCCGCGATAACATGACCATGTTAAATTAAACGGAACCCCGAGTTTTTTCCCCAAATTGATAATCTGCGTTTTATTCATATTTAATAACGGCGCTAAAATTTTAATCGCTTTTCCGCGCAAGGTCCCGGCCTTGGCCATTTTAGCAAAAGCCCTGAAGAAAACCGGACGGCAATCCGGATAACCTGAATAATCCTCGGCGTGGGCTCCGATAAAAATCGCCCGGGCCCCGACAGTTTCGGCAAATGATAAAGCAAAACTTAAAAATACAATATTACGGGCCGGCACATAAGTAGGCGGCACGCCCTTAGCAATCTTTCGAGGGACCTTTATTTTTCTGTCTAAAAGCGCAGAACCTTTCCATGGAAAACTTATTTTTAGGATTTTATAAGCGCATGCGCTTGCTCGAGCGATCTTAACCGCTTGAATAACCTCTTTTTTATGAATTTGGCCGTAATCAAAGACCAGGCATAAACACCTGTAACCTTTTTTCTTGGCAAAATATAGGGCCGTGGCTGAATCTATTCCGCCGGATAAAAGAACCACTGCCTGCTTAGGTGATTTATTTTTCATAAGTAGCGCAGCTTGTATTATTTTCCCAAACAGTAACGCTCTTAAGCAAAGGGATCTGAACTATCAATTTTTTATAAATATATGCCGCAATATTTTCGGAAGTAGGATTCACTTTCTTAAAATAAGGCAGTTTATTTAAATATTTGTGGTCCATCTGCTCTAAGCAGGCACTTAATTTATTCTTCAGTAATTTAAAATCCAAAACCATGCCTATTTTATCGAGCCTGTCAGATTTAATATTTATCTGGACGCGCCAATTGTGGCCGTGCAATTCTTCGCATTTACCCTTATAGCCCCTTAAATTATGCGCAGAGCTAAAAGCCCCTTCAACTCTTAAGCTATACATTAACAACCTTTCTTACATCTGCGACTTTCCTGCCCATAAACCTCTGGGCCAAAGAACTAAACCACTCCGGATTATCACTGACATAAAATTTATGCTTGCCGCTTCTCCTGGAACGATTAAGCATATCTTCGCTGGCTAAAATTTTCTTTACCTCAAAAGCCACTTGTTTAGCAGAATCAATTAGAGTAACCTGTTTACCCAAAATCCCCTGAATTACCGGTTTAAGCAAAGGGTAATGCGTACAGCCTAAGATCACTGTATCAACTCCTGCTTCGGCAATCGGCTTTAAATAACTCCTGGCCACGCTTAAAACCACATCGCCGCTTGTCCATCCCTCTTCGACAAAAGGAACAAACAAAGGACAGGCTGCGGCAGTAACTTTAACCTTAGGATCAAGCTGTTTAATTTCTGTTTCATAGGTGCGGCTCTTAATTGTGCCCTTAGTCCCAATTACCCCTATGCGTTTATTCTGGGAAGCATAAACTGCCTCCCTTACTCCGGGAGTAATGACGCCGATAATCGGCACGCGGAAATTATTTTTTATCACCGGCAAGGCAAAGCTGGATGCGGTATTACAGGCAACACAGATCAGCTTAACATCCTGTTTTAATAAAAATAAAATGTTTTCAATAGAAAAACGCACAACGGTTTCGCGCGACTTGATCCCGTAAGGCACACGGGCGGTATCACCAAAATAAACAATATTTTCATTGGGTAGTTGGCGGATTATCTCTCGGGCCACAGTAAGCCCGCCCACACCGGAATCAAAAATACCGATAGACTTCATCTTGAAATCACCTCAACAAGCGCCATATTTTGCGAATACTCCCTGATCCCCTCTAATATGCCTTCTGCCAATTTCTGGCGATAAGCGGCGGTTTTTAATAGCCTTTCCTCGTTTAAATTTGACACAAAACCAACTTCAATTAATATTCCCGGCATTCTAATGCCTCTTAATACCTGAAAGCGCGCATTCTTGACTCCGAGAATATTGGCATCAATGTTAGCATCCATAATTTTACATAAAGAACGCGATAACTCTATTGACTCGGCCCGGCTATTATTATAAATCATATCCCAGACAATCGTCTTTAAATCCGTAGAGTTATTGGCAAAAACAGCTTCTTTTAAATTTAACGGAACGCTCCTCGCCGTAAGCGCGGCGCGTTTAGAGTCGCTCACGCTGGGGGCAACATAATAAACTTCAAAACCGGATAACGATCGCGAACGATTAGCGTTAGAATGGATACTAATAAATAAATCAGCCCCTGAACGGTTAGCAATACTGACCCGGCTGGAAAGCGGGACAAAGCTATCCGTTGAACGGGTAAGCACTGTTTGTACACCCTCCGCCCTTAGAAGGGCGTTCAGCCTCTTAGCAATGTCTAAATTTACATCTTTTTCCCTGAGGCCGTTTTTTCCTATGGCCCCGGGGTCATTGCCTCCGTGCCCGGCATCAATAACAATTTTATTTAATTTTATCTTAGCGGCCACTGTCCTGCGGTGCACTGCGGCAGGGTGCTTAAATAACATGTCAAAAACTTGCTCTTTAAATTGCCGGGGGACAACAATCGCCCCCTGATAAATATCAATTGGGGCGCTTAAATGCATTGCATTATTATTCACAAGGACCAAACCGTCCCCTATTCTCAATTTTACGCTTTTGGCGTCTTTGCTCAAATAAGCGGTGCGTAAAAGCGTATCATATTGTATTGTAACTTGGCGCAAATCACATAAACTTACCAAAGGGTAATAAGTCACACCGCCGATAGAATACGCAAGTATATTCTCTCCGCTAGGCACAGTGACACAGCCGGATGTGCACAGCAGAAGTAAAACTAACAAAATTTTGATTTTATTAACCACAAATAGGCCTTACTTTTTTATAAATTAAACATTATAAAATCCAAAGTTGGACCAGCCTCGCCAGATTTTTACAAATTCGCCGGGCGAGGTCTTACCAATTTTTTTGCGCAGCAAAAAATTGGTGGAGGTGCCCGGAATTGAACCGGGGTCCTTAAGTAATCAGATAGATACCGCTACATGCTTAGCCCTGTAATTTATCTTAGCTCTGCAACTTCTACAAGGCAGGATTTGCAAAGAGCAGCCTTTTAAACTTCGTTCCGGCTCTAAAGGCAAGGACCGGAACTATCCTACTAAGGCCCTAATCCATCCCGTAGGAGAGGACGGTTAGAGGCTTCGGACTTAATTAAGCCCGAAGGCTGGAACGAACATTGGTCTCGCCGCCAATGACGGAGCGACAAATGTTCCTAAACGTGACACTTGCGTGTTTGCGTTTAAATTGTGTAAGGGTTGTTAACGCGGCTAACCTTACCTCCGCGGCATGCTGAATTTATCCGACATATCTTAAGTCGAACCCTTTCACCCCCAAATTATCAAAAGAATAAATAGACTATAGACTATGGTCGATTGTCGATAAAACCATCGGTTATTTTATACATTTCTTATCGTCAATAGTCTTTAAATCTATTGAACACCAAAAATATTTTATAAAGGTACGGTTTTATCGACCATAGTCCATCGACTATCGACCATTACGGTTTCTAAGAACTAATCACCGTCTGTTCTTAACTATCCTTCTCATCTCGCGGTCGGTTTCCCGCTTTTTAATACTCTGGCGCTTATCGTAAAGTTTTTTGCCGCGGCAAAGAGCCAGCTCAACTTTTACAAAACCCCGGTCGTTGAAATAAATCTTTAAGGGAATTAAAGTAAGCCCTTTTTGGGTAAGTTTACCGATGATCCTTAAGATTTGGTTCTTGTGTAACAATAATTTCCGGGGCCTGTCCGGGTCCACATTGAGATAGCTGGCTTCTGTATAATGGCTGATATGGGCGTTATATAAAAAAATCTCCTCACCCTCAAAGCGGGCGAAACTATCATCTAAATTAATTTTGCCTGCGCGTAAAGATTTAACCTCGGAACCCTTTAAAGTAATCCCGCTTTCTAAAGATTCTAAAACTTCATAATCCCTATAGGCTTTGCGATTAGTTGAAATAGGTTTACTCATTTTAACACAGCTAAAGATAAATACAAACCTAAAAATACCGGTATGGTAAGAAGGCTGACGATGTGGCTGAAAAACACCCCTTGGCTAATTAACACATCCTCTCTTTTATAATGCCGGATAATCACCGACAAAGAAGTTGCCGAAGGCATTGCCAGCTGCATGACTATCAGGAAACCGAATAGTTGAGGCAGGCCAAGTTTTAATACTATCCATATTCCCAGCGCCGGCAATATAATCAACTTTCCCAAAAGAACAAAAAAAACAGCCTTCTTGTCTATTTTCTTTAAGTGCACCAAAGCAACATTGCCTCCGACAACTATCATCGCAAGGGGCAATGTGCAATTGCCTATCATCTCTAGGGGCTTAAGCACGCCGGAGGGGATAAATTTATTTAAGCCCAACGCTATAAGTAAGAGGGCTGACAAATTTGCGATTACCGGAGGGCTAAAAATATTTTTCAACTTGAATTTTGCCTGGCTATCGTAAGTAAGCATATATATCCCCAATGACCAGGCAACCAAATCAAAACCCAGCAAAAACAAAAATATATAAATAAAGATATCATTCAATTGTTGTCCGGAAAATATGGATGCTACCATGGCCAAAGGCAGGTAGCCGGAATTCTGAAATCCAACCAAACTTAACAATTGCAGTTTATGTGTTTTTAACCTTGCCAGCTTTATTAAACCTAACCCTAAACCTAACCCTAAAACAGTAATCCCAAGGCTTATTAGCGGAAACACCCACCAAATCGGATACAGGTCAAAACTGAAATTCCGCAGCATCTGGTTAAGGATCAACGCAGGGAAAATAACCTGTATAACAAGCCGGCTTAAATCCTCCAACCCCGCCAGAGAAAACAATTTCTTCCTGACCAGAAAATAGCCTAAAGAGCCCAAAATAAATATTTGGGCCATGGCAAACCCCGTAAGCTTAAAATGTTCTAAAAACATCGTAACCCCTTTAATTTAAATTATTATTATACCAGCAAAGAAAACAAGCCGCAATCCATTTATGGCTCTTAAATGATAATTAATTGACAGGGCAATGGCCCTAAGATATACTTATGGTTAATCTCGCGGGGATGGCGGAATGGCATACGCGCACGTCTCAGAAGCGTGTGGGGTAACCCTTGAGGGTTCAACTCCCTCTCCCCGCACCAATTTTCTCCTGCGCATATTACTTTAGTAAACTTGAGCCTTTATTCTTTTTCCACAGTTTAAAACATTTTTGGTAAGCGTAGAAAGAAGGCTTTTTGGAAAAATCCCAACGTAACAACCCAAAATAATCAACCCCATTATTCCAGTGTTTCTTGGTATCTCTGAAAAAGGCCCAGAAAATTTTCTCAACTTGCTGATTTTTTAATAACTCGCTATAAACTGCCTTTACCCAGCCTGCCTGCCGGGCTTCATCGGGATTGGCGCCTAACCACCAATTATCAGTTTTTATCTTGGGCTTGACACCGGGGCAGCCGATTTCAGTAATCCATATCTTCTTATCCCCGTCTCCATTACGCGCCATTATCTTATAGGCAAGCTTAGGAAAAGCTCCTACCGCCGCTATGGAATTCTTGCCCGATAAGGGATTTTGAAAAAAATGGACGTTTAATATATCAAAATAACCTTTTGCTCCGTTGTCATAAAGGTTATTTACACTGGAGATACCGTTAGCAAGCCCGCCGTTTAATATCTTACAATCAGGATCTATTTTTTTAGCAGCGAGATAGACTTCTTTTAGCAGCTGGCAGTAAGATTTAAGCCCGTCTTGAGGCTGCCAGTATGTATAAGAATCCGGTTCATTCCAGATCTCCCAATGCTTAACTTGGCCCTTAAAGCGGTTGATAACTTTACTTACATAGTTTATAAAAACAGCATTGTCTTTGGGAGGGCAATTCCATTTCCCGCAGGCAGATGCCCACTCCGTGCTATAATGCAAAATCCCCAAGATATGGATCCCCTTTGCCTTTAACAGGCGGACAATATTATCATACTTGGCAAAATCAAAATTCCCCTCTTTGGGTTCAATGTCTTCCCAGAGAAAATCCAGCCTTACCCAGCCGACTCCGGCCTTCTGCATCAGAGAAATAGCTTTTTCCAGGGCTTGATCGTCGGAATACTTAAAATTGTTCCAGGCGTGATTCCAGGGAAGAAATTCTAGGATCCCAAAAGGGCTTTCAAGGTTCTGGCGGCTTAAAACATCCGGATCGTTCCTGTCTGTTTTCTGCATAATGACTCCCGCATAAAGGTTAGAGAAAAACAATGAAAATAATGCTAATAAACAAATCGCTTTATTTATGGGGTTTCTGTTCAATATTAATGTAATCACTAAAATCAATCACCTCCCCTATCTCTTGCTTAACCACCCTGATCCTGTCGGGAACATAAGGATGGGTTCTATAATACGACCTCTCGGCAATAGGCATCCTGCGGTGCATATCCTGCAATTTAAGCAGGAAGGTAATCATGCCGCGCGGGTCATAACCCGCAAGACGCGCATAACGCGCTCCCAATTGATCCGCAAGCAGTTCATCTTCGCGGCTATAACCGAGGAGGAACTGCATGAAAGCGGCATCCGCGGCACTACCTACTTCTGCTGTCTGCGGCGCAGGCGCCACCGCAACCAAGAGCCTTAAGACAGAATAACTTTGCATGGCCTGAAGCTTTTTAATACTGTGACGAGCGACAATATGGCCTACTTCGTGGGCTAAAACGCAGGCCAACTCATCGTCATTAGAAACTTTATCCAGCAATCCGCTGTTTACGTAAATATAGCCTCCGGGCAATGAAATGGCATTGACCGTATCGTCCTCTAATACCTGAAAATAATAGTCAATTTCCTTCCTGTCGCTTACCGCGGCAATTTTTTTGCCTATATCCTCCACGCGTTTCTTCTGTAACGGGTCATCTGAAAATTTTAATGCTTTTTCCACCTGACGGTTAATTGACTGGCCCATCCTAACCTCTTTGTCCGTGCTGTAATAGTATTTCTCCTCCTGCTTGGTCGCCAGGTTATATTCAGTTGAACAGCCGGATAAAAAAACAGCGGCCAGGAGAAACGAAAATAACTTCAGGTCAAGTTTTCTAAATATTAAGTACAATTTCCTTAATGGCAAACCGACTACATTATAAAAACAGCCGTCTATTTTCTTAATGAAAAATGCCCCTTTGCCCTGAATATCAAAACCTCCGGCATAATCCAACGGAGAAACCTGCCTAAAATAATTATTGATCTGCGCGTCATTCAGTTTATCCATATAAACTTTTGTTTTTTCATAACCGACTTTAAGCTTTTCTCTGCCTTTTTCTTTTCTTATAACTGCCAATCCCGTATAAAGCTCTTGCGGGGCGCCGGATAGCCTTTTAAGCATTACTTGGGCATCCCGCATACTCTTTGGTTTACCGAATATTTTGCCGTTTTGTACGCAAATAGTATCGGCAGCGATAATGACCCCCTCTTTGACTTTCGCCGCAACGTCTTTGGCCTTATTACGCGCATTATCTTGGACCAACTGCGCATAGGACAGGCTCCCTCTATCCTTCTTTTCCCTATAACCCGAAGGCAGGACCTTAAATTTAAAACCGGATCTTTTTAATAATTGTCTTCTGGCTTTAGATTTGGAAGCTAAGTAAATTTTATCCCTCATATTATTAATAGGTAACGCACCTTGCATACGCCTTCTGTTAATTTAATGCCGCGCTCTCTCCTGCCAGATACCCGGTTGAAAAAGCCGCCTGAAGGTTAAAGCCTCCGGTGTCGGCATCAATATCAATCATCTCACCGCAAAAATATAAACCTTTAATCAGGCGCGACTCCATTGTACGGGGATTTATCTCTTTTAAACTCACTCCTCCGCGGGTAACCATCCCCTCTTCGATGGGCCGGCTACCGGAGATCTCCATTCTAAAACTTTTAAGTAAGGAAATAACTTGCCTTCTCTCCTCCTGCGTAATCTGGCTGCATTTTTTAAGCGGATCGATCCCGGCTGTCGTAATAAAAACTTTAATTAATCGTAAAGGCAACAGCTCTTTAAGTATATTTTTAAAGCTTTTTTGAGAATTAGATTTAAATTCACGAAGCAGGCGGCTGTCCAACTGTTCAACAGACAATCCCGGCTTTAAATCTATTTTTAGAAAAACATTACCGGTTTTATCCAGCAAATCTGTGACCCTGGAGCTTAAGGTAATTGCCAACGGCCCGGATATGCCGCTAGAGGTAAAAACCAGCTCACCTACTTCAGAGTTAATCTCGGTTTTTGCGCCGGAAAACTCAAGCCTGATATTACGCAAAGTCAAACCTTCTAGTTTCTTAGGGAAATCTTCTTTCACATCAAGCGCGGCTAAACCCGCTCTTAAAGGCACAATTTTATGCCCGGCCTTCTTAGCAATATTTATTCCCGAAGCATCGGAGCCGGTAAAACTATAGCTTGCCCCTCCGGTGGCCAGGATCACCCGGTCGCATTCAATCTCCCGGCCATTTTCAAGACGAATACCTTTTATTTTACCCTCAACGATGATTAAACCGGACACCCTGCTATTACAAATAACCTTTACATTATTCTTTTCTAATTCTTTTTTTAGAACATTCAAAACCCCGGAAGAACGCTCGGAAAGAGGAAATACACGCATCTGCCGCTCAACTGCTAATTTTAATCCGCGCTCCTGGAAAAAAGAGATTAATTCTGGATGAAAAAATTTTTTAAAAGCGTCCCTTAAAAACTCACCGCCGTTATTAAAACGCTTTAGGAAATATTGGATATCTTCTGTGTTGGTAAGATTGCAGCGGCCCTTGCCGCTTAAAAGAAGTTTATTGCCGAGGGAAATTTTGCCTTCAAAGATGGTGGTTTCCTGCCCGAGGCTGGCTGCGCGGATTGCCGCCATCATCCCCGATGGCCCGCCTCCGACTACCGCTATTTTTATTTTTTTCACAAGACTTGACCTATAGACCGAAATCCGTGATTGAAAAAATTGACTCTAACTTTAATCCTGCTTTCGCTAAATTTTGGCCGGCGCCTTGTTTGCGGTCGACAATTACAATTACTTTGTCGATTATTACTCCGATCTTATCTAAAACCAGCTTTGCTTCTAAAATCGCTTTACCGCTGGTAGCGACATCATCTATAAGGACAACCCGGTTGCCGCCAGAAAGCAGCGGGCCCTCTACCTGCTGCTGCATTCCATGTTCTTTCGCTTGCTTGCGCACAATGAAAGTCTTAATCGGATGCTTATTAATATAGCTTAACGCGGCCAATGCGCCTGCAATCGGATCAGCTCCAAGTGTCGGCCCTCCGATAGCATCCGGGGGGTTATCCTTAATCATCTCCAATATGATGTTAGAAACCAAAAAAGCGCCTTCAGGGGTCAGGGTAATTATACGGCCGTCAAGATAATAATTGCTCTCTTGGCCGCTAGAAAGTACAAATTTACCCCTTTTTAATGCCTCTTTATTTAATAAATCAAATAATTTTCCTTTAAGTTCTTCAAGATTTTGATTTTCCATGTACTTATTTTACTATTCCCATAGCCGACTGTCAATTACTTTGACAAACATAGCTTTCATTGATATTATATCTTTATGTTGGCATGCCTGTTAAAGGGGATTAAGGATTTAATTTACCCCGATTGTTGCCTGGTTTGCAAAAACAAAATAGAAACAAACCAGGCACAAAACTTAATCTGTGCTAACTGCTTAGGTAAAATCGAAAATAACCTGCCTCCCTTTTGTTCTGCTTGCGGCAGGCATTTAGATACCGAAGCAATTAAAAAAAATTCCTGTAATGGCTGTAAGGATGCTAAGTTTTATTTTGACAGGGCATTCAGCCCATGCGTATACACAGGTACAATAAAAAAATTAATACATGAATTTAAATACTGCAATAAGGACTACCTGGGTAAAACTTTCGGCGCAATCATGAATGAATTTATTCATGATTACAAACTGCCTATCCAGCATTTTGACTACATTATCCCTGTTCCATTGCATAAAAGCCGCTTAAGAGAAAGGGAATTTAATCAGGCCCAGATTATAGGCCGGCAGGTGGCGGAAAGATTCGGTAAAAAACTGCTGACTGATGCGTTTATCCGGAATAAACCGACTAAAACCCAAGCCACTCTTTCCGTTAGAGAACGCGAACAAAACATAAAAGGCAGCTTTCTGGTTACAAAACCTGAACTGATTAAAGATACAAACTTGCTTCTTATCGACGATGTATTAACAACGGCTGCCACCTCAAATGAGGCTGCAAAAACCCTGAAAGCCGCCGGCGCCAAGACCGTAATACTATTAACCCTGGCTAGCTAATAGGAATAAAGTTAGGCACAAAAGAAGGTGTGAAGTGAAGATTTTACGAAATTACATATTAAGAGAATTCATCGGGCCGCTTTTATTATGCCTTGGGGTGCTGACATTCCTCATGGTATTAATCGGTAATTTAAAACGTATTGCCGAATTAGTAATTAATAAAGGCGTGGACATATTCAGCGTCATTCAAATTTTTATCTACCTTACCCCTTACATAGTCACTTACACCCTGCCCATATCCATACTTGTAGCGATATTACTTGCCTTTGGCCGGCTTTCAGGAGACAACGAGATAATCGCCATACGCGCAAGCGGCATAAACCTCTTCAAATTAATACTGCCTTTGTTAACTATCGGCTTGGCCCTAAGTTTGGCCTTGGCGGTTTTTAACGATCAGGCCGCATCATACGCGCATTTTGCCTATCGAAAGACGCTAAAAGAAATGGGAATTAAGAATCCTACCGCGGCTTTTGAAGAAGGCGTTTTTATCGACTCCTTTAAGAAATACATACTTTTTATTTATAATGTGGACCAGAAGAAAAACCGCCTGAACAACATCCGCATTTATGAACCACAGGGTGAAGACAAGCCAACGCGTACCATTGTGGCTAAATCCGGGGAGTTCATCACTATCCCGGGAGAAAACATCGTTAAATTAAAGCTTATTGACGGGACCAGCGATGAGCCTGACCCGGAAAACCCTACTAATTTTTATAAGCTCAATTTCCGGACATATTTTATGAACCTCGATATAGCGCAAATGCAGGATAAAGTCGTGGACAAGAAATATAAAGAAATGACTATCCGTGAACTAAAAAAGCAGGCGGCAAAACTTAAAAGCGAAGGAATAAGCCCGGCCCCTTTGATAACAAAAGTACATGAAAAACTGGCGCTGGCATTTAGCTGTTTTGTATTTATGCTCCTTGGTTCTTCATTAGGTATCATTACGCGCAGAAGGGAGAAATCGATTAACATCGGGATTGCCGTATTGATCATTGTCTGCTATTATCCGCTGTATATAGGCCTTGTGGCACTGTCCATGGAGGGCCATCTCCCTGCGGCAATAGCCCTCTGGCTGCCAAACATCATATTCGCAGGCATTGGAGGCTTTCTAACTTATAAACTATGCGCATCTTAGACCGTTATATACTAAAATCTATTGTCCTTATATTTTTCTCCTGTATTTTTATTTTCTTATTTCTTTACGTTGTCATCGATTTACTCTCTAATCTGGATGAAATATTAAAACATCGGGCCACGTTTGCGCTTCTTGTACGTTATTACCTGTCTTACATGCCGATAATGTTTGTCCAGGTCTCTCCCTTTGCCTGCCTCCTCTCCTCGGTCTATACATTTGCCAAGCTTAATCATAATAACGAAATCATTGCCATGCGCTCAAGCGGCTTAAGTATATTTGAAATCGCAAGCAAGCCCTTAATATTCGGCCTCTTAATCAGCCTGTCGGTATTTTGGGTAAACGACAGGTTTGTGCCGGTTTCTTTGGCAGAAAACCAGAAAATCAAGGTACAGATTGAAGAGGGGTCAAAAAAAGGAATGCTCAAAAAAACAGAAACGATCGCCAACCTCTCTATGTACGGATTAAGGAACAGGCTATTTTTTATTAATAAATTCTCGCCTGCTACAAAAACTATGGAGGGAATTACGATCTTAGAGCAGGATGAGAACCAGAATCTAACCAGAAAGATTATTGCGGCCAAGGGTACCTACCGTGAGGGGCTATGGAGATTTTCACAAAGCACTACATTCAACTTTGATAACAACGGGCAGGTAGTCGCTGAGCCGATTTATCTGGAAGAAGAAATTATGAGCATACCGGAAACCCCAGAGAATTTTACATCACTAAGGCAAAAACCCGAACTGATGAGCATACGCCAGATAGAAGATTATGTCTGGAGGCTATCCAAAAGCGGGGCAACTTCTGTAATTAGAAATCTCAAGGTAGACCTTTACCAGCGGTTTTTCTCCCCGTTCACCAGCATAATAATCATACTCTTGGGCTTGCCTTTTGCGCTTATGATACGTAAACGCGCTACCGGCATGGCCGCTATCGGGATTTCGATTATTGTAGGATTTCTTTATTATGTACTGGATGCCATATTCCTGGCCCTGGGAAAATCCGGTATTCTTATGCCTCTGGCAGCTGCCTCATTAAGCCATTTAATCGCTTTAGGCGGCAGCATATATCTTATCGCTAAACTCCCTTAACCCTCTTGACCCTATCTTTATATACCCTAGGAATCCTGCTGCCCAAACCGCAAACGATCTCATAGGGAATTGTTCCGGATAAATCAGCAAGCTCTTCGGCGGTAATTCTTTGGCTGCCTTGGCTTCCGATTAAAACAACCTCATCGCCGATTTTTGGTTTAAGCTTTCCGACATCCACCATAATTTGATCCATGCAAATTTTTCCGCAGATCCTAAACCGCTTGCCTGCGATTAAAACCGGGGCTAAATTGGAAAGATTGCGAGGGTAACCATCCCCATAACCAATAGGTAAAGTAATGATACGGGTTAAGCGGTTAGTTATATATGTACGGCCATAGCTTATACCATACCCCGCAGGAACATCCTTGATAAAAATGATACGGCTTTTAAGCGTTAAAACCTGCCTTAAATTTATATCCAAGCCTTCTTTAGGATGCAGGCCATAAATTACCAAGCCGGGCCTGACCATAGTAAAATGGCTGTCTTTATAATCAATTAACCCTATACTATTTGCAGCATGCACTAAAGGAATAATTATTCCGCTTCCCCTTAATTCACTGACTAACTTTTTAAACAGGCTGATCTGATAAGAGGTAAATTTACGGTTCAGGTCGGCAAACGCAAAATGCGTAAATAGCCCTTCGATTATAACATTCTTTAATTTATAAATATCTTTAACTAATTTAAATGCATCGTCGTGCAAAATCCCGATTCTACCCATACCCGTATCTACTTTAATATGCAGGCGTATCGGTTTCCTTAAGGCGCAGGCTTTAGCATTCAAGACAACAGCCATCTCTTTATCGCAAATAGTAGGAGTAAGTGCGTAGGTAAAAACCGGCTGGATGTCTTTCTTAAGAATAAGGCCAAGCAGCAAAATGGGGGTTTTTATGCCCGCCCTTCTTAATTTTATCCCCTCATCGATAGAAGCAACGCCCAAATAATCAACCCCGCAGGCAGATAATTTTTTAGATACAGCGACTATGCCATGGCCATAGGCATCCGCCTTCACCGTAACTAAAACTTTTATTCCTAAAGGCAGAAACGCTTTAACCTGGCGAAGATTGTGCTCCAAATTATTCAGGTTAACTTCCGCCCATGTAGGCCGGTAACCTATTTTGTCCGTATTTGGCATTCTTTGGGGTATAAATAAATCGGTTTAACGTTTAAGGCAGAGCTGAATTGCTTTACCTTCGCCTTTTGAAGCATAATCGCCATAAGATTATGCGTCCGAAGCTGCCAATAATCTTTATCCAAAACAGTAGCGCCTTTTATACTTGCCAACATCTTGTCCCGGTATAAAGCTGCGGCATCTCCTAAAATCACAGGCTTTATGCGGAATTTCTTAATGAATTCTTCCAAATTTAAAAGAAAATATTGGCTTTTACGTTTTAAAATATCCTTTTCATATTTATAACAACTGCAATAGATCAAGCCGCGCCTTGCGTCAACTGCCGCAACGATCGGGCGTCCTTTTAACTCAGCGTTTTTGGCCAAAATATCTAAAGAAGACACCCCTATAACAGGCTTGTTCCTTACGATACTTAATCCTTTTATTGTAGCCAAGCCAATGCGCAGCCCGGTAAAAGAACCCGGACCTAAACCGCAGCCGAAAAGATCAATATCGGATATTTCTAAACCGGCTGCATCCGCCACTCTTTGAATAGTCGGAACCAATAATGAAGAAAGGCTCCTGCCCAGGCCAAGGCTGTACTCATAAATTTTTCCCTCCGCGTACAATCCGAGGCACAGGTTTTTAGTAGATGTATCAATCGCCAATATCTTCATTAATTTTCTCCAGTATTTTTTTATATTTTGCGCCTCTGGCGGTTATACCAAGAAGCCTTTTATTTGTGCCCTTAAAAGATAATTTAACCTTTAAAAACTCCCGCGGCAAGAGGAATTTTAACCGTTCAGGCCACTCAATTATGGTTACGGCGTTAGGGCAAGAATAAAAATATTCTTCATAGCCTAAAGCAAAAATCTCCCGGGCGTCTTTAATACGATAAAGGTCAAAATGCTGCAAAATATGCCTCCCTTTGTGAATGCGCAGCAAAACAAATGTCGGGCTTATTATATTATTTTTGCTGATTCCCAACCCCTGAGCAATCCCTTTGGCAAAAACCGTCTTACCCGCGCCAAGCGGGCCGGACAAAAGAATAATCTCTCCGCCGCATAAATTTTGCGCGAGGATTTTTCCTATTGCTAAACTCTGATTAACCGACCTGGATAATTTTTGCATTAAAAATGCCTGTAGCCCCTAGTTTTAAGCTTAACATATTTATTCTTATAATCGATTATTCTTAAACCAAAAGATTCCGGCATAATTTCGCCGATAACCTTATAGCTGTATTTTGCGTTTTTAATGATTTTATTAGCCTGGTCTCTTGATGCGGTAAAAAGTAACTCAAATTCTTCGCCTGAACAAAAGGCATCTTCAATACCTTTTGCCTGCCGGCTTTGCGGTATAAGGCTTTCATATAAGACTGCCCCTCTATGGCTCTGTTTTAGTATATGCCCTAAATCCTGAACAAGCCCGTCGGAAACATCGATCATGGAATTAATCTTGAAATTATCCACTAAAAAACGCGCTTCTTTAACCCGGGGGATAAATTTCAAATGCTTACCCTTGATTGAACCGCCGAAATCCCCGGTCACCATAATGAGATCGCCTGCTTTGGCTCCGCAGCGAAGGCACAGCTTATTCTTTTCAACCCGTCCAAGCATGCTTACATCAATAATCAGTTTATCCGAAACGCTAATATCGCCGCCGACGATATTAATCTTAAATTCTTTGGCCAATCCAAACAGCCCCTCTGCCAAAAGGTCGGCTTGATCAATGCGCATGCTTTTCGGTAACCCTAATGATACTACTGCATGCGTAGGAATGCCTGCGCAGGCGGCAATATCGCTAATTGATACGCCTATGGCTTTTCTTCCCACAAACTTAAGATTGTCGGTTTTCCTAAAATCCACGCCCTCAACTATCATATCACAGGTAAATAACTGGTAATTATAATCGTCCCACTTTAAAACCGCGCAATCATCTCCGCTTCCTTTAATAACAGAGGGATCGGTTTTAATCATTCTTTGAAATCTTTTAATCAGCCCAAATTCACCAATATCCTTCAAACGCATTCTTTCCTCAATAGTGTATCCCTGATATTCTTCAAAAATGGCGGCTTAATAATCCCTCTATCCGTTATAATCCCGCGGATTAACTGATGCGGCGTAACGTCAAAAGCAGGGTTAAGCGCCTTAGAGCCGGCCGGCGCGGTATTTATCTGCGACAGTATACTGGTTACTTCGCCCACCCGGCGCATTTCAATCTTAATTTCTCTGCCGCTTTTTATGCTTAAATCAAATGTGCTTTTAGGCGCTGCGATATAAAAGGGGATATTATGGTATTTAGCCAGAATCGCCAAGTTTAATGTCCCAATCTTATTCGCACAGTCTCCGTTTAAGGCAATCCGGTCTGCCCCGGTGATTACTAGATCGATTTCCCCGTCACACATAAGCTTGGAGGCGGTATTATCGGCGATCATCACTACCTCGACCCCTTTTTTGCAAAGCTCCCATACGCTCAGGCGTGACCCTTGCAAGAGCGGCCTGGTTTCAGAAGAAAAAACCTTTATTTTTTTACCCTGATCTTTAGCGGCATAAATAACCCCCAAAGCAGTGCCATAATCAATGGTCGCTAAACACCCCGCATTACAGATTGTTAAAACTTTTGCCTTATTCTTTAACAGGCCGGCGCCATAAAAACCAAGCAGGCGGCAGGAAGCCTTATCCTCTTCTATAATCATTTTAGCCTCATCTAAAATAGCTCGTTTGATCATAAAAACAGGCCTGTCTTTGTTTATTTTGGCGGCATGGCAAACTCTTTCTATGCCCCAAAAAAGATTTCTCGCTGTCGGACGCGACGCGGCAATATATTTTCCCGCCAGCTTTAGCTTGCGCTCAAAACCCCTCCAAGAGTTTCCGTGATAATCTTTAACCCCCAGATAAACACCAAATGCCGCAGCGGCCCCTAATACCGGCGCGCCGCGCACCTGCATCATCTTAATTGCCCGGCATAAATCCCCCGCCTTATCAATGTTAATATAGGCTAACCTTTGCGGCAATTTAGTCTGATCAATTAATCTAACCTTATTATTCTTCCAGTCAATTGTGCGTATATGCATTTCTAGTTTTTGTTAGCGGGTGGCTTGGGGTGTTTTCGATGTGCGTCAGCGCTAGAAAATACCCTAAACCAGGGCCCGCTAATATAATTTACAGCCCTATTAACTTAGCCAAAATACTTTTTTTCACACTAATTGCCGCTTCAGGACAGGCCTCCTGACAACAGAAGCAGGCGATACATTTATTATAATCGAACTGTATCCCATTTCTCAAAAGTGTAATACATTTACTCGGACAAACTCCAACACAATGCCCGCAACGGCTGCACTTAGAACGCAGTGAATACGGATAATACTTAATTAAGATTTTAGCCAGATCCTGCACCGGTTTCGGCAGCTTACTTATTCTTGCCAAACTCTTTGGCAGGATAAACGGCCGGATATTTAATTTTTCAATATCCTCACCGAATATTTTAATTTTATCTAACTTACCTTCCCCTAAGCCGCGCAGGGCTGCCTCTTTTGTCGAAAGAACCTCTTGATTGGCAATCCCCATTATCTTGGCCATCACTGTATCCAGGGCGACACAATCAGAGCCGGTCAATAAAAGTCCGAGGTGGCGGGTCTTACCGCTAGTGGCAGGGCCGTCCCCCTCCATAGCCAGTATGCCGTCAATAATCGTTAACGCGGGTTTGGCCTCTTGGTAAATATCGACCAAAATCTTGGCAAATTCAGAAGGCTTAAAGTAATTCTTGTGCAATTCTGTTTTATATGTGCCTGAAACCAAACCAAAGAGGTTTTTAATCGCACCGGTAATCAGGGTGAGCTCATGTGTTTTAAACTTAGGCAGGTTCACTAAATAATCGCATTGATCAAGGGCGCAGGTAAGCGGAAATTTAGCGCGCATCCTGCGTTTATCAAAACTAATTAACGGAACTGCCTCCGCAAGGCAAACTTTCCTTATGCCGGTAACATTATAAACCTCATCCAGGTTTTCTATATAATTACCCCATACGCTGGGCCCGTCGCCAACTGTGATTTTGCAATTTATATCTTTCAATATATGAATAACCGCCCTGACTACTTCCGGATGGGTAGTAATGCCATCTTCCGGAGGCTTAGACATCAAAAGATTGGGTTTGACTAAAACGCGGCTGTGCGGCTTAACAAAACAAGTTATGCCGCCTAAAAGGCTAAGCGAATCTCTCAGCGCTTGTTCAACCTCTTTTACCTCGTAACTATTACATTTAGATACGGCAACTTGAGCAATCATTGTAATCCAAAGAATAATTTTGCGTTTTGTGTTGTTTTATCGGCTAATTCGGCAAAACTAATATCCTTAATTTTGCTCGCCTCTTCCGCCAGTAATTTTATTTGCAGCGGTTCATTACGCTTGCCGCGGAAGCCTTCCGGGGACAGATAAGGCGCATCGGTTTCAAGCATAAGCCTGTCTAACGGAGTCAATTGAAGCATCTGCCTTAAATTCTGCGCCTTTTTATAAGTAAGATTACAGGTATAAGAGATATAAAAACCGCATTCCAGGCACTCTTTTAAAAAGTTTTCATCCCCTGAAAAACAGTGTATCACCGCGCGAACCGGCATAAAAGTTTTTAAGATTCGCACAACTTCGTTTTCTGCCTGACGGCTATGAACCACAAGCGGAAGATCAAGTTCTTTCGCCAGCTGAATTTGTTTTGCAAAAGCCTGCATCTGATTATCCGGGTTGGATAGGGTCCGGTAATAATCAAGCCCTGTTTCTCCTATAGCGATAACTTTATTCTTTTTAGCCAATTCTCTTAATTGACTCTCTGCCTTGCTGTCAAAATCATTGGCGTCATGAGGATGGACTCCTACGCTGGCATAAACTTCCGGGTATGTATCCGCTAAACCACAGGAAGCAGCGCTGGATTCAAGGGTAGCGCCGATATTAATAAAATAAAAAACCCCTGCGCTTTTGGCGCGCTGAATAACTAAGGAACGGTCAGTATCAAATACGGAAAAGTCGAGATGGCAGTGGGTATCAATCAGCATAAAAAGAATTACTTCTTTTCGGTTTCAATTCGGGGGAATAACGGGCCGCCTTTTTTAGCCTCTAGGCCGCCTAACTGCAACAAAACAGCCTCTGCGGTCTTAGGCATAAACGGAGCAAGCTCGGCTCCGGCTATCCTAATCGCATCAACCAACAAACGGATAAAAGCCTGCAGTTGTTCGTCTTTAGACTCTTTTGCCAGATTCCAGGGCTTAGTTTCTTCTACATACTTGTTCGTTAAAGCTATAACTTCCCAGATTTTCTCAAGCGCTAAGCTAAAATCATCATTCCAATTCAAAGAAGCCTGGACCTCTTTATTTAAATTCTGCAGTTTATTTTTTATATTTTCCCCGCTAACATCAAATTTAGTTTTATAAATATCCAGGTCCGGGATCTTAGCCGAGTAATATTTCTCAACCATGGTCAGGGTGCGATATATTAAGTTGCCCAGGTCATTAGCCAGGTCACCGTTAAATCTTTTAACTATGCTTTCCTCCGAGAAATTGCCGTCTAGGCCGAACGGAACATCACGCAGGAGAAAATACCTGTAAACATCTATACCGAATTTATCAACCATCTCGGCCGGATTCACCGCATTACCGCGCGACTTAGACATTTTATCTTCATTAATCATCCACCATCCGTGCGCAAATATCGTATCCGGCTGCCTTATCCCTAAAGCATGAAGCATAATCGGCCAGTAAACCGCATGGTGCCTTAAAATATCCTTGCCTAATAAATGCACCACTTTTGTATCCTTGTCCCACCAAACAGAGCGATAGATATCCTGCTTGTCAAACTCACCTACAGCACTTATATAATTAACTAAAGCATCAAACCAGACATAAGTAACATGTTTTGCGCTAAAGGGCAGCTCTATCCCCCAACTAAGCCGTTCTTTTGGCCTGGATATACAAAGATCTTCCAGTTTGTTATTTTCTAAAAACCCCAAAACTTCATTTCTTCTTGATGCCGGCTGTATGTAATAAATACGCTCCGGGTTGTTATCGGTATCCTTGATATATTGAATAAGCCAATCCTGGTATTTTGAAAGCTTAAAGAAATAGTTTGTCTCGCTGATTTTCTCTAAGCTGCGCCTGCAATCCGGGCACATGTTATCGCTAATCTGTGTCCGGGGCCAGAATGTTTCACAAGGAGTACAATACCAACCTTCATACTTATCCTCGTAAATATCCCCTTTTCCATAGACTATCTCAAGCGCCCTCTGTACGGTCTTAATATGCCGGGATTGCGTTGTGCGGATAAAATCATCGTTGGATATTTCAAGTTTTTTCCACAGATCTTGGAATTGCGTTACAACATTATCTACAAACTCAATTTCAGTAAGCCCGGCATCATCGGACGCCTTTTTTATTTTTTGCCCGTGCTCATCTGTTCCGGTAAGAAACCAGACATTGCTGCCCCCCAAAATCCTGCGGTGGTAGCGGGCCAAGGCATCTGCTGCGATATTGGTATACGAATGCCCGATGTGCGGAGAAGCATTCACGTAATAGATGGGAGTAGTGATATAAAATTTATTTGCCATGGTCTTTTTCTTTATAGCTTACCTCAAGATATCCGCCGTCTTCAAGCTCAACACCGACTACGCGCTTAAAAACATTTACGCTTACAACCTTGCCTTTTCCGCTTGGAGTACTTATATGTTCACCTTCATGCGGAAGTCCCTTGGAAAGCAATTTGTAGGTTTCATATTCATAAGAAAGGCAGCACATCAGCCTTCCGCACAAACCGGATATTTTCGGAGGATTTAACGGCAGGCCTTCTTCTTTAGCCATCTTAATCGTTACCGGTTCGAAATCTTTCAGGAATTTCTTGCAGCAAAGCTCTCTACCGCATGAACCATACCCGCCGAAGAGCCTTGCTTCATCCCTTACACCGATCTGCCTTAATTCAATGCGCGCCTTAAATATCTTGGCCAAATCCTTGACTAAGTTACGGAAATCTACCCGTCCGTCAGAAGTAAAATAGAAAAGGATCTTTGAGCGGTCAAAGGAATACTCCGCTTTAACCAGTTTCATATCCAATTTATGCTCTAAGATTTTTTTCTCGCAGGCGCAAAATGCATCTCTGGCGCGGGCAATATTATCTTCAATCTGCTTTACGTCACTATCTTTAGCCAAGCGGATTATTTTCTTCGGCGCCTCTTTGGGCACGTCTTCTGCGCAACAACGTGCATGGCCCGGCAAAACAACAACCCCATAATCAAGCCCCCTGTCATGCTCGACAATCACACAATCTCCGGCTTTTAAAGTTAGATTGCCCGTTTGATAGAGCCCTGCTATTCCTGAATTCCTAAGCTGAACTAAAATCAAGCCTTCCATAGTTGCGCTCCTAAATTATGAAGAAGTAATTTACTGTTAATATTTTTGTCTAAATACAGCAAGCTTTCGGAAATAGCAGCCAAAACATCGTCAAGCTGCTTAAATGAAAACCTGGCGGACTGTTTTAACAAATCATCCTTTCGGTCTAGGTGTATTAACTCTGGCTCAGCTATGCCCGCTTTGAGCAAATAAATATCCCTAAACCAAGAGGCAAGAATATTTAAAGAAGCGTGCAGCTGCTCTTTGTTCTGCCCCATGATATTATGGTCAAGTGGCTTTAAAGATTGCACGAAAGAATCAAATATTTTATTCTTTTCCTTAGATAACGGTGATTCTTTTAACTTTAAAGCTAACCCGATCCTGCCTTCAGCGTAAAAACTTAAAAAATGCGCGCTGGCCCTATCAAGCGAATAATTTTTAACCAAAATATCCTCTAACCTGCTCCTGATTAAAGGAGCAAACTTTATCTCCTTACACCGGCTGCGCACTGTCTTAATAATATTCTGCGGTTTATGCGTTATTAAAATAATCAGCGCATCTTTGGGCGGCTCCTCCAATACTTTTAGCAAAGAATTTGCCGCATCCAAATTAAGCTTATGCGCATCATCAATAATAAAGATATTCATTCTTCCGGAATATGGCCGGAAATTTGCCTGCCGCTGAATATCCCGGATATCCTCAATTTTTATCTGAGAGTGGCCTTTTTCGGTAATGTGTATATCAGGATGCTGAATACCTGCTTCTGCGCAATTTAATTTCTGAGCAATAACCACAGCAGTCATTTTCTTGCCGATTCCTTCCGGGCCGCTGAATATATATGCCCCGCAGAAAATTGATTTCTCAATATATGCGTTAATTATCTTAATCGGCTTCTCATGGCCTACAACATCACAAAAGCCCATTAACAATCCCCCTGATTTGCTCTTGAGTCTTATGCTTATCTTTCTCTACCTTTACTATTTTAATCCTTTGCGGCTCTGACTCAGCCAACGCAAGATACCCTTGCCTAACTTTTTCATGATAACCGACAGAACGCTGCTCTATGCGGTCTTTACAGTTGTGCCGATGGACCAGCCCGCTTTTTACCGGCAAATCCAGAAAAATAGTCAGGTCCGGCTTAATGCCTTGCGTTGCAAAATTTCCGATAAACTTGATTGATTTTATATCTATTCCCAAGCCATAACCCTGATAAGCAATAGTGGAATCCAGAAAACGGTCGCAGACAACTATTTTTCCCTTATCCAGCGCAGGTTTGATAATTTCACGGACAACCTGCGCGCGGGCAGCCATATAAAGCAAAGTTTCTGCAACAGGAGAAATTTCATTCTTAGGATTAAGCAGGATTTCTCTGATCAATTCACTGGCCTTGACTCCTCCCGGCTCACGCAAATAGGCCGCCTTCAGCCTTTTTGATTTCAAATAATCAAAAAGCAGCTTTGACTGCGTACTCTTGCCGCAGCCCTCGGATCCTTCGAATGTGATGAATTTACCTTTAATGCGCATAGTTAATAAAATCCTGTTTACGCTTTTAAATCTTAGCTGTTAGTTCATAGCTCCTAGTCACTACAATAAAACCTAATACCTACGGGCCACGGATTAAATAACTTCTAAAAAGCGCCAAACATGCAGTTATAGTTTCCTGCGCCAAGTAGTACCATCTTTACTATCTTCTAGAATAATGCCTTTTTCATCTAGCTCGTTTCTTAAGCTATCAGCTTCTTTAAATAGTCTTTGCTTTTTAAGTCCTTCCCGTATATCAATTATCCTTTGTATATCTTCATCCGGAATAGAAAGCATGCTCTCCTTAAAAGATAAACCGCATATCTGTCCGAATTTCTCCACAACCTGTTTCGCTTCTTTCAAAATAGGCAGATACTCTTCTGTATAACTAACATCATATAGAACTTTATCGCAATTTCTAACTGCCTCAAATACGATTGCTAAAGCATTAGGAGTATTAAAATCATCATCCATAGCTTCTTCAAACTTTTTAGCAGCTTCTTTGATTTCTCTATATAATTCATTAACTGAAATTTTTTCTTTTAAATCAGTTTTTACAATAAACCCTTCCCCCTCTTCCCTTTTCCCTACATATTTCAAAAAAGTTATTAATCTGTATAACGCTTTTTGTTTTTCCTGTATCTTATCCCACGTAAAATCTATAGGCTGAGTATAATGAACGCCTAAAAAGAAGAATTTAAGCACATCTGAAGAATACTTACTTAGAAATTCCTTTACCGTCACAAAATTACCTAAAGACTTGGACATTTTCTGGCCGTTAATCGTAAGCAATCCATGATGCACCCAGTATTTCGCGAATGGCTTACCGGTCATCGCCTCTGCTTGCGCAATTTCATTATCATGATGAGGAAATATCAAATCCCTCCCGCCGGCATGAATATCAAGCGTATCTACTTTTAAGAATTTCTGTGACATTACGGAACATTCGATATGCCAACCGGGGCGGCCTTTCCCCCAAGGGCTGTCCCATGATGGTTCTCCCTCTTTTGATTTCTTCCATAATGCAAAATCTAGAGGGTCGCGCTTTAGTTCCGAAGGGCCTATCCTGACTCCAGTTTCCATCTGGTCTATGCTTTGTCCGGATAACTTACCATAACCGGGGAATTTTCTTACATTAAAATATATATCCCCTCCTGCCTCATAAGCATAATCCTTATCAACTAATGCCTGTATATACTTAACCATATCGGCAATATTAGCGGTTGCCCGGGGCTCAAAATCGCCTTTTTCGATACCAAGGGCCTCTAAATCTTCATAATATTTATCAATATATTTATTTACCAGCTCCTGCCACTTAAGCTTAAGCTCATTTGCGCGGTTGATAATTTTATCATCAACGTCGGTAATATTGCGTACAAATTTGACGTCGAACCCCCTGTATTTCAGATATCTTCTGATTACATCAAAAATATAAAGGCTGCGCGCATGCCCAATATGGCTATCGTCATACACCGTCACGCCACAAGTATAAATATTTACTTTTGGGTAACTTACAGGGATAAACTCTTTTTTTTCTCTAGTTAGGGAGTTATATATAAAAATAGGCATGAAGAAGCACCTTACTTCTTTTCTAGATTTTTAATTCTTTCTTCCAGTTCATCAATTGATTGCTTAATCGGATCCAATGTGTGCACATGATCAAGGGCAACATCCATTTTCTTGCCGTCCTGCTTAGTCACTCTTCCCGGAACTCCCACAACCGTAGAATTGGGAGGGACATCTTTAATCACTACCGCGTTGGCCCCGATATAAGAATTATCCCCGATGGTGATATTGCCCAGGACCTTTGCCCCTGCGCCGACAACCACATTATTGCCTAAAGTCGGATGCCGCTTGCCTTTTATGATACCGGTACCGCCCAAAGTTGTGCCCTGATAAAGCAAAACATCGTCACCGACAATCGCTGTTTCTCCGACAACAACTCCTAAACCGTGGTCAATAAAAAAACGCTTTCCAATTTTAGCTCCCGGATGGATTTCAATGCCCGTAAAAAACCTGCCGGCCTGCGATATAAACCGCGCAAGAAAAAATAAATGCACCGCATATAAAGCATGGGCGATACGATAATAAACTAAAGCATGCAGCCCGGGATAAAGCAGGATTACTTCCATAAAACTTTTTGCCGCAGGATCCCTTTTTTGCGCTGCCCTTATATCGGAATAGAAAAATATAGAAATAAATAATAGCTTGGTTAAAACAACCCCCAGCAATATGAGCAGAATATTTACAATATTATCAAGCATCGGTTAATCCTTCCTGATTAAAGAGGCTATTGCATAAGCCGCAATTGCTTCCTTATTGCCTACTGCGCCCAGGCCTTCATTGGTTTTGGCCTTTATATTTAAGGCATCCTCTTTTAAATTAAGCAAACAGCAGATTTTTTCTTTTATCTGGCTTTTAAACGGCAGAAGCTTCGGTTCCTGAGCCACAATAACCACATCAATATTATTAATCTTGTAACCTTCTTTATCCACCAAACTACTTACTTTTTCTAAAAGCAGGCTGCTTGCGATACCCTGATACTTAGGGTCTGTGTCGGGAAAATGCTCTCCGATATCGCCGTAAGCCAATGCCCCCAATAAGGCATCGCAAATCGCATGAATTAATGCATCTCCATCGGAGTGGCCAAGCAACCCCTTAATGTAGGGGATTTCAACTGCGCCTAAAAATAGCTTCCTTCCCTCGATTAGGCGGTGTATATCATAACCTATGCCGACCTTATACTGCATTTTTTCTAAGCCTCTTTGCGATTAGCCGGGCGATTAACAGGTCATCTCTTGTTGTGACCTTTATGTTTTCGTACCTGCCCTCTATAACTTTAACTTTACCGCCTAACCTCTCAACCAGAGAGGCGTCATCGGTAAAGTTTTGCTTAAGGTATTTTTTGTAAGCTTCGCCGATAATTACTTTCTTAAAAACCTGGGGAGTCTGAATTTCCCACAGGTTGCGTCTTTGCACTGTTTTATCAACCAGCCTGTTGCTTATTACGGTCTTAATCGTTGCCTTAACCGGCACGCCTAAAATAGCTGCGCCGGTTCTGCCTGCTCCGCGAATAACTTTGCTGATAGATACACTGTCAATGAACGGGCGCGCAGAATCATGAATCAAAACCCAATCGCATTTCTCGCTCACTATTTTAAGCCCGTTATAAACCGAATCCTGCCTGCGCCTGCCCCCTGCGATAAAACCCTTGATTTTATTAAAAGAGCTCCTGTTTACGGCTTTAAATATTTGTTTTTTATTTTGCGCGCCGTAAACAATAATAATTTCATCTATTGCAGGATGCCTGTTAAAAACATCCAAAGAATAATTTATTAAAGGCTTATTGTTTATTTTTACCAGAGGCTTAGAAACACTGCTTGCCAACCTCTTGCCCCGGCCTGCTGCTAAAATAATTGCGCTAAGCATTATTGTTTCTCAAGCTTTGTGAATATCATTCTGCCTGCCTGGGTCTGAAGAACAGATGTTACCGCAACTTTAACATCCTGGCCGATTAAACGCCGCGCATCCTCGACCACTACCATTGTGCCATCATCAAGGTAGCCGACTGCCTGGTTATGCTCCTTGCCTTCTTTAATCAGCTTGATATGCATCTCTTCCCCGGGAAAAACCACCGGCTTTAATGCATTGGCCAATTCATTTATATTTAAAACTTTAATCCCCTGAATACTTGCGACACGGTTCAAATTAAAATCAACGGTCAAAATCTTAGCTTCCAGCAATTTAGCCAGTAAAACCAGTTTTGCATCAACTTCGCTTGTTTCCGTAAAATCCTGTTCATGGATAGTGATATCTATCCCCGATTCATTTTGAATAATATTAAGGATCTCCAGGCCGCGCCTTCCCCTCTGGCGCTTGATCGGGTCGGTAGAATCAGCAATCTGCTGTAACTCCCGCAAAACAAACTTTGGTATAATAAGCTTTCCTCCTAAGAAACGGGTTTTACATATATCCACGATTCTACCGTCAATAATTACGCTGGTATCTAAAAGAATCACATCCTGCGACTGGTCCTGCCTTCTTAAGCGCACATAAGGGATTATAATATTGAACTCATCTTTTCCGCGCAGCGCCATGACCATGCCAAGGTAACAAAAAATTAAAGTTAAGCCTACGCGGATCCTGGAAAGTAGATCAGGGTCAATGGCTGCAAGGCTAAAAGCATCTCCTACTAACTTAGCCATGATTAAACCCAAAATTAATCCGAATACAGCGCTAGACAAACCGCTCACCGAAACTTTGCGTAATCCTGCTTCAATAAAAATCATGACCAATGCTATGCATGCGCCGATTAATAAACCGATAAACCCGGCTGCCGCCTGATAGCCGATAGCCATGCTGCCTAAAATAAATAAAATGCGCGCTAATAATAAATTCATTATTTTGCCTCCCCTTGCTGTTTAACCGATGCCCCCAGGATAATATCTAAAGCTTCCTTTAAAGTAGAAACGGGGACAATTTCCATACCGGATTCTTTTAATTTTAAATTTTTAGTGCTGTTTTTCGGCAATACGCACAGTTTAAAACCCAGCTTCTCTGCTTCATTGATGCGCGTAAGTACCTGGGAAATACTCCTTATCTCGCCACTAAGCCCCACCTCACCCAAAACCACCGCCTTGGGCGCGACCACCTGTTCGCGAAAACTCGAGGCAATTACCGCACACACCGCTAAATCTGCTGCCGGATCCTCTATCTTTATTCCACCTGCGACATTGACAAATATATCCTCTGCCTCAAGAGCCAGCCCCATGCGTTTTTCTAAGACTGCGACCAGAAGCGAAAGCCGGTTAAAATCAAAACCTTGCGCGCGCCTGCGGGCATAGCCAAATGAACTTCTTGAAACCAGCGATTGGATCTCAACCAAAAGAGGGCGCGTTCCTTCTAGGATTGAAGTTACAATTGTTCCGGAAACATTATCCGGCCTTTCGGAAAGGAATATCTCCGAAGGGTTCTTTACTTCCAATAGCCCTTGAGGCCCCATTTCAAATACGCCGATCTCATTAGTTGAGCCAAACCGGTTTTTGACAGCACGTAGTATCCTGTAAATCGCAAAACGGTCACCTTCAAAATATAAAACTGTATCAACTATATGTTCTAATACGCGCGGCCCGGCCAGCGTCCCCTCTTTAGTAACATGGCCAATAATAAAAATAGTAGTGCCCGTGGTTTTTGCTAATTGCGTAAGGAGCCCGGCGCACTCCCTTACCTGGCTAACGCTTCCCGGAGACGAACTTATACCGGAATCAAAAATAACCTGGATAGAATCAATAATGACTACCTGCGGTTTTAACTTCCTTATATATTCAATAATTAAAGATAAATCCGTTTGGTTGACTATGTATAAATTATCCGACCCTGAATCACCCAGCCGCTTTGCGCGAAGCTTAGTCTGGGCTACACTTTCTTCGCCGCTTACATAAAGCACCCCGATACCCTGTTTAGTGAGATGGTTTGAAACCTGCAAAGAGATTGTAGATTTGCCTACTCCGGGGTCTCCGCCGATTAAAATTACCGAACCTTTAACAATTCCGCCGCCCAAAACCCTGTCTAATTCACAAATATTGGTTTTTAACCTGTCTTCATCTTTTGCAACAACATCCCTTAAAAGCACCGGGCCTTCTTTATACAAAGAGACCCTCTCCTTAACCCCTGATGAAGGCGCGGTATAATCCTCTTCAGCAAAAGAATTCCAGCTGCTGCAATCCGGGCATCTACCCAGCCATTTCGGAGACTGGTACCCGCAAACAGAACAGTTAAAAACCGTCTTTGTTTTCATTATTTCTTTTCTTTAGTTTTATAAAATAATTTCCAGGGATTCTTGCGGACATCGGCCATAAAGGCTTCCAGCTCATTATAAATATTATCTTCATAAATAAGTTTTCCTAGCGAACCTTCTTTATTCCTTATTTGAGACAAGCCTTCATCCAGATTGCGCATTATATTTTCCGCCCTATTAAATATCGCATGTATCGGCAGGGGATCAACCCCTGTCAAATAATCATTGACCTTAAGGCAGTTAACATAATCTTTCCCGGGTATTATCTCAATATATTTCTCCCCTAATAACCCCAGGGTATTTACCCAGACGCTTGAATCGGAAGGTATCTTAATAATATCCCTTATCCAGATCACTAGATGGACATTGGAGCGGCTTTGTTCGGGAACAAACTCCAGATGGATTTTTTTTACCTCTCCGACATCAACCCCGGCAAAACGCACAGGTGCGCCGACTTTTACACCATTAACAAAACTAAAATTTACATTTATTCGGTAACCTGAACTCCAGGTTTTAAATCCCCCTATCGACAGTAAAAAAATGACCAAAATGGCTAAACTTATAAAAACAAAGACCCCTACCTTTAACTCCAATTTAGTTTTACCGAATATCATTTGCCCCTCCGTTTACCCCGTTAGAATTCCCGCGGCGCGGGGCGCCACCTCTAGCGAGGTTTATTTAAAAGTATCAATTGCCTCGGTTATCGGGCCCTTAGAGAGCCCGTTAATAAACTGGTGTACTACCGGGTCAGCAGTTTTCTGAATCTCCGAAGGCGCACCCTCCAGGACTATTTTCCCCTTATACATCATAGCAATTTTATCGGCAATATGGTATGCACTCTTCATATCATGGGTGACAACAACAGAAGTAACTTTTAATTTATCATGTAATGAACGTATAAGCTCATTAATGCTATCGGCGTTTATCGGGTCAAGCCCGGTAGTCGGCTCATCGTAAAGAATAATCTCAGGCCGTATGCAGATTGCCCGTGCTAAGGCCACACGCTTTTTCATGCCGCCGCTCAATTCCGAAGGCGCAAGGTTGCCAATGCCCCCTAAACCCACCATAGAAAGAGATTCTTCCACGCGCTCCAATAACTCCTCGCGGTTGATACGCGTATGTTCGATAAGGCCAAAACCTACATTTTCAGCGACATTCAAAGAATCAAAAAGAGCGCCTCCCTGAAATACCATGCTCACCTTGGAACGCAATGCCGTCAGTTCCAGCTCTTTCATTAAAGCCACTTCTTTACCATCAACCAGAACCTTTCCTTTATCCGGCTTCAGCAAACCGATTATGTGCTTTAATAAAACCGATTTCCCGCAGCCGCTTCTGCCGATAATTACACAAGTCTGCCCGGTCTGGATATCCAGGTTTAAATCTTTTAAAACTAAAACATTATTGAATCTTTTGGTTAATTCTTTTATCTTGATCATTTTAAGTTAGAATAAAATAAAACAAAGCGGTAAAGAAACAATCCGCTGCGATTATCATAATAAAAGTAAAGACGACCGAACGCGTAGTTGCTTTACCTACTCCCTCGGCGCCTCCGGTGACATTAAACCCTTCATGACAGCTTATTAAGGCAATAAGCATCCCAAATATCCAGGCTTTAAATAAACCTGTGAACAGGTCCTTAAAGGACAAAGAATCAAAGGTTATATTCATATACATGCTGCTGCTGATCCCAAGTTTCATTACACATATCAAATAACCTCCCAGTATGCCGATAATATTTGCATACAGGGTAAGGACCGGAAGCATAATTCCCAAGGCAACAAATCGGGGTACCACCAAGTATTTTATGGGATTAGTGGCCATAGTTTCTAGGGCATCTATTTGTTCAGTAACCTGCATAGAGCCTAATTCGGCGGTATTGGAGGCACCAACCCTGCCGGCAACAACCAGGGCTGTTATTACCGGCCCCAGTTCACGCACGATCGACAGCGCTACAAGGCTTGCGATGTACATCTCCGAACCCAGTTTTTGCATGAAATAGGCCGATTGCAGGGCAAAAATAAAACCTATGAACAAAGCCACAACCGAGACTATCGGAAAACTGTCATAACCGGCTTTTTTAAGCTGCACGATCGTATGTTCATATTTATAGGGGGGCTTAAATGTTAAATATACGGTTTGCGCAGCCAAATTGGTTAAGCCGCCGATAAAATGCAGGAAACCGATTACCTTACGGCCCAAGTCAATAAAAGGAAGCATAAACATTATTCGAAATTAAGCTCGTCGTTCTTGCGGGAGACTTTAATCACAGAGCCCTCCTTATATTTTTTAGAGATAATCTCATTGGCCAATGGATCCTCTAAAAACCGCTGAATAGTCCTCTTTAGTGGCCGGGCGCCAAAAACCGGATCAAAACCTTTCTCAATCAAAAGGTCTTTGGCTTCTTTGGTTACTTCCAAAGATATATTTTGATCTTTCAGGCGGGTAATAACATACCCTATCTCAATATCGATAATATGGCTTAAGTCATCTTTGGATAACTGCTTAAACACAATAATATCATCGATACGATTTAAGAACTCTGGCTTAAAAGCATGCTTAACTGCCTCAAGCAGCTTATCCTTCATGTCTTCATAGCCGGCCTCTTCCTTCTGGACTCGAAAACCAAGAGCGCCGGTTTTACGGATCATTTCAGCCCCGACATTAGAGGTCATAATAATAATCGTATTTTTAAAATCAACCTTGCGTCCGAAACTGTCGGTAAGCCTGCCTTCTTCAAAAACCTGCAGTAATAAATTAAAAACATCCGGGTGCGCTTTTTCAATTTCATCAAGAAGTATAACTGCATAAGGCCGGCGGCGCACACGCTCCGTAAGCTGGCCTCCCTCTTCATACCCGACATACCCCGGGGGAGCGCCGATTAAACGGGATACATTAAACTTTTCCATATATTCCGACATATCAAGCTGCAACAAAGCGTCCTCGTCGCCAAACATGAATTCCGCAAGCGCCCGGGCAAGCAAGGTTTTTCCAACGCCTGTTGGCCCTAAGAATATAAACGAACCGATAGGCCGGCGCGGATCTTTAATCCCTGCGCGGGAACGGCGCGCGGCATGGGCGATGGCCTTGATTGCTTCATCTTGGCCGACTACCCGCTTATGCAGCTCTTCTTCGATCTTAAGCAGCTTTTCGCTCTCTTTCTCTTCCAGCCTGAAGATGGGAATCCCTGTCCACTGCGCAAGTATTTTTGCGATATCTTCTGCGGTCACTTCAGGCCGCATTTTATCTTTTGCCTGGCTCCACTCCTTATTTAATTTTTCCAGCTCCTGCCGGGCCAAACGTTCCTGGTCCCTAAGCGAGGCAGCTTTTTCAAAATCCTGGCTCTTAATATACGATTCTTTTTCTTTTCTCAATGACTCAACGCTAACCTCCATCTTTTTTATTTCCTCGGGGACAATTAAAACATTTAAACGGGCGCGCGAACCAGCCTCATCAATCAAATCAATTGCTTTATCCGGCATAAATCTTCCTGAAATATAACGGTCGGATAATTTAGCTGCAGCCTCAAGGGCTTCGTCTTTAAAAGTAACCCGGTGATGCGCTTCATATTTATCCCGCAGCCCTTTTAAAATTTTAATAGTCTGATCCACAGTAGGAGGCTCAACCATAATCGTCTGAAATCTGCGTTCCAAAGCCGCATCTTTTTCAATATATTTACGGTATTCATCCATGGTGGTTGCGCCGATGCACTGCATCTCTCCGCGTGAAAGCGCAGGCTTCATGATATTAGAAGCATCAATTGCCCCTTCAGCGGCACCTGCGCCGACCAAGGTATGCAATTCGTCGATAAAAATGATCACATCTTGGGAACGTTTGATCTCCTCCATAATTGCTTTTATTCTTTCTTCAAACTGGCCGCGGTATTTAGTCCCGGCAACCATCAGGGCTAAATCTAAAACTATCAGGCGTTTGCCTCTTAAGATTTCCGGCACATTCCCGGATATGATCGCTTGCGCCAACCCTTCGACAATAGCGGTTTTACCTACTCCGGCTTCCCCTAAAAGCACAGGGTTATTTTTGGTACGCCGGCTTAAAATCTGAATTACCCTCTCAATCTCCTGCACGCGGTCAATTACCGGATCTAATTTATTTTCACGGGCCAAAGCAGTAAGATCCCGGCCAAAAGCATCAAGGGCCGGAGTTTTTGTTTTTGCAGCCGCGGCCTGCCCTTGATTCATACCCGGCAAGGCCGAACCTAAAAGCCCCATCACTTCATTACGCACAGAATTTAAATCCATGCCTAAATTTAATAATACCTGCGAGGCAATGCCTTCGCCTTCGCGGATAAGCCCAAGCAAAAGATGCTCGGTACCGATATAATTATGCCCGAGGCTCCTTGCCTCCTCTGCCGCCAGCTCCAGTGCTTTTTTAGCGCGGGGAGTAAAAGGGATATCGCCGATAATTTGGGTAGTCGGCCCGGGCTGGACTAATTTTTCTATTTCAAGCCTGATATTCTCAAGCGAAACATCCAGTTTCTGTAATACCGCCGCAGCCACGCCCTCTCCCTCTCTGATTAAACCCAACAATATATGTTCAGTGCCGATATAATCATGATTAAAACGCCGTGCCTCTTCTTTGGCTAAAATAATTACTTTTCTTGCTCTTTCAGTAAAACGATTAAACATAGTTTCTCCTTATATTAAGTTCAATTTATTGCGAATCAACTCCGCCCTTTTTAAATCCCTATCCTGCGATGAAAGTTTTTTATTCTCCAGCTTTTGCAAATGCGCCGGCTGGGTAGTAATAAAAAGTTCGTTTATTATACGGCGGTCAATACCCCTAATCATGCCCAAGTCGCTTCCCAGCCTGATCATTGATAATAATTCGATTGTCTCCTGGCTGGTAATGATACGCGCGCTTTTTAAAATACCCAGAGAACGGTTAATCCTGTCTTCTAAGACCTCTTTGCTTTTAGAAAGCATAATTTCTCTTGCCTGTGTTTCCTGTTCGATAATCTGACGGATAAGGCCATTGATATTTTCAATAATTTCGTTCTCGCTGTGGCCTAAGGATACCTGATTAGAAATCTGGAAAAAATTACCGCTTGCCTGCGTACCTTCGCCGTAAAGTCCGCGCGTTGTAAAACTTAATTTTGCTATTGCCGCCAGCACCCTCTCAATCTGCCTGCTCATTACCAAAGCCGGCAGATGCAGCATTACCGAACCGCGCATACCTGTTCCTGTATTAGTAGGACAAGCCGTCAGATAGCCGAAATCCGGTAAAAATGCGTAATCCAGAAGCTTTGCCAAATCATCATCAACCGCATTAATAATATTCCATGCCTCAAAAAGATTAAATCCTGACTGCATTAATTGAATACGCAGATGGTCCTCTTCGTTGATCATCACTGAAATTATTTCTTCTTCACTGACCAAAACAGCCTTATGTTCTGTTTTCTGGGCATGCTCGATAGACATAAGGTGCCGCTCTACCAAAAATTGCTTATCTATACTATCCAGTTTTGCCAGTTCAAAAAGCGTGGATTTTTTAAGCAGGCTGACTTTAGCCACTGCCGCACTCACCGTATTCACAACTTCATCCAATTGCCCCTTATCTGCCCAATGAGGAAAAGGAATTTTATTAAGGTTCCTTGCAAGGCGGATCCGGCTGGAGATAACAATATCCGAATTCGGGCCCGTGCCTTTTAACCATTCACTGGTGTGGTTTAATAAATCATTGATCTGCATATTAACTCTCTTTTTTCCTTTCAATCTCCTTGATCATATCGCGAAGACGGGCTGCTTCTTCAAATGCCTCTTTCTGAATTGCCTGTTGAAGCTGATTTCTCAAATCTTCGAGATTGGTTTTCTTCTTATACATGCGGCTGGAAGTTTTTACTTTTGACGGGTTTTTACCGATATGCTGATTTGAGCCGTGTATGCGTTTTAATAAGGGCGCAAGATAGCCGCGGAAAGCGTTATAGCATTCACCGCAGCCGAGCCTTCCAACCTTTTTAAAATCGGCATAAGTTAAGCCGCAAGCCGGGCATTTGGCGTTAACTGCTTCTTCTTTCTCGGCAGCGGAAGGCTTACCAAAATCAGCCATACCCGCTAACAGGTCACTTAAACCAAACTGCTGCTCCATGGCCGCGCTTTTATTTCTTGCGCAATCTTCGCACAAATGCAGCTCATTCATTTGTTCATCGATAATCTCGGTCAGATGGACCGTTGCCGGATTTTTACCGCAAATATCACAAAGCATGATTACCTCATATAATGGGCGATGGACTATAGACTATAGCCGATAAAAGTCTCCTTTTCTGAATTTTTTATCGACCATCGACTTCTCGTTCTTAAGCTAATACTTAACTCCGTCTTTTGCAGTTAACTCTTTAAACTTTTTCATAAGTGACAATGTAAGCTTGCCCGGTTTGCCTGTCCCGATAACCCTGCCGTCAACTTTAACTACGGGGACAATCTCTGCGGCTGTGCCGGTAAGAAAACATTCGTCGGAAATATAAACCTCATGGCGCGTAATTACATGCTCATGCGCAGAAATTCTTTCTTTACGGGCAATCTCTAAAATGGAATCCCGCGTAATCCCGCGTAAAGTCCCCATGCATTGCGGAGGAGTATACAGATGCCCGTTCTTTACCACAAAAATATTATCTCCGGTGCACTCCGCGACATATCCCAGTGAATCAAGCATAATCGCTTCATCGCATCCGGCATTGCCTGCTTCGATTTTAGCCAAAATATTATTCAGGTAATTTAAAGACTTGATCTGCGGATTAAGCGCCTCAGGCAGGTTGCGCACTGTAGGCACGGTAACGATACTTAAACCGTCACGGTATAGTTTCTCAGGATACAAGGCAATCTTATCGGCAATAATAATCACCGTTGGGCCTTTAAGGCATTTACGCGGGTCAAGCCCTAAATCACCTTCTCCCCGGCTGACCACCAAACGGATATAGGCATTATCCAGTTTATTGATTTTAATCGTAGCTACTACAGCTTTAATCATCTGCTCCCTGGTTAGAGGGATTTTTAGCATAATACTTTGAGCGGATTCAAAAAGCCGGTCAATGTGCTCTTTTAGTTTAAATACCCGGCGCGCATAAGAACGGATCCCCTCAAATACTCCGTCGCCATAAAGCAGGCCGTGATCAAACACAGAAATTTTTGCGTTCTCTTTATCGTAAAATTTACCATTAATATAAATCTTCATCAATTTCCTCCTCTAATTAGCAATAACTCCGTCCCTCAAACGCAGTATCCTCTGGGCGACAGAAGCGATCTCCTTATCATGAGTAACCATGATAACGGTAATCCGCTCTTTTATATTCAATTCATTTAAAAGCCGCAGGATATTCATTCCGTTTTCAGAATCAAGGTTACCGGTCGGCTCATCGCAAAGTAAAAGCTTGGGCTTATTAATTAATGCGCGGGCAATTGCCACCCTTTGCTGCTCTCCGCCGCTTAATGCATGCGGCCGGTGCATTAACCTGTCTTTTAACCCTAATCTTTCTAAAATCTCCTTAGCAGCTTCCAGGCTTTTTTTCTTCTCCCACCAAGATTTTAAAATAGCGGGCAATAAAACATTTTCCAAAGTATTTAACTCGGGCAAAAGATGAAAAAATTGAAAAACAAATCCCACTTTGCGGTTGCGAAAATCAGCACGCTCGCTTTCATTCAAATTATAAATATCCGCACCCTTAAAATAGACCCTGCCTTTTGTAGGATCGTCCAGCCCGCCCAAAATATGCAGCAGTGTGGATTTACCTGCGCCCGAAGGCCCTTGGATCACTAAAAATTCACCCTCGCTGGCGCTAAGGTTTATATTTTTCAATATTTCAAGGCGGCCCGATGTGTCACGGTAACTTTTACAAATTGCGCTGGCATTAATTATCTCATTATTCATGGCGCACAGCCTCACTGGGAACTATTTTCGTAGCATAATATGCCGGATAAATACTGGCAATTAAAGTTATCACCAGGGCAGATATTATAATTATACTGATATCCCCTGTATTAATATTCACGGGGATGCGGTCAAAATAATAAATATCCTGCGGAATCAACTGCCTGCCGATGATGCCGGATATTAGTTTGACTACTTTATCCAGCGAAAGCGCCAACGACACTCCTGCAGCCAATCCCAAAAGAATACCAATTATACCGATAGCCATACCCTGAAAAATAAAAATCTGGAGAATACTCTTGGTTTTAGCGCCCACGGAACGCAAGATACCGATATCCTTAAATCTGCTCATTACCGACATAATCAAAGTGCTCACGATACCAAAGGCGGCGACTACAGTCGTCATCGTCACTACAACAAACATAACTATTTTTTCAAGTTTTAAGGCTTCCAAAAAATTCTTATTAGCGTCTATCCAAGTGCGCACCTGATAGGTGCCGGCTCCGGACATGTCCCGGTACAATTTTTCTTTTATGCTATCAACTTTATAAACATTATCCACCTTAACCGCAATACCGCTTACCTTATCGGGCATTTTGTAAAAATCCTGCGCCCCTTTAATGCCGGTTAAAACTAGGCTTGAATCATAAAGGTACATCCCGCTGTTAAAAATACCCTTGATCAGAAAATCTGTTTTGGTCAAAGTAACCGGTGAGATTAAACTTATACTATCTCCAACCGACACCCCCAAGCGCAAAGCAAGCTCTTGGCCTATAGCAGCCTGATTACCGGCAAAATCATAACTTCCCAGCATCAGATATTCGCTGATCTTCGATGTCTCTGCCTGCAGCTTTGGCTCTATACCGCGTACCTCTACCCCAAAAATAGACTTATCCTGTTTTACCAAAGCCTGCCCGTCAATATAAGGAGAGGCCCCCAAAACATAAGGTAAAGTTTTTAATTTATCAATCGCCGGATACGGGTCTTTTGAGCCGCCATAAAATTCAAGCGACAGATGGGCATTAGTCCCCACCATCTTATCCTCAAGAAATTTGTCAAATCCGCTCATAACCGAGATAACAACGATTAACACCATTACACCGATAGCTATCCCCACGACAGAAATCAAAGCGGTAATGGAAATTATTTTTTCCTTTTTCCCTGCCCGAAGATATCTCTGGCTAAGCCATAACTCTGAAAACATATCAACCCTTATCCTCTTCTTGCCCCGGCGGGCGAAGAAGCGGAAATAAAATTACATCTCTTATAGACGGCTGGTCCGCAAGCAGCATAATCAGCCTATCAATACCTATACCCAACCCTCCTGCCGGAGGCATCCCGTGCTCTAAAGCCAGAAGGTAATCATTATCCACAGTTTTCTTTTCTTCTCCGCCTGTATCCTTAATCTCTTCCTCAAAACGCCTGCGTTGCTCCAAAGGATCATTTAATTCGGAATAAGCGTTGGCAACCTCCATTCCCGCGATGTAGAGCTCAAACCTCTCTGAAATCAACGGGTTATCTTTTTTATTCTTAGCCAAAGGGCAAAGGCTGCTAAAATAATCTGTGACAAATACAGGATTACCTTGTATACCCGCCTCTAGCCCGTCCTCGACGATCTTATTGATTTGAGAACGGCTCAGGCGGGATTTATCCCGCGCAAACCCCTTGGCCTGTATTTTCTTAAGCATCAGATCGGCGTCATCCTGAGGCTCGATACCGAATTTATCTTTGACCAAAGCGGCAAATGACTCCCTGTTCCATGGAGTTTTTAAATCAATAGCTTTACCCTGATAGCTCAACTCTTCCTTGCCCATAACCTCTTTTGCCACATGACAAATTAATTCTTGCGTCAAATTAATCATATCTTCGTAATCGGCATAAGCCTGATAAACTTCAAGCATCGTAAATTCCGGATTATGCCGGGTTGAAACTCCTTCATTGCGGAAACTCCTATTAATCTCATATACCCGGTCAAGCCCGCCCACTAAAAGGCGCTTCAAATAAAGCTCCGGGGCGATCCTTAAAAATAAATCCATGCTGTATTCGTTATGAAAAGTTTTAAACGGCCTGCCTGCTGCGCCGCCTGCGATATCATGCATCATCGGAGTTTCAACCTCCAGAAACCCTTTTTTCTCCAGGAAATCACGGATAGAGCGGATAATTTTGGCGCGTAATAGAAATACTTTCTTTACATCCTCGTTGGAAAGCAGGTCAAGATAACGCTGCCGGTAACGCAGCTCCACATCTTTTAAACCATGCCATTTCTCAGGCAAAGGCCTTAAGGCTTTAGATAATATAGAAAAATCTAAAACTTTAAGCGTAAATTCACCGGTATGCGTCTTAAAAAGTTCGCCGCTTGCGCATATAATATCGGCAATATCTAACTGCTCTAAGATTGCGGCTTTTTCTTCTCCGACAACATCGCGTTTTACGTAAAGCTGGATTTTCCCGGTCGTATCACGCAAGTCCATAAAATTAACCTTGCCATGCGCCCGGTTAGCCATAACCCTACCGCAGAGAGTAACTTGTTTACCTTCTTCAAAATTACTCAAAATCCGGCCAATAGCACTATGTATTGGCACTTTTGCAGGGTATAAAGCCACATTTTTCGCGCTAAGCGCCCCTAATTTAGCAATTCTTTGCTCAATGATTTCATTAATATCCATAATTTAGTAATTATATAGTATCTTTGAGGTTATGTAAAGCAAAAAGGAGGTTTAGCGATTAGCTGGCGGCTTTTGGCTTATAGGATAAGCAGTGATATTTCAAGGCCTATAGCCGATAAACCATTTGGCCCCAGGCTACCAGCTCATAGTTATTAAAGAAACTTATAATGATTCCTATGAAGCAATAACCAAGAGCTGTCAACTAAAACAGATCTAACCGCTATATTCTGAAAGTCTCTTGATGCGTTTAAGCATATTAGGATGCGTGCTCAAGAGCTCAAGCATCTTATCCCCTACGCTCAAACGAATATTTGATTTTCTAAGAACATCCAGTTCAGAAGCATCAATAGTGCCGCTTTTGTCCAAATCTAACTGTGACAATTCTAAAACTTCCTTGCGGCCCCGCGAAGGATCGTTGATAAAAAATGCCTTTAACCCCTCTGTTTCTTTTAAAGATTCCTTATTCAATCTTGCCGAACCATAAGCCAGTTTATAAAGGCTTGAAGCCAGCGCCTTAGGCTGATTCCCTAAAAGCACGCTTCCGCGGTCTGCGAAATACTCGCGGATGCGCGAGCCATAAAGCACCAAAAGATTGGTTATAAAATAAAACAGGAAAGCTGCTATGCCGATCAAAAAAGTATTCCCTCCGCGCTCATCGCGCCTACGGCCAAAAAACAGGAACTGCCAGGCTATGCGGTACATAATCATCGGGATCACCGAAAGCAAAGTTATAGTAAGCACGTCCCGGTTTTTAAGATGCGACAATTCGTGGCCGAGCACCGCCTTTAACTCCTCATCGTTCAGTAACTTTAATATCCCGCTTGTTACGCAGACCCTGCCGTCCTTTATCCAGCGGCCAAAAGCAAATGCATTGGGTATCTCAATCTGGGCAATACCAATCTTAGGCATAGGGATATTTGCACGCACGCTCAAAGATTCTACCATTTGAAACAGGCGGGGATTGTCTTCCCTTTTAATATATTTTACGCGCATGCTCCATTCCACAAGTTTTGGCCCGAGCATATACTGGATAAACATCATCGCAAGAGAAATTATCAGGTAAAAACTGAAGTTTCCGACATGCAGAAAATTCCTGCCTATAACTACTATCAAAGCATAGATAAACCCGAATAAAAAAGTCACAAGCAGCCACATCCTTAATTGTAATGACCACATACCGCTAACCCTCCTTTACTATTTCCGCTTTGATTGTAAATTTTATTATCGCCATATCCGCATTATCGGTATTCACATATACGAATTGCTTCACGTTCCCCAAATACCCCTTCGTATTAAAAGTCACGCTTATGGCCGTGCTTGACTGCGGAAGCAAAGATTTTTTATCCGCCTTTGAGACGGTGCATCCGCAAGAACTGTTAACGCTATTTATTTCTAAAATATCACTAGTTTCATTTTTAAGTATAAAGTCGTGTTTTAAGACTTCCCCCTGCTTAACCCGGCCGAAATCCCATTCATTAGGGCCTGGTTTCTTTTCCGCATAAACCGGCTGCCATATGAAAAAACCCAAAATGAAGATGATTATATATTTACGCATTAAACCCCCCATATTAAAAATACGCCTAAACCAAAAAACAAAAAGGCCATAAAAAGCTTGATCAGCCCCAAGTGCTTTTTTAGGAAACCGGAAAACTGCGCGCTGGTCGTACCATAAAATGCAAATAAAAAAATGGCAACAAGCGGAATTACAAACATGATATTATACAACAAAAGATAGCTAAAAGCTTGAAGTTTAAGATTAGTTGCCTTAAAAATAAAAGAAATCGTCGGTAAATATACCTGGCCGGTGCACACTGCCTCTAAAAGCGAAACTATAAAACCTGTAACGAAAGCGCTGGCGACAAGCTTGATTACGCCGGCACGGGGCATATCTTGCCTTCCACCCGGAGTTTTCCGGTAAAAAAATCCCACTACTTTATGGATGCGCGCCTTTATGGATGGAGGCAGCTGCAGAATCAATTCATCGGTTGAGCCCGTTCTCTTAAATTTTATAAAATCATAAACCGCAAAAATTCCGAAAATGATGCTTAAATACCCGACAACCAGGTTGAACAAGCCGGCCATTGCCCAAAAACTCTTAACCCGATAAAGAAAATTAAAAATCCCGAGCCCTATGCAGAAATAAGTAAGAAAAACCGAGAAGATAAACGAAGCACCGATAAAAATAAGTTCTTTCTTTCTATACCCCTGCAAGGCAAGAAAAGACATAAAAAATACAATCACAGTAAATGCACAGGGATTAATCCCGTCCTGGAGACCTGCAATAATGATTGCTGCGGGAATAAAGCCTTTAAAGTGCTCTACTAAATCTACCGGAGTTACCGATAGGCCAGGGCGGCCCGGCCTTAACAGTTCAGCTAGAATTAAATTACGCAGGTTATTCCGAATATCCCCTTGAGCAGTTAAAAATTTACCCCCTAAATAAAAAAGCGGGACTTGAAAGTTAATGTTTTTGCCGTCCTTTTTTAATAGCCCTAAAAGTAATTTATAATTCTCAATATCTGCAGTATCGCGGTATTCAAAGATAACCCTGCCCTTAAATTCATTCTCGATTTCAGGCATCAGGCCATATTTTAATTCAATACACCTCTGGCAGCCGAGTGAGTGGAAAATAACCAGCTTAGGAAGCCGTTCTTCCCCCTGCGCCGCTAAGCCAAGCGGCAATAACAAGGCCAGGAATAAAAAGATAGAAAAACTGCGTATTATTTTATGCATATATAAAATACCATACTAAATCAGGCAATTAACTTGAGGATGCCAAACTTCCCCGGCCCCAGCAAAACAAGCGCAAGGCAGGCAAAAGCAATAACAAAAGTATATTCAAAACCCCCGTTAGACAAAAAGAACCCTTTGCCTAAATGCACTTTAAATCCAGCGGTTACAATTAAAATAAATAGTATTGCCGCAGCTCCCCTTGTTTGCAGCCCTATGATTAAGCAAATCCCCCCGAGCAATTCAGCATAGGAGGCAAGATAAGCCCAAAACATAGCAGGAGCAAACCCTAAGCCTGAAAGCATCGCAGAAAACCCCTTTATCCCCGGCCCTCTGAATAAACCAAATGCCTTTTGCAGGCCATGCGCCAAAAACATGATTCCTATCCCCAATCTTAAAGATAAAATCCCCCAATCCGACATATGCCACCTCCTTTATCTACAATCTACCGGCACAAACCTTTAATTAAGCTGCTAATAATCCCGGCCTTGTTCGTAAGGCCCCTGAGCCGGAAAATACACATAATATAATGCAACAGAGTCGGTAAGATGCCCCTTAAATTTAAACCAAACACCCGGCCGCAGGATTTATTATTAGCCAAAGGTATAATATAACCTAAATCCAAAGGACGGAATTTCTTAAGCGAAAGATTCTTTATGCTCCTGGCTATATTGCCCGCCGCATGCTCTCCTTCTGTTATAGCAAACTGAACGGCCATGCGCAAAGAATTATTATTACCAGTAAACAAAGCGGTATCCCCGGCACAAAAACAATCCCGGTTAATCCTTAGGTACTCATCAACAACTATTCTCCCTTGAGGATTTTTATTCACCCCTAACTTATGGATAAAATCCGCAGTCCTTACTCCGGGCACCCAAACAAGCATAGCATGATCAAATACCCTGCCTGACGAAAGCCTAAGATTATCCTCCTGGATATTTTCAACAACTGAGTTTACTAAGATTTCTATACCCATATCCAGAAGGTTTCTTTCAATATAGGACTTCATCCATTCAGGCAGAGGCCCTAATATCGTCTGCGCACGCTCAACCATAATTACTCTTTTAATAAGGCCTTGCTTTTTAAAGTATAGGCTAAAATTAGCCGCTGCCTCCACTCCGGTATACCCTGCGCCACAGATGATAAAATTCGTGAATTTATCATTATCCTTAAGCGCTTTCATTATAGTTTTGGCATCATTTACGCTGTTTAAAGGAAAACCATATTGCCGGGCAGGCTGATTGGAAAAGAAATTGGATTGAGTCCCGCTGGCAATAATTAAAAAGTCATAAGCGTAAGCTGCCTGTGGAGTAGAAACCAGTTTTGATTTAAAATCAACGGCATTAACCTCTTCCCGTATAAACTCTATTTTTCTCTTCCGGCAAAAGTTAGAAATATCACAGGCAAGTATTTCCGGATTAGCCCCTCTTCCTATGCAATCAGGGATAAGCGGCAAAAAATCCGAATGGCTCTTCTTGTCGAAAATGCTGATCTTTAAATCCAAACCGCACTTAGCCAGCCTGCCTGCTGCGCTTAACCCCGCAAAACCTGCCCCAATAATAATAATTTTATTCATATTAATAAAGAAACTCTTTCTCTAATTGCCTTATAGACCTTTATATGTTAACATAAACCTATGTTTTTGAGAATAAAAATCCGGATTGAGAAAGAGTTGTCTGCATATGTCCGCTCGATAGATAAATTATACTCTCTTAACAAGCTCTCCCCTGCCCTTTTTGAGAGTATAAAAGAATTTATCTTGCGCAGCGGGAAAAGAATAAGGCCGATATTATTCTGCATAGGGTATTTGGGATTTTCCAAGAAAACTCCCCAAGGCCTGTACCGCTCTGCCCTATCCTTAGAGCTTTTACATGATTTTATGCTCATCCACGATGATATTATCGATAAATCCGATACGCGCCGCGGCAAACCTTCTATGCACACCTTATTAAGGCGCCGGCTCTATAAAAACAAAGAGGCAAAATTTAGCGGTGAAGATTTAGCGATAGTAACCGGGGATGTTATGTATGCTATGGCATTAGATGCATTCCTGGCAGTTAAAGAAAACAGCATCCGCAAGGAAGCCGCCTTAAAGAAACTGATTTCTGCAGCCCTCTACACGGGAAGCGGAGAATTTATAGAGCTGTTTTTAGGGATTAAAAAAATAGAAAAAGTAACCCGGGAAGATATTTACAGGATTTACGACTATAAAACCGCAAATTATACGTTTGCATCCCCGCTTACTATGGGAGCGCTTCTTGCCGGCGCAAAAAGAGCCGAGGTTAAAAAACTGTATTCCTACGGCATGCTCCTGGGAAGGGCATTTCAGATCAAAGACGACATCATCGGCACCTTCGGCGAAGAAAAAGAAACCGGAAAATCAAATCTTACTGATATTAAAGAAGCTAAAAGGACGTTACTTATTTGGTATGCCTTTCATCAGGCAAGCAAAAAAGATAAAACAATCATTAAGAAGATCATGGGGGCTAAATCAACCCGCACGCCGGAACTTCTTAAAATGCGCAAGATTATTATTAAAACCGGAGCGCTGGATTATGCTCAAAATCAAATAAAACACTTGTATCATAAAGCTGCTAGTCAAATTATCCGCTTAAGAATAAATAAACCCTGCAAGCAAGCGTTAAATGACTTTTCCCGAAAAATCCTCAAGGTTTAGCTACTCTTTGCCTCCGATACAAATAAACTTACACCTTCCGCTAATAGTATCAAGGGCCAAATCATTTTTTGGATCAATCTCTAAAGCCCTGTTCATATAAAGATTATATTTTTCTTTGTCACCTTTAATCTTGGCTAACTGCGCAAGGCGCACATAGACATCGGCAAAATAAGGATCGGCCTCTGCCGCCCGATTAAGATATTCTTCGGCCTTAGACTTATTGCCTCCGGCGACAGCAGGAGCCAATAAATAAAAACTGCCTAAACCAAACAGGACCGAAGGAGAATTTGGCTGTAATTTCTCTGCCTTATCCAAATTTTTCTTTACCGCCAATCCGTCTATGGCCTTGGATAACAGGCCGCCATAGTGCGCCAACATTCCTTTTGCGCCGGCATACATAGCATATGCACGCGCATAATTGCTCAAATCCGCATTATCAGGCCCTCCCTCTATTACTTTTAGAGCCAAGCGCACCGAACCTGTAAAATCCATTCTAAAATATTTTATGTAGGCCAGGCTAATTAACGCCGGAGCGAAATTAGCATCTTCTTTGATTGCCTCGTTTAGCAAATCCTCCGCCGTTTTAATCTCATGCTTGCGGCGCAGAGCTTCTGCAAAACCCCACTTTGCCTCAATCATTTCCGGATTATTTCTAAAGAGGGCATTAAAAACCGAATAAGCAGCCTCATTTTGATGCAAATTAAGATAAACCAGCCCCAAAACATATCTTTCTGAAACTGAATCAGTATTTTTCGCTACGGCCTTCTCGGCCTCTAGTAAAGATATTTTATCCGCCTGCTGGTGCAAATTTTTCCAGTCCATGGAGTAACCTAAAGATAGATACGTAAACAGTATTAAAACGGATAGTATTATTCTTTTATTCATTGTTTTATTTCTTAAAATACTCCCAAAAGATAATTCCTAAGGAAACCATGCTAAAACCAAACATAAAATCCTCAAGCGGGATCCCGGCTAATCTAAGATTAAGGAAAAACTCCGGATTATACATCACTATATTGGTATTGGTCAGATATCCGTTTACCAGAAACTTAAAACCCAGTATGACCAGGAGAAACAGATAAAAATCTTTTTTCTTTAAAATATTGACCTTGGTTATTTTATCAATCAGCACGGTCAAAATGACAGAACAGGCGGCAATTAATGTGTATTCTTTCATTTTCTCTTTTCTTTTATGAATTTAAGCGCTTCCCAGGTAAATATGCAGCAGAACGGGATAACGATGAAAAATAACCACTCCTCAATCGGCAGATTAATTAATCTTGCCCCGCTAACCCCTTCAGGATTAAAATACCAGTGTGCGCGCCAAGTCGCAAAAACATCCCATCCCCCAAAAACAACTACCAGAATACTTAAAACAAGCAGCAGTGTTTTTAGGTTACGCCAGAATCTAAGAGGAGGATAAAAACTTAAAATCAGCGGGAAAATAACGGAGCAAACCAGAACCAGCATATATTTAGACATAATGGTATTTTATAACTAATCCTCCAATTTATCAACCAGTTTTACCTATCTTTTCGCTTGGTTTTTAAATTATTTGCCTTAGAATAAGATTATGGACAAAGAATTGCTCTCTGGTTTTAAGGAAGCAAAGCGGATCACTAAGAAATTCGCCAAAACTTTCTACCTGGCCTCTTTATTCTTGCCTAAAGATAGAAAATACGCAGGCTATGCCGTATACGCCCTCTGCCGCTTGAGCGACGAGGCGGTCGATAATTCAGCTATATGCAACCAAACAGATATTCTGCTTGGGCTGGAAGAAAAAATATCAGCCGCTTACTCCGGGTGTAAATTGAATGAGCCATTATTGGCGGCATTCCGGGAGACGGTGAAAAAATATAAGATACCGAAAGAGTGTTTCGATGAACTGATTGAGGGAATGCGCATGGACCTAAAGATAAAACGTTACCCGGATTTTTCCGCGCTTTATAAATACTGCTACAGGGTAGCCGGAGTAGTAGGCCTTATCATGATAAAGATTTTCGGATATAAAGATGCCTCTTGCCGGGATTACGGCATAAAATTGGGCATTGCCATGCAACTAACCAATATTCTGCGCGACATCAATGAAGACATAGGCAGAGGAAGAATATACCTCCCTCAAGATGAAATGCTTAAATTTAATGTTTCAGAGAGCCAATTAATCAAAGGGCTAAATAACGAAGGCTTCAAAAACCTTATGCGTTTTCAAATTGAGCGCTGCCGGAAATACTATGAAGAGTCATCGGCGGGGATAAAGTTAATTGACAGCCGCTTATCCAGGCTTGTCGTTATGGTTATGAAAGAAACTTACTGCGGGATACTTGATGAAATCAAAAAAAACAATTATGACATATTCTCTAAACGCGTCTTTGTTTCCAAATCCAGGAAAATAGCAATCATCTCAAAAATATTATGGGAGAGAAAATACTTATGAAAATAAATCTGGCAAAATCGGCAGGCTTCTGTTTCGGAGTTAAAAGGGCAATTGCGATTGCAGAAGAAACATCAAAAACAAAGAGACCCGTAGTTATGCTCGGAGATATCGTGCATAATGAAGATGTTGTCAGGCAAATACGTGCCTCCGGGATTAAAAAAATCAGCCGCCTGGCGTGCGGCCGGGGTAAAACATTACTGGTCAGGGCGCACGGCTCATCCGCTAGAACTTTAGCAAAAGCGCTAAAATTGGGATATAGAATCGTCGACGCAACCTGCCCAATGGTAAAAGAAATACATAAAATTGCCTGCGGGCTTGAAAATAGCGGCTATCGGATAATTGTAATCGGGGACAAGTTTCATGATGAAGTCCGGGGAATTGTAGGACAGCTTAAGTCAAAAGCAATAGTAATTGATAAACCCGCAAACATACCCTTGAGAAAGATTAAAAATATCAAAAAGGCCGGCGTAGTTGCGCAATCGACTCAAAATCTGGATAATCTGATGGCTATCACCGGCATATTGCGTAAATATATCCCTAACGTAAGATTCCACAATACCATTTGCAACCCTACCAAAATAAAACAAAACGAAGTAAAGATCATGCCTAAAGCCAATGACCTCATGATCATTATCGGTTCAAAGACAAGCGCTAACACTAAAAGAATTTACGAGATATCGAAATCCCTGAACAAAAACAGCTATTGGATTAACTCTTCCGGGGAAATAAAGAAAAAGTGGTTAAAAGGCGCTTTAAATATAGGGATAACCGCCGGCGCCTCTACTCCTGAAACGACTATCCATAAAATCACGCAAAGAATAAAAACTATCCTGCCGCGTTGATTAAATCCGCCACGATCCGCGAACCGGCAATAACTACCGGTAACCCCCCTCCGGGCTGGGTGCTGGCTCCGACATAATATAAATTTTTCATAACGGGATCGAAATTCGCCGGCCGGAAAAATGCGCTTTGCGTCAAATTATGCGCTAGGCCAAAAGTCGCGCCGAACTTAATGTTATAGCGGCCGATAAAATCCTCGGGGTAAAAACGATGCTCAACTTCAATCAGCTCTTCCAGGTTGCATGCGCAAACTTTATTTATCTTATCGAAAATTATCCTTCTTAAACGCAACTCGTGGTCTTTTAATGCTTGGCGGGTATTCTCTAAATTAGGCACCGGGATCAATAAATATAATATATCCTTTCCCGCAGGCGCTAAAGACGGGTCAGTTATGGTAGGAACGTGCACATAAAACGATGGATCCTCGGGGTTAAGTTTGCTTTTAAATAATTCATCCAAATTCTTTTTAAGGTCCTTGGCAAAAAATAAATTATGGTGAGCTAAATTATTCAGCTTCTTATTTATCCCCAGATAAATCAAATAGGTTGAGCAAGAATACTTAAAATCAGGTATTTTACGCTTGAGCAATTCCGTCTGCGCATAAGCATAATCGGCATTTACTATCGCAGAAGAAGCTTGGATTTGATTCTTCCCCTTAAGAAGAGAAATCTGCCCGTCTTTACGCCCGATATTTTCTATTTCCGAGTCATAATAAATCTTGGCCCCCAGCTGTCCGGCTAACTTTTCTAAAGCCAGCGGGATTTGATACATTCCCCCCATGGGATGGAAAATTTTCTGCACATGGTCAGTATAACTGATGATACTATAAAAAGCCGGTGCCTGATAGGGAGAGACGCCCATAAACATTGCTTCAAAGGTAAAGGCGTAACAAAGCTTATCGCTTTTAAAATACTTGCGGGCAAGCTGCCAATAAGACTCAAAGGCGCGGATTTTAGTTACCAGGCGCCAATAATAAGGATTTGTTAGAGACTTATATGTTACGCACTTATAAAGCAGTGGCCTGATAATATTGTAAATTCTTGCGGTTTCTTGGATAAATTTATCAAATTGTTCCGACGCACCTTTATCTATGCGCTTGAGCTCTTCTTTGGTGCGCTGGCTGTCGCGGTATACGCATAGAGTTTCTCCGTCGGAATAAAAAATTTTATAACTGGGGTCAATAGCGCGTAAATCCAGGTAATCTTCGATTCTTTTGCCGCAATATGAGAAAACCTCCTCAAAAAAATCGGGCATAAGCACAAAAGAAGGACCAGTATCAAATTTATACCCCCGGTCCTCAATTATGTTACAGCGTCCGCCGCAGCGTGATAATTTTTCATAAACTTCAACATTATATCCGTCTTTGGCCAGGCGGCAGGCAGAGGTCAGCCCTCCGGCCCCTGCGCCTATTATAACTATTTTCTTTTTAAGCAATTTAAAATCCTTTTACCCTCTTCTCCGCTTCTTTCCAATCATCCGCCGAAGTACTTTCCGGCTTGCCTTTACTTTCCCAAATAGTGCGGGCAACATCTTTAATTTTCTCATCAATCTCCTGCTTACTCTCCTCAATAATCCTGTTATATAGCAAAGCGATCGCAGCCCCTATACAAAATGCGAAAGCAAAACACAGGCCTGCATTAAAAATTACGCTAAATAACGTCGGCCGGTATCCTAAATATATCACCGCCATTGCCCTGTTTACCCCGCTCTCTAAATAAAAAAGCATATTCCAAGCGCCTATTACAAAAGAGAGTGCGGATGCAACAATACCAAAAGCAAATCCGAGAGCCTTTACGTATAACTTTGCCATAACGAACCTCCTTTAATGTTAAAAAACTATTGTTTTATTTTCGTATTTGATGATCCGGTAATCGATATAACTGGATATTGCCGCAGCCATTGCTTCCTTTTCCAAATTTCTGCCTTTTCTTATCAGGTCCTGATGGCTGTCCTTATGCGATACATTTTCGACTTCCTGCGCGATAATCGGCCCTTCATCAAGCTGATTATTCACAAAATGCGCGGTTGAGCCGATGACCTTGACTCCTTCCTCAAGCGCCTTTGCGGCAGGGTCAGCTCCTTTAAAAAACGGCAGAAAACCATGATGGATATTAATAATATCCTTGTTATATTTCTGCAGAAAATCCGGGGAAAGTACTAGCATATAACGCGCAAGTACCAGGAAATCTGTCGAATCAACGGCATAAGACAATAGCTCCTGCTCCCGCCGATTATCTTTATCCGCCGGCACATAATGAAACGGGATATTATAAGCGGTTACTAACTTCCGGTGTTTTTCAGAATTGCTTAGGACAAAGGCAATATTGACCTTTAATTCCCCTGAACTCCATAAATATAGCAGGTCAACCAAGCAGTGGTCCGGCTCAGATACAAAGATCCCCATGCGTAAAGTTTCTGATTTATCATAAAAATCCCAGCCTGCGCCAAATTCGCTGCCGATAGGAGAAAATTCCGCAACAAGGTCTTTTTTAGTATACCGATCCCGGTCAAGGACAAACTCAATACGTATAAAAAAATGCCCTCCTTCGGGGTCAGTGCTATATTGGTCTGCGGTAATGATATTGCCGCCATGCTTTAGGATAAAATCAGATATTTTAGCAACAATCCCTTTTTGATCACGGCAATGAAACAATAGAATGAAGGTCCGCATATTATCTCCTCTTAAAACATTATACCTTTTCCTGCATCGTTTCCATTGATACCATGCTTAGGATTGAATGCCGGATTTCAGGTTGTTATAAGCTGCATTTATTTTTGGCTGCAATACCCTGCCGACCAAAACAAATATTCCGATCAAAATACCGACAATGATCACATATTCCAATGTGCTCTGCCCGCCTGTTTTCTTCATTTTTATACCTCCGGTGTCATTATATTGCCAGCAATCCCTAAAACTGTATTCTAATAGCCATTACTAAACAAAGAAATTATATAAACAACTGGCTATAAGCTGCCTAATACCTTTTTTACTAAGTTATTTGTATTGCAATCTTTTCTAAAACAGAAATTTCAGGCGCAGGAGGAGCGGAATAATATGTGATTTTAACAACAGCCTTACCATCTTTAATTGCCTCCAGCTTTATAATACAAAGCATCTCTATTGTTTCATGAGAACGGGCCTCTTCGCCTATGGCCAGGATAAACGCGCCTTTATTATCAGGTTTGTCGTTTTCTTTGAAAAATGGGCGCGCATACCCGGAATTCTGCAATATAACAGTATTTTTATCTGTTGATATAACGGCAATCTTTCTGTCGGTAAAATCTTTGAATTGTAATAAGGCGTTTTCGCCCTTTGCTAAACTAAAAGAACCGCCATTAGGCACCCGGGAAATCTTACTGCCATCCGCACATATCAATGCCGGCATTAACAACAGTACGATAAATCCTGCTATAATCTTATTAAGATATGGCACTTTTCCCCCGAATAAATGCACAATTATCAGGCGCTTATTACTTAGCCAGCTTACGATACCCGATAAATATGAGCACTATAAAAGCGGCCAACAACGATAAAAACCGCATCGAATCCTGTAATTCAGACCAATAGCAAATATATCCGTCTAACAAAGTAAAAATTCCACCGAACATAAGGCCTGTTCCGATTGCCTGAATCGTTGCGACTGCGCCGATAACAATTACGGCTATGCCGACAGGAACCGCCACGGCGAAAAGATGCCTTTGAAAGGTCTTCTGCCTAGCTCGCCATTTTATATCCGCCAACTCTCTTTCTTTATCTAATTTTGCTTTCTGTTCTGGCGTAGCATTTTGATAACCTTGATAATAATTGTAATTATAGCGATCCTGCCACTTGGGAGCCGGGCTAAAAGTACTGACCCCATAATGAACCAACATAGGTAAAATTATTGCTATACCAAACCCTAACGCAAATTTTTTTGCAAGCATTCTATCTCCTCCTTTTCTCTAATTATACTCCAAAAAAAGCCCTTGCAACAGATTATTTAACTAAATAAATCAAACCTTACAATCACAGTTTTTGTTTCGCAGGATTTTTACTTGCCGCTTAGGAGAATCTATAAACACAGATTGCTTTTTAATGCCAACCGCATATTTATTATCAAGCTTACTGCGATGGGAATACCCCCTGTCCTCCATTTCTTTAATGAGCACTTTATGCCTTAAATACAGGGCTGCTAATTTACCTTTCCACCGCAAAGTCTCAGGATGCATGGAATACCCTTTTTTATTCTTTGTCAGAATAGACCATATTGCGTGCAGCTCCCTATGCTCTCCCAGCAAGTGATTGCGGCACAATTTCTTTGGCGGAATATCCCAAATCCTCATCGTTTTATTATATATTAAGCAAAACCCTCTGCAAACTTAAGTATTTCTGATCTTAATGCTTATCAAACAAAAAAGCCAAGTTTTTAAACTTAGCCTTTTGGTTATTTTTTTGCTGTTAGCGTGTCAATTCAATGATCTTATTTTGGATCAGCTTCTTATGCTTCTGTTCTTCTGTAATTAAAAAATAGAGCAGGTCTTTTAAAGCAGGATGGTCTCTCAATAATTTTTTGTATAGCTTGATGGCGTTTTCTTCTTTGGCCAGCGCAATACGGAGAACTTCGATATCTATCATCCTCTGCCTCCTTTTTGTTTTACAATACACTCCCGCATCCGGATTCCAAAGTTATTGCTTTATTTTTTTGATGGCTTCCTGCATCTTGGGGTTATTTACGATGTCCATGAATTTCTCGTTCTTCATCAAAGCCTGGATATCCCCGGATTTTGCGGCGGCTTGAATTTGCGGGTCATTTGCTATTTCCTGAAGTTGAGAGTCAGCAGCTAAGCCTGTAATCAGGGCTGCGTTTTCAGGGTTACTCATCAACTTCTTGCCATAAGCGTCAACTCCGGATTGAGTAAGATCACCCGCCGGCTTGGCGGAATTACCTGCAGGGGCGCCGGTTGCCTGGTAACTTGCCGGATCGATCTTTGCAATTTTATCTGCCTTTATTTTTACTTCTCCAAAACTGGTAGTTTTTATAAGATAAACCCCATTTAAATAAGAAACTATTTCACCGCTGATTACGCTTCCGTCAGTCAGCTCAATTCTGCTTGCCTGGCCGCAAAAAGCATATGCATATAAAGTCAGCAGGAATAGACAAAGGATGATATTTTTCTTCAAATTTGCCTCCTTTTAATTGTTATTCTACTAGAAATTAAACTCGCTGCAATACATTTCATTACAAAAATCCAACCCCTGGCGGCTATAATATTTCCTAATTTTAACTACGGCTAAAACATTCCTCAATTTATAGTCGCCAGCCACTTACCTACAGAACCAAAATACTGCTGATACATACTTGGATAATGAAGTGTTTCCTGGCGCGTATCCACAGCCTCTTTCGCCAGGATAAAGGCGGTAACAAAAATAGCGCAGCTTATTATGAATGTTCCCGGCAAAGAAAGCAGCAAACCAGAGAAATCTTTTACTTTCTAAAGAAAAACCTCCTATCCCTAGGTATAGGAGGTCATCAAAGATGGCTTCCCCTATATGACGCATTTCGCAACTGGCTTATGTTAGGAGAAACTGATGCAATATCTGAAAAACTATCGATGATTACTTAGGCTACCTATTGCGTTAGAAAAGATGCATATTTCTGTAATTAGGCCTTTTCTTTCGCAATAGCACGAACAATATCTTTTTTTGTAATCAAACCTACTAACTTATCTTTATCTACCACGGGCAGATAATAAATCTCCTTTTCAAGCATTAAAGTAGCGGCATCCTCTATTTCGATATTAGGATTGATCGTTGTTATATCTTTTTCCATGATGCTGGATACTGTGCTTGCTGTAATCTTTTTTATTTCTTCATTATATCTTTCGCTTCCCAAGGTGATAAACCCAAAAGAAAGATTGATAAAGGTTGGCAGATGCACCTTTTTATCCTGAAAAATCACGCCTTCCTCCTTCACAACTCCCAATAACTTTCCGGCTTCATCTACTACTGGAGCACCACTTATGTTCTTATCTATAAATAATTCCGCCAATTTATGAATCTTCATCTCCGGGCTAACCGTAATAACATTCTTTGTCATTATATCTTTTATTAACATGGCCCCTCCTTACATTTTATATAAATTACTTAAATTCTAAAATAATAAAATAGAACAAACCTGCCGTAATATATTCTATCACAGCGGGTTAAGAAGTAAAGCTTCCCCTCTAGGATGGTTTCGCTTACGCTCAACCACTCCCTCGCTACGCTCGGTCGCTCGAAATCCAGATTGTCGTCCTTCCGCATACGGGAAAATTTGTCAATAAAAAGGCACCTATGATAGGTGCCAAATTTTACTCCCCGTGTTGGATGAGTTTAGTAAGTGGATTTTCTCAGGT
>Ga0265297_10001234_pt1 | contig 62109 bp, 82 predicted proteins | sample Munlanlwell13791_FD_192502 | JGI IMG/M metagenome (GOLD analysis project Ga0265297, IMG submission 192502) | Leachate microbial communities from a municipal landfill in Southern Ontario, Canada - Leachate well 137-91 | ecosystem: Engineered > Solid waste > Landfill > Unclassified | place... | reverse complement strand
CTCGATGTGATCCATCTCGGGGACGCGCCGCTTATCGTAAAAGAGTACCTCGAAACCGGCGATGAATCGAAACAGTATCCGGCGGGGGCTGCGGCGTGGTATGCGGCGTGGTATGCGGCGTGGGCTGCGGCGGGGGCTGCGGCGAGGGCTGCGGCGAGGGCTGCGGCGTGGTATGCGGCGAGGGCTGCGGCGGGGGCTGCGGCGTGGGAGAAATACCGCGGGTGGTTTCACGAGATCGTCGCGCGGGAGTTTTCCGGGGTGGAGTGATCCGTAACGGAGGCGACCATGATTGTCGAAGTGGAAAGCGAGAAGAATCCCGAGATCCGATACACGGTGAATACCGAGACCGGCGAATGCACCTGTCCGCACTATCAGTTAGGACTTAAGCCGAAAGTGGAAGCCGATGGCAAGCGGTTGGAGTGCAAGCACCTTCGGAAGGTCATGGCGGACATCGCCGGGAAGTAACCATGAACCTCGTCGCCACGACCGACACCGCCTATCGCTTCGACACCGGGCAGGAGTTCGTGCGGGTGACGTCGGCCCTCTCCCTCGTCCGCGCCGACCTCCGCACGATACCGCTCGAGGTGTTGCACCATGCGTCCGAACGGGGGAAGGCCGTCCACCGCGCGGCGTGGATTTTGGCCGGCGGCGATCCGTCCGGCCTGCACTGGCCGAGCGTGCATGAGGAGGTTCGGCCATACGTCGAGGGGTTCCAGGCGTTCCAGCGGGAGACTGGGTGTCAGTTCATCGAACAGGAGCGCCTGGTCGTCTCGCAGCGGTTCTGGTACGCGGGACGCCTGGACCTCCTCGGCCGGTGGAAGGACGCGCACGGCATCATCGACCTCAAGACCGGCGAACCCCACGCGACGCATCGCCTCCAGGCGTCGGCCTACCTCGAAGCCTTCGTCGAGGAGACGAAGACCCGGAAGCGACTGCGGCGCTGGATCTTGTATCTCTTGCCCAGCGGGCGCTATCGCGTGGTGGATTGCGACGAGGTCTGCGGGCACCACGGCGACTTCTTCGTGTTCACGCAGATTTTGGGCGTATATCGCTGGTTGCAGGGGAATGGAGGGAAGGACACATGAACGGCGACAACGGCACCACCCAAGTCCTCGACCCCGAGATCGTCGAGGAGGAAATCACGGTCCCGGTCGTGACGCACACGACGGAGATCGAAGAGTTGGCGGCCCGCTACGCCCTGGAGGCGCAGACCGACCTCCGCATGGCGCAGACCCTCCAGGTGACGGATGACCTGAGCTACGAGCAGGCGGGCCAGCTCCGGGTGTCCATCGACAAGAAGCGCAAGGGCGGCGAGGGGATCGTGGACATGGTAACGGCTCCCCTATATCGCAAGTGGAAGGACTTCAGGTCCCTACTGATGGGCCCAGTGGACACGCGCACCCAAGCCCTCAAGCTCCTCTCCGACAAGCGCCTCGCCTATGAGCGCGAGCAGCAACGCAAGGCCGAGGAGGCGCGGAGGGAAGCCGAGGCAGCGGCGCGCAAGGAACAGGAGCGGCTGAACAAGCTCGCCCTGGAGCGGGCGGCGCGGGCCGAGGCGCGGGGGGATGTGGCGAAGGCCGAGGAGATATTGGAAACCGTGCCCCAGGTGCCTATCCCGATCTTGACGACGCCGGCGGTCCAGAAGACCAAGGGTGTGACGAAGGTCGTCTATTGGTCCGCGGAGGTGACGGACCTCGCGGCACTCGTGACCGCTGTGGCCGCGGGAGAGGTGCCACTGGAGGCGGTCACGGCGAATCTCCCCTGGTTGAACCGAACCGCGGCGGCGCTGAAGCAGAACCTGAAATACGCCGGCGTGCGCGTGGTCAGTGAAGAACGAGAAAAGAGTACGGGGCGGTGAGCGAGCACAAGGCGGCGAAGTAGCGGTCGCCGTACCTGCTAGCGGGAACATAAGAACCGTAGCGACCGCAAACTGTGGGGGTGGTGCGGCGAGGACCGGGTGCGGTGAAGTGGGGATAGCCCGGAACAGGGAGACGCCAAGGAGACAAGGCAGGGTAGCCGACCCACCCCCACGGAGGAGTGCGATGGACCTACGATCATTACGCGCCCTCTATAACGTCCCAGGAGAATCGAGCGCGACGATGGATGGAAAAGATATTGTGCAGGTGTGGTTCAGACTCGAAAGACCACCCCATGCAGAATACCTCGAATTGGCGGATCAGATCGACGCCGCCCTCGCGCAGGCACGGCGGGAGGGCCAGGAGGCGATGCGGGAACGCGCGGCTGTGTTTCAATGTTATCACTGCCAGCAAGGCAAACCGATTGACCATATCGACGGAGGTAGAGCGTTTCACTTGGACTCGAAGGGGTGTCCAACGTACTGCACGGGGCAAGACATCCGCGCCCTGCCGGTGGAGTAGACCATGAGTGAGCACCCACTACAACATAATGGAGCTATCGAAAGGATGTTCGGATACATAACGTATCCAAAGGACACTGATTGCTGGATCTGGTCTGGACCAACAACAAAAGAAGGCTACGGAGTTTTATGGGCCGGAAGGAAACAATACAAAGCTCACCGTATAGTTTATGAATACTTCGCGGGCGAGGTTATTCGGCCTGGACTTCTGGCTTGCCATAAATGTGACAGAAGTACATGTGTCAATCCAGCGCACATCTTCATCGGCACGAACTCTGACAATACTAAAGACGCGTGGAATAAGGGAAGACTTTGGATAAATACCCATCAGCCCGCTGCAACAGCCAGACTCCGAGATCATTGCAAACGCGGACACCCTTGGCCTGAAAGTTTAGTGCTTCGATCCGATGGGTCCGCCAGGTGTAGAGAGTGCCGAAAACTAGAAGATAGAAGGCGCGACTCCACCATGAAGAGAAAAATGCGTAGGAGAAAGGAGAATCAGGGTGTCTAGCGAATGTCCCAACTGCGAGGCCAAGGACATTCGCCACCTGGACGACAAGATCCAGTTAGGTGTGTGCCAGGGGCAGCTTGATGTGGCGCGGGAGGAGATCGCCCGTCTCCGCGACTTCGCCGCTGGGAAGGGCATGGTGAGCGAGGCTGCGGACATGGGTGAGGTGGCCGTGCTCGTGGTGGGGTTGCACGCCGAGATAGCCCGCCTCCGCGCCCTGGTGGCCGTGGGGCGGGAGATGGCGCACAATGTTGAGCATTTTATCACACAGGCCGACCAGGCGCACATGATCAACACGGACTGGTTGCGCGATCCGTTAACGAAGTGGCGCAGCCTGGAGGGGAAATGAGCGACCCAATGCAGGGGGCATTCGGCCAGTACAAACCCACAGTTGAACAATCCGAGGCCCATGCGGCGTTGCGTGACCGCATCGCCACCCTCGAACGCCAACTGGCCGAGGTGACGGCGGAGCGGGACGACCGCGACTCCCTCCGCACGGCCTTGCGCCAGGTTGCGGAGGCAGGCGACGTGATGTCGATGTTATTCGAGGCCCATTGGACGGTCAAGGATACGGACGAGGGAGTCCACGCGGCAGTAGAAAACTGGAAGAAGGCCCTCGCCCTCCCGGTGGTGCAGGCGGTGTTGAAAGGGGGTGAGCACAAGAGCGGATGATGTGCGAGACAACCACGGTGGACAACGGAAAGGGGACACCAAAATGAAGCGATGGATGGGATGTCTGGTGCTTGTGGTCGCGCTCCTGGGTCTGGTCGGGCCGGCGTCGGCCTCCGAACTGCAGATTGTTAAGGCATTCAACTACGAAACATTCCCGTGCGATAACCAAGTCCACTATACCGCGTGGTGGAATCCCGAGCCCACGTCCATCAAGCTCCAATGGACTCGAGTGTTACAGGCCATGACCTCTCAGAGTCGGGTCGTCTTCCGCACCAATCTGTATCTGTATGAGCGAGCTGGACAGGCCCCCCCCTACGACCTGATCCACGCGACCCAGTGGGACCGCTACGCGGAGCCCGCGCTCCCGAGCATGTCTACCTGGTCGTATGAGCCGAACTGGATCACCGTGCCGGTCGGCCAGGGGATCCTGATGGAATCCGCCTGTTATGTCATGGCGTCCCCGGGGGGGATCGCGCAAGTCTCGGCGTTCGTGGGGTACACGAAGTAGGCCGGCGTGGGGTCCAGGGGGGTGAGCGATGCCCATTGCGATCGCGCCTCGCCACCCCCCGAGATCGGTGTGTGGTGTTACGGAAGCGTGCATCACAACAAGGGTAGGCAAGAATGCCACGGATACGGACCATCAAGCCGGAGTTCTTCCTTGATGAAGACCTTGCGCGATTGGATCCCTTAGATCGGTTGACGTTTGTCGGCTTGTGGACACAGGCCGACCGGGCAGGCAGGCTTGAGGATCGGCCCGAGCGTCTCCGCATCCAGATCCTTCCGTATGACAACGGTGATGTAACGGTGTTTGATGCCCGCCTGACCAGGCTCCAGGAGTCAGGCCACATCCTACGCTACCAAGTGGCAGGAGTAGCGTACATCGTTATCCCCACGTTTCTCAAGCATCAGCGGCCCCACCACACCGAGCAAGAGTCGGTCATTCCTCCCCCACCACCGTTAGACAACGGTTGTGCAACCGGTAATGCCCGGCAGGAAGGGAAGGGAAAGGAAGGGAAGGGAAAGGAAGGGAAGAAAGACGTTTGCACCGAGCCAGACAACGGCGCTGGCTCGATGCCGACGAACCTCGCCGCCTGGCTGCTAGGGTCGGACTTCCTGCAAGCCCTGGCCGATCCGAAACACGCGAGGTTTTGGGCGAAGTGCGAGCAGCTCTATGACGCCTACCCGTGGCTCTATTTCGAGGACGAGATCCGCAAGGCGGACCTCTGGTTGACGAACCACCCCCACCGCCGGCCGACCGAGCGCGGCTTGCCACGTTTCTTCGCGTCGTGGCTGGAGCGTGCGGTGGACATCGGACGAAGAAAGGCGGCCTATGAAAGAGCGCCCAATCCCCCACACGTCACCGGGAGTCGTTGACGACGACCGAAAGCCCGACTGGCCGAAGTGTTGTCTGTGTGGTGCGACGGTCACACGCTCCGGGTGGTGCGATAGTTGCGACCAGTGGCCGGTGAATGTCGTGCCGCACCGGTACGACGAGTCGGGGCATGTGGTCGCGCCGGACGGGTTCTGTCCGGTCTGCATGACCTACGTGGCGACCCGGCTGGTGCCAGAAGGCGGACGGTGGCGAGAGACCGGCGAGGTGCCAACGCTCTTGAGTCGAGAGGAGAACAAGCGCCGCATGCACGCCTTGGTGCAGCAGATCGAGCTGGCGCAACTCGCCAAACTGAGCACACCCCGCGACCTCCAATCCGAGAAGGCCAGGATCTTGGCAGACGAGCGGGAACGACACGCGGAAGCGGAACAGGTCCCGTTCTAATGCCGCGCCTGAACGGGGTGCGGCGCATCGCGGATTACCTCGGGGTGAGTGAGAAGGCGTATCGGAAGCTGCTGGGGGAGGGGCTCTCGTCGCTCATCTACCAGGACCCGGCGATCTACCATCGCGTCTGGGCGGATACGGACGAGCTGGACGCCTGGGACCGGGAGCGATGCCGGGCGGAGGGGCACGGCGGAAGTGAATCACATCAGTGAGTGTACCCAGGAGTGTACCAATTTGGGCTTGTGTGGCCATGTAAATGGATTTATAATGCATAAGACGTACTTGGATAAGGGGGGCGTCTTATGCGAAGAAGGCGAAATGGCCCGTATCATCGTGATTTCAAATGGTATGCATCGCTTTCCGCATATAATGTCGGCGCGGTCATATTCGAGGCGACACCGTGCGCGTATTGCGGGATGCCTGCCGAGACAGACGATCACGTGATACCGTGGTCATTCTATGCATCCGTGAATGATTGTGTTATCCTATCGGCGTATAGGTGGGCACTCGTGCCGGCGTGCTATGAGTGTAACTGCATCGCTGGCGACAAGGTTTTCGAGACGATCAGCCAAAAGCGGCGGTACATTCAGGAGAGGTTACGATGTCGCTATCGAAAGATTCTCAGCATTCCGCCGTGGAGCGAGGAGGATCTTGCGGACCTGTCGCCCTTACTTGCCCAGTATGTTCGGCACGGCTTAAAATTGCGGGCGATCATCTCGCAGAGGATCACGTATCGCTCCCCGCTTGCGCGACATGCGGAAAGGCTTTTGCCCCGAAACGATCATGGCAACGGTACTGCTCAAAACACTGTCGAACCACATTCCACTCCCGCCGAATCCTGGCGGGACTCCGAGCGATCCAGGGAAAATGATGGACCGCGAACAACCTGCGAAACATGCGGCACACGGATACACCCGAAACGGGCGACGGCGAGGTTCTGTTCAGATAAGTGCCGCTATGCCGCCTGGGATAAACTCCACCCACGGATGAGGTAGTCCATGCACTACTGTCCTCGATGCTCAGAAGTGTGTGACTGTGACGACGAACCCGGCCTGGAGCAACCGCCGGACGCCTGCACCCATGCCTGCGACCCGGAGGACGTGGAGGAGGAGGACTGATGCGCTGGGACCGATGTAAGTGTGGGCGGCGGATCGTGTGGAGACCAGACACTTTCGGCGACACCGTGACGTGCGCACACTGCGGCACACAGTATAAGATCGAGGCCGACGATCGACTCGTGTATTGGCTGGCGGAAATCCTCAAGGAGCAGAAGCGGCACATCACCCAGGCCAAGTAACCCTAACCAGGAGGAGACCGATGACCCACACTCCCACCCCCCAGACACCCCCGAATGTTATCCCAATGGGCCGTGTCGAGCCTGCCACCCCACCGGACGCCCTCGTCCCCCGGGGCGGCACGCCGGTGCCCGTCCTCGCCACGGGCGGCCTGACCTTCGGCGAGGCGATGCTGGCCTGTGCCAACGGCTCGAGCGTCCGGCGCCGGGAGTGGCCGGCCGACGTGTACTGCTCCATCCGCGGCGGCCTGCTGCATGTGTACCGCGAGGGGCAGCACCATCAGTGCGTGCTCGGCGACGGCGACATCCTCAATAGCGATTGGGAGCTGACGCCGCAAGGGTAGGCAGCGGGCACCAAAGGAAAACGCCCGGGGGTGGAGGGCCCCCGGGCGTCTCTCGTGCGTCTGTGTAACAGTCTACCGCACCCCGGCTGCGTCTGCCAGGGAATTGACACACCCTGGGAGGTTCTCGGCCTTCCCGCTCCAACTCCCATTCCCCCAGACAAACCCCGCTGCCTTGAGGGCGGTGAGGATCTCCCGGTCGGGCTTCTCCGCGAAGGTGACGCGGCAATACCCATTCCATTCGGGCTTGGACTCGACAACCACGCCGCCCGCCGCCTCGGCCTGGTCGGCGCGGGCCTGCCGGGCGCGAATCGTCGCAATGCGTTCTTTGTCGGCGCGGATGCGGGCCCCGAGGTTGGTCAACTCATACGGCAAATGCGGGGCGCTGCCCCAATACGGCCCGGCTGCGGCGAGTTTGGCCTTGATCGTGTCCAGGGTGAACCCGAGGGCCGCCAGGCCGGCCGCGTCGCCTTTCTTGTAGAGGCGGTTGACCGTCTTCATGCGCTCGCGCTTCGCTTCGTTGTCCGCTATGCGGGCCTCAAGCTCCTCGATGGCGTTGGCGTCGTCTGAGAAAATCGAGCGGTCCAGCTGTGCCTCCAGGCCGGCCGCCGCGCTCGTGTGGTGGGTCGCCAGGTCGGCCTGTTCGCACCCGTGCCGCATGTTGCTGTCGATGCGGGCCGCGTCGGCGCGGGCGTGGCGCTCGGAGTGGTGTCCGACCAGGATCGGCTGACCCAAGGGGATACCGCTAGCGAGGCGATCCGCCGCGGCAAACCGCGCGGCGCTGCGGGCTTGCGCCTTCTGTGCCCACGCCTGCCGCCGTTCCAGTTTCCGCTCTAACCGTTCGCGTCGGGTCATGGCTGGATCTCCTTTCGCGGGGTGAGGTCCCGGCAGGCGGCGTACATGCCAGCCTTGGGGGCGGTGACGTGATCGTTGATTTCGAAGTAGCGGTCGCCAAGGCGCACATACCAGGACGCGACGTCCCCATAGAGCAACTCGGAGACATAGAACCGCTCCCCCTCCGCGTCGCGCGTCCACCGGCAGGGCGGCAAGACCTCCAAGGCATACATCCAGCGGTCTTCCGTGATTTCGGTCGGGACGCCCCGGTGGAACGTGCGGTCAAGCTCGGCATTGGCGAGGGTCGCGGCGTCGTCGAGTGACATCAACTGCGCGCCAGGATACCGCGCCTGGACCTCGGCCAGCGCGTGACCGTAACAGACGGAGCGTCCATCCGGTCTGGCGGTATCGATGATACTTGTCGCGCCCGGCACATAAAAGCACATTTCCATGGTCTCCTCCGTGGTGCCCCCGTGGGGGCGGTGTGGGGTTACTCGTGGCGGACGGTGTCCTTCATGGCTTGGCGCTGGGGCATGGCGCCACAACAGCGCACCGTAAAGCTCGGATCGGCCAGGTTCGCCTCCCACATACTCCCGGCCCATTCGTGCATCGGAATGAAGTGGTAGAAGTGTCCGACCGGGCAGAGGACGAGCACACCCTTGCGCCCTGTGGCCTCTCGAATGACCGGTCGCCCTTCGTGGTACTCCGGGTCAGGATACCGGCACGGCAGGACGACGCCGTTCTTGGTGTCGCGTTGGCATTCGGGATGGGTGCACATTACCGTATCCTCCGTTTCCGCGTGGCCTCCAGCGCCCGGCGCGTCAACGTGCGGGCGTACCAGTCTGCCACGTCTAAGGTTAATTCCTCCCGGTGCCGGGCCTCGCGGACTCCGAGAATGCCGCCGGGGTACAAGGTGAGGATGAGGGTATCAGCAAAGCCGTGGGGGAGCTTTGTGCGGGGGTTACAGGTGCGCTTGATGGGCCTTGAGAGGGCGGTCATGGCTACCGCCACCCTTCCGAGATCAGCGCATACGCCCAGACGAGGACGGCGCAGAGGAGAATCAAGGCCGCATAGGGGGTGGGCATTACCCTACCCTCCCTTCGGCTTTGGCGATGGCGTTTACTGCCACCAGATACATTTCCTCCGGTGTGCTCTTTGCCGTGCCGGGTGACATCAACCAAACGGCAATATGACGGAGTGCCGCCAACAACTCCGGCGCGGCGGCGATGAGGCGGGCGTTTAATTCTCCCTCTCCGTCATAGTCCGGTACATGTGCAATCCGCCGAGCGGGTTCGTTGTCGCTGTAAATTACGAGGCAACTGTCATCCTCAATGGTTAATCCATCAGCAACTTTCCACGGTCCCGGTGTGTGTGGCATCACTGACCCTCCTTCGCGTAGTGGGCGACGTAGTGCGCGAGGATCGCCGCACACGTCGCGTTGAGGGATTCGCCGCGGGCCTTGGACAGCGCCACAAGTTTGTTGTGGACCTCGGGCGGCACCCGCAGGCCCAGGTTGACGGTTGGAGTAAAGACCATGACTACCCTCCTCCTTTCTTCCGGGGGTGTACCGCGATGTGCTGACACACGGGACAGGCGGCCTCCGTATGGGTGGACAGGTTGTAGTAGTGGGCCACGACGGCGGGGACCTGTTCGGGTGGGACGACGAGAGAAAACCGCTGATCGGTCCAGCGGACTTCAATCCCGCGCCCCATCCACTCCATCTTGAGCCCCATCACTCCTCCTCCTCTCGCACACAACAAAACTCCCGAAACGCCCACCAGGCCAGCGCCCCACCCCACGCGGCCCACGTCCACCAGCAGACGACTTGGAACAGCAACCACAGCGTTTCTCGCATGTTTCCTCTCCTCCTCTCGGTGTGTGGTGTGCGTACTCGATACGCCACATAATCTATGACTGCGTGCATGCACTGTCAATGGGTCCACCCAAAATAAACCAGCGTGGATTGCGAATAAATAAACAGGTGTTTGGTAGTCGTTGGCATGATGATTTCCAGACGGACGCTCTGTGACCCTCGAATGACCGGACTTTGGGGGTATTCTGGGGTACCAGTAACCTGACTCTGACATTTGCTGTTGACGTGAGAAATCGTGGTGGTACGGTGAGAGGTGCGAGAGACACCCGGGCCTGGAGACAGGCCCACGGAACACAATGTGCCCCTGGTGGTAGCCGCAAGGCGACCCAGGATTCGCCGACGGCCTGCTACGGCAGCCGCCCCCCATCGCAGACGGGAGACTGCGACCATGCGCATTTTCACCCCGGGACGGGCAAATCGCGGCCCGTCCTACCGCGTCGAAGACCGGTGGCTTCGCAGCCTGCCGGACGCGAGCCTGAACCGCGTCCCGGGCCCCCAGGCGGCCGCCGAACGGATGCGGCGTCACGCGCTCCGCGAGACGGCGCGGGCCGCCGGCCACAGTGCCCCGATTGGGTTTGTGCGCTGGCTCCGGCGGTTCCGCAAGGACGCGAACCCGGAACGCTACTGGTGGTGGCGGGAGACGGTGCTGTGTCGGCAGGGGTGGCGATGCAAGTTGTGCGGGGTTCACGGTGTCCCGCTGGACGCGCACCACGTCATCCCGTGGGCGCATGGCACGCGGCACCGGTACGACCCCAGCAACGGCTGGGCGCTCTGTAAGCGGTGTCACGCCCAGGTCGAAAGCGGCCGGTACTTCGTGGCCGACCTCTCCGAGGTGATCGTGACCCTCCCCGCCCCCGTCCTGGTACGGCACGGGGAAGGAGAACCTACGGAGAGGTTAGGGTGTACTGTTTCCGAGAACGTACCACCAAGGGCGATGAGCACCAGCGAAGAGGCCGCCGTCGTGCAACCTGGAGTACGAGCCCCGATGCCCTTTGAGTTTCCTTTACAGCACACACAGCGGAGGTGATGCGGTCATGGCCTGTAAGAGCAAGCGCAGCGGCAAGCGGGGGAAGTGAGGGACGCAAACACAATGACAGGATGTGGACAGGATGACACCGCGAAGTGACAGGCTGGCAATCCGGAATGACAGCGTGTCACTGTCGAGGGAACGAGGCACTAGAAGATGCCGGAAGCGGTGAAAAGTGGAGGAATACGGTTGAATACGAGGGAATCGGCCGTAGTCGCGGGCGTTGTAAGCGGTAAAACCGTCTCAGCCTCCCTCAGGGCCGCTGGTATCTCCCCCAACGCCGACAGCATCCGGCGTCGCCTCCGTCCTGGTGGGGATATGAACGCCGCCGTCTGTGAACTGATGGACGCGAAGGGGCTCAACCCAGATCGTCTCATTGAGAAACTCGCCTCCCTGATCGAAGCCAAGAAAGTCACCCATTTCGCCTACAAGGGCGTCGTGGGCGACTCCAAAGTCGATGAGGCACTCGACATCCAGTCTGAGAACCTCGACCGCGCTCTCAAGCTCCGTCGCCTCTACCCCAAGCCCGACGAAGACGAGCGATCCTCGCAGGCCGGGCCCCCGGCCCTCATCATCAATCTCAACCTGGGCGAGTCGGCGCCGGTGGCCGAGCCCGGCGTCACCATCGAGCTCCCGAGCACGCCACCCGCTTGTCATGAGGATGCGAGCGATGCGAGCCGTGCGAGTGCGGTCGCTCCTGATAGATGATGTGGCGCCGCTGACCGGCGTCGAGCGATTCCAGGCGCAGGTGCGGGCCGCGTTGCCGGAGCCGCCCTCGAGGCGGGGGCAAGCGGGGATGCTGGCGATGCTGCGGCGGGCGGGCAGGGTGCGGGCGATGGAGCTGCGGTTGGAGGCGGCCTGGCGGGCGATGGAGGGGGGAGGGGGAGGCGAGGGTGGGGGGGCCCCGGAGAGCGGTGGAACGATCCATCCGGCCAGGATGAATCCCCCCTCTCCACCATTTTCTCCCCCGCCCTGCGCCTCGAACCTCTCGGAGCATATCGGTCCCCTTTCCCAGCCTTCCCCCAAAAATTTTATCGCTTCACAGGGCCGAAAACGTGGCACGCCATGACCATCGCGATGGTCCGGCCTGTTGGAAAAAGAGAGGACGATGCCTGACACCCTGATCGACCCCGTGGCGATGTCGGTGGACCTCGTGACGGCCCTCGACCATGCCCACATCACCGACCTCCGGCAACTCGTCTGCTGGACGCGGCGGGAGGCCCAGCGGAAGCTGCGGGTGCGGCAGACGGACAAGGCGTGGCACGAGTTGACGGTGGCGATGGCGGAGAATGGGCTCGCGTTCACGGGACGTGAACAGCCGAGCAATGTGGGGCAGGGGAAGCGCCTCAAGGGCACGCACAAGCCGAAGCCGAAGCCCACACCACTCCTGACGACGCAGGAGGTGGTGCCCAAGGACATTCCGGTCTTGTCCTTCAAGCGCACCGTGTCCTTGGCGATCCAGGCGATCACGGAACCGAAGGCCAGGGAGATCCTGGTGGTGGGGGCCCGCGGGGACGGAAAGACGATCGGGGCGTTCGGAGCGATGCTCCGGCACGCGCAGATCCACGCCGAACAGGGGTTTCCCCTCCCGACGCGCTGGATGAGCGTGCGGGACTACCACGAGCGGCACCGGACGACCACGGTGCGTTCTCTGAAGAACGAGTTGTGGCACGGGGTCTGGCAGGTGACGAAGGATGACCACCTGGCGACGGCGCGGATCGGGGGGAAGGTGCTGTGCGAGGTGGACCTGTTCGGCATCGAGGACAAGGAGGCCATGGAGCGGCTGAAGATGGAGTGCCACGGGGTCCACTTCGAGGAGGCGGCGCCCTCCGCCGTCCTGGTGGACTCCTCGGGCATCTCGGAGGCCGCCTGGATCATGGCCCTCACCTCGCAGCGGAAGCCGACCTACTGCCACCCGGCGATCATCACGGAGAACTACCCCGACGAGGACCACTGGACATGGCAGCGCTTCGTCGTGAAGCAGCATCCTGGGACCGCCTATTTCCGCATCCCCCCGGGAGAGATGGCCTCGGCGGCGCAGCGGGCCGAGTGGGCGCGGGCCACGGAAGGACGGCCGGACCTGTACGACCGCCTCGTCGCCGGCAAGCCGGGAGGATTGCTCCTCGGCCAGCCCGTCACGCCCGAGTACGAGGAAGGCGTCCACTATCAGCGGAATCTCCCGCCGCTCCCCGGGGGCGACGTCTGGATCGGGGCAGATTTCTGGCATCACCCTGCGGTAGCGGTGGCGCTCCCCACGTCGCTCGGGCAGTTCCAGTTTCGGCTGGCGCGGCGTCTGGACAATGCCGACATCGGGGCGCTGTGCGAGGAGATCCTGCTCCCCTGGATGAGTGCCAACATCCCCCTGGCGCGGCGCATCTACTTCACGGGCGATCCCACGGGGGAGACGGGCGACCAGTCCGACCGCAGCAAGTCCGCCATGCGCCGGATGCAGGGATTCCTGCCTCAGGCGCAGTGGATCCGCGTGAGTAACGACCCGGACGAACGCGAAGCCGCCTTGAAGGTCCACCTGCGGCGCAAGTTGAGCACGGGGGGCCCGGCGATCGCGCTGTGCGGTCCCGAGACGTGGGAACTCCACAAGGCCCTCAGTGGGGGCTGGCACAAGTCCAAGAGCGGTCTCGTGGTGAAGAGTGGGCCGGAAGGGGCGCACTCCCACGTCGCCGACGCCGCCGCCTACGTGGCGTTGGCCTTCTTCGGGAGCGCCCTGGCCCGCGGCGACACGTTAGAGCGATTTAAGCGACAGAGTGCCTACCAAGGCCCCTGGGATGGGCAACCCGAACCCGCGGGCACCCGCAATCCCGCGATGAGTTACGCCCAAGCCATCGGGTACGACGCGGCGAAGTGGCGCCGCCAGTACCAGGACTGACGCCATGCCTGACCTGACCCTCGATACCCTCTGGAGTCCGCGGTTCAAGCTCCTCCGCGCCGCGGGGAACATCGTCCTCACCGAGGCGAACGGCGTCCTGACCGTCTCGACCTCGCCCACACTCACCGTCGCCGAAACGGCGCCGACCGCCCCGAGTCTGCACGACGTCTGGATCCATTCGGCCACGAAAGCCCTCTCCCTATGGGACGGAAACGCCTGGGTGTAATTGGGGCTTGACAAGTCGGCAACCGCGTCTTTTTGGTGGTCCGCGTCGGCGTGTACCACCGAACGTACCTTTGACGCGGAGTCGCCTCGATGCCCGAACTGCCAATTCCGTCGACGCAGCCCGAGACGTTTGCGCCCTTTGAAATCGACACACAGAACTACGCCCAATATGACGAGGACATTCGAAAGAAGGCCCTCGACTGGCTCGCGCCCCTGTGCGGCCAGGCCCGTGACGACCGCCAGAGTTTCGACAAGCTCAACCTCGAACTCTACAACATCTGGGACTGCACCACAGACATCCGCTGGTACAAGGGCCGCGCAGACATCTACTTTCCGGCCGGCCACCGGGCGATCGAACGCGCCACCGCCAAGCAGATGGCCCGCCTCTTCCCGACCGGCGACGACACCATCGACGTGCGGGCGCTGCCCCCCGGCGACGACAGCCTCGACCAGCAGGCCCGTGACCTCGACGCCGCCAAGGCACTCATGTTCTACGATCTCCACCACCTCCTGAAGGTCCGCAAGAAGTTCCCGAGCTTCCTCCGCCAGTTGAACACCCTCGGCACCTCGCCGTGGGCGCTGGACTACGTCACCCAGGAGGAGTTGGCCGCGCAGACCAGCCGTCAGACCGCCCGCCTCGTCCAGCACCCCTCGCTCGGCCTCCAGCCGATGCAGGCGCCGAACCCGGAGGAAGTGGGGCCGCGGGGCCGCGCCGTGGACCTGATGACGTGGTACGTCTGGCCGCCGACCTGTGAGGACCTGAAACAGGCGCTCCTGGTCTTCGAGGACTTCCTCGTTACGGGCGAGTACCTGAAGCGCGAGCGGGCCATGGGGCGACTCCACTTCACCGACGAGGAGTTGAAGCGCTCCGCGGGCCAGTTCCCCGAGAACTCCGTCTGGGCCTCCTCCAGTCGCTTGACCGACCGCACCAACATGACCAATCAGGACACGATGCACGTCCTGACCATGGCCTACGGCTACTGGACGCCGGGCGACGCGGTCACGGCCCCGCCGGAGGGGGGCGCACCCGTCGAAACCGACCTGGAGATCACCGACCAGACCAAGGCGTTCCAGTTCGGCCTGATCGGGGGCGACACCATCTGCGTCCTGGCGCGGCAGAACCCCTGGTGGCACCAGTGCCCGCCCTACGTCTTCGCCCGCCTGTACCCCTGGATCAACGAGACCTACGGAAGAGGCTTGGTCTACTTCATCCGCAAACTCCAGTATCAGATCAACGACACGGGCCGCCAGACGTTCGATGCCCAGACCTATAGCCTCAACCCCATCGCCGCCGTCGACCCCGCCCTGGTCCCCGACCCCGATGCGCTGCAATACCGGCCGGGCGCCAAGTGGCCCGTGTCCCCCACCGCCGTCCGCTGGCTGGCGATTCCCCCGACGCACCGCTACGGCTTCGAGAGCATCCGGCAACTCTTCGAGATGATCCAGGAGTCGGCCGGCGCCGCAACGGGCGGCCAGTACCTCCCGACGCTGGGCGTGGCGCGCGGCGCCGAGACCGCCACCGGGCAGAGTCTCCTCGTGGCGCAGTCCGACATCGACGTGAATCTCATCGTCGAGGGGATAGAGGAGGACGTACTGGAGCCGCTCTGCACGATGATCGACGCCATGGAGCAGCAATTCCTCCCGATGCACCAGGACCGGATGCTCCGGGCGCTCGGCCAGAAGGCGATCCCGCTCCTCGAAAACGGGATGAAGATTCGTCGGGACCAGTTGCTCGGGACGCGGACCTACATCTGGACGGGCTCGCACATCTCAGAACAGCGCGAGCAGTTCCAGAAGATCGGCGGCGAGTTCCTGAAGATCGCCACGACGATCCCCCCGGACGACAAGGGCCGGATGAACGTCTGGCCGTTCCTGAAGAACCTCTATCGGTCGTTCGGGTTCCCCGACGCCGACAACGTGTTCCTCCTGCGCGAGGCCGGGCAGGGGTTCGACCCCGCCATGGAGCACCTCGTCCTGGCGGCCGGGCATCCCATCCCGCCGAAGCTCGGCGAGGATTATCTCGCGCACCTCCAGGCGCACGACCAGACGCTTCCCCAGGCCATGATGGAAGGTTGGGACAAACCGCTCAAGGACCACATGGCCCAGACGCTCGTGACGATGCGGGACGACCCGCAGTTCGTCGCCAAGATGCAAGCGCAGCTCGCGCCGCCTCCTCCCGGCGCGATTCCGGGGGCTCCCCCGCTCCCGGTGTCCCCTGGCGCCCCCGGCGTGCCCCCGGGGGCGCCTCCTCTGCAACCGCCCGGGCCCCAGCCGACTGCGGGGTCCGTGCTCGCGCAACGGTTGGCCCTCCTCCAGAAACTCCGACAAGGAGCACGCTGATGCCGTCCGTCTCCGAGAAACAGCGGCGATTCATGGGTGCGGAACTCGCGCGCAAACGCGCCGGGAAGAAGACGAAGACCAGAATGAAGGCCGCGCAACTCGAAGAGTTCGCCAAGAAGCCGGTCATTCATAAGAAGAAGTCCCGCTTCCAACAGATCGACGAGGGGGATGGGATCGTATGACGCCCCTGCTCGGCATCCTCGTGGGGTGGCTGCTCCTGATCAGCGCCGGCGTAGGCTACGCGCTCTGGCGGTCCGTGTTGCACGTGCAACAGGCCAAGGACGGCGTCGTGGCGATGTTGGCGCATGTGGCCCGGCCGCTCAACGCGCCCACCGGGGCGGAGTTCACCTATATCAAGGAGACGCCGCCACTCCAGGGGAAGGCCGCGCTCGACTTCTACCGCGGGTTCTACCAGACGTCCTACTGGCCGCTGCTCGCGCACAAGTTCCAGGCGGATACGCGCCAGTTACTCCTCCAGGCGAATGCCCTCCACCGGGAAGGCAAAGGGGACGCCGCGCACTTCCTGAGCGGGCAGGCGTTCTACGCCTCCCAGCAGGCCGTCCTGGTCGAGCGGGAAATCGCCACCTGGACGAAGCGGATGCAGGAGCTGGAGGAGAACGCGCAACTCGACAAGGCGCTCGGACTGGCCGAGGACGTGCCGCGGCCGGCGCGGTACTGAGGATGCCCCACGACCTGACGGTCATCTACTACACGAGCAACCGCGAGGATGAGCGGTTCGAGACGAAGATTCGCGCGCACCTTCTTCAGACCATCGGAGACACCCCATTGATCTCCGTGTCCCAGCGCCCCATCGCCTTCGGGAAAAACATTTGCGTCGGGGACGTGGGGCGCAGCGGGCACAATGTCTTTCGGCAGTACCAGATTGGCGTACAGGAGGCAGAGACGCCCTATGTGTGTCCAGCCGAGTCCGATTGCCTGTACCCATCAGCCTTTTTTGGACTACGGCCCACCGTACTGGACCACCTCGCCGTCGCACTGCCGGTGCATCTGGTGTTTATGGCAGGCCGAGGCATGGGTAAGTTCTGGCCCAAACGCCACTGTGAAGCCGCCGTTGTGGCTGCCCGAGACGCCTGTCTGAAAAAACTCGATGTCCTGTTGAACGGGACACCGCTGTGGAGGGACGGCGTGGAGAAAGGCCCGGAGTTGGGCGACCCCCATCCCGACCTCTTCGGACTCTACCAGCGGGAATACTACATGCTGCCCCAGTCGGTCCTCTCGTTCCGCACGGCGAACCAGATGCACCGCAAGACGCCATTTCGTGACGACTGGGTGGCGGAGCTACCGGGGTGGGGCACGCCCGCCGACGTGCGGGCGCTGGTGGCGTGATGTTCAGCTTCTTCTGTCACATGCCCTGTGGTGGCGCGGAGATTCGCGGGAAGCAGATGGCGGCGCGACTCAACGGCAGATACAACCCGAAACAGGACTTCGCAGAGGATACGTGCGTCTACCTGCTCGGGACGATCCCGCCAGAGGAGCCGGCCGTCGCCTACCACGACATCCTCGACGCGGGCCTGGCGCGGATCGCCACGGTCTGCCGCGACACGCGCGGGCCGCTGCTCGCCGTCTCGACGGCCCAGGTGGAATGGCTTCGCAAGCACTACCCGACACGCCAGCACCACCTCATCCCGCAACACCACTGCAACTTTGATCGGGTGCAGCGTCCAGCGCGGCCCGTCCAGGTCGTTGGGTGTCTGGGCGGTTATACAGCGATCCAGTGGCCGAGTCACGGGATGCAGCGCATGGTGGGCGACCTCGGCCTGGAGTGGCGGTTCCAGGACAACGTGAAATCCCGCGAGGCGGTGGTGGCGTATTACCAGACCATCGACATCCAGATCGTGTTTCGACCAACGGCCATGCGGCACGCGGAGATGGTCTGGCACCGAAACCCACTGAAGTTGTCCAACGCGGGGTCATTTGGCATCCCAACCGTCGCTTATCCAGAACCGGCGTTCGTGCAGGAGTGGGCGGGCGCCTGCGTCTTCGCCGACACCATGGACAAGATCATGCGGGAGGTGAAGCGACTCAAGGACAACCCCTCCTGGTACGCCGAGATGGCCGACCGGGCGCGACTCCGGGCGGCGCAGTACCACATCGACCACATCGCAGGACTCTATGAGGCATTGCCCCATGCGTAGTTTCTCCAGCCGCATGTATATCGGGTCGCACCTCCCGCTCCTGATGAAGTGCGTGGATCTCACCACCGGCCCCATCGTCGAGGTGGGCTGCGGGTTCTTCTCGACGCCCTATCTGCACTGGCGGTGTTTCGCGGCCAAGCGGCGCCTGGTCTCCTATGAGACGGACCCGAAATGGTTTCAGTTCGTGGAAGGGGCGGCCGCGGACTTTCACGAGGTCCACTGTCTCCCCTCCTACCAGGACATCGACCTGTCGGAGAAATGGGCCGTCGCCTTCGTGGATCACGGGGACGGGCCGACCCGCCCCGACACCATCGCCAAGGTGACGCACGCCGAGTATGTGGTCGTCCACGACACGAACGGGAACTGGTCGCACAAGTACGGGTACGACAAGATTTTCCCCCTGTTCAAGTATCACTACAAGTTCCGGCCGCCGCGGATGCCGTTCACGTCGGTCCTGTCCAACATCCACGACCTCAAGGGGTTCAGTATTCCATGACGGATCGGACGGTCGTCTACTACACCAGCAACCGCGAGGCGCCGGCCTTCGAGGCGAAGATCCAGGCCGCGCTGGTGCGGACGTGTGGCGACGTGCCGATCGTGTCCGTCTCTCAGCAGCCCATCACGCTCGGGACCAATATCTGTGTCGGCGAGGTCGGGCACTCCGTCCATAACGCCTGGCGGCAGTTGCAAATCGGCGCGGAGCACGCCACGACCCCCTACATCTGCGCCGCGGAGTCGGACTATCTCTACCCGCCCGACTACTTCACCTTCCGTCCGCCCTCCGACGCCATCTTCTACTGCCCCTGGCCGATGTACGTCCTCTTCGCCCAGACCCACCGGAGCGGCGTGTTCGGGTTGAAGCCAATCGGGCAGGAGGGCGCGATCGTCGTGGGCCGGGAGTTCCTGTTGCGCCGGCTCGCCACGATCTACGCGGGCCTTCCCCAGTGGAAGGACCGTCCGCCCGGCACGCGGGAACCCAAGCGCCTCCAGCTCTGCCAGACCATCACCTCGGCCCGGTTTCCCACGGCCACGGCCACGGTGAATTTCAAGACGGACGCCAACCTCCATCAGGTCACGCGGTACAAGCGGCCACTGGTGAATGCACTGCCTGGGTGGGGATCTGGAGAAGCGTTGCTGCGGGAGTATTGCGCATGAGGGTGTGTCTCGTCCGCACGCCAGCCCCGTTCCTCATCAACGAGTACGCCTTCCCGCCCTTGGGGCTCATGGCGGTCGGGACGGCGCTGAAGGAACAGGGCCATACGGTCCACCTCCACGACGGGCCGCTCGACGCGACGCCGCTGGACTCCGACTGGTACGGCATGGGACCGACGACCCCGGAATACCCCGCGGCGCTCCTGGTCAAGGACACGGTGCGGCACTTCAACCGGCACGCACGCATCATCATCGGTGGGCCGCACGCGACCCTGAACCCGGACATGTGTGTGCGGGACGGGTTCGATGGGGTGGTCATCGGCGACGGGGAGATCGCCGCCCAGGAGGCGTTCCTCGGGATCGCCACGGTCATCCACGCCGCGTCCCTGCCATTGGACACCTATCCCACCATCGACCGATCGCTGATCGACCAGACCAAGTACACCTACCTCCTCGACGGCCGCCGCGCCACCAGCATGATTACCTCGCAGGGGTGCCCGTTCAAGTGCGCCTTCTGCTCCAAGAACTACGGGACGGTACGGTTCCGGTCGGTCGAGCGGATCGCCGACGAGATCCACAGCCTCGCCGTGCGGTGGGGCTACCGCGCTCTCCTCTTCCCCGAAGACCTCTTCATCATGCGGCAGGACCGCTGCACCGACATCTGCCACACCCTCAAGGACCATGACTTGATCTGGCGATGCCTGGTACGGGGGGACCTGATCGTCAAGTACGGGCCGGTCTTCACGAACATGCTGGCCCGAACTGGATGTGTCGAGGTGGGGATCGGCGTGGAGAGTGGGTCCAACACGATCCTCCAGAACGTGCGGAAGGGGGAGAAGGCCGAGACCATCCTCCAGGCGATCCACATGCTGAAGGACTGCGGCATCCGGGTCAAGGGGTTCTTCATCCTCGGATTGCCGGGCGAGACGCGGGAGACCATCGCCGAGACGCGGGCCTTCCTGGAGGCCGCGCAACTCGACGACGTGGACATCAAAATCTACCAGCCGCTTCCCGGCTCGCCGATCTGGGCCAACCGCGCACAGTACGACATCACCTGGCAGGATCCGCAGGACCTCTCGGGAACCTTCTTCAAGGGCCGGGCCGGCGAGTACCACGGATCGCTCGCCACGGCGGCCCTCTCGACCCAGGACATCTACGACGCCTGGGTCGACCTCGAATCCACCTACAAGAACTGGCAGAAAGAGGAGGCGCATGTCCATCCGGTTGACGCTGATTGTGCCCTATCTCAATAGCCACGAGATCGTCCGCCGCCAACTCCTGTTCCTGGAGCGGGAGCGCGTGGACCAGATCGACGGGCTGGAGATTTTCTACATGGATGACGGGTCGGACCCGCCGCTCCAGAAGAACGGGCCATCGCCGACCAACCTGAAGATCATTCCCACGTTCGACACCCGGCCCTGGACCTCGTCGCTGGCGCGGAACATGGGGGCGAAGCTCGCCAAGGGCGAGTACCTCTTCATGATCGACGGAGATTTCATCGTCAACCGGAAGGCCATCGAGACCGCCATGGCGTTCGACGGCGACCGGCTCGGCATCCGGCGGGAGTTAGGGGTCCTCGATGAAGATGGGAACTTCACGCAAGACCTCGCGGTCCTGGCGAAGTGGGGCGTGCCCGAGATCCGCTTGAAGAACCGCGGGGCCGCCATGCCGCCGCATCCGAACCACTACATCATCAAGAAACAAATCTTCTGGGACCTCGGCGGGTACGACGAGAAACTCATCCTGGAGCGGCCCTACCCGCAGGGCGAGGACAATTACCTCAAGAAGAAATGGTGTCGGGCGCGGGACGCGGGCATATACAAGGACCCAGACCCGCATGCGCGTCCGATGGTCTACATGTTTCCGAACGGCCAGTTCTGCGGGGACGTGGACGCCAACCCGTTTGGCTTGTTCCACACCCTCTCCCGCAAGTCCTGGCGGAACCCGTGGCAGGGGAACAGGTTTGCAAATGGATAGTCCAGGCTACGTCATCCGGTGCATCGGCCGGCGCCGCATCACCGTGGAGCCCCAGGAGCACACTGTCTCGCTCCACATCTGGCTGGGCGACCCGCCGAGCGGGAAGCATTTTGCCTCATTGGAGATGGAACGCGGCGAAGTCGAGAAATTGCTGATCGATCTCACGGGAGTCATCAGTCATGCCTGACCTCTCCGTCATCGTGCCGGGGCGCCGCGAAATGTTCATGGCGCAGACGATCAGCAACATCCTCCAGAACGCCAGGGGGGATACAGAGGTCATCGCCATCTGCGACGAGGTGTGGCCGGACCCTCCGCTCGTCGATCACCCGAAACTGACCGTCCTCCACAGCATGACGCCCGTCGGTCAGCGCGGGGGGTTTAACCAGGGTGCGCGGATCAGTCGGGCCAAGTACGTGATGAAGCTCGACGCCCACTCCGCAGTGGACGAGGGGTTCGACCTGAAGCTTATGGCGCCCTACGAGGACGGGCGGTTGACCTGGGCCGACACCACGATCCCGCGCATGTATAACCTGCACGGGTTCGACTGGAAGTGTAAGGACTGCGGGTGGAACTGCTACCAGGGGCCGCATCCCAAGGTCTGTACGAAGTGCGGCAAGACCAACCTCTTCATGGACATCATCTGGAAGCCGCGCCTCTCCCGCCGCACCGACTACGCCCGGTTCGACTCGACGATGCACTTCCAATACTGGCAGCAGTACGAGAAGCGGCACCCCGAGGAAGCCAAGCAAGAGATCAGTGACGTGCTGTCCAGCGTGGGGGCGTGCTTCTTTATGCGGCGGGACCGCTTCTGGGCGATTGGCGGCCTGGACGAAGCGCACGGCGGCCAGACGGGATGGGGGCAGTTCGGGACCGAGATTAGTTGCAAATCCTGGCTCTCTGGTGGGCGCCAGGTTGTCAATAAAACGACATGGTTCAGCCACATGTTCCGCACGCGGCAGGACTTCTCGTTCCCCTACCGGATCAGCGGAAACGAACAGGACCGGGCGCGAGAGTACAGCCGGAATATCTGGTTGAAGGACGGGTGGCCCAAGGCGAAACGCCCCCTGAAATGGCTTATTGACAAGTTCGCCCCGGTACCGGGGTGGGAATCCTAAATGGCAACCCCTCGATACCATGAGGTAGCGCATGACGAATTGGTATGTACGACCAAACGGCGGTAGTTACGGGTCGGAAAATGGCTCTGACTGGAATAATGCGTTCGACGGGTTTTCTGACATCGCCTGGGCATCCATCGCTGCCGGAGATACCATCTGGGTCGCGGGCGGGACGTATACACAAGACCTCGTTCCCGCGAAGAGCGGCACGAGCGGATCGCGCATCGCTGTCCGTCGCGCACGCACAGACGCTACGGAGTGTACTGGGGCCGGGGGGTGGAACAGTAGCTTCGCCAGTACTATTACCCAATCCACCGCCAGCATTGTCATCAATTCTTATAACTATATCACTATATCCGGTCGCACCACTGCTGCTGGTGGAACGCAAGGGTGGTTAATTGATTTCACCGGAGCGACCTCTGGGACTGGCATCGAATGGCCGAATGGTGCAAACGGTAGTTACAACATCATCGAATACGTTGATATTCAAGGACCTGGCTATATCACGTATTCGTCCGATGGTCGCGGAATAGATGCCACGCCATTTTCGTCGGCAACAAACAATACCTTCTCTTATTGCAAGATTCACGACTGGGAAAGCACCGTATACCTGGGGGGATTTGATTACTGCACGTTCGATCACTGTGAACTCTACAACGCCCGCGCTGTGAACTCCGCCGTCTTTCATCCCAACTTGATGTATATGATCGACGCGGACCATCTCACCTTCCGTTATAACTACGTCCACGCCTCTATTGGCGAGGGGCTTTTCTGGACGAACAACGACGATGACGTGAGTGGCGCGGATATTTACGGAAACTTGTTCGTGAACACCAAGGACGGCGGAAGTACAACGAAAGTGATTCAACCGGATAACGTCGGCACGTTCACCGCACTCCGCATTTGGAATAACGTGTTCGACAACAATTATAACGTCCTTTATGGGGATAGCGCGTTTTCTTCATGTGAGTGCCGAAACAATATCATTACCCGTAACGGGACATCGAATCCATTCGGCGGGACAGGATGGACCGTGTCAAACAACCTCGTGTCCAATACGGGCACGGGAATCTTCACGACACTGGGGAGTGATTATCATATTGGCAGTGCAGATAGTCCTGCCAGGAACGTCGGATATAACCTTTCCACATTTTTTACGTTGGATCGGGATGGTAATACCTTTGGCGCGGATGGCACCTGGGACGTGGGGGCGTATGAATACGATGGCGGGGGCACACCCCCCACTGGCACGATCACGTTGTCAGTGAGGTAGCCGGATGGCCTACAAGAATAAATCTGAAACGAGCGCGTCCTCCAGCAACACCATAGATTCGTCTGCCCTGACCGTGGCGACCGGCGACTATCTACTCGCGGTAGTGGCCTCGACCGCCGATTGTGACGCGATGGTGCTGGATGCCGCGGGGACGCCACAGGCGTTTACCAAGGTACTCGGCACGACCCTGACTGGATACTATGGGTCACTCTGGCGGCTGGAAAATGCGTCCGCCGTGGCCTCCGGGATCGTGACCGCGTCGGTGAGCGGCGGGAACTACAACATCCTCTGTGTGTGGCAAGGGGATGGCCTGCTCACGTCTGGGGCGTTGGACCAGTCCTCCAAGAATGCGACGAATGCCCTATCGGATTCGGTCAACTGGACCTCACAGAATGTCACCACCACGCAGGCCAACGAAGACCTCGTCTTCTTTGGCATTGGATGGGAGAACCATTCGACGTGGACCGGCCAGAATAGTTATACCGTCCGCACGGCAGGCGGGACGGTGAACTGGGTCATCGCGGACAAGAGCGTCACCTCGACCGGCTCCCACCCCAACGGGACGGTGGTCACGGTCAGCGACGAAACGGATGACCGGTATTTCAGCTTTTTCGCCACGCTGAAGGCGGCAGGAGGCGGCGGGGCCAGCGCGACACCGTCATCTACGCCATCCAGTACCGCGTCGAGTACCCGATCATCCACCGCGTCATCTACCCCGTCGAACACGGTCTCCTCCACACCATCGAACACCGTCTCCGCGACCCCCTCCTCAACTCCGTCGAACACCGTCAGCCGGACCCCGTCGCGCACCCCATCGAACACCGTGTCAAGAACTCCCTCGAACACCGTGTCTCGTACACCATCCAGCACCCCATCGAATACGGTCTCCTCGACTCCATCGAACACGCCGTCCCATACGCCGAGCCTGAGTGGCAGCGATTACCCATCGTTCCCGGTGGCCCCAACTGGACTGACGGGGACCAGTTGCGCCTCACCCGGCTTTTCGGTGAACCTTCCTGCGGGCGTCGAGGCGGGCGATCTGCTGCTCGTCTTCGCCTCGCAAGACAACCCGGGTGGCGTCGATTTGTCGGTCGCGGGCTATACGACGCTGTATCGGACAACCGGGGCCACTATCGCCCATGCCTGTTTCGGCAAGATCGCCACCGGCAGCGACGCTGTCGTCCTCGTCGGGGCCGCCGAGGATTTCGTCGTCAAGGTCGTTCGCATCATCGACCATGGTTGTTCGTCGATATCCGAGGTCCGACTGGGTACACCGGCAACGGATACCACGGCCTATCCCCAGCCGCCAGCACTCGATGCCGTCAACAACGTCCCGTGGTTGTGGATCATCGCGGCGGGGTCCGACAACGGCGCGGCCACACAATCGGTCTATTACCCGCCCGGCTATACGGGTCTCGACCAGACACGCTTCCCGTTGGCGGATACCGGAGGGGTGTCGCAGCAGTTGGCGCACCTCTCGAAAGAGGGCACCACGGAAACGCCAGGGTATTTCACCCTGGCCGCATCGCAGTTGTGGATCGCCAATACCATCGCCGTGCCTGGGCTTACGATCCATACCCCCTCGAACACGGCGTCCTCGACCCCAAGCAACACCGTCTCCGCGACCCCGAGCAACACGGTCTCGGCGACGCCGTCCAATACCATCTCCCAGACTCCGTCCTCGACGCCCAGCAACACGGTGTCCTCGACTCCATCCAACACGATCTCGCACACCCCATCAAGCACGCCCAGCAACACGGTATCGTCCACACCCAGCAACACCGTGTCGATGACGCCGTCGAGCACGCCGAGCAATACCGTGTCGTCGACCCCATCGAACACGGTCTCCATGACGCCATCGTCGACCCCCTCGAACACGGTGTCCTCTACGCCGAGTAGTACGGTCTCGCGGACCCCGTCGTCTACGGCATCCCACACGCCATCCAATACGCCGTCGCCCTCGTCAACGCCGTCCATGACCCCGAGCAACACGGTCTCGCACACGCCGTCAAGTACCGTGTCGAGCACCCCGTCCAATACGGTCTCGTCGACGCCATCGAACACCATTTCGCAGACGCCGTCGTCGACCCCCTCGAACACCCCGTCCGCGACGGCCACCGAGGAACTTGGGTCCAACACACCGTCCAATACCGTCTCGTCCACGCCGAGCAATACCGTCTCGCAGACGCCATCCGCGACCCCCTCGAACACGCCAAGCAACACGGTCTCCAGGACGCCATCCGCGACCCCCTCGAACACCGTGTCGAGTACCCCATCAAACACGGTGTCGCGTACCCCGTCCCGAACCCCGTCGAACACGGTCTCGCGCACTCCGTCGCGTACCGTGTCCAACACACCATCGGCCACGCCGAGCAGTACGCCTTCGGTCTCCCTCTGGTTGGGTGCCGAGGGACTGGACTGGGTCTATACCGGGTCTGGGAACGATGGGTTCCGCATCAAGTATGACACCAACAGCGGCGAACCCTACGCGAACTCTTACGACATTCCGAACCCCGCGGCGACGACGGTCGACCTCTCGGACTTCCTCTCCGCCTCAGGGAACTACTATATTGCCATCTGCGCGTACAACTCGGCTGGAGAAAGTGCGCTATCCAACGAGGTCTACGTCGAGTTCCTGCTGACGTCTCCGTCCAGCACGCCGTCCTCGACGCCCAGTCTCACGCCGTCGAACACGGTCAGTCGGACGCCTTCGTCCACCCCGTCGCGCACCGTCTCCGCAACGCCATCGAGCACCCCCTCGCGGACGGTGAGTGCCACCCCGTCCAACACGGTGTCGTCCACGCCGTCCAACACCATTTCCCAGACCCCCTCGTCGACGCCGAGTAACACGGTCTCGCAAACCCCGTCGAGTACCCCGAGCAACACCGTCAGCAGCACGCCGTCCAACACCGTGTCCGCGACGCCGTCGAGCACGCCGAGTCACACACTCTCCCCGTCGTCGACTGCGTCCGCGACCCCGAGCAACACGGTCAGTAGCACGCCATCCAATACGGTCTCCGCGACGCCGTCGAGCACCGTCTCACAAACACCGTCGAGTACCCCGTCCAATACGGTTTCCGCGACTCCATCGAGTACGCCGAGCCAGACGGTGAGCAGCACGCCCTCGCATACCGTGTCCGCGACCCCCTCGTCGACGCCGTCACACACGGTTTCCGCCACCGCGTCGAGCACCCCCAGCAACACCGTGTCCTCCACGCCGTCCGCGACGGTCTCCAACACGCCGTCGGCCACGGCCAGTGCGACACCGTCCAGTACGCCGTCGTCCACCCCCTCGCCCGGCACGGAGACGGAATGGATCGCCGGCGCCACCTTCAGCAGCAGCTACGCGACCACGGCGGTCGTCAACCGGCCCTTCGGCGTGACGAACGGCGACCTGATGCTGGCGCTCATCAGCCGCGGTGGCGACACGTCGCTCCCGTCCACCGTTCCGACAGGGTGGACCTTGGAAGGGCAAACCACTAACTTCTTCCTCTACTCCAAGGTCGCCTCGTCGGAAGGCACCGCCTATACCTGGGTATGGGACAACCTCGGCCCCACGAAGGTGTCCATCGGTGCCTGGCGGTACGGGTTCAACACGGAGAACCCAATCGACGCGGTCAGCAACACCGCCTACGGTGTCGCCAATACCACCGTGCGGGCCGCCGCCCTCACCGTCAACGTCGAGGGCCAGGCGGTCCTCTATGCCGGATCGGTCAGCACCGACTCTCAGGCCACGTTTATCAAGCCCGCCACGATGGGACAGACGTGGTACGAGGACTACGAGGAGGCCAGCGCCCTCTCCACCTTCAGCCACACGTTCGGCCATGCGGTGTGGGTGGGAACCGGCAGCACGGGCGACGTGGACCTCACGGCCTCGGCCGTCCCCGACGCCAAGCACGCCTTCCTCATCACCCTGAACCCCTACGGGATGTCGCCGTCCCAAACCCCGTCGAACACGGTGTCGCAGACGCCCTCGGCCACCGTGTCCATGACGCCCTCGTCGACGCCCAGCAACACGGTGTCGCAGAGTCCGTCCAACACCGTGTCGCGGACCCCGTCCCGCACGCCCTCCCGCACGCCCTCGGCGAGTCCCTCGGGGTCCTCGCCCCCGGCGACGATGGGGTGGTCGGCCCTGGTCGTGTTCCTCCGTCGGCGGCGGCGCCGGCGCTAACGCACATCGCACGAGGAGGTCTCCATGTCGGTCATGTTCAGTCAGATGAAACTGCCGGGCGGGAAGGAAGCCTACACCTGGGAGCACCTCACCACGGCGGCCCGGGACGGCGCGTGGCTCCTGCGCCCCGATCGGCCCGACAAGACGGTCGAGATTTTCGGCACGTTCGGCGCGTCGGCGTCCGTGGCGGTCCAGTCCTACGGCGACGGGAGCACCGGGATCGGCATGACCGACCGGGACGGCACGCTCATCGGCGCCACGGCGGACGCCGTCCTCACCCTGGTCGAGAACCCGTATGGCATCCGGCCGTACCTGAGCGACGGGGACGGCGACACCGACATCACCGTCCGCATCGTCTGTTAAGACGGGCTTGACAAAACGGAAACCCCGTCTTTTTTGTGACACTTGACCGTACCCACGGTCGTACCTTCTGGTCCGCGAGCCGGACTCTCGCGGGGCCTCGCTCCCCTACCGAGCGACGCTGATCGGCGGCGGTCCCGCCGAGGCCAGGACGCGCCAGAGCGTCCGCAAGGAGTCGACCCATGTTCGTGATGCAGCGGTGGCAGGATGGTGGAATGCGGTTCCGGCAGGACGGACCCGCCGCAGGGAGTGCGGTCGCCGAGGTGGGCGACGCGGCGGTTGCGGAGCCCGTCGAGACGGAACCCGTCGAGGAGACAGCGGACGAAACACCAGAGCAGCCCGAGGAGACCAACGAGGTCGAGACCCCCACCGCGGACGACACCCAAGAGTCCGACGGGGAATCCACACAGGGGAAGCCCGCGGCGAAGCCCAAATCCGCCGAGAAGATGGTGCCCTTGAGTGTCCTCATCGAGGAGCGGCAAAAGAACAAGGCCCGGATGGACGCGATCGAGCAGCAGATCGCGGCCCTCAAGCCCCCGGAAAAGGATCCCATCGACGCCTTGGTGGAGTCGCTCCCTGCGGAGGACGACGCCGAGTACCAGCCGGGGATCAAGGCCGGGGACATCCGCACGCTGGCCCCGATCCTTAAGGCGCTCCGCGAGCAGATCAACCCGAAGTCCGCCTTCTTCGACAAAGCCTTCGCGGCCACCGCGCAGGGCATGGACCGGCTGAAGTTCCTCGTCGAACAGGTGATCGAGACGCTCCCGAAGGACTCGCTCCCCCTCGGGATCAAGCACCTCGACAAGATCGACGCGCACCGGAAGGACGTCTTTGAAAAATCCGGCCGTAAGAGTCTGCCGACCCACAAGGACGCCTTCGACGCCGTGATGGAGCAGGTCAAGGCGGAGGCCGAGCAGGCGAATCAGACGGAGGCCGCCGTCCGCAAGGACGAGCGGTCCCGCACCGTGAAGGAAGTCTTGCAGCGCAAATCCGCTTCCAGTGCCGGCGGGCCGGGGAATGCCCGCCCGGTGCCGCGGGGAGGCTCCCCGGGGAAGCGCAGTTTCGACCAGTTGGAGCGGAGCGGGGGGGATTTCGCTCTCCCCTAGCATCCGCCAAGGAGTCCCACCGATGAAACTCTTGGAGCAGCCCTGGTATCAGCGCGCCTGGAGCGTGGTGTCCCTGTTCCTCGGGGGCCTACTGTCGCTCCTGGTGGGCGCCCCGGTCGCCCTCGGCGCGAACGAGGTCACGACCACGGTCCTCACCAACGATGAGGCCACGGAGTACATCGCGGAGAAGACCCTCCGCGTGGCCCTCTACAAGCTCTCGGCCTACCAGTTCGCCGAGAAGCACACCCTCCCGGCCAACTCGGGCCGCGTCTTCCAGATGACCCGGTACGAGCACCTCACGCTGCCGCAGAACCCCCTCCAGCAGGGGACGACCCCCGGCAACACCCCCATGACCATCTCCAAGGTCACGGCGACCGCGGAGCAGTGGGGCGCGGTGGTCACGATGTACGACGTGCCGCTCCTCACCATCAAGCACAACGTCCTCCAGAAGGCCATCGAACTCCTCGGCATGCAGGCCGCCAAGGTCTTCGAGCGCGAGATGCAGAAGGTCCTGATGGGCTGCACGGACGTCGCGTTCGCCGGGACGAGCAACACAACCCGGAACGGGCTGGCCTCGGGCGACCACATCGTCAGCCTTGACATCGCCAAGGCCGTCTCGACGCTCCGCTACAACGGCGCCGAGGAGTGGTCCCGCAGTTCGTCCAACACCACGGCCGCCTACCTGGAGCGCATGGGCCAGTCTGGCGGCGGCACGACCAAGGCCAAGGCGGGCCTGGGGTCCTCGTATGAGGGGTACATCGGGATCATCGACCCCTACGTCGAGCAGGACCTCCTGGCCGATAGCACGTTCGTCGCCGCGGCCGAGTACAGTGACATCCGCGCCCTGTACGCGGGCGAGGTGGGCCGGTGGTTGGGTGTGGTCTTCGTCCGCTCGAACTTCATGCCGAAGATCACCCTGCTCGCCAGCCCGACGACAGCCTCGGTCAAGATCACGGGCCAGACGGGCGGCTACGCCAACAACACGGCATACGACTTCCGCGTGACGCGCGTCCGCAAGGCGTATGGCTTGGAAGAGGCGGTCAGCGCCAAGATCGACCAGGCCACGGACGACAGCGGCACCGGGATCTCGGTGGTCCTCCCGTCCGGCGCCGACTACGGGTACAAGGTCTACGCCGGGGCGAACGGCGGGACGCTCTACGAGGTCCAGACGGCGGCCAGTTCTGCCGCCGCGACGGCCGACGACTTGATCGGCCCCGTCTTCGAGCCGAACCAGACCATCTACGTCACGACCCTGCCCACCAGTGGCCTCGCGGCCCCGGTCGACCCGGCCGCGTCCACGACCGTCCACACGACCTGGATCTTCGGCAAGGAAGCCTTCGGCGTGGTGGACCTGGACAAACTCCAGGCGACCCTCACCCCGAACACGGCCTCCGACTCCGACCCCCTGATCCAGCGCCGCAAGGCCGGTTGGAAGGCCATGTTCAAGTGCGTGATAACCAATAACAATTTTATTCGGCTGATCGAGTCGACCAGCGACTACGACGCCTAGCCGGGCGCGGTAAACCGAGTGGCGGCGGGCCTAAGAACCCGCCGCCCAACTCCAGGAGAGCCCATGAAACCGACCGTACCAACGAACGTACCACTTGACCCCGGCCCCTTGAGCGACCGGCCCCTCGACCCGGAGACCGAGGCGGCGATGCCGGCCGGCCCGATCCCGCTCCTCCAACGCTACGAGACCATCGTGGGGGCGAAGCTGAAGAAACTGCCCGAGAAGGAAGCCCTGCCGCTCGCCCGCACCGGGGCGCCCTGGTGCTGGTCCTGGACCCCCGAGCAGTGCGCCATGTTCCTCTCCGACTGGGAGAGTCAGATTTACATGGCGAGCCCGCTCCTCCGCGACCTGGCGACGACCCGCGACCCCATGGGCGGCGGGTTCATGTTCGAGCGGTTCTGCAAGCCGCCCATCGTGGAGGCCATCCGCAAGGTCCAGATCATGTACGACAAGCCCCTCGGGAAGGTGCAGACCATCCCGAAGGGCACATTCTCCGTGGATCTCCGTCCGGCGCCGCCGGGGATGCGCCCGACGATCTTCCACATCAACGACCTAGCCTTCTGGGGCCACGTCACGAACATTCCCGAGAAGCTCCGCGACCAGCTCGCCTACATGCACGGGCGCTGGTATCAGAACGGGATGGATCAGAACAACCCGAAGGACAACCCCACGATCGACCTCGGGGCGGCCAATGCGCCGGGCGGAGGTGGGCGATGAACTACGCCACGATCCTCTTCGCCACGGGCCTGGTGGTCATCGTCGTGTGTGCGTTCCTGTTCGTCCGCGTCATGTTGGACATGAAGCAGCGCGTGCTCATCACCGTGGCCCGCCCGACCACCGCGGACGGCGAGACCGTTCAGGTGAGCGCCAACATCCGCGCCACGGCTGGCGCCCTAGAGATCGCGGACCACATCGAGAAAGCCTCTCTGGCGATCCAGGGCCGCGTCGCCCGGCAGAACGAGATTGTCGCCGAGACGGACGCCAAGGTCGCCCACCAGAAGTGGCTGCGGATTCGGGCGAAGCTCGACGAGGCCGCGAAGGAGCGTCGCACCGGGCTCGGCGTGCTCACGAAGGCGGAGCGGGCCTGGTGGAACGCCCACGCCAAGGACTTCGACGCCAACGGGCCGCTGGTCAAGCCCGAGCGCGTGGCGGAGGCCGCCCGCGGCTCGGACGAGGATCCGATCGCGGCCGAGGGGTAAGCGTATGCCGTCCCGCATGACGAAGGCTCAGATCGTCTCGACCGCGCTGAAACTTGTCGGGACGGCCGCGACCGACCTCCAGATCGAAGGCGAACTCTGGCTCGACCTCCTGCTCGCGCAGGCGGCCCAGACCTACCGCTTCCCCGAGTTGGAGAAGACCCACACGGCGACCGTGGCATCCGGAGCGGCCACGGTCGCCACCCCCACCGACTACGGGTCGCTGGTGCGGGACGGCAACCTCCGGGGGGCCGTCGGCTATGTCCTGGACGCCGGCGCGGTGAAAACCCCGGTCTATCTCCGCACGCTGGCGGAAATCCTCCAGCAGACCGCTATCGGCATCGCGGACGATCCCTACGCCTCGCAGTGGCAGACCTACCTCGACAGCGCAGGGACGCTCACCATCCAGTACCAGGCGAACCCTGTGGCCGTCGACTCGACCGCCGTGGTCTGGTATCCCAACGACCTGGAACTCGTGCAGCAGATCAAGGTCCTGGCCGAGCGGTACATGCGCGGGAAACTCCTCGCAGTCGACGCGCAGATCGCGGCGGCGGCGGAAGTCCTGGGGCGCCGGTCCCTCTCGCGGATGCGCCTCTTCACGCAGGGCGGGCCAGGCGCGGACCTGGATTCCCGCTGGTTCGTCTAAATGGCGAATCCCAAGCCCACCGTCGTCACGCTGCCGGGGGGCGGCCAGGGCGTCCCGCTGCACCCGTTCCTCGGGATCGACCTCCGCAACGACCCCAAGTACGTCAAGGCGGGGCTGCTGCTCAGCGCCCAGAACTTCCTGCCCTACCAGCAGGGCACCCTGAGCAAGCGGTACGGCTCGACCATGCGGAACGCGACGGCCTGGGCGGGGGTCCTCCGCGTGCCGTTCGCCATGCGCTTCTACGAGTTCCTGACGACCTCGCGCACCCCGTCCCACACGTCGAGTGCGACCCACACGCAGAGCGCGACACCGTCAAATACCGTGTCCGCGACCGCCAGCAACACGGTGTCGATGACGCCGTCGAGCACACCCTCGCACACCCAGTCGTCCACACCGAGTAATACCGTCTCAGCCACTCCCACGTGGGCGCCGTCGAATACCCCGTCGCGGACGCCATCGAACACACCCAGTGCGACCCACACCCCGTCCCCGTCCAACACACCGAGCAACACGCTCTCACCCTCCTCGACGCCATCACGCACGGTCTCGGCCACACCCTCGAACACCCCATCGTCCACCGTCTCGTCCACCCCGTCCAACACCGTTTCGGCCACGCCGAGTCTCATGGCCGGGGGTCCGGTGACACTGGCCTACGTCAACAAAGCCTCCGGCGACCAGATCGGCCAGGTGGAGGAATCCACGGGCGCTTTTATCCCGCTGGGCGGCTTGCCGGCGCTCTCGGCCAACAAGCGGTGCCGTGGGACGGTGTTTGGGGAGATGGTGGCCGCCTACTTCGGCAACGATGCGGACGGGATTCTCGTCACGCGGGACGGTGAGACGATCGACCAACTCGTCGGCACGCAGATCCCGACCGCCTGTTATGTGGGAGGGCCGTTCTTTGACCGCCTCTTGGCCTGGCACGGCAAGCGCCTCTTCTACACCCGCACGAATGTCGACAACGATTTCAGCGACCCCACGACCGGCAATCAGCAGTACATCCTGGTCAACCACTCCGAGGATATTTCCGTCGCCTTCACGCCGGGTCCGGACCGGACGGAAGTCGGGTTCATGGGGAAGCTCTACGTCTGCACGCCGACCTCGACGTGGGCGAAACTCGGGGACTTCGGAACGGGCACCTTCACGAAGATCCACGAGACGGCGGGGATAAGCGCCCCCAACACGCTCGCGTGGACCGACCGCGGCGCGGTAGGTCTCGGCATCGACGACGTCTGGATCTTCCCCCTGGATGGTCTGCCGGTGGCGATCGGCGGGGCGATCAAGCCCATCCTGGAGGACATCCCCAAGGCGTACCGGGAGCGGTGCGCGGGTGTCTTCCGGCGCGGATTCTACTACCTGAGTCTCGTGCGGCCCGGCCAGACGAATCCCGACGTGGAGTACGTCTGCGACCTCCGCAACTTCAACGCCAACAAGAGCGACCAGGGCATCTACTGGATCGGGCCCATCGTGCGCGGCACGTCCGGCAAGGGGATCGCGTGTTACGTCTACCAGTCCCAGACCCCCGACGAGCAGGAACTCCTCGGCTTCGGCGCGAGCGAGGGGCGGGTGACGCTCCTGGAGGACGAGGGCACCTACCTCGACTACGGCGAGGCCATGACCAGCATCCTGGAGTCCCCGGACCTCGACGGCGGGACGCCCACCGTCAAGGGGTTCCCCGGCTGTCTGGTCGGCGCGTACACCTCCGGTGCGGATCAGGTGACGATCGAGTGCCTCGTCAACGAGGCCATCTCCGGGGGCGAGGTGACGGCCAGGTTCGGCGAGGCGACCGGCTATTTCGACGAATCCTACTTCGACGAGAGTTATTTTGCGTCCACCGAGTACGCCCTGGTGACGAAGCTGTTTCTCCAGCGCCCCACGGGCAGCAAGGGCCGCCTGCGCGTGACCCACACCAGCAACCAGGAGTTGTCCATCAAGGAACTCTATCTGCGCGTCGAACCCTTCGGGAGAGACTGAGATGAGCTATACGTTGCCGACCGGGACACTCGCGGGCGCCGGGCGGGTCGCCATCCTCAAAGACCGCTGGAACACCTTTGTCAACTCGGTCCTGGCGCAGTTCAACACCATCGTCACGACCGCGCTGGGAGGGTTCGGCCAGGATATGTCGGGCGCCAGCGGGATCGTCGTCTGGGAGAACGGCACGCCGACGCCGACCGCGGTCTGGTCGGCCGTGGCGGGCGCCGAGGTGTTCCTAACGTGGAGCGCCCCATATGGCCTCACGCTGAGTAACAACAGGAGCGATTCGTACAACGACCTGAATATCGCGGCGGGGTCCTGCCACAGCGACGACGCGGACCCGGCCGATCGGGTCTTGATAACCCTCGCCAGCGCCCTCACGAAGAAACTGGACGCGACGTGGGCCGTCGGCACCAACCAGGGGATGCGGGCCTCCGGGGCGGCGCTGGCGAACACGACGTACCATATCTTCCTCATCCAGCGGCCGGATACCGGCGTCGTCGATATTGCCGCCGACACCAGCGCGACCGGCGCGAACCTCGCGGCCAACACCAGCGCGGCCTACACGAAGAAGCGGCGCATCGGCAGCATCATCCGCTCCGGCGACATCATCGTCCAGTTCCGGCAGGACGGAGACATGTTCACCCTGATGTCGCCCGTGCGGGATCTGTCCCAAACCATTCCAGGCACGTCGGCGGTTCTCCGCACGTTGACCGTGCCGGCGGGGATCAAGGTCCAGGTCCTCGGCTCCGCCCTGGTGGGCGGACACTTGACCCAATACGCGCGTCTCCTGGTCAGCGATCCAGACACCAATGACACCGACCCGGCAGGGGCGATGCAGACCGCCATGCAGCCGGCCGTCGGTTCGGGGTACTTCGGGGCCGGGACCTTCCTCTGCTACACCGATACGTCGAGTCAAGTCCGCACCCGGGCGGATTACTCCGACGTATCCACCAGTATCACATTGACAACCTTCGGCTGGCGCGACGACCGGAGGAGTTAACCCGACCTGAACCATCGTATCGTGAGGAGTTGACCATGGCGCTCTCGCTTGAAGATCCCCTGAGCACATCACTCTACAACGTGGGCCTCTCGCAACTCCAACCCTGGGATCCGACCCAGGAGGCGGCCCGCAAGGACAAAGCCTGGGGCGAGACCCAGCAGAAACTCGGGGAGCGGTACGCCCGCGCCGGCCTCACGGGGAGCAGCCAGGAACTCGGGGACTTCGCCAACACCGCGAAGAACTTTGAGCTGGACTGGGGCGAGCGGGCGCCCAAGCAGCGGGCCGAGGCCATCTCCTCCGTCCTGCCCATCCATAACTTCCGGCGCTCGGTCTCAAACGACATGACGAGCGAGGCGCAGGCCGCCACGCAGCTTGCCACGAACAAGAAGGCGGCGCAGACGGCGCTCTGGGGCAGCCTCCTCGGCGCCAGCGGTCTGCCGACGACCCTCGCCAAGGCGCTCTTTGGCACCAGCACGCCCGCGTCGAGCGGATGGCAGCAGGGGGGCCTCATCCCCAAGGGGATCAGCGCCCTCTACAACTACCTGTCTGGATCGGGCGACATCGCGGGCAGCGGGTTCAGCACGGACCAACTCAACGCGCTGGACCCCGCGATCGACTGGACCGAGGTGGCCGACTGGCTCAATAACTACGACTACCTCAATAACGCGCTCGACGTGGGAGGCGTCTCCGACGCGGCGGACGTGCTAGGCGGACTCAGCCTGTCCGATCTGACGGGGTACTTCTGATGGACACCGGGTACGTCGCCCAGACCATTCCCTACGACCTCCTCTACCAGTACCTCGCGCAGTTGCTCGGTGCGGGGCCCACCAAGCGGACGAATCGCGCGAGCGCCGCCCCGGCCGCGGCAACGCCGCCGCTCCTCGCTCCCGGCGAGACCACCGGAGGCGGCGGGAGTGCCGACAGCGGACTCGGGGCGACCGAGGCCGAAGGCACCGGGAAGATGTCCAAGGAGATGTCGAGTGTCCTGGGCGCCCTGTCCCTTGGGCGCAGCCTGACGAATACGGCCCTCTCGGTCCTTGGGATGGGCGTGCCCGCACTCGGCCCACTGGGGTGGGGCCTCACGGCGCTGGGGATCGCCAACAAATTCGCGGACCCCTATGCCACCAATCCGCTCGGGGGCGCCCCGACCCCGGAGGCCATCAGCGCGGCCCGGGATGTTGCCGGGGCCTTCGCAGCGAACGACCTCGCCGACGCCAGACAGGCGGCCATCGACGAGGCCAATATGATGACGGCCCTGGACCTGAGCGGCCTCCTCAGTTACTCGCCAGATTACGCGGGCGAGACGGGACAGGGGTTCGGCAACCAGGGATTCGGCAGCAATACCTTGGGCAACGCCCAGGGGCAGCGCGAGACGGCGGGGGACGCGGCGCGTGCCGGAGGGGATTACGGCACGGTGGGCGACCCGACGTCCACGCCGAGCGTCTCAAACCCCGACCAGCAGGGCATGTTCGGCAATTCCGGTGGGGCCACGGGAGGCGCCGACATGGGGTCGGATAGTGCCGGCCGGGGTGGGGTGGGCGATTCGAGTCAAGGGGCGGGCACCGGGGCCTCCGACCGCGCCAAGGGCGGCGTGGACATCATTCGAAAGCCGACGAGACTCCGGTTCGGCGAGAAACCATCCGCCACACCCGAGAAGGTCATTTCCATCCCTAAGTCGATGAAGAAGCCCGGCCTCCAGGGCAACGAGCGCCAAGTCCGCGCCGGCCTCCAGTCCTCGCTCCAAGAACTCCTCGCAAGGAGACGCCGATGAACGTCCTCGACATGCTCGCGTATGGCTCCGTCCTCGGGATGGGGACGCCCGAGCAGCAACGCCAGGAGTCGCTCGCCCGCGACACCCTGGCCCAGCGGAACCGACTCCTGGAGGACGAGCAGGCGCGGCGACGCGCGGCCGATGCGGCGGAGGAGCGGCGCTGGAAGATGCAATACGGCCCGGTCGATCCCGGCGTGGCGGCGGCCTGGTCGCCGTTCTTCAAGGACCAATTCGGGATCGCGCTCCCGCAGAATCTCACGCAGCACACGCTTGATAGTTACCTCCGCGCCGCGCAGTTCCTTGCGCCCAAGGAGGATACCGTCTTCGTCCACCCCGATACGGGCGAGGAACTCGGCTCGACCCGCGACCGCAATGTGAAGCCGCCAACGCTGGACATGCCGGTGCAGGAGGATTTCTCCCTCCCCGGCTCGGCGAAGGGCCCGCAGGGTCCGGTCAGCGACACGGTGCCACGCCGCGCCGTTGCCGTGCCACGGTCGAGGTATGTCTCGGTCCTGGATCAGATTCGGCGACGGCAGGAAGGCGAACAGAAGGCATCGGAGGCGGCCCTGAAAGCGGACGAGGCATCCAGAAAAGAAGCGGACATGCAGGCCGTCCGCGAGGCCACGGCACGGGCGGGACGCCTCATCGCCAGCGGCGTCGATCCGAACGAGGCCAAGGCGCAGGAACCGCTGGCTGACCTGAAGGCACTCCATATCGAGAACAAGGCCACCGCGAAAGACAAAGATCCGACGCGAGAGGCGATGGACAAACTGCGCCTCAAGGCCATGCAGGACGCGGACCGCCTCAAGCAGGAGGCCGACACCATCGACGAGAAGATGGCGCGGAACGAGGCCGTCTCCGAGACGGTTCGCAATAAAATCGCCAACGACCTCACGAAGGCCGCCGCGCAGCACCGCAAGTTCGCCAAGGAGGACGAGGACGCGGATCGCACGGAGTCGGCCCAGCAGAACCTGGCCGAAGCGCAGAACCTCATGCAGCGGGCCGAGCAGATTCGGAGTTACAAGCCGAAGCCGCAGCCGATGGCTCCGGGCGGCGCCGTGCGAGAGACCAAGGCGGGGCCGACGACCCCGAAACCCGATCAGCGCCAGCAACTCCTCACCCAGCGCGATGCGTGGGTCGAGAAACTCTTTGGCCCGCGCGTCAATTTTCACCGCCTGACCCCTGAGCAGAAGCAGCAAGTGGCCGACGCGATCAGTGGAGCGACACGCTAATGCGCGTCTCGGTGGCAGACCTGGAGGCGCTCGACGCCCCGGCGTCGTCCGCTCTGTCTTCGCCCTCCTCGACCGACTTCGACGCCATCATCACCGCGAAGGCCGCGCAGTATGGCGTCGACCCGCAACTCGTCCGCGCAGTCATCCAGGCCGAGTCGAACTGGAATCCCCGCGCCGTCTCGCCAAAGGGGGCCAAGGGACTCATGCAGTTGATGGACCCCACGGCGCAGCGGTTCGGCGTGACGGACGCCTTCGACCCCGCGCAGAACATCGGCGGCGGCGTGCAGTACCTCAAGGCGCTCGGCGGACTGTTCCCGAACCGGAGCGACCTCGTCCTGGCCGCATATAACGCGGGGGAAGGGGCGGTCCAGAAGCACGGCGGCATCCCGCCATTCCCGGAGACACAAGCCTACGTCCAGAAGGTTCTCGGGAGTCTCAACCCAGCCAACGGCATGCCGCAGCCGTCGCCGACTCGCGTGACGGTCGCCGACCTCGAATCCCTCGACACCCCGGACGAGGCCCAAGTCTCTGTGGCGCAGTTGGAGGCGCTGGATCAGCCGACGCAGCCGAACACCCTTCAGCGTCTCGGTCAGGTGTTGTCCAGCCTCGCCCCGCAGGGTGAGACCCAATTCGAGATGCCAGGAGAGGGCGGCGCCACACGACCGGGGCGCGTGCCGAATCTCACTCCGCCGCCACAGCCCGACGTGCGGACCCAGGCCGTCCAGCAGACGAAGGCCGACGCCCTCGGTGTTCCGGGCGCTGGCGTCACCCTCCCCGGTGCACCGGAGCAAATCACGATCGTCCCACCCCAGCGCCCAGAGACCCCAGAGAGTCAGGCCGCCGCGGACGTCGCCCTCCGTCGTTCCGGATCCGCCACGGTGCCCGGTCGGACTATCCTGCAATCCCTCCGCGAGAGCAAGCCCGGTGTGGCGCTCACGTCGGGACTCGCGGGCCAATCGCCCGAGGCGATCCTCGCCCAGATTTTCGACAAGTCCGGCGTCGTGGCCGACACCGCCGAGGCCCTCCAGGAGGAACTCGGCGCGAATCCGACGGCACTCGACAAGACCCTCCAGGCCGCCGGGAGTCTCCTGAGTCCCGCCTCCATCGCCCTCTTCGCCCTGAATGCCGTCAATCTGCCGATCCAGACGGTCAAGGCGGCGATGACGCGGGTCTTCGGCGAGCGGGTGGCGACGCAGGCCATGGCCGCCGTTGCGCAGCGGGCCGTGGCTGGCGGCACGTCGTTCGGCGGCTACAACGCCATCACCAACGCCCTCCAGCAGACCGAGCGGGCGAAGCGGACGGGGCAACCGGCCTCGGTCGGCGAACTGGTGAAGGAGACGGGCAAGGGGGTCGTGACCGGCGCGGTCCTGGGGCCGACGGCGCTCATCCCTGGGCGCGTGGCGCGAAAGGCCGCCGAGATCGGCGTGTTCACCACCGTTCCCCCTATCCTTGAAGGCCGCGGGATCACCCTCGACGACGCGGTGGACGCGGGCCTCATCATCACGGCCCTCGGCCTGGCCCACGCCCTCCCGAAGCGTGCTGCCGACGCGATCCAGAAGCCCCGCACCCAGCGCACCGCCGCCGAGCAGGCGACCGTGGAGCAAGTCCTCGCCGACCCCAAGGCCCGCGAGGCGCTGGACGACGCCTTCGCCAAGGTGGCACAGGGGCAGGAGGCGGAACCGGCGAAGGTCGAGGCGGAGGTGCCGAAGCCGCCAGCCGAACCGGCGAAGATCGACGAGAATCTTCCGACGGCCACCCAGGTAGCGGCACCACCGGAACAGCCCAAACCTGCCCCGGTCGCTCCAGCCCCAGAGGCACCAGCGGTTCAGCCACGAGAGGAATTGCCATCTGTTAAGGAAGTTCAGCAAAGACTCGCAGCACAAGAGTCTTCCGTCCGAGAGGCATATCCAGACATCATCGGGGCGAGGCTGCAAAATTCCTTCGGCGGAACGGCAGTCATCCATAAAGGAACGACACCGGAAGAACCAATCCGAGTCACCTGGATCGACGACAAGGGTCCGTCTGGTCATACCGTCTTTCAGACGGCTGAAAAGGCACTCCGAGAAACATTACTCGACGGGTACACAACGGTTATTCCACCTGCGGCTCCGCCACGAGTGGAGACCGTTCAGGAGACGCCCCCGGCGCCTCCCGCAGTCGCACCGCCTCCTCCTTCGTCTAAGGGGCAGGCAAGCCCCATCGTGGAAGGACCCGGCCAGTTGCCGAAGCCGGAAATCGGGGTTCGAGTCCCCGAGGGGGAGGCGGCACAACCCGTTGGCACCTCTGCACAAGTGCCGACAGTTTCACCGACTGGTGAAACGGCACCAAAGCGTGAAACGCCGCCTGCCACCCTGCCGGAACAGAAGGCGGAGACGGCGGCAGCGCCAGCGGCGAAAGAAGCGCCGAAGGCTGAGCCCGCTCCATCCCCCACCGTCCTCGACCGCCTGAAGGGCAAACAGATCGCCCTCATCCCGCCGACGGCGAAGGAGGCCACGGCGCTGGAAAAGGCGATCAACGAGACCATCTCCAAACTCGACACCGAGATCAGCGGCGACGCGCTCGACAACCCGGAGAACGTCGCGCTCCTCGACCGCGCCAAGACGCAACTCCAGCACGCCGAGGACTACCGCGACACCCTGCCGATCACCGCGCTCGCCGAGCGGCGGCACCTGAAGCAAGTCACGAGCATCCTGCGCTCGTCCATCGAGGACTTCGAGGCGGTGGCGAACGAGGACACGCCAAGCAAGCAAGTGGACGCGGCATTCGCCCGCGCCGAGCAGCGCGACACGCTCCGCACCGACCTGTTCAAGATTCGGGAGAAGGCGGGGTGGACGGACAAGATTATCGAGGAGGAGAAGGCGGAGAAGGAGACCGCCCCAGAACCGAAGTCTACAATTATCGAGAAGCTGAAGTCTCCAGAGACGCCCGCTGCGACGACACCCACACCAATGGCGGCCACTCCCGAGGAACCTCCTCTGCCCTCGAAAGCGGTCCAGGACTCCATCACGCGAATCCTCAACGCCGTCTCGGTCATCCGGGGGAGGGTCGACAAGAAGAAGTATGAGTCGGCCTACCAGACGATCACGACGCACGCGCGGAAGCTCGACATCCCCGTCGAGAAGTTGCCGACCTACTTCCACGCCGATCAATACCGCCGCATCGCGGACGCCACGGAAATGGCGATCGCCAAGAAGTACGGGTCGCACCCCACTGAGGCATTGCGGAAGCGACGGGACGAACTGGCCCCCAAGCCCAAGACCATCCTCGACAAACTCAAGGGGAAGAAGCCCACGCCCGCCCCGCCCGTCGCACCGGAACCCACCGAGGAGACTATCGCCGTCGGCGACATCATCAGTGACGGCCTCGTCCGTGGCCGCGTCCTCTCTGAAGGCTCGCAGATGGGCAAGCCCGCCTATCGCGTCGAGGTGCTCACGGGACGCGAGAAGGGCAAAGAGAGCGTCATCTTCAAGGACGGCGCGGTCAAGGTGGAAGCGCCTGCGCCCACGAAGGAGACTACCGATGAACGTCCTGGAGCGCCTGCGCCAGTCACGGAACCTGCCACCGCCGGACCCGGAGGAGGAGGAGAGCCTCCCGCCCGACCCGAACCAACTCGCGTTCCCGTTCCTGAGCGAACTGGAGGCGAACCCCGCCTGAGCGAGTTGAAACGTCTCGGCGATCGCATGCGCCAAATCCTCCGCGAGGAGGAACAGTTATCCATCGGCCTCCGAGAGGCGTATCGGAACAAAGACGTCCACTACAAGGAACGCCGCACGAAGCGCGTCGTCGAACGGGTGGAGCGGGCACAGAAGTATATCCGAGAGCACGAGCCAAAACTGAAGGCGCTCCAGGAAGAACACAAGACATTGTGGCAGGGGCGTGACGTTGAGCGTGCAGACTGGGAACAATACGTCAGGAACGGAAAACAACTCCCAGAGGAACGCCTGAAGAACTACGTTGATTGGAAGCCCGTCGAGGTGCCTGCGGCCAGTGCGAGCGAAACTCCCGACGCGGCGTTTCGGCGCGGCGTCTTGGCGCACGAGCAAAAAATCCGGCGCTACGGAGACGAGGCGAACGACTACGGCAAGGCGGCGGCGGGCCTCTATGCGGTCATCGAGCGAAAACTCGGCTCTGGACCAGGGGAGAACCCCAACGTCGCCTTCGGTTCCCGCTGGCACCAACCCCTCGCCGGGACGAATGCAGAGGACATCGCCGCGCCGGATGCCGTGGAGCGACTCGGGCGTCGAATGGATTCCGTTCTGAACGATCGTGCCACGCGGCCGGCCGATTACGAGGAAAGACGGATCGTCAACCAGGAATATAACCGGTACGGCGCGGAGCCGAAACGGAAGCAGGAATATACGTCCCGCGCCGAACGCACCCAAGCCGAACTCGACCGGATGCGGAAACCGGACGGCGACCTCGGGAAGATCCGCGCCAGGGCCGAGGACTATGAGCGGAGTGCGGCCGAAGTCGAGGCGGTGATCGGTGAGAGCGAGGGGGTGCGGGCGGCCAAAAACCGGGCCGTGAAACTCCGCGCCGCGGCCGACAAGTATGAGGCGTACATCCAATCGAAGATCGACGCCGACCGGGACCTCGGGACGCCAACTGATCCACAGACACTCCTGGCACAATTCGACAATCCCTCCGAGGCCGACACGCTGGCGCAGGCCATCCTGGACGAGGTGCCCGCGAGTCAGGTGCGTGCCGTCAGGGACCGCGACCCGAACGATGTCGTGACCATGCTAGAGGCCGATCCCGAATCGCTCGGCAAGAGTTTCGGGAAGGTCGTCGCCGGGAAATCGCCGGAACTCCTCAAGGAGGCCCTCGGCCGACTGACGGAAGACGAGGGCTACACCTGGGCATACAAGCCAAAGAAACAACTCCTGCGGAAATCCGACCTCACCTCGCAAGCCGACCGCATGGAGGGGAAATTCGACGGGTGGGAGAGCGTCGTTGACGGTCGGCGCGTCTGGACGAACGGACATCTCCTGGAATTTGGCGATCCTCCAAAGGGATACCGGACACGGACGGACGCCCAGGCCAAGGCGGAGGATGCCCAAAACCCCGACATGGCGAAGGTGATCCCTGCGTCGTCGGAGTTACCAGTCTCGGTGACGCCACTCGCGCGGATGCTCGCCGTCGACCATGGGACGCCGTTCGTGGTGGCGCGTCGATCCGACGGGGAATTAGTCTTCGTCAACGAGAAATACTGGGATCACTTCGAGACGAAACACCCCGGGATCACCTGGCGACAATGGAAGGACAACCTTGGTCCGATCATCGGGACCGCGGACGGACAAGTGGTAGCCGCCGTCATGCCGATGCGAGCCGAACCCAACGCGGTGGTCGAGTCGATCGCATCTAGACAGCCGGTGGCCGAGACTCCAGCCACCGCCAAATCCGCCAAGAAGAGCAAGGGCGTCCGCGGCTTCACCGCCGGCTCGCCCGCCATCCCCACGAGTCTCCCGCCCGCGACGCCCGAGCCCATCAGCACAGGCGAGGTGGTCAAGCGCCTCTCCGACGCCTTCCAGGTGCCCGTCCGCAAGGGCCACTTCCTAAATCGCGCCCTCGGCATCTACAAGCAGTTGGAACGGGTCGCCCGCATCAAGGGGTACGGCGACATCGCCGTGGCGTCCCACGAGGTCGCGCACCACCTCGACAAGGACGATCTCATCCGGCCGCTGCGGTACACCGCCGCGTACAAGGAACTGAAGGCGCTCGACTACAAGCCGAAGCGCGGCGATCCGCACGAGGGGTTCGCCGAGTTTCTGCGGCACTACCTCACCCGGGACGACGCGCAGACGGTGGCCCCCAAGATGTACGACTGGTGGGTCAACGAATTTCTCCCGAAGCATCCGGCCATCGCGGAGGCCGTGGCGAAGGGGAAAGCCGCCGTCGACCAGTGGCGGCAAGAGGGCGCGGTCCAGCGCGTCATCGCGCAGATCGACACGAAGAACCGGCCCCTCTCGGACGTGAAGGCGCTCCTCCAGCGGCCCCGCACGGCAACCGAGTGGCTCACGGACAACTTCTTCAACCGCCTCGCTCCGCTCCTGCGGACGGCGCGGCAGATGACCGGCGCCTCGCGGTGGGGCACGGGCGACGTGATGCAGAAGATGGAGCCCGCCGTCAACTTCTGGGCCTACGCCAAGGCGACCAACATGACCGGCGCGGCCAAGGCGCGGGCCTGGGCCGACTTTGGCATGAGCGACGCGGCGGGGAATAAGGTCGCGCCCGCGCTCAAGGAAGTCCTGGCCCCCATCGCCAAAGACCTCCGCAACCCGAAGACGCTGGAGGAGTTCTACGCCTACACCTACGCCCGGCACGCGCTGGACGTCCTGAAGCAGGGGAAGAACCCCGGCATCACGAAGGCCGACGCCCAGTACACCGTCCAGCAATTCGAGACGCGCCCCGGCTGGGAAGCGGCCTCCGACGGGTTGACGCAGTGGCACGCGGGCCTCGTGGACTACCTCGTCGAGGCGGGGGGCCTCTCGCCGGACGCAGCGGCGAAGATGCAGCAAATGTACCCCCATTACATCGCGCTCGCCCGCAAGATGGACGTGCAGCCGCCGATGCAGGGCGGCCCGGGGCCCGGGAGTCGGTTCGCCAATCTCCCCACACCTATCCGGCGCCTGAAAGGGTCGGGCCGCGAAATCCTGCCGCCCCTGGAGTCGGCCCTGACCTACGCCGAGCGGCTGATCGGCCTGGCCGACAAAATCCGCGTCGGGAAGATGCTCGTGGACGCGGCGGGACGCTACAAGGGACTCGGCGAGATCGTAGAGGAAGTCGACCCATCGCTCGTCCCGCATTCCGTGACGGTCGAGCGGGTGGCGAAGCAACTGGAGGCGGCCGGGGCGGACCTGAGCATGGCCGACCAGGACGCGATCCTGACCTTCTTCGACCAGTCGTTCGTGGGCGACCCAAAGGACAACATCCTCACGCTCTACCAGGGCGGGAAGCGCACACTGTACTGGGTGCGGCCCGACCTCTATAAGGCGCTGGTGGGGCTCGACAAGCCGTACCGCCTGCCGCGCCTCCTGGACGCCACCTTCGGCCGCGTCGCCCGCACGATCCGCCTGGGCGCGACGGGCCTGCGGGCGGGATTCTCCCTCGTGACGAACCCCCTCCGCGACATCCAGACCGCCGTCCTCCAGTCTGGCGAGCAGCGTGGCGATCCCGCGTCGGTCGCCCTCGGCACGGTGCGGGGGATCCTGGCCGACCTCACCAACAACGAGGTGGCGCAACTCTGGAAGCGGGGCGGCGGCGAGATGGCGCAGCCGCTCGGCATCGACCGGCGCTTCCTCAAGGAGGCGGTGGACGAACTCCTGGAGCGGAGTCCCAAGGACAACGCCCTCGATTGGCTGCGCCACCCCGTCGACACGCTGCGCTCGGCCTTCTCCGTCACCGAGGCAGGGCCCCGCTTGGCGGAGTTCGAGGCGGCCCTCAAGAACCTCGGCTGGAAGCCGGGGCAGACCGTCACCTTCGAGCAGTACCTCAAGGCGCAGCTCGCCGCGCAGAACGTCACCGTCGACTTCCGCGAGGGGGGCGCCCTCGGCATGTGGGTGAACCAACTGACGCCGTTCTTCAACGCCAGCCTCCAGGGACCGGCGCGGGCTTTCGACCGGATGGCGAGTGCCCCGGTGTCCACCCTCACGAAGGCCGTCACCTGGCTCACGCTGCCGGCGTTGGGGTTGTGGTGGGCGTACAAGGACGAGGACTGGTACAAGAACCTCCGCCCGATGGAGCGGTATCGGTTCTGGCACGTCAAGTTCGGCGACAAGATCGTGCGGATCCCGCGGCCCTTTGAGTGGGGGCACCTCTTCGCCAGTATCCCCGAGGCCGTGATGGACTGGGCCTACCGGAAAGACCCGCAAGCGATCACCGAGGCGGTGGGCACGGCCCTCCAGGACATGACGCCCTCCTTCGTGCCGGGCCTCATCCAGCCCGCCATCGAGGTGTCGGCGAACCGGGACTTCTACTTCAATCGGCCCCTGATCCCCGAGCGGATGCGGCGGTCGCGGCCCGAAGACCAGGCGAACCCGGAGACCACCAGTACGGCCCGGGCCGTCGGGAGACTCTTCGGCGTCCCGCCCATCTACGTCGAGCACCTCGTCTCGGAGTACACTGGCGGCTTGGCGCGCGATGTCCTCTCCGGACTGGAGACCACGGCGCGCGAGGGAGGCGCCTTCCCACTGAAGGGCACCCGCCCCACCGAGTTGACCGATGTGCCGGTCATCGGGCGCCTCTTCCTGCGCGGGACGCACACGCGCGTCCTGGACGATTTCTACACGCGCCTGGAGCGGGCCGAGGCAGAACTGGGCTCGGCGAAGCTCGCCAAGGGCCAACCGCCCGAGGGGGTGAAGGCCGAGGCCCACCGGCTGCGGAAGGCCGCGGACGACCTCGCGGACCTCCGCAAGCGGTCACGGGAGACGATCGCGGACACGACGCGCCCAGACAGTGAGAAGCGGCAGAAACTCCTCGACTACCATCAACGCATGGTCGACCGAGCCACACGGGCGCTCCAGCGGCCCACCGCGGTTCCGCGTCGGTCGATCCTGGATCGGTTGCGCGGCACCTCATCCTCCACCACTTTGGCAGGGAGTCCCCGATGACCGAGGAAAACGGCTTCAGCCACTGGCGCGGCGTGACGGACGCGGAGATGGCCCACCTGCGGGAGTTGCTGGACCGGGTGGAAAAGGGGCTGGGCGACCACCGGACTGAAGAACGGGAGGTGTGGGAACGGTTCGAGAAGGCGCTGAAGGAGTTGGACGAGAAGTTGGACTCCATCGACCGTTGGCGGTCCAAGGTCATAGGGTACGCCTCGGCGGTGAGCCTGTTCATTGGTGGCCTGATTCATTTGGTGTGGGAGAAACTGAAATGAGCGGCGACCTCATCGCCTTGCTACGGCGGCACGAGGGGTTCCGCCCGAAGCCCTACCGGGACACCACGGGGCACCTGTCCATCGGCTTCGGTCGGAACCTGGACGACGTGGGCATCACCTACGAGGAGGCGACCCAGCTCCTCCAGAACGACATTTCCCGCACGTCGCGCTCGCTGCGTCATGCCCTGCCATGGGTGACGAAACTGGATGCGGTCAGAGCGGCGGCGTTGATTGATATGGCGTTCATGGGCGTGGCGACATTGCTCACGTTCAAGAAGTTCCTGGCCGCCCTGGAGACTGGCGACTACGACACCGCGGCCGACGAGATGCTGGACAGTCGGTGGGCCGCCCAAGTCAAGGGGCGCGCGGTGGAGTTGGCACTGATGATCCGCACCGGGAGGTACGACAATGGACCCTGATCCGAACGTGATGGCCATCCTGACCTACCTGCGCTTCTGTTTCCGTGCGCTCGTGCATGGCCTGGTCGCCGGGATGATCGCCGGCAGCGGCGCCGTGGCCTCCATCCTGACCGTGAAGAAGGCCATGCCGTCCGATTGGGAATGGCTCGTCATTGCCGCGGCCACGGCGGCGGCCTTCGGCAACGGCATCAACTCGTTCATCTCGTCCCCGGAGGCCAAATGAAAACCGCAATCCTACCCCTGTGTGTCCTGATCCTTACCGGCTGCGCCACCCTGGACGCCGACCTTGGGCGTCTACACACTCTCACGATTGCTGATGTCCAACGCGCCGTCGAGATCAGCACGGCGGCCGGAGACCTGGAAGGGAAACAGTGCGCCGAGGGGTTGTTGGCCGTCCTGAAGGAACAACAGGCCGAGCCGTTGGCGAAACCCATCGGCGTGGTCAGTGCCATCGCCTACGCCCGCGCCACGCGGAAGGACATCGAATCGGACAGTCTGGTGCTCCGGCGCATCAATTTGGCCTGTGCCGCCGCCATGAATGAAAGCATTGTGACATACGCCCGCCTCGCCGCGCGCCTGGGGATTGCGCCATGAATCCCACCGTGCCGCTGTCCTGCCTCGTGCCGCTCCGGGTGAAACTCTGGATGCTCGGCGGGGCAGCCATTGCGGTGATTGTGGGGATGCTGCTCGGGATCGCACTGTTCGTGCAGTGGCTGCGGTGCGCCTAATCTGGGGGTGTGTCATGGTGCGCGTCCTCGTCATCCTGCTCGCCTTCGTGTTCGGCCTGTGCATCGTGTCCGTCTTCGCTGGCCCGGCCCTGCCGCCGCAGCGCGACGATTGCCGCCTCATCTTCATCGAGATCCCGACCGACGATCCGGGGGGACACCCTCGGCCGGTATGTCCTGGACGGGTTCCTGCGGCAGTGGAAGACGGAGCGATGGGCGCTCTATCTGTGCGACGTGTACCCAGGATGCGGCTGCACCTACCTCGTCGAGCGGGAAATCTACGTCAATCCCCCCTATAGTCAGAAGCTCGGGTACGACCCCGCGTTTGTCCTCGTACATGAGATGGTCCACGCTTTCACCCGCCTCGTGGACACGCCCGCCGCCGAACATTTGATCGTCGAGAACATTGCCAAGGGCATCTGGGGGTCGCTGGACGAGAAACGGAAGGGACGACTGGCCGCATTACTGAAGCGGGCCAAAGCAAAGCGCCCATCAGAACTGAGCACGTCACCCTAACCGGGACGGTGACTGGTGAAACTGATCGACTACACGCTCACCTGCAAGGAGAAGTACCCCACCGCCACGCTCATCCCCTTTGGTGATGTCCACGCCGACGACGCCGGGTTCGTGGAGAGCCTCTTCGACGAGTGTCTCGCGGAGATTATCGAGACGCCGAACTGCGCGTGTATCGGCATGGGCGACTACCGGAACTTCCTCCGGGGCGCGGCCCGCAAGCACCTCCTGGCCTACACCGCCGACGAGGAGAGTTTCCTTGAACTGTCCAAGATGGTCCGCGGCAACGTGGAGGAGTTCTACAAGCGGAAGATCCGACCCATCCAGAAGAAACTGATCGGCCTGATCGAGGGCAACCATTTCTTCAAGTTCGAGGACTCGACGACCTGTACGCAATACCTCTGCCAACTCGCCGGCGTGCCATACCTCACAGAGATGGCCGGGATCCGGTTCAAGGTGCAGGGCAACGACTACACCAAGGTCTTCGTGATCGTCGCGCACCATGGGCACTGGAGCGGCGGGTACTCGCGGGTCGGCGGCGACCTCAACGCCGTCGAGATGAAGTCTTGGCCGTGGGAGTGCGACATCGCCCTGTACGGGCACACGCATCGCAAGAGCGTCCACCACAGTCCCATCATGCAGATCCCCGGGCGCGGCGCCCTGCGCCTCCTGGAGCGGCCCAAGGTGCTCATCCGCACCGGGAGCTTCGTCAAGGGCTTCGTGGAGGACTCGCCCGGGCGCTACACCGAGCGCAAACTGCTCCCGCCGAACGAGTTGGGGCGAGGACGCCCCACCGCTTGAGCGCGACATTGAGTAATCCTCTGAGGGTACTGAGGTATCGCTGGATCGTGGCTTCACTCCGTCCTTCCGAACGTAATTCCACTTTCGCCTGGTCGAGACTCTCGGGCGTGATGGACTGGAGATAGTGGATAGTGTGCGACGCGAAGAACCGCCCCCACCACGCGAAATGGAGATCGTCATAATACAAGGACCGCTTGGCGGCCTTCGCCACCCGGTAGCGGCCCAACGCCTCGTCCCACGGCGTCAGGCGCGGCTGGAGGGGGCCATAGGCCGCCTCGAAAGCCACCCCCTCCAACCGCGCCCGTTCCCGCTTCTCGGCCTCGATCGCCAACTGCCGGGTGCGCCCCAGCATCTTCTTATAGAGCCGGCCGTGGTGCCAAAATCTGAAGCCGAACGTCACGATCGGCTTGCCGTCCGGCCCCCGCCGCTTCCCGGTGTGGGCGATCAGGGTCATGTCAGCCTCCCACGTATCGCAGCACCGCCCTGACGAGGGCGTCGACCATGACGTCCGCGACCATCAGGAGAAACAGGTTCTTGAAAATGGGACAGGGCAGGCGCCCGCTGGTCACGTCGTTTAGGTGTTTCAGCCACCGGACGAACGCCAGTCGCGGATCCGGCGCCGCGAGAATGCGGTTCCAGAGATTGACCCGGGTTTCGAGGAACTTCGCGTTGAGGCGGCCGCGACTCTCCCCCACGTCCACGAAATCCGGCACCACGAGCGACTGGACCTCGTTCGACAGATCGACCACAGTGGCGTGTTGCGTGGGACGGCGGGATTCGATGAGACCGTGCAGGAGTGCGAGATTATGGCGGATCGACAGGGTTAATTGGTGAATGGTGGTGTCCACATCATCCTCTTCCACCGGAAGCCGCTTGGCCCTTTGGGCGATGTTTTGCACGCTTCAGCGCCTCGTTGCGGTCCACAACCATTTTATGAAACGCCTCGATATTCGGGATGAGGGCCGCCTTGGCGACCTCGTGGTCGCTTGTGAGAATTTCCCGAACGGCGGCCAGATGGGCGGCCAATTCGGGAGGGAACGGGTCCTCGGCAGGCATCACGGGGGGCCCTGGAGTAATGCCGGACTGAAGGTCCGCATGCGCTTTCTCCCGCAGCAGGGAATCGACGGAGACCTGGAATCCGTCGGCGATTTTGAGGACTTGCGGGAGTGTGGGTTTCGATTTCCCCCTCTCCCAGCGGTTCCAGTTCGGTCGAGACGTCCCGCATAAGTCTGCCGCCTCCACCTGATTAAGACCACGTTGGTCTCTCAAGGTGCGAATAGCCTCTTGGAAGAAATCGTAAGGGTTACCACTTTTTCTCTTGAAAGTGTGCCGATTGTGTAATAGATTATGTAGCGTTCACCTGCACCTTGACATGCACCGTTTACACCGCTCGGAGGAAGATGTCAATGGCAAGTCGAAACGATATTAAGGCACGACTCCAAAAGGCCGGAGTCACATACAACGACGTTGCGAGACTCGCGGGGGTTACATGGTCGATGGTCTGGCAGGTCGTCAATGGCCGAAAGGTATCGCAGCCCGTAATGAGTGCGATCGACAAACTCACGGTGCAACGATGACTGACGCAGAACTGTCCTTTACTAAGAAGATGGATGCAGCAGGAAAAAGATGGATCTTTGAACCAACGCGATTCCGTCTTCCAGACCCTTACCGATCCTATCGTCCAGACTTCTATATCGTCGATGACGACATATTTATTGAAGTTGTTGGAACACGGCAAGCCTTCTGCTCTAACAGAAAAACCTATGAATCGTTCCGGGAGACCTACCCGCATATCAAATTCAAGGTGGTGAATCTCGGCGCGTGGAAGCGTGGCGAAGGTAAAAAACGGATAGAGATACCACACAGTAACAAATTCAATCGGCGTGAGCATAAGCCCATTGCAGAAGGTGACGTTCTTCCTCTCCCGCTCAAAAAACTCTCGATGGCAGATCCAAACGAGGTCGCACTTGAGGTAATTGACCTTGTTCGATCTGGTCGATTCAAGAACATTCGTGATGTCGCCATGGGACTCAACATCACGAAGGATGTGTTGGGTCGAGCGATACATTCGAGAGACACCAGCAGCCTGCATTTCCTCGGCGTGCTTCATATTCTTCGTACTGCCAACGATGCACCAAGAACTGCATTACAGCCTGTGTAGTTAGGATGGGGGATGTAACCCATGAACCTCAACGAGAAGCGCGACGTGTTCTGGCCCCTGGCCGTTGAGAAGTACGGCCTGAAGGGGCTCGGGTATCCCGAGATCGTCCGCGTGACCCGCACCGTCGCCTCCCTGCTGGAACATGAGCGCCCCCCGGAGATCGGCAAGGGTGAGTTCGTCATTCTCAAAGCCATCAAAGCACTCCTATACGAACAATATGAACGAAATGTCAAAGAGTTCCACCGTACAGTTGTGAACCTCTACGGCCTGGAGATCACACCTGTGAAGTCGGAGTCGAGTCATGGGTTGGGATCTTGACGACGGCGAGGCTGGACACCGCAACCCGAGCGGCCGTGCTCTCCGTGGCGATCAAGTACGCGGATCAGAGGTCTGGCGGAACGCACTTCAATGGTATCTACATGACCAGTCTCCCGCACATGAGTTTCGAGACTACGAATCCTGTGGACGTGCGCACATGGCTCCACACGTCAGGCGTCTTGAATTGACTGGAGCGACGGCATGAGTCCGCGCCTCTTGACCCCCGCCGAGGCCGCAGCGCGGTTGCGCCTCGCCACCAAGACCATCCAGAACTGGGCGCGGCTCAAGAAGATCGAGCATGTGAAGCTCGGCGCGGCGGTGCGGATCCCCGAGTCGGCCGTGGACGATCTCATCAAGCGCGGGACGGTGAAACCCGCAACCCTCTGGAGGTAGCCCCGTGCATACCACCGAACACGAACGCCAGTTCATCCGCAATCTCGGCACGCACCGACCCGAGGAACAGCGGCGGCACAACCCGCCCACGCGCAAGCAACTCCTGAGCGGCTACCTGGCGGGCCTGCTGCTGCGGCGGGACTTCGCCGGGATGGACCGGGACGCGCTCATCGCCGAGGTGTACCACCAGTTGTCGAACGGCAAGGGGAGGGGGCGGTGAACATCCGCCTGTGGTTCGACTTCGGGCGCACCGAGGACCACTACGTCCCGGCCTGCTACAGCGAGGCGGATATTCAACAGGTCTGCGGCGTCTATGGGGCGCACGCCTACACGCTCCACCCAGAGCCGTCCGATGGATGAAGTGATTGCGATAGCCGTCGTCTGGGTGTTGATCGCGCTCCCCGTCCTCGTCTTCTTCCGTGGAGGGCGCCGATGATCCTGGAGGCACGTAATGAAAATTGAGATTCGTCACCGGTACACGAATGCGGTCTTATTTGCTGTTGAGTGTGATTCGTTTGTGCAGGCGGTAGAACTGGCCGTGAATGGAAACGCCAACCTCAGGGGCGCCAACCTCGGGGGCGCCAACCTCGGGGGCGCCAACCTCGGGGGCGCCAACCTCAGTGGCGCCAACCTCAGGGGCGCCAACCTCGGGGGCGCCAACCTCTGGGGCGCCAACCTCTGGGGCGCCGACCTCTGGGGCGCCAACCTCAGGGGCGCCAACCTCGGGGGCGCCAACCTCAGGGGCGCCAACCTCGGGGGCGCCAACCTCGGGGACGCCAACCTCGGGGACGCCAACCTCTGTGGCGCCAACCTCTGGGGCGCCAACCTCTGTGGCGCCAACCTCAGGGGCGCCAACCTCAGGGGCGCCAACCTCTGGGGCGCCGACCTCGGTGGCGCCGACCTCTGTGGCGCCAAAAACATATCAAAATTCATCACGACGCCACTCTACATGCTACTCGATCAGCCAGGGAGCGTCCGCGCGTACAAGCTCGTAACGGCGGACGGTGTTGGGCCGTTCAATGGCGGCATCACGTATCGGGTGGGAAATTCCTATTCTGTGAATGACGCAAACACCGATGAGACCGAACCCTGTGGGGCTGGGATCAACCTCGCCACGCTCGATTGGTGCCTGAAAGAATGGAAAGATGGGTTCCGTATCCTCATCGCCGAGTTCACCGCTGCGGATATCGCCTGCATCCCCATTGGGAGCGGTGGGAAATTTCGGGTCCACCGCTGCACGATTGTTGGGGAGAAGGATCTGGTGGAGATTGGACTCAAGGACAAGTGAGGCCGCCGATGATCCGCGGACTCCCCAACGCCACGGCTATCCTCATCGTGGCCGTCGACCACATGGCGCGAGAGCGGGGCTGCCCCGTCGCCACACTCCACATCCTCGACCGCGCCATCGAGGTTAAAACTGCTTGATTAATTCCAACAAATACATTATAAATCGGTTAAATTCACTTGACTTTTAGTTGAAAAATGATTATATTAAAGGGGAGTAAGACATGAAGATCATTAATGTAACGAAGGAATATTTTGAAACGGAAAACGAGAAAGTTTACTTTTTTGAACCACTGGAAAAAATCATATCGGTCGAGGATATGCAAAAAATTATGGATATAAATGAGAAGATAGTTAAAAAAATAAAGGAAAACGAAAAATGATTGTTTCATGGTTTTCGGCTGGTGTATCAAGTGCTGTTGCTACCAAACTGCTTATTAATGAAATTGATAAGATAATTTATACACATATCAATGACCAACACCCAGACACAATACGTTTTATTAAAGATTGTGAAAGATGGTTTGGAAAAGAAGTCGAAATTTTACAATCCCCTTACGGGTCAGTTGATAATGCTTTAAAGGCAGCTTGTTACGTTAATGGCATCCACGGAGCACCCTGTACAAGGCTATTGAAACGTAGGGTTAGAAAAGAATGGGAGCTGGATAAGACAGATTTAACTTATGTTTGGGGCATGGATATGGCAGAAAAAGATCGTTGCGACAATTTAATTCTCTCTATGCCGGGTCAAAAACACTTATTCCCTCTTGTAGAAAAAAATATCACAAAAGAAGATGCCCACAAAATATTATTGGCAAGTGGGATTAAACGGCCAGCTATGTATGATCTTGGATATAACAATAATAATTGTATTGGGTGTGTTAAGGGTGGGATGGGATATTGGAACCACATCAGAATTGATTTCCCCGATATTTTTAAATTGCGAAGCGAAACAGAACGGTTGATCGGGGGGACGGCAATTAGAGGAATTTATCTTGATGAACTCGACCCCCAAAAAGGAAGGCATACACGGCCTATTGTTGAGGATTGCGGTATTTTTTGTGAGTTAATGGAGATATGAAAATATATAAAATCACAGAAGCAAGTGCGTATATTGGCGTTTCGATTAACTCACTAAAAACACTTGCGAATAATGGAAAAATCAAATCTTTTAGCACTACCGGAAAGCATAGGCGCTTTCGGCAAGAAGATTTAGATTCTTATATGGGAGTTGAAAAGGTTAAGCAAGAGAAATTAACAATGATTTATGCCAGATGTTCTACTGCAAAACAGAAAGAAAATCTTGAAAGGCAAAAAGACAGACTTCGTAAATATGCGGAAAGTAAAGGGTATAAATATGCTTTAATTGATGAAATAGCCAGTGGGATAAATGAAAAACGGGCTGGAATCCATAAATTAATCAAAATGTGCTTTGAAGGTAAGGTTGAAAGGGTTTTAATTGAATATAAAGATCGTCTTGCCCGTTTCGGGTATGAATATCTTGACGCTATTTTTACAAACCTTGAAGTAGCCGTGGAAATTATGGAAACAAAAGACAAGAAATATGAGGAAGAATTAGCCGAAGATATTATGAAGATTTTGACCTGTTATTCGGCCAGATATTACGGCGCAAGAGGTGGTAGAAAAAAGAAAATAATACAAGAAATACCGCCAGTTGAATCTGATGGAATTTAAAAAGGAGGCGGCCGAGGACTGCGACCACGACGGGGGCGCGTTCCTGCCGCCGCGCCTCCCCTACCGCTATCGCTGGATGCGGCCGGACCCCGAGACCCTGCATGCTAAGACTCTGGTCTACGCGCACCGACTCGCTGGACGATCGTGACGGAGGGAGTCATGCCACGCGCCACCTACAAGAACAGGTCGGGTGGATTCGATGCGAACGAGAATCAGGCCATGTCGGATTTCCTGTTCGACGAGTTTACGTGGTTCGCCGACCGACCGACCTCAGAGAAGGATTTTCAGGGGTGGGTGCAAATGCACGCTCGGGCCAACTGTGCACTCGTTCGGCACGGGAAGGTCCTGGTGAGCGTGCCAGGACACAATCCGTTGGAGCGGTTGACGCAGTGATCGTCCAGGCTGACGCACGGGAGATTCCCTTGGCTGATAACAGCGTGCAGTGTGTCGTGACGTCGCCGCCGTCAACGGGCAGCGTGATTCAGCGCCTTACACCGCTCGTAGAGGGCTTCACATTGGGCCACGAATGCGTCAGAAAAGCTAAGGTTCTTAACCTTACGGATGGTTCCGTGCGAGTTGGGGAAATCTCGCTCTCCTGTGACCTTCGTTCGATGCTTACCACTTTCGGCCTTCAACTCTCGCAGCGCGAGAACAGACTTCGCTTGCTCGGCTTTCACACGGAGGAACGGCAGCAACTTCCGCAGGATCAACTCGGCGGACTTGTCGGATGCCTGATAGCAGAACAGGGCCCGGCGGTTGGCGTGTGCCTCCCGCTCTCGGTAGTACCAACCTCCGAGCGTTTCGGCCAGCAGTCGGATAGCCGCCTCGTCCACCATTCGAACCTGAATCCTGGCATGGTAGCCGGGAGTTTTTCTCCCTTGGCACTTATAGGCGGCAGACTTCTTAATTCCGATGTAACCCTCTCCATCCACAAGGCCAGCCAAGTACGCCAGTACGGTTTGCATAAGTCTCCTCCTGTTAACGTCAAGTGTGGTTATGATACTACGAAAGGTGGTGATGGGTCAAGTGCTAATTCAGGCCAATGCCAAGCACATCCCGTTGGCGGACTCGTCTGTTCAATGCTGCGTAACGAGTCCGCCTTACTGAATTGGGGCCTCCGCGATTACGGTGTTTCCGGTCAGCTCGGCCTGGAGCGCACCCCGGAGGAGTACATCGCCAACATGGTCCAGGTGTTCCGCGAGGTGCGGCGAGTGCTGCGAGAGGATGGGACGTGCTGGGTGAATATGGGGGATGGGTACAACGCAGCAGGGCGCGACGGACATGGCACTCGTATCGGCTACAAACAATCTACAAACCGAGCGAGTGCCAACGGTGACGACGACAACCGTCCAACTGTGAACAGCCTAAAACCCAAAGACCTCATCGGTATGCCCTGGCGCCTCGCCTTCGCGCTGCAGGCGGACGGGTGGACGTTACGCAGCGAGATCATATGGCAAAAGCCAAATCCGATGCCGGAGTCAGTCACCGACAGGCCAACCAAATCGCACGAACAGATTTTCCTCTTCTCCAAAGCGAAATGGGTTGGACCGGAAGCGTCGGCATTCTCCCACATTTCCGACGAGGACGCGCGTTGGATTGCGCTTCTGTTTGATGCTGAGGGAAACATCGTCGTTAAGCGGTCAATGATGGAATCAGGAAGAACTACCTACGGGCTTCAGGTCGCCTTTGCGAACACAAGCCGAAATCTAATTGACGTTGCGAAGAACATGGTTGGTGTCGGCAGCATCCATGAGAGGCCAGGAAAGAACGCTCCGATGTTCTACTGGCAACTCACGAATATCCAGGCGTCGGAATTGATGAAGCGGATTTATCGGTTCTTGATCGTGAAGCAACGACAAGCCCGCTTAGGGATCTACGTCCAGTCCCTATTTGAGACAGCTCGGACTGAACGACTCACCGTAGAGGGAAGATTGCGCGGTCGCACGCGATCCGACCACCACACAGAACTCCTTGAGAAGTGTTGGGCCACCATGAAGATGCTAAACCATTTCGGAACGCCTGACCTGTCATGGGTGCCTGAACCTATCTTCGGTCGCTGGGTTTCTCAGCCCTACTACTTTGACCAGGAGGCGGTGAGGGAACCGAGTAACGGCCACAATGAGCATGACCTGACTGGCCCCGGATACCACGCACCAGGGCAGACAGCACAAACCGGCTCGCGTATGTCAAAGCGTCCTGATGGGTGGGAGTCGCACGATGGCGGACACGGGAGTATCCACAAGGACGGCCGCGAGCCTGGGGCACCGGCAGAGATTCGGATGGGTCGTAACCTCCGCTCCGTCTGGACCATCCCCACGCAACCCTTTAGCGACTGGACAAAAACCGTCCGTTGGGTGCGTGTGGCAATGGGTGACGTTTCCGGTGGCATGAGGCGCATAACGTGCGGAGATTGTCCAGTGCATGGGGGTCAAGCTGTTCCGGTTCCCACGGAACTATGTGGTCAACGTGCAGGCGGTTTTGAGATCCACACTGGACACAACGATAGTGGTCTCGCTCAAGAGCAAGAACACGATTCCGCATTAACTGGCCGGCCTTATAGCGATTGCTATTCGCTCGAAACGTCGGATTTGCAACTCCGACTGTATGAAGCGACTGCCAACGACCGTAACACCGAAAGCCGCAAAACGGTCCACGATCCTGCGACCACTCGGCCATATACCGCTTCCGCTCGAAAGACTTCCCGCACTGTCGGCACACGAGAACCACGCGGGCCTTCCGGTTCGGCTGAGCGCATCCCCGTGAGCAGTATTTTGCTGGCCTCTGTGGACGATTCTCTTTGGGCTGGAACGTCTTTCCACACCGTAAGCAAGTCAACATCGTCGGTTCCTCCCGGTTGTATATGCGGATACTACCAGAAAACGGTCCAAGAGACAAGCCATTTCGCTACATTTCCAGAAGAATTAGTCAAGCGGTGCATCCTGGCTGGCACCTCGGCGCGGGGATGCTGTCCGGTGTGCGGGGCACCGTGGGAGCGGATGGTGGACGTAGCTCGTAATCCTCGTCGTGTGGAATCGTACACTGCACACGGGCAACACCACGGAACGCTTCGGAATGACGATGGCGTCGGTGGACCTGGATCGGGTGCACTCACGCCAAAAGTAACCACTATCGGCTGGAGACCGACATGTTGCTGTGCGTTGATAAATAATCACATTTCACCAGATCAAAACGGGCACGTCGTACCGTACCCGACGCATCCGTGTATCGTCCTCGACCCATTCGTCGGCAGCGGAACCACGGTAGCCGTCGCGGAGTCGCTTGGCCGGCGTGGGATCGGGCTGGAGTTGAAGTGGGATTATTTGCAACTGGCGAAGCGTCGGTGCCAGGTGACATTGGGGCTGCCGCTATGAGCGACCAGGCGTCCCTCTTCGTCCCCACGCAACACGGCGAGCAACCCGCGCCCTACCCGTGGGGCCCCGCGGCCCGCGCCACCGACACGTCACGCGAGGCCGCGGCGGCCATCGCGCCCCGGGACGACACACTGAAGCGGATGGTGCTTACCATCCTGCGGGACACCCCGGAGGGTCTCACGGCGGATGAAGTGGCGGGCACCCTCCACGAGAGCGTCCTGGCGATCAGACCGCGCTGCACGGAACTTGCGAAACTTGGCTACGTGGTTGACAGCGGGAGTCGGCGGCCGAACGTCAGTGGACGGAGGGCCATAGTTTGGAGGGTGCCATGATCTACGGCCTCCTGGCGTTGGTGTCGATCATCGTGTTGTTCCTCTGTATCGCGGTGGACATCTTCCAGCTCTGTCTCGGGGTGCCGAAATGGAGGAAATAATGGCCGAGTCCCTCTCACGGAAACAGGAGAAACGCTGCGCTCGCTGCGGCCATCCATGGTGGTCCTGGGGTTTGAAGCGCGACGTGTGCCAAGTGTGCGAACCGTTCACGGCCGCGCAGGCGAAGGTGCTCGTCGAGAAGATCAATGCGAATGACCCGCTGGTGCGGCTGTGAGCACCTGTCCACGCTGCGGCTACCGCCTGCGGACGCATGATGATGTTGGCACCTACTGCCCATCTGGGTGTCCCGAACCACGCAAGAGTGTGACGTTCTTCGTCCCGGGACGGTTGCAGAACCCGACGAATGCCCGGTGGCACTGGACACAGCGCCGCAAGTGGGCCGAGCAGTGGCGCGGCATCGGGCGCATCGAGTGCCGGCTGAAGCTGGGTCGCGTAAATGGCGCACAGGTTGAGTCGGTCTCGTTCCTCTGCCAGGTGCGGCGCCGGTTCGATAGCGACAACCTCGCCGCGTGCTGCAAGCCGCTGCGGGACGGCATCGCGGATGCTCTGGAGATCACGGACGGGCCGACGGGCACAACCGCGTGGCACTACGAGCAGGTGGTCGGCTCGCCGCCTGGCGTGCAAGTGACGGTGGACTACACACAAGGAGGAGAGTGATGGCGAAGAAACCGACAATGGAAGCCGCGATGCTCGCGGCGACCGCGGTGCTGGCGCTCACGCGCAAGCAGCGGGACGCCGTCGAGAAGATGCTGGTGGCGAAGCGGGAGAAGGAGGACGCGGCGAAGGACGGCAAGGTTGCGGGACAGCCGGGCCCGACGTTTGAGTTGATGGGCGCGACAGGGTTGGGGGTGAATCCATGACCACCGAGACGACGACCAAGCCGGCCGAGACGGCGCTCGCCAAGCCGGTGAAGCTGGAGGAGCAAATCCAGGTGTGGGAGACGGAGAAAGGCGAGGTGAAGCTCTCCGTCGCCCTGGTCCGCATGTACTTCTGCCCCGAGGCCACGACCGTCGAGGCGATGACGTTCCTGTCGATCGCCCGCTATCAGAAGCTCAACCCATTCCTGCGGGAAATCTACCTCATCAAGTATGGCAGGTTCCCGGCGTCGATTGTCGTCGGCAAAGACACGTTCACGAAGCGGGCCGAGCGGCATCCGAAGTACCGGGGCTTCTCGGCGGGCATCATCGTGTCGTCCAAGGCCGCCCCGGAGAAGGTCGAACGGCGGAAGGGCTGCTTCTACCAGAAGGCGACCGAGAACCTCGTGGGCGGGTGGGCCATCGTGCCACGCGAGAAGGACGGTGAACTGCCCGTGGAGATCGAGGTGTCGTTCGACGAGTACGTCGGGCGCACGGGCGACGGGCAGATCAACCGCCAGTGGGCCGGGAAGCCCGCCACGATGATTCGCAAGGTCGCGCTTGTTCAGGCGCTCCGCGAACGATTCCCCGAGGAGTTCGAGGGGATGTATGACGAAGCCGAGATCCGCGACGACTCACACCGGCCCGAGGAGTTCGGGATGCCGTTGTCGGTCGCGGAGGCCGCGGTGAAGGACGGCGGGAACGGACACGAATTGCCAGCGGCACCGGAGAAGGCCACGGTGCAAGGCGAGGAGAAGGCCGACTCCTCGCCCCCCGCTGGCGGCCCTGATGACGCTGAGGCCAACGCGCCCTCCCTTGAGGAGCAAGAGGCCATCCGCGCCCAGGAGCAGGCCGAGGCCGAGGCGCAGGCCGCTCCCCCGCCGCCGCCCGTGAAGGTGGATCGCGGAAAGGTGTGGAATGCGGTGTTGGCGCGGGCGAAGGCGTCAAAGGCGTCGGCGAGCGCGGTCCTGATGGGACTCACGGCCCGACATAACATGACCGACCTGACAGACACCGAGGTTGTGGCGCTGGCAAAGAAGCTGGGCGTCTAACGGAGGCTCCCATGATCAAGGCTTGGCATTTCGTCGGTCCCACGCTCCGCAACGGCCATCCGGTGCCCCCAGACGGCGTGTGGTTGGAGTATGACGGGCCGCTGCCCATCATTATGTGCGAGCGGGGCTTGCACGCCTCGGTTGACCCATTCGATGCGCTCCAGTACGCGCCGGGAAATACCCTCTGCCGCGTGACGCTCGACGGAGACATCCTCGCGGATACTGACAAGCACGTCGCCACGCGGCGCCTCATCCACACACGCCGCGATATGAAATCCACTCTCCGCGCGTTCTCGCGACGCTGCGCGCTCGATGTGATCCATCTCTGGGACGCGCCGCTTATCGTAAAAGAGTACCTCGAAACCGGCGATGAATCGAAACAGTATCCGGCGGGGGCTGCGGCGTGGTATGCGGCGTGGTATGCGGCGTGGGCTGCGGCGGGGGCTGCGGCGTGGGGGGCGGAGG